>Ga0255052_10000042_pt1 | contig 81313 bp, 75 predicted proteins | sample JV7_2_21_MG_FD_188632 | JGI IMG/M metagenome (GOLD analysis project Ga0255052, IMG submission 188632) | Seawater microbial communities from Jervis Inlet, British Columbia, Canada - JV7_2_21 | ecosystem: Environmental > Aquatic > Marine > Inlet | place: Canada: British Columbia | collected...
TGCACAGTTCTGACAGTGTCCGCGAAATCAGAATTATCTCCCCCAATGAAGAAGACGTGACGAACTAAATTCCCTTATGCGGTTTGTTTCGTTCCTTGGCGGTGGCATTGCCACCGCCTTTTTTATTAATTATGCAGCTTTAATGATTGGCGTAAGCCTGAGAGTGAATGTGGCTTATTTTGTCCGTCTGCGTCAGACGATAAAAGTACCGCAGCTCGTGCAATGTCTTGATGCAATCACCACGCAATCTTTTTAGTAGTCCGTGACAAAATCGTGCAGCGTAGTCATTGGCGGTCTTGTATCGTTCATGCTGGTCTTCGCTTAGTTCTGGCTTAAAGCTGACCCGGTCGAATAGCCAGCCGTGCAGACGGTTGGCGAACTTGCATTCGTCCTGGTCCTGTGCCATTAGCCAGGTGCTGACGAACTTGTCGACTTCCGCCTGCATCTCCAGCTCCAGCAACGTTACCGACCTGTCCCGCCCGGCACTCCAAACCAGATAATTGAAGTGACTGATGCCTTCGAGCACCGTCCACAGGTCATTCAGCCGCGAGATCTTCAGCGCCCGCATCGGGTTATCCCGGTCAAGCCGCTCGAGCATTTGACTGTCCAGATAAACGCTTAGCGCCATGCCGTCGTCATCTTGTGCAAGCAGGACTGATTCGTCGGTATCTGGAATGAGCGATTCCCCAGCCAGCATTTTTGCAAGGCCCGGGTCGGTGACAAGAAAATCACGTACGTCGTGGCCCGGGTCGACCTTGTAGATACTGCACAGGTGATTCTGCAGGGCGGAAAGCATATGTGCCTCAGTGGCTGTTGCGACTCACGGCATTCGGCATTGGAACGACGCCGTTTTTTCTGAGTAAGCCAGCGGCCCGTCTGCTGCCCGTACGCAGCCAGACTTCATAGGTTCGCAGTAGATCAATATCCGATGAACAGCGGGCACTATCTCGTACTTCATTGAGCACATCGACGACAATCTGGAACTTGCGCGCCAGTTCACGATAGACATCGGCAAGCGCGCGGCCGCGCGCCGTGCCGCGAATTTCATCAGACAGCGACCCGTAGGCCGTACCGCCCATATTGATGTAGTAGTCGAGATCGACGAGTTTATGTGCCAGGCCATCTGCAAAAAATCCCGCGATGAAGAGCGCAACGTCCCCGATACGCTGAAGGGAGAACGTACGTTCCACTGCGTTCGACGCAGCTGCGGCGTCCGCCATCATCAGGGCCAATGGTTTGAGCCCGTACGCTTCACCGTGATCTTCGTAGAGATCTTCGGAGCGGGCAAACAAAGTAAGCAGATTTACGACGTAGTGTGCAGCGTGGGGGTCGACGTCGACTCCCTGATTATCAATTACGGTATCGATCGATTCACGAAAATAGTCGCGAAGATTGTGAACCTGAACGACACGTTCACTTGCTGCTATCGAGGACATTGATCCTGTTCACCTCTCTCAATTGGAGAAAGACACCTAACATATATATGAATTAGGCCCTTCGCTTTGTGACAAAGTTCACGTAAAGGCAGATGATCGTTTAGATTGTTGTTTTTGTGTGAATTAGCACGCCAATCACGCGAAACGTACGCAGAATCTGCGCAAGAGTACGGCCAAATCAACGCCCTGCCGATTGCCGCATCACGTCAGATATTGACCGGCGGCTTTGATAAACTGACCGAGTCCTGCAACAAGACCAATAAAGGAGACATCATGGACCTTTCTAACGCTGTCGCCCATTTCAATTGGTTGGCCATTATCACCGCCACTGCCGCTGCTTTTGCACTTGGCGGCGCCTGGTACGCAAAGGTATTGTTCGGTGGCGCGTGGATGCAGGATGTTGGTCTTACGGAGGAAGACGCAAAGAACGCGAATATGCCAAGGACCTTCGGTGGTGCGTTCGTGTTGCAACTAATCGCCGCCATGATGCTGGCCGCGATTATCGGGCCTGAGAGCACCTGGCTGAGCGGTGCGTACACCGGTCTGTTATTGGGCCTCGGATTTCTCGCAACTGCGTACGGCGTTACTTATTTATTCGAACAACGTTCATTACGCCTGTTTATGATTAACGCTGGTTACAATGTCGTCCTGCTCGGCATCATGGGTGCCATTATCGGCGGCTGGCACTGACCGACTGTGTGATTTTGCTTCGCAGGTCCTACCACATGTCCCTCAGGCGGCTTTGCACGTCGAGCTGCTTGTTGCTGCGCGATGATAAGCGGTTCGACGACGCTTCGTTACGGCCGTGATACCTCGCTTCCATCGTTTGCATCAGACTGTCTGTCATGAATCGGCTGCGCGCGCCATAGACATGTTTGTCACCGTTTCTGTGTTGCTGCGTCACGTGATAGCGCAAAGGTGCTATTAGCTGAAGGTCCTGTTTGGCCCTGGTCATCGCGACATACAAGAGCCTCCTTTCTTCCTCGATCATCGCAGGCTTGCCGGTTGAAAATTCGGACGGGAAATTTCCATCGGAGACATTGAGCACGAATACTGCGTCCCACTCCTGCCCTTTCGCGGAGTGGGCAGTCGACAGGACCAGATAGTCTTCATCGAGCAGCGGATCACCCGCCAGGTCTCCGACCGCAACGGGCGGATCCAACGTAAGCTCGGTCAGGAAACGCTCCCGAGTCGGGTATCGGCCCGAAATCTGTTCCAATTGCTCGAGGTCCGCCTGGCGTGTCTCCAGACTATCGTACAAACGCTCCAGATGTGGTTGATACCAGCGTCTGGCCTGGTCCAATTGCAACTGCCATGCGTTGTCGGTCAGTTCCGCAGACGACAGCGATTCCATAAGGGCACAAAAGGCCAGCCAGTCTTGTCGCGCTGCCTGAGGCGGTGTAAATACGCCAAGTGTTGAAAAAAGATACCCGCTTACACTTAAGTGGTCGAAGCAACGTGCAGCATTTGCCGGCCCCATACCTGGCAGGAGTTTCAGCACACGAAAGGCGGCAACCTGATTCTTCGGATTTTCCGCCCACTTCAGAATCGACAACAGGTCCTTTACATGGCTCGCCTCAAGAAATTTTAGCCCGCCATACTTTACGTACGGGATATTGCGCCGCACGAGTTCAAGCTCGAGCCGATCGCTATGGTGTGCGCCGCGAAACAGTATCGCCTGGTCCTTGAGTTGCATTCCCTGTTCGCGGTTCTCGAGAACGGTTTCAACAACGAATTCGACTTCAGCATCACAGTCTTCGACCGTAACGTACCTCGGTTTGCTGCCGCTTTTTTTTGCAGAAAATAAATTCTTTCTGTATTGCTTTTCGCTTTCCGCAATCAGGCAGTTGGCGCTGTCCAGAATTACTTGTGTCGAACGATAGTTTTCCTCAAGGCTGATGATCTTTGCCGACGGAATATATTGGTCCGGAAAACTCAGGATGTTTTCGACATCGGCGGCGCGAAACGAATAAATCGATTGTGCGTCATCTCCGACCACAGTCAGGCCGAACCCATCCGGTCTTATGGCCTGCAGAATATCCGCTTGCAGCAGATTCGTGTCCTGATACTCATCAACGAGCACATGGTCGAACCAGGATCCGATCTCCGCAGCGAGTTCCTTGTCTGCGACGAGATGACTCCAGTAAAGCAGCAGGTCATCGTAATCGAGCACCTGGCTCTCCTGTTTTTGTTCGGCGTAGTGACGAAACAGCTGACGGAGTTCCTCTTCCCAGTCTGCACACCACGGAAACGTTTCGTTCAGGGAGTCGGGTAAGGGCTTTTGCGCATTCACACAGCGTGAATAGATGGCGAGACAGGTATCTTTCTTCGGAAAGCGTCGCGACTTCTTCGACAGTTGCAGTTCATGCCGGATAACGTCAAGCATATCTGCGGCGTCCGCTCGATCGAGAACCGAAAACCCGGGATCGAGTCCGAGGTTATGAGCGTAACGGCGAAGCAGTCGGTTGGCGACGGAATGAAACGTGCCTGACCACGGCAGTATGCTGCGGGAAACGGGCGGACCCTCGACAGAACTGACTGCCTGGCGAACAATTGACTCAACCCGGCGCGTCATCTCCAGGGCCGCGCGGCGCGTGAAGGTCAGGAGGAGAATGCGTTCGGGGCTGACGCCCTGCATGATCAGGTGGGCAACCCGGTGCGCCAGGGTCATCGTCTTGCCGGTGCCGGCACCGGCGATGACCAGGAGCGGCGGGGCCTCGAAAGATCCGTTCGCAGCCTTCCTGCCCCAGGTGGCCGCCTGGCGCTGTGCCGGGTTCAGCGACTCCAGATAGTCCGTTTGTAGCTCCGCCGCGTGGCCCATAATCACTCCGGGAAATATCTGTCTTTTTATACAGTACTGGATGGATTTACAAGTCCGACAGGCCCCACGTGAGGAGGAGCAACGCGGCCAGCGGCAAAAAGCGCCAGCAGATTTCTCAATTTATTATTTGCGGGACAGGGCACTGAGTATTTGCCAGGAAGCGTTCTATCGTCTCAGCGAGCCGTGCGGGTTGATCGAAATGAACCATATGGCCTGCGCCCGCTATCGATACTGACTCCGATTTGCCGAACATGCCGCTCACCGCATCCGGATCGATCCACGACTTCAGGTTGCCCGTAAAGTCGGTATCGGCGCCAACCACGACGAGCACCGGTGCTCTTACGTTTCTCCAGCAGGCCATAGCTTCCCGGCGGCGATAGAGCACGGCATTCGGCAATTTATGTGCGGGATCCGCTTTGATCCGAACGACGCCATCCGCATGGGCCTCTGCCCACTTGTCGGCGACGAACAAGGCCCTCTCGTTACCAAGCCCGGGGCTCCGTCGCATGATTCTCGGCAGGAGTGCGTCAAAGGACTCGTAGCTTGTAACCGCCGGCCGTGACCGGCCGGCTTCTATCCATTTCCGGTACCGGCCCGGCGCATCCTCCGGATCGCTGTCTGGCAGCCCGAATCCTTCGACATTAACCAGCGCCGACACCCGCTCAGGCATCACGCCGGCGTACAGAGTCGCGACGTTCGCCCCCATGCTGTGACCAACGAGTCGAACTGCAGCATCCGGGCTGTAAATTTGCAGGATCGCATCGAGATCGGCCAGATAATCCGGAAACCAGTAGGACTCCGCATTGGTCCTGGACTCGCCGAAACCGCGCCAGTCCGGCGCGACAACGAACCAATCCTGCTTCAGTTCGTCGATGACAAACTGAAAGGTGGAACCTGCATCGCCCCAGCCATGAAGAAACACGACCAGGCAACTGTGACGTTCGCCCCATTCCGTGACGTGATAGTCGACGCCTCGCACCTGGTGCCAGACCGACCGTCCTTTGATGCGAGCCTGATACATTTCCTCGGATGCCACGTCCTGTTCCGGTATTTAGTCTTGTCTTGAAATCTGTACCCATGAAATCACAGATTTCATGGCGGTTGGTGGATATTCATGAAATCACTGTTCTTTTTTCGATCCCGTCGTGTATAAAAGTGTATAACTGGGGGCGGACCCTGTTTACCAGGGAAACCGTTTTGAAGACGTTGGCGATACCGAAATAATCGGGGTCCGTCCCCATTTATGCACTAATAAAGAGTATCGCCTGACCGCACACGAAAATGACTCTTGAGATCGCAATTGTTCTCGGCATTCTGGCTGTGTCGCTGATACTTTTTGTCAGCGAAGTCATCAGAATGGATCTCGTTGCGTTACTCGTGCTCGGTACGCTGGCGGTATCCGGCCTCTTGACGGCACCACAGGCATTTGCCGGATTCAGTAACAGCGCCGTCATCACCGTCTGGGCGATGTTTATTCTCAGCGAGGGACTCACACGCACCGGTATCGCGGATGTAATCGGGCGCCAGGTAATGCGGCTGGCGGGGCGGCGGGAGATTCCGATGATCATCGTAATCATGATCACGGCCGCCGTTCTATCTGCCTTCATGAACAACATCGGCGTTGCCGCACTCATGTTGCCGGTCGTCGTCGATGTCGCCAGGCGCACGAGGATACCGGTATCACGGCTCCTGATGCCACTCGCCTACGCCACTTTACTCGGCGGCCTGACGACCTTGATTGGCACACCCCCGAACCTTCTGGTCAGCGCGGCACTGGCACAGAACGGCTACGAGCCGTTTGCGTTGTTTGATTTCTCACTGGTGGGTGGCGCAGTGATGGTTACAGGTGTCATATTCGTCGCGGTGATCGGCCGGCTGATGCTACCAAAAACCCAGGCGGAGCGAAGCAAGCACCGCAGTCAGCGAAGCCTGCGCTCGCACTACAAGTTGCAGGAACGGACTTTCATGATGCGGGTTCCCGTAGATTCTGTCCTGGTCGGCAAGACGCTGGCCGAGAGCCGGATCGGTGCGTCCACCGGGTTGATTATTCTGGCGCTGGTCCGATTCGGACGAAGTGAGACATTGCCCAGCCGGCAGACAGTGCTGCGTGCCGGTGATCAGATTCTCGTGCAGGGGCGACTCGATCAATTTACAGAGTTGCAAAGACTGAGCGGCCTTGTCATCGAGCGCGAGGCGCCGGTGCTCAAGTCCATGGTCGCGTCCAAGATCTTCTATGCCGAAATCCGGATTGCCGAAGGCTCTCCGCTTGTTTCCGAACTCATCAGACACGCAGGTTTCAGGACGCGGTTCGGTGTCAGCGTCGTCGGTATACATCGTAGAGACAAGTACCGCCTCACCAATCTCGCCTACGTACCGATTCGTGCTGGCGATCAGATCCTCGTGCAGGGCGAGGCAGAGCAGATCGCCGAACTCGACAAGTTCGAGGATTTCTCCGAAGTGCAGCCCCTCTCCGGCGACGACCTGACCGAGCAATACCAGGCCGACGAGCGGATGTTTGTCGTGCGCCTGCCAAAATACAGCGAGCTCGCCGATGTAACACTAAAGAAAAGCCGGCTTGCGGACGTTTTCGATTTTCGTATCGTCGCGATTTTTCGCGACGGAAAACTGAATGTCATGCCGCGCGGCGACGAAATACTGACCGGCGGTGACCTGTTGCTGGTCGAAGGTCAGCCTGAAGACCTCGATGTTCTGCGTGGACTACAGGAACTGGAGATCGATACGAAAGTATCACCAAAACTCGGCTCCTTCGAGTCCGAAAGACTGACTTTGATGGATGCGACGCTCGACCCTCGCAGCCGACTTGCAGGTAAGACAGTTGGCGAGCTGAATTTCCGGGAGCGCTATGGCATCGAGCTCGCCGGTATCTGGCGTGAAGGGGAAACTATTGGCACAGAACTGGCCGACGAACGTCTGCAGATTGGCGATGCCCTGCTGTTGCTCGGCCCCCGGGAAAAACTGCAGCTGCTCGAAGGTGACGCCGATTTCCTGATTCTGACGCCCCTCGGGCGGAAACCGCCGGACACCCGGCGCGCGCCACTCGCGGCATTGATCATGCTCGGTGTCGTTGTCAGCGTAATGGCAGGTCATGCGCCAATCGCCGTCGCGGCAGTTGTCGGCGGCAGCATCATGGTACTCACCGGTTGTCTGAACATGGAGCAGGCATACCGCGCCATAGACTGGCGCGCCATTTTTCTGATTGCCGGCATGCTGCCGCTGGGTACCGCGATGCAGGAAACCGGGGCCGCCGCCTATCTTGCCTCTCAGGTCATGGACATACTCGGTGACGCCGGGCCCTGGACTGTGATCGGGGGCCTCTATGTCGTGACGGCGATGGCGACGATGATTATTCCGACTGCCGCCCTTGTCGTACTGATGTCACCGATCGTCATGTCCGCAATGGGCGATCTCGGCCTGCAACCCGAGACCGCAATGATGGCTATCGCGATGGCAGCTTCTGCAAGTTTCACGAGCCCGATTTCCCACCCGGCGAACATCCTTGTCATGGGTCCGGGCGGTTATCGTTTTGTCGATTACCTGAAAATCGGCGTGCCATTAACGTTGGTGATTTTTGTCGTCGTCATGGTCGTCCTGCCGATCTTCTGGCCACTGACTGCGGTTCGGTAAAACTAAGGGGTCGAACCGCTAAACCGAGCAAGGGGTCGAACCGCTAAGCCAGCTTAGCGGTTCGACCCTCTAGGGCAATAAGATGGTTGAGCCGGTGGTCTTACGTGCCTCGAGATCCCGGTGCGCCATTGCAGCGTCCTTGAGTGCATACCGCTGACCGATGCTAATGCTCACTGCACCGCTGCCGACAACGGCGAACAATTCATCACAGGCGTGCAGCAGCTTTTCCCGTGTATTCACGAAATGGAACAAGACCGGGCGAGTAACATACAGGGAACCCCGCTTTGCAAGCTCCGCCGGCGCAAACGGATCCACGGGGCCGGACGAGTTACCGAACGTCACCATCGTACCGTGTGGCCTTATCGAATCGAGGGACGCAAGGAATGTGTCGCGGCCGACCGAATCATAGACCGCCGCAACACCCTCGCCGCCCGTCAGGCCCTTGACCGTCCCTGGAATGTCAGCGTCATCAGACAAAACGATGTGCTCACAGCCGTTTGCCCGCGCCAATTCCCCTTTCTCGTCGGTACTGACAACACCGATCACCGTCACACCTACGTGTTTCGCCCATTGGCTTGTCAGCGAGCCAACGCCACCGGCGGCCGCATAGAGAAGTATGTTGTCGCCTTTGTTCACCCGATAACTGCGGTGCAACAGATACCACGCGGTCAAGCCCTTTAGCAGAACTGCCGCCGCCTGCTCGTCGGGCATATCGTCCGGGACAGGCACGAGTAACCAGGCAGGGATATTTCGAATCTCCGAGTAGGAATCCGCCGGTTTGCCCGCATAGACAACCCTGTCTCCCACTGCGATGTCAGTTACGCCCGGCCCCACGGCCTCGACGATACCGGAGGCTTCGCTGCCCAGACCGGCAGGCAAGTCCGCCGGATAGAGCCCCGTACGATGATAAGTATCGATGAAATTCAGGCCGATAGCGGTATGGCGGATCTGCGCCTCGCCCTCCCCTGGGTCCGGGACGTCGACTTCCTCCCATCTGAGAACGTCCGGTCCTCCGAATTCATAAATGCGTATCGCGTTAGCTTTCATTCCCGGCAATCTCCTGACTTCGATCACTAGGATAACCGAGCACGCAGCGATAGACTATTTACCCTATTCCGGCGGGAGATCGGAGAAAATGGGCCGCGTCGAAAATAAGATCGCTTTAATTACAGGAGCAGCACAGGGACTCGGGGCCGCAATTGCCGAGCTTCTCGCGCGAGAAGGTGCGAGCGTTGTCTTGACCGACATCAATACCGAGGGTGTTCTCCAAAAGGCAAAAGAAATCAATGCCGATGGTTTGGACAAGGCAATCGCATGGGAGCAGGACGTCAGCAGTGAGGCCGCGTGGCAACAAACGATCGATGCCATCAGCGAGCGGTTCGGCCAGCTCGATATCCTCGTGAACAACGCAGGCATCGGGTCGATCGGTAGCGTCGAAGACGAAACATACGAAAACTGGCGCCATGTACATGCTGTCGATCTCGACAGTGTATTCCTTGGCTGCAAGTATGGAATTCCGTTGATGGCAACTAGCGATGCCGGATCCATTGTTAATGTGTCATCCATTTCCGGCATCATCGCCGGACACAATCTGGCGGCATACAATTCCGCAAAAGCAGCCGTCCGGCACCTGTCCAAGTCGGTCGCACTGCATTGTGCGCATGCCCGAAATAACATCCGTTGTAATTCGGTGCACCCGGTATTCATCGATACACCTATACTTGACGGACTTGCCGGTGGGCAGGACAGAGCGGCGGCCCTTAAAAAACTTGGCAGGCAAATACCGCTGGGACGTGTCGGCAAGCCGGATGATGTCGCTTATGCCGTGCTTTATCTGGCATCAGACGAGTCGCAGTTCGTAACGGGATCGGAAATCAAAATCGACGGTGGCATCAGTGCCATGTGAACAGCAACCAGACCGCACAGAAACCAAGTGAATGACAGGATCGTGATCGTGGGCGCGGGGCATGCCGCCGGGCAGGTCGTCGCAACACTCAGGCTGAAGAAATTTGACGGTAGTATTTGCCTGATCGGAGAGGAAGCTTACCTTCCTTATCAGCGTCCGCCGTTGTCAAAGAAGTACCTGGCGGGCGAACTACCGGCCGAGCGTTTGCACTTCAAGGCCGACAATTTCTACGATGAGCCGAATATCGAAGTTCATCTCAATACGACGATTGACAGGATCGATCGCGCGACAAAAGTTGTTCGGTCAATTGATGGCCTCGAGTTCCCGTACGATAAACTCGTGATATCGCTCGGCGCACACGCGCGGCACATTGATTTGCCAGGCGTTGAACTTGCCGGCGTTCATTACCTTCGCACTATTTCCGATGTCGATAAGATTCGAGAAGGTTTTGGGCCGGGCCGCCGGCTCGTCATTGTCGGCGCAGGTTATATCGGCCTGGAAGTCGCCGCCGTCGCCGCGCAGCTTGGTCTCGATGTCACTGTCGTGGAGATGCTGGACCGGGTCATGAGTCGCGTGGTATCAACGCAGGTATCGGAGTTCTATCAGAAAGAGCATGCGGACCATAGCGTAAAGCTGCTCTTGTCGACCGGCGTCGGGGGCTTTGCGGGAAACGGCCATGTGAATGCGGTCGATCTTGTCGACGGCACGCAGATTCCGGCCGACCTGGTTGTCATCGGGATCGGCGTCGTGCCGAATACCAAGCTGGCCGCCGATGCGGGGCTCGTGGTAAGTAACGGCATCCTCGTTAATGACCGCTGCATTACTTCCGACCCGGATATTTATGCCGTTGGAGACTGTACCTGCCACCCTAATGACCTGATTGGTCGCCAGGTAAGACTGGAGTCCGTTCACAATGCGCTGGAGCAGGCAAAAACGGCCGCCGCAAATATTTGCGGCGAGGATCAGCGATACGCGCAGGTGCCGTGGTTCTGGTCAGACCAATACGACCTGAAACTGCAAATCGCGGGTCTGTCTCAGGACTATGATCAGACGATTATTCGAGGCGACCCTGCTAACCGTTCTTTCTCCTGCCTGTATCTCAACGATGGCAAATTAATCGCAGTGGACGCGATCAACCGGCCAAAGGATTTCATGCAATCGAAAAAACTGATCGCGGACCACGCGGTTATTGATCCGGCATTGCTTGCGAATTCGGACGTTGAGTTAAAGGATATGGTGTAAATGGATAATGTAGGCGGGTCCTACGGTTGTTCCTCTTGACGGGGTAGCGCGATCGTCAGATTGCCGGTCATGGCCATGGGTCCCGTAATGGCCGAATAGGCGTTTGCGGTTATTGATTCAACTGCCTCGGCTTCGATGCCGGCAAAATCACCGGTGCCTCCCGTGACCCTGGCGATACCAAGTGCGCCAGGCCCTGCGCTCATATTCCTGTGCCAGGAGCCTCGCCAGCTGTCTCCCCCACTCAAGCGCGCCGGTACCACGATATCGTGCAGGTATGGCCAAAAGTTTTCAGTCTGGTCCACAAAGAATGTGCCGTATTCCGGCGCGTAAATGTGCCAGACGCTATCGACCACTACTTCAGCATTAATTAACCTGGTTGACTCGGAATCGGAGGAGAATTTCACGCCAAGCCCCGCGGGCTGTCCGCGACTGTCAGTGAGAACAGTGACAATCGCTCGTGTCTTCTTGACAGCGGGTTCCCATAACTGGAGGACTTTGGCCGGGTATGGTTGCACACGAGACTCGCCGTCATTCGTAAACGCGATTGAATCTCTCACGACCAGCGAGTAAGAGAAATCAGCCAGATCAAGTTCCGAGACGACAAGTGGCGACACGCTCGGGTTTCCGACAAACGGGTTGTAATAAAGGAGCAGCACAAATACCACGACGCCGATCGCCATACCCACCAGCAACGTAATCAGGTATTTCATTCAAGCTCCTCCGCCAACCCGACGAAGGCCGTTACCAGTTCGATTCGTCCCACGTCGTCAGAATCCACATCGTCGACTTCATTTACAAAGCGTTCAATGATGGCTCCGTTCAGGGTCAGGAACTCACGTGTACCGGCTCTGAGCTTCCCTTCCCTGTAACCATCCGCCGACGGATTTACGGCCATCGTTATGAACATTGAACCTCGGGCCGGCAGATGCACCACCCATTCGATGAACAACCCGTGCTGCTCCGATGAGCCGGACATACGACTTGCGACGCCGATCACAACACCCTTTTCATTGCGAACCTTGAAGAGCTCAGTTTGCATGTTCGCCAGAAAGTCATGCTTGGGCCACTCAAGTGCCAGCGGTGTCGATTCGGTCGATCCGGTCGCGCCAGCCATGATCCTGTCTCCGGGCAGCCTGATATGAAACGACTCCGAGTTGCCGCCGTTTGGCAGAACCGCGATCAACGAAGGTTCGCGGTGCTGATCCACAACTGGATAGACATAGACGACTGCAGCAGCCGCAGCGATGCCCAATACAATTCCGAGATTTAAGATCTTAAGCAAGTTCTGTTCCTGGCTATCCTGATTCGCGCCGGCGCACCGGCCACTTGTCACCAGTGAGTTTAGTTAAATTGACCGGCAAGCACACCATCACGAGAGCGAATTGTGACTCAGCGCACAATCCCCTATTCGGGAGCGAACCACCGTTCAAGATATTCTTCGAGACTGATGGCGTCGGACGTTTCGATCTCGCGTTGCCGGCGTATCGAGTCTGCCGCTTCGCCGGCGAACTCCTCCTGTCGCTGCACTGATAGTGGCACCAAGTCGGCAAAGTATTTTTTGTGTCCCTTAGCACATGCCATTGCAAATTCGAAGAAACTTGTATCTCCGTCCCTCAATTCGGCGATCAACCGGGCAGACGGAGTCAGTTCAGAATCGGACACGACTTGCAACTGAGCATCGACGGCGTTCACGTAAACATCTTGCTCGCCTGCTTTATCGATCAGCTCCGCGACCGACCTGACATCCCGAAGTATTCCCACCGCCCAATCAAATAGTGAGATGATTTTTCCATTTCGCAGCAGCTCGATCGCCGGGTCGCGGCCTCTCTTTGCCGTTGCCCCATGGTTTCGTACAATTTCGTCTTTACTCTCTTTCCCGAACGGCGGACTTTCCTTCAGCAGGCAGTATATAAGGAACGCCTCCATGAAGCGCATAACATTTTGATTGATACCGACCGGATCGAAAATGTTGATGTCCAGTGATCTGATCTCGACGTATTCGATACCACCGCGCGTGAGCGCGGCGGTCGGTCGTTCACCGGAAAAAGCCACACGCTTGGGACGAATTGGACTGTAGTACTCGTTTTCGATCTGTAGCTGGTTCACGCTGAGCTGCCTGTACTCGCCGTCCTTCTTGAGCCCGATTGCCTGATACAGGGGTTCTGGCGTCATCATGGCTTTGTCGAGATCACCGATGTAGTCGTCGAGGTTGTTCAATGATATGTCGAGTCGGGCCTGCGTATGGCTGCTATAGCCCAGGTCACTCATACGAAGAGAAGTCCCAAAAGGCTCGTAGAGGGTCTCACCGTTCAGGCTCTGCATTTCGGGCCCCGCACCCGCGCCAAACGACTTGCAGACGGCTGGAGACGCACCGAAAAGATAAAGCACAAGCCAGCCAAAGCGCCGGAAGTTTCGAATGAGTCCGAGATAGGCGTCCGACCGGAACTCATCCTCGGCGCTTCGGTTTTGTTCCAGCTCCTTATAAATCGGCCAGAATGTCGTTGGCAGAGAATAATTAAAGTGAACGCCGGCGATTGTCTGCATAGTCCTGCCGTAACGGTAACCGAGACCGTTCCGATAAATGGTCTTCATTCGGCCGACATTTGACTCGCCGTAGTATGCGAGTGGTATTTCCCGATCTTCCGGAATACGGCAAGGCATGCTCGTGGCCCAAAGGAGTTCATCGCCCATTGCATCATAGCTGAACTGGTGTATGTCGCACAGGAAGCGTAGCGCTTCCCAGGTGTTCGAAAACGACGGCGTAATAAACTCGAGCAACGCCTCTGAGAAGTCAGTCGTGATAAAGCGGTTGGTCAGCGCGGAGCCTAGAGATTCCGGATGCGGGCGATCGGACAAGTAGCCGTCCCGTTGAACACGCAAGGATTCTTTTTCGATGCCTATCAGTCCACCGCACAGGATATCGGATGGACGCGCCGCCGCCAGTTTGTTCATGCGTTGTTCGAAAGTCTTGGACAAAAGGACGATCTCCGACCGGACCTGCACCCTTGTGGTCCAACAAGGTTATATTGATGGACCACCGGTCACTCAGCCTTCATACAACATGCGAGCTAGCGGCAACCTTTCCGGGACTATATCAGCCAAATGCTCAGGTTGTGAGCCGACTGGCAAACTTTTAGTTTAGTATAAGGAGTCAGCTTCCGCTGCCTGGATGAACTGAAGGAATATCGATGCAGGTCATGGCAAAGCTCACAATATCACTGGTGCTGGCTGCCACGGCGTTGTTGGCGAGTGATCCCGCTCATGCGCTGCGATGCGGTAGCCGGCTCGTGAAAAATGGAATGTACGAAAGCGAAGTCATAGCGATTTGCGGGGAACCGATTTCCGAACGCCGTCTTGGATACGTGCTCCGATCTCACATTGATCGAAGCCACGGTCTGTCAAAGACCCGGTATTACGGATATGGCGGTTATTACCGTGAAGTATTAGTGACCGAGCTCATATTCAACTTCGGGCCCAGAAAGCTGATGCGCAAGATGAGGTTCGAAGGTGGGATACTCACCTCGATTGAAACCATTGGTTATGGCTACCGCAAGAAACGCGATTGATCGAATGCCAACCATTTCACAAATTCGCTGAATTGATCGTACTATGATTACCTAAGGTCTTCGCAGACACCCGGAGTTCGAAATCCAATGAGCGAATCAAAATCTCGTCGTCTTCATGACAAAGTGGCCGGACCGGCAACCCTTATCAATGAAGGCTGCAAGATTACCGGCACTATCTCCGCCACCGGTGATTTTCTGCTTAGCGGTGAGATCGACGGCGACTGCAACGTGACTGGCTCGATTACGGTCTTTCAGACGGGCCTCTGGAAGGGAACGATCAAGGCAACAACCATCGTCATCGCCGGAACGGTGGATGGAGATATCATCGCTAGCGGCCGCGTGGAAATAGGCGATACGGCCAGAATCACCGGGACAGTCACCGCGGAAGCCATCGCCGTAGCTGAAGGCGCTATCGTTCAGGGAAAAATGAAAAAGACGAGCAAGATCGACCCGGTCGAATTTGTCGAGAAGCGGAAGGCCGAAAAATCCGGATAAGCGGTTCCGGCTGCGCCCAATCGGAATGTTCCAACGGTCAGCTGCGCTCCACCGTACTGAAATACTCCGGCTAACGGCCGACAGGATCGATGCTTATCTCAACCCTGTTATTCTGAGCCGCGATTTCGTTCCAGAAATCTGCGGTAATGTCCGGCGTAACAATCGGATATGGAATTTGCGGCTCATCATTACCGCGGGATAATATGCTGATTTGTATCGATCCGCCTGTTTCCGCGCTCACGGTATTCGCGAAGTTCGCAAATGCGACCGACTGTCGTAATCCCATCTCGTATGCAGCAACGGATTCAAAGCCGATCTGCTGGCAATGTTCCACAGTACGGTTCGACGGGGCCAAATCGTAGCCGTCGGAACCACCGCCAACCATGCAGAAATTACCGACATGTGTTTCGACAACAATTCGACCCGAGAAACCCATGTCGAGCAGGTGCTGCACCAGGCCCTCGAGTAGCGACAACCTTGCATCGCCGAGTGGAAGCTCACCGAATGAATAAGCTCCGGACTGATTAACACTCCATTCCACGGCAGCAATCGCCGTCGAAACTGCGGAGTCGAATGGCTGCCCGTATTCATTCCGGCGCTGTTCCGTTTCGATCGTACTGCCGGCCTCTATCGACTGTTGCTGCGCAAGGGCATTTAACAAATTCACGTTTTGTTGTTGCACTTCCTGCCAACTCTGCTCCCGCTGCCAATACAACCAGCCAAAAACGATTATCACAACGATCAGCACTGACACGACGGCGATAAAGCGCCCCGGTAGTTGTTGTGGCGGTTCAGCTGACATTCCGGGTTCTTCACTTGCGCCAGGTGCGCGGATCTCGTCTGCAACACGGGCAGCGATCGTCTCGTAGCTGTCCAGCAGGTCTCTTCGCAGGATCTCGCGCTGCTGGTCGAACAGGTCCTTAATCAGCTCACGCAAATCCTGATCGAACTTTTCGAGGGCCGGATAATCACCGCTTGACGCAGCGTCATTCGCTTCCTCGCGACGCTCTATACGCTCGGCTTCGTCACCGATGACCCGAAGTGATTCCAGCACTTTGGAAACTTCGACGGGTTCAACCTGTTTCGGCAAGACACCGACCGCGCCGAGTGCGCGTGCCTGCCCAACATACAACTCCCCCTTTTGCGACGTGTACATCATGATCGGTATCGTCGCCGTGTCGGGATTGTTCTTGATTGCAGTGACGGCCTGAAAGCCGTCCATCCCGGGCATTAGATGATCCATGAAAATCACATCCGGCCGGTGTGCATTCAGATAGTCCAGGGCGGATTCGGCGGTCTCTACCGTATCGACATCGACCTCGTGCGCCTCAAGCATCCGCTTTAGCACAACCCTTGCGGTTTTTGAGTCATCGACAATGAGCGCAGTCTTATTCAATGGATTTCCTTCCTGAAAGCCCATTAAAGCCCAAACCAGCTGCAAATCCTTTGAATTATGTCACCAAATACGAAGGATCCGGAACTGACGTCGATAGTTTACCTACAATGATGCTGGGCCAAAACATCGTGGTTGGCCATATATAAGAGCTCGATTCGATACAAAAACGGCAGGAGTGGTAAACTCAGGGCTGCGACGCGGAATCTTGAGGTTCCAGCGGCTGGGGGCCCGATCAGGAGCAATGCCGGATTGGTCCCAACAATAAGAAAAGTGACCGGCGGTTCTGACAGGACAGCAATAGACTGAATCTGTCTCGGCCGATAGAGTCGAATAAAAAGATGATTGGCAGAATATTACCGAGATATCTCATGCTAGCGGCGACGCTGACTTTGGTCGTTGTCGGTCTGATGCTGTCTCTGTTCTATGGCCAGTACCGGTGGCTGGCGACCGGTATCGTCTCAAGCAGTGTAGAGGAACATAACGCAATACTCGAAGGCAGATTTGAAGGTCGCGCCAGAGTGCAGTTACAGAGAATCGCCGATTCCGTAGCGGCTACAGCAAACCGGGACGACCCCGCTTCGATTTCCCTTTTGCTCGAAAAGGCAGCACTCGAGAACGAAAACCTTGCCGGCGTGCGATATGTGCGGTGGGGCCTGCCCAATCTGCAGGCAGGTAGCGTACCTGAGCAGGCAGGCGACCAATCGACGCAGTGGACAACTGATAATCTTTACCTGACGTACCCGATTACGATAGACGGCAACATTCTCGGCGTGCTGGTCAGCAACTTCACACTCGATGAATTGCATCGTGAATCGACGAGATTCCGGGATCAATTACTCAGCAAGGGGGATGAACGGCGTCGTGCGAGCTTTGTCTGGATAGGCATCGCTACTTTGCTCGTGTTGGCCCTGTGCGGCGTGGTGATCTGGCTTATCGTCGAGAGTCAGACCGCACGCGTTCGCGCGCTAAAAGTGCAGGCGGAGAAACTCAGCGATGCCGACTTCGGTGAGCCGTTGCAGGTACTGCACGGTGATGAACTGGGTGATCTTGCCGAAGTATTCAACAATATGCGCGAAAAACTGAAGCGAACGACGATCTCACGTGATTACGTCGATAATGTGCTTTCGAGTATGAACGAAACCGTCATTGTTACGTCCGCAGACGGAACCATAAAGAGAATAAACGACGCTACCGCAAGAATGCTCAACTACTCCGAAGAGGAACTGCTGGGTCAACCGCTGGACCTGATCGTAGACAAACGCAAGAGCCGTGTGCTTGAAGCGGACGTACCTTCAGGCATCCCCCGGGAGGCCTTCCTGCTGACCAAATCCGGAGAACCCGTGCCAGTTTCATACACCGCCTCGCTCATCAGCGGCGACGACATCGATTCGGAAGACCGCATAATTGCCGCACAGAACATCACCGAACGCCGGCGTTCCGAGCGCCGGATTCGATATCTTGCGCGCATCGACGCGCTTACAAAAATACCGAACCGGATGCAATTCCAGCACCTGTTGCAAAGAGGCATTGCGCGTGCTCGCCGTAGCAAGAAGACACTTTGTCTTTTCTACGTCGATATCGATCATTTCAAGGACGTCAACGACACCTTTGGTCATCTTGCCGGCGACACTACTCTTGAAACAGTTGCGGAGCGGTTGACCGCAGCGCTCCCCGACGGATCTGTCATCGGTCGTCTGGCTGGCGACGAATTTGCGGTTATCGTTGACGGCCTTGCAGGTGAGGATCTGATCAAACCGAAGCTGGACAAGCTGGCTCAGCGTGTGCTCGATCGCCTTGCAGAGCCGTTTTTTGTTCAAGGGCACGAAGTATTCATGACCGCGAGCATCGGCATTGCCCGCTGTCCCGACGATGCACCAAACGTCATTGACCTGCTTCGCAATGCCGATGCGGCGCTTTATCACGCCAAGAAGGAAGGTGGTAATATTTTCTTTCACTACGTTCCCGCGATGAACGTGGCTGCTGTTGAGCGCCTGATGACCAAGAGCAAACTCAAGCGGGCGTTCGAACGTGACGAGTTGCTCGTACATTACCAGCCGAAGTACAACCTGGAGACCGGCGAGGTTTGCGGCGCCGAGGCACTTGTGCGGTGGGAGCTGCCGGAAAGGGGCATTATTTATCCATCTGACTTCATTCCGATCGCTGAGGAAACAAACCTGATCGTCGAGATTGGCGAGTGGGTTCTTGATCGAGTGTGCGAGGATTTTCGGCAATGGCAGCACTCTATATCGGCACCCGGTCGCGTGTCGGTAAATCTGTCGCTCAAGCAGCTCCGCCAGCGGAATTTTATTGGTCGCCTCACTTCGATTCTTCGTGGCCATCAGGTTTCGCCGACTTCGCTGGAGCTTGAAATTACCGAGACAACCCTGATGGAAAACCCGACTCGGACAATCAAGTTGTTGGACGAGCTCTATTCATTGGGCCTTCATCTTTCTATCGATGATTTCGGTACCGGCTACTCGTCTTTGAGCGCTTTGCAACAATTTCCGATCAGCACGTTGAAAATTGACCAGTCCTTTGTGCGTGAAGTTGCAACAAATACGGATGACGCAACAATCGTCGGCACGATCATCCACATGGGCAGAAGCCTGCAAATGGACGTTGTCGCGGAAGGCGTCGAGACTGAGGAGCAGTTGAATTTTCTCCAGACGCTCGATTGCACTTACGTGCAGGGCCTACTGTTCGGCGCGCCGATGAGTTCCGATAGTTACCTCAGATTACTACTTGCACAGGCCGAGGGAACAGATTCCCATCGTGCACTCTTTGCCTGAAAGCGGGTGCTCGTAACATACTGATAGTTCATGGTGTTATTCCGGCACTTCCCTGCTTCGCGGCAACATGATTAAATATCACCACACTTGTCAAGCGCATCCTGGTTGCTGATCCATCACCGCCTTTCGAGAGTTAAATCCGTATTATGATTAGATTGATCAAAGCAAGTTGCACGCTCGCAGTTATTACTTTCGCGCCGTTAGCTCTGGCCTGTGACTATCCGAAACGTGTATCGATTCCGAACGGCAGCGTCGCTACAAAAGATGAAATGGTCGCCGGTCAGAGAGGCGTCAAGAAATATATGCTGGATATGGAGGAGTATCTCGCCTGTATCGCCGAAGAGGATGAGCAATTACGCGCCGGTATAGAGGATCCCGATCTGTTAGTGGAAGCGCAGCGCGACGAGATGCTGGTGAAGAAACACAATGCTGCCGTTGAGGAAATGGAGAAACTCGCTGCTGATTATAATGAAGCGGTGAGAACCTACAAAGATCGGAAAGACTAACCTGGCGCCGTCCCGGCTATGGCAGGCTGTTGAAAAAGTCATCCATAACTTATTATACGGCCCGCTAGAGATCGTCAATTTCCTGCTTCAGGTCAAACCGATTCTCGGTAACGATGCGTTCAAGCACCCGGATACGTTCCTCCAGTACGCCGACTTTCGCCAGCGTTTCTTCCAACTCCGTGTCTACCTCTGGCTTGCTGTGGCGTCGCTTTATGTAAGTCTGAATGACGTTCGCACACATCACAATTGCGACGATGCAGAGGACGAATACAAGGCTATTGTTCATTTGTGTCCCTTAACATTTTCGTGGCATGTTGTATTTATCAGAGCTTTCGAAATTCCTGGTCGAGCTTGAATCGCGACGAAGTAACGTAACGTTCCAACCTCGCCAACCTGCCGTCCAGCGATTGAAACCGGCGGCGCACGTCACTCAGTGTCTGCGCGGGTGCCGATCTGACCGCTTTTCTGAATTCCGGATCATACCCCGCTTGCCTGCTTTCATCCGGTCCCGTGGGAACCAGCAGTACCGTGCCGAAATAGACCAGTAATGTCATCGGCATGGCCATCAGGAAAGCAATAAAGGCCAGTATGCGCGTAACTCTTAAATTAAATCCGAAGTAATCGGCAAGACCGGCACATACGCCGCCCAACATCGCTTTCTCACGGTTGCGATAAAACCTCCGACGACTGATGGAGTCGTATCGGCTCATGAGTGGCTCCAGTGGTCATATTGTCCGCGGCGCCGCCAGAACTGATATTCGCTAAATTTCCCTGAATAGATCAGTGGCTTCTCACGAAACAGTAATGTCGCTGCGACATAAAGCAACGCAGTCGCCCAGGTAAACAGGCACAGGCAGATCACCGCAATGACGCGTACGGTGCCGACGTTGAAGTTTCCGAGTTCCGCTATCCCTGCGCAGACTCCGAAAATCCAGCCGTTTTCCCGATCACGGTACAGGCCCCGCAACGGGCCATTATCCAGATTCCAGGTGTCTCTGCTCATAGCTTCTTCCTCCAATCAGGCAGTTCGCTGTCCAGTATGGTCTCCAGTGTCTCCAACCGCTCTTCGAGCCTCTGCGACAAGCGCCAGAGGTCCTCGAGCATGTCTTCGTCGCCACCTGAGATCTCGCGAGACTGCTTCCACTTCGTAATGAAATGCAAGACGATAAACAGGGGGGCGGGAATCGCGACAAATATGATTACCGCAACTGTTATTAATTCGCCCAGTGACCAACCCAACTACTTGGCCTCGGCCACAGAGCCGTTTTTGCCCGATACTCGCTGCTTCAGATCGTCAAGCTCCTTTTCAACGGATTCCTCCGCCGCCAGGCCCGCGAATTCGTGAGCAAGGTCCTTTGGCAGACCAAGATCGTACGCTTCAATTCTTCCCTCCACGTCATCAATACGTCGTGTGTATTGTTCAAAACGAACCAAAGCGTCGTCTATCTGATAGTCGTAGATCTTTCTTCTGACGGCAAGCCGACTGTTGGCGGTTTTGTGCCTGGCAAGCAATGACTTTTGCCTCGCCTTGGCGTCCTGCAACTTGTTCTCGAGCCGCGCGATATCGTCGTTGAGTTTTGCGAGGCCCTCGTCGATGACCAGGTAATCCGACTTTATGATGTCCGTTGCAGCGGAAGTTCGGGATTTCTCGACCAGCGCCGCTTTCGCGAGATCCTCACGTCCCTTGCGCAGAGCAAGTTCCGCCTTGGCGTCCCAGTCCCGTTGCTCGGATTCCAGTGTTTCCAGCCTGCGGTTCAGGTCTTTTTTGTCCGCAATCGAACGTGCTGCCGCCGAGCGCACTTCGACCAGCGTATCTTCCATTTCCTGAATCATGAGCCGGACGATCTTCTCCGGATCCTCTGCCTTATCGAGTATCGCGTTGATATTCGAGTTCACGATGTCGCTGAATCTCGTGAAAATTCCCATGAACCTGTCCTCTCAAGTAAAAAAGTACACTACTTGTATTGCAGAAAGCGTGCCAATCTTGCACATCTTGCTTAATGCATTGATTTACAACGAAAAACTCTATCATTTCTGGCACGAATACGCAGCAGGTGTTAGTGTAATTTACTAATTAGTCGCTTTTTATACTCCTATTTGGTTAAATCAGCTAATGAGCGAGAAGCGTACGGTACAACCCATCATCGGCGAGGCGCCGCCATTCCTGGCAATGCTGGAGCACGTGTCCCGTGCCGCCCCGCTCAGCAAACCCGTACTCGTCGTGGGCGAGCGGGGTACTGGCAAGGAGCTGATCGCTTCCCGGCTGCATTTTCTTTCCAGCCGCTGGGAGCAACCGCTGATCAAGGTGAATTGCGCAGCGCTGACAGAGTCGATCCTGGAATCGGAGTTGTTTGGTCATGAAGCAGGAGCATTTACCGGCGCCGTCAAGGCACATGTCGGCCACTTCGAACGGGCCGATGGCGGCACCCTGGTGCTCGACGAGCTTTCAACCATATCTCTTCGAATGCAGGAGAAGATTCTGCGGGTTATCGAGTACGGTGAACTGCAGCGCGTCGGTGGCAGCGACACCTTGATCGTCGATGTGCGCATCGTCGGCTCGACGAACTCGGATCTCCAGGCCCTGGCTGCTGCAGGGCAGTTTCGCGTGGACCTTCTGGATCGGCTTGCCTTCGACGTCGTTACGCTTCCACCGCTGCGCGAACGACTTGAGGACGTATTGCCGCTCGCGTATGCGTTTGCACTGAACATGGTAAGTGAACTCAGGCGGCCGCTTTTCCCTGGCTTCGGCGCTCGTGCTGCCTCTGCCTTGCTACGGCACGACTGGCCGGGAAACGTGCGCGAGCTAAAAAATGCCGTCGAGCGCTCTGTCTACCGCAGCGAAGACCCGGATAAGCAAATCAGCAAAATCGCGTTCGATCCATTTGATTCACCCTTCCGGCTCCGTGAGGACCATCAGGAGGATGGGGAAGAAAAGAAGGTGTCACGCAGGCGCCGGCCGCCCTTACTTCCTCTCGATCTCACGGCACGGGTTAACGAGGCTGAAATGGAACTACTGCGGGCCGGACTGGAGAAAGCGCGGTTCAATCAGAAAGTGGCCGCAGAGCTGCTTGGGCTCAGTTATCACCAGCTTCGCGGCAAGATGAAGAAACATGGTCTTGACCGCCGAACGGTTCCGAGTGCCTGAAAACGAGTCGCCTGCAACGCAAGCGATACGAAAATTAGCTGTCATCCCTGTAGCGGCGAACGTATATTGCGGCGGTCGTAAAAATTCCGCAAACAACGAGCCCCAACCACAGCCCGGGGCTGCTAAAGAACCGCCCCAAATCCAGCAATGCCAGCAGGCTCAGCGAAGCGTCACCGACCATCTTGAAATGCTCGCCTTCCTGGAATAACAACTCCAGGTTATCGAGTCCGCGGAACAGAGGCATTTTGACGGATCGCACAAAAAAGGCTTCCGCAAAAACTGTCGTGTCAAAAATAATCCTTTCCAGCAACGGTAGAATTGCAATGGGTAGAGATGCGATCAGCAATGGCGAGCGCTTTGTAAACGCGGATACGAACAGAGACCATCCGACAAAAGGTGACAGCCACAGGGGCAACGCCAACAGGAATACCAATGTTGCTGTCCAATTATCAATAAAGGGAGCAGCCGTCCAGATCAGATGCCAGGTGTTGGCGCCTCGAGCACCAAGCCAGATGCTCGTTATCAGGAGCACGACCAGATGTGTTAGTGCAATGAATACGAACGTAACAAGCGGAATGACCAACAGCGCCGTCAGCAGTTTTGACAGTACGGTTTCGAAGTCGGTTGAAGGAATAGACCTCCAAAAAAGAATGCTTCGATCTTTGCGCTCTGCATAAAGCGCGTCAAGCGAATAGAAAATGGACAGTATCCACATTGCAAACACAAATGTGCTGGACAAACTGATCATCAGTACGGTGATCGCGGCCGATCTTCCGGTTTCCCCCAGATTCGTTGCTCCAAGGATCCCGATGTCCACCGCGTGATCAAATCCGGACACGGCAACCTGGCCGGTGACTGATCCCAGGGACACCAGAAGGGCAATGACGAGTGGCATAACGTAAATTGCCCTGTGCTCCCAGAGCTCGCGCCTGATCAATGCAATCTGACCCTTAATCATGCCGCCGCTCCTTTGACCTTGGCTACAAAGAGATCGGCAACGCCCGGAGTACGAACTTCACCCATACCCTGCAATCGCTCACGGCTGACCCCTTCGAACATCAGGACTTTCTTGCCAAATACCTCTCGTTCATAAATTGGATTGAGTTGCCGCGCCTCCTCGGCGTTTTCCGTAGACGCCAGAAGTTCCACATAGTGCTCAGGTAAGTTTTCCATGCTCGCATCGAGAATAATTTTCCCATCATTAATAAACATGATGTCGGTTAGCAGATTCTCGATCTCCTCCACCTGGTGTGTGGTTATGAGAATTGTGCGTTCGCCGTCGAAGTAATCGTTCAGCAGGTTGCCATAAAATTCCTTTCTGAAAATGATATCGAGCCCGAGTGTCGGTTCGTCCAGCACGAGAAGTTTCGCGTCGATGGCAGTAATGATAGAAAGGTGAAACTGTGTGACCATCCCTTTGGACAGTTCGCGCACCTTGGCGTCAGGTCGAACCTTCGTGCGGCTCAGCAACTCCTCGGCGCGGCTTCGTGAAAAGTGTGGATGCACTGCTTCGATGAAATCCAGCAGTTGTGTCACTCGAATCCATCTGGGCAGAACGGCAACGTCCGCAATAAAGCAGATGTTCTGCATTAACTCTTTTCGCTGCCGGAACGGGTCCAGGCCAAGCACCGACAGACTGCCCTGGCAATCGGTCAGACCGAGCACGGCCTTGAGCAAGGTAGTCTTGCCGGCGCCGTTCGGGCCGATCAGACCGGTGATCTTGCCCTTTTCTATATCGAAGCTGACGTCGTCTACCGCCCTGACGCTGCCATAAAACTTGGAGACATTGCGGGCGCTGACCAGGCTAGTCATGCTTTTTCTCCCTGATCCCCAGGTTCCGGCACGGCTTTCAACAATGTATCGGTTTCCAGCCCAAGGCGACGGATGGTCGCAACAATCTCCGGCCATGCCTTATTTAGAAATCGTTGTCGCTCGTCTTTCAACAGCTGCCGCCTGGCCCCGTCGGTCACAAACATTCCGCGACCACGCTTTTTCTCAACCAGGCCCTCGTCCACGAGTTCCTGATAGCCTTTAAGGACCGTCAAAGGATTGAGCCGATATTCGGCGGCGACATTACGAACCGAAGGCAGGGCATCTCCATCAGTCAACACGCCCTCCAGAATCATATCGACGACCCGATCACGGAGCTGCCGGTAAATCGGGAGGTCTTCACTCCACTTAGGGTCCATTAACCGTCCAGTGTGTTAATTGTAGTTTGCCCCAGCGTGGGAAAGACGCCGGCATCAGTCATGGTGCACCGGCGAGTTTTCGGAATCAGGAATGTCTGAAGCAGGAGACGCAGATTCGTTACTGTTGAGATCTGCGTCTATCGGCAGGATCACGACTGTTTCAATAGCGGCCGAGAGCATGTCGAGTTTCGCGAGACGCTCCCGGTGCATTTTGGCGCTCAAACCTGTGTCCAGCTGGAGAGTATTCGTAGCGGGCGCCTGTTCCTGGAAATTCGACTCCGACAGACCGGCAATCAAGGCGATTGTCAGCATAATCAGCACTAACAACCCACCGCTCGCCTGGTCATAAACTTGAGTCTTCATGTTATTGGTCTCCCGTACGCTCATCGCCAATCCGGGCCTAAGTGACATAGTGTTATAGTTAACTATAACACCAAAGAAACACATTGCAAGCCATTCGGACAAGAAAACAGGCCGATCACTGTCATAGACGCGTCCATACAGTGAGGAAGACACCGATTTATCAAGACAAAACAGTACCTTATCTCACACGACCGTCAACGTGCAGAGTAGGCCCGCCAGCAGGTGGAGGAAATTGCAGCGTCCAAAAAGTCCGCCATGGCGTCGGCTGCGGCGGTAAGATCGTGCACGGAAGAACAGCTGGCCGGCATGACGAAGCAAGAGCCGAACCGTTCTCTTCAACGCAGCTCATCCCGGATTTGAGCCGCCCGCTTCACCATCGGAAGTCTTTCGCATCACGATAGGCTGATACAGGCCGGCAATGCCAGAATCGCCCGCCGCGCCGTATCCCTTTCCATGCGTAGTTATCCTTAATGACAAAGCTTGTCGTAAACGTCACTCTTGATACAGCCACATGTATAGCTTCTCTAATAGGACAAGAAAATGAGAAATCCCGTACGCATCACAATCACCGGCGCTGCCGGCCAGATTGGCTATCAACTTTCGTTTCGTATCGCCTCCGGACAGATGCTGGGAGCTGATCAGCCAGTCATCCTGCAACTCCTCGAAATAACGCCGGCGCTACCGGCACTTGAAGGAGTGATGATGGAGCTGGACGACTGTGCATTCGATACGCTGGCAGGGGTGGTCGGTACCGACGATGCCAACGTCGCTTTCAAGGACAGCGACTACGCGCTCTTAGTAGGCGCGCGGCCACGTGGTCCCGGGATGGAGCGTAAGGACCTGCTTCAGGCGAACGCGCAGATTTTCTCCGTTCAGGGGAAAGCCATGAACGATCACGCCAGCCGCGACATCAGGGTGCTGGTTGTGGGCAACCCGGCCAACACGAATGCACTCATCACGAGCTCAAATGCGCCGGACATCGAGCCGAAGAATATTACGGCGATGACCCGGCTGGATCACAACCGTGCCTCGGCCCAGCTCGCGGACAAGACGGGCAAGCACGTTTCAGAAGTGAAGCAGATGACGATCTGGGGAAACCATTCGGCCACGCAATATCCCGATATTCATCACGCCACCGTCGCCGGGCAGGCGGCGCTGGGTCTGGTCGATGAAAGCTGGTTGATCGATGAGTTTATACCCACCGTACAGCAGCGCGGGGCGGCCATTATCAAGGCCAGAGGTGCATCTTCAGCAGCGTCCGCCGCGTCCGCCGCGATAAATCACATGCATGACTGGGTGCGCAGCACGCCAGCGGACGATTGGGTCAGCATGGGAATACCCGCTGACGGCAGTTATGGCATCAAGGAAGGAGTGATCTATTCTTATCCCGTCCGCTGCAACAACGGTGATTACGAGATTGTGCAGGGGCTCGGAATCAGCGACTTCAGCAGGGAGCGAATGGACGCTACAGAAGCCGAGCTGCGGGAGGAGCGCGCTGCGATCGAAGACCTGCTTTAGCCTCGTTTGACCAGTAGTGATTCACCACTACGAAATGCCGCCCTGCGCGAGGTCGGCTAAGGATTTCAGCGCCCGGTAAAACACTCGGGCTTGCGAACCGGTCTATGGCGCCCCGGGAGCCCCGATGATAGGGTTCATTTATTGAGGAAGAAGTCTTGTCCGGTTTTATTGTCAGTCTTTTCTGGTTTCTCTTGTTTGTCGGCGGCGGCATTGCCCTTGCCTATAATCGAATAGACCTGCGCACATCCACTGTCGCCGCCGGCATCACATTGCTGGTCTACACAATATTCGGCTCGGGCGGCTTCTTTTGGCTTTTGCTCCTCTGGCTCCTGTTCGCCGTCATGGTGCTGCCGAATCTGACTGAGTTCCGCCGCGAGAAAATCACCAGGCCGCTCCTCGAGATTTACCGCACGATGTTGCCGTCCGTGTCGGACACGGAACGAGAGGCGCTCGAGGCGGGCAACGTGTGGTGGGACGGCGAGCTGTTTTCGGGCGCGCCGAATTGGGATCGCCTGATGTCGTTTCCGGCACCACGATTATCCGAAGAAGAGCAAGCTTTTTTGGACGGTCCCTGCGAAGAACTGTGCGCGATGCTCGACGACTGGGAGATCAGCCACGAGCTCGGAGATATGCCGCAGCACGCTTGGCAGTTCATCAAGAAACACAAATTCTTCGCAATGATTATTCCGAAGCAATACGGTGGCCTGGGGTTTTCGTCGCATGCCAATGCGATGGTCATCATGAAACTGTCGAGTCGCAGCACGACTGCATCGTCGACCATCGGTGTTCCGAATTCACTCGGGCCGGCGGAGCTGTTATTGCACTATGGCACCGAAGAACAAAAACAACGCTATCTGCCCGGGCTTGCCACGGCCGACGAGATTCCCTGTTTTGCGCTGACGTCGCCACAGGCAGGATCTGACGCTGCTGCGCTGATCGACAGCGGGGTTATCTGCAAAGGCAAGTGGAACGGCAAGCAGATCACGGGCATCAGGCTCAACTGGGACAAGCGATATATTACGCTCGCGCCCGTCGCGACGGTCCTTGGCCTTGCTTTCAAACTCTATGACCCGGACCACCTGATCGGCGACCAGGAGGAATACGGTATTACGGCGGCGCTAATTCCGACCGACACGCCCGGCGTTACGGTCGGGCGCCGACACAATCCGTTGAATATAGCGTTCCTGAACGGACCGACAACCGGAGAGGACGTGTTTGTACCGCTGGACTACATCATTGGCGGACAGGAGATGGCCGGCAAGGGGTGGAAAATGCTGGTGGAGCTGTTGGCGGTCGGCCGGGCGATCACGCTACCGTCGATCGCTGCCGGCGGAAGCCAGGCCGCCGTTTACGCCGCCGGCGCCTACACTCGGATTCGCAGGCAGTTTAATACGCCGATTGCGAAGTTCGACGGCATCGGCGAGGCGCTTACGCGGATTGCCGGACATACGTACATTATGAATGCTGCCGTGTCCGTTACTTCCGGTGCTATCGACCAGGGTGAGAAGCCGGCGGTCCCGTCGGCCATTCTCAAGTATCACTGCACGGAAATGGGCCGCAAAGTCGCGAACGACACGATGGACGTTCACGGCGGCAAGGCGATCATGATGGGCCCGAAGAATTACGTCGGTCGTGGATACATGGCGACGCCGATCGCCATCACCGTAGAAGGCGCAAATATACTGACGCGCAGCCTGATTATTTTCGGGCAGGGCGCGATGCGATGCCATCCATTTGTTCTCAGGGAACTGCACGCGGCCCAGGACGAGAACAGGGAACGTGGGCTCAGAGAGTTCGATGCTGCACTCTTCGGACACATCGGTTATGCAATCAGCAACCTGGCGCGATCATTTTTCCTCGCATTGACTCACGCTAAGTTCAGTAACGTACCGCTGAACACGCCGACGCGCCGCTATTACCAGAACATCAACCGATACAGTGCAGCTTTCGCCCTTGCGGCGGATTTTGCGATGCTCACGCTGGGCGGAAGGCTCAAACAGAAAGAGTTGCTGTCCGCACGACTCGGTGATGTGTTCAGTTCGATGTATCTCGCTTCAACCGTTCTCAAACACTTCGAGAATCAGGGGCGTCGCGCAACGGATTTGCCGCTGGTCGAATGGTCGGTTCGGACGCTGATGTATCACGCGCAGGAGCAATTACACAGTTTCCTGCGCAATTTCCCGAATCGCCCGGTCGCATTCCTCCTGCGCAGCTTCATATTTCCGCGCGGCCGGACCTACTCGGCACCATCGGATGAGCTGGTCAAAAAGATCGTCGCTTTGGTCACGCGACCCGGTGAGGCACGCGAAAGGCTAAGCCAGCAGGCATATACGACGCTCGAACCCGGTAGCCCGCTGGGCCTGCTGCAGGAAGCGCTCGAGTTGTCGGAGCAAATGGCGCCACTCGAAAGAAAACTAAAGCAGTCGCGACATGAGGGCCTGATTCGGTCGGAGTACCTGGGTCACCAGATCGACGAAGCGGAAGCCGCCGAAGTGATCACCAAGAGCGAAGCAAAGGACCTGCGGATGTATCACCAGAAGGTAATGAGCCTCCTGGCCGTTGATGACTTCGCGCCAGACGAGATCGGCCGCTTGGGCGCCCGTGGAAAGGCAGCTTCGCCCGGTGCAAACGCCGTCGACAGGCAAACTCGTGCAAGCTCGAAGCCCGCCACACAGAAAGCTGCCGCAAAGAAAAAAGTCGCCAGGAAAAAAACAGTATCAAAAAAGAAAATAGCAAAAAGCACGTCCGGAAAGAAAACGACTGCCGAAAAGAAGGTCTCCAAGAAACGCTAGTGGTCCAACAAGGCGAGAGCGCAGAACCGCACACCGGGCCGCGCTCCGGGCCGCACTCCGTAGCGGTGAAATATTCGGGTCAAACCTGACGGTTTAGTGCATGTCATACACAGCAGGCTCCATCTATGAAGTTACGTTCAACGTCGATCGGGAGATCGTTGAAGCGTTTGACGCCTGGCTTGCGACTCACGTTACAGAAATGCTCGAAATTCCGGGCTTTCTGAAAGCCGAGACCTTTGAGCTGGAAGGCGACGAACAGGGCCGCGCCCGCCGCGTCACTCATTATTACCTCGCCAGCGAGGAAGACCTGGAGCTGTATCTTGCCGGGCCGGCGAACGCGATGCGCCAGTCGAGCATCGACCAGTTCGCGGATCAATTCGAGGCAAACCGCCGTGTTCTTCGTCGCCTGGGCGATTCGGATGAAGAGTTGAGGCCTCTGCCGTCCTGCCTTAATTGCGGAACCACGTTCGGCGGACAGTACTGCGGCAAATGCGGTCAGCGGGCGCACAGCCGTCTCATCAGTATCTGGGAACTGATTCGTGATGCGTTCGGCGATCTTTTCGAGCTGGACTCGAGGCTTTGGCAAACGCTGCTGCCACTGGTCATTCGCCCCGGCCAATTGACGCGGGACTACCTGCTCGGTCGCCGCGCGAGGTTCATGCCGCCTTTTCGGACTTACCTTGTACTGAGCGTGGTGTTTTTCCTCATCGCGTTCTTCGATCCGAGGGAAGAGTTAGGTTTGTTGTTCGAACCAGAGGCTGAATCGACGGAGCAGGCAGAGGAATCCGATCAGAATGCCGCTGAAATCCGTGAGGGGATGCTACAGGAACTGGCCGAGCAAGGCATCATCGTCGGTGATAAGGAGCTACTCGAGGATCCGCAAGTTGAGGATTCGCAAGTTGAAGACACCGGGAACTCCGTAAATCTCGATATTACAGACGGGGAATCGGATTTTGACTGCAATGTAAGCGACATTGAGTCGGCAGACATACCGCAATGGCTATCCAGACGCGTCACACCAGAGCGGCTCCAGGTTATGTGCGAGCGCATTCGCGCCGATGACGGCAGGGCCTTACTCGACAAACTGCTGGATAACGTCCCGGCCGCATTGTTCATCCTGTTGCCGCTTATGGCTCTGGTGCTCAGGGTGCTGTATCCGCTATCGAAGCGATACTACGTCGAGCACCTGCTTTTCGTCGTGCACTACCATGCTTTCTTTTTCCTGATTCTTACGCTTCAGATACTGTTTGCGAGGTCTGCGACGCTTGTCGGTATTCCCGAAAACGCGACCGACATCGCGCTATTTGGCGCATCACTTTATATCCCTGTCTATCTATTCAGGGCTATGCAGCGCGTGTACGGCCAGGGCATCTTCATCACGACGCTCAAATTCATCTTCCTCGTATTGTCATACTTCATCGGTTTCGGCCTGATGATTGCCTTTGCTGCCCTGTTTGCGGCATTCTCGATCTAATATCCCTGGGTCATGGGAGGCACCCAATGAAAAAGCCACTTATTGCTTGGCAGGCAATTTTGCCTGTGCTTTTCCTATTTGCGGCCTGCGGCCAGGAGGGCGCTGAAACGGTGCCCGCCGCCGAAGAGCCAGCTGCGAAAATGGAGATGGAGCATACGCGGGCACCTGGCACCATGGCACGGACCCCTTCAACTGACGGCGCGCAGGTGTTTTTCATAACACCGGCCGATGGCGATGTGGTTTCGAATCCGATCCGACTGGAGTTCGGCCTGAACGGCATGGAGGTAGCGCCGGCGGGTGACAACCGTCCGGGCAGCGGCCACCACCACCTGGTCATTGACGCCGGGTTGCCGGATTTCGGCCTGCCTGTCCCGGCAGACCAGCACCACATCCATTTCGGCGGTGGCGCCACACAGATCGAACTCACACTCCCCACGGGCCAGCACACGCTTCAGCTCTTGTTGGCCGATTACCAGCATGTACCGCACGATTCCCCGGTATTTTCAAAGAGAATCACGATTACGGTAGAATAGCTGGCTTGCGACCGCGCCTGATGGCAACTAAAATTCCCGGGGCTATGCAGTGGCCCACACACGAAGATTGAGTCCATGGACAATAAGAATATAGGCATAAGCGGACTCGCCGCATATATACCGCCATACCGGGTGTGGCTGGAAGACTGGTGCGACTGGACCGGCAACCAGTGGCCCAAAATCCGTGAGATCGTAGGACGCAGCTTCCGCGTCCGTGGCCCGAAGCAGAGCGTCTATACGATGGCGGCGACTGCGGTCATGCGCCTGATCATGCAGTACGATATCGATCCCTCACGCGTCAAGTTCCTGGGCCTTGGCACCGAATCCAGCACGGACAATTCCGCGGGCGCGATAATTGTCAAAGGGATGGTCGATCGCGCGCTCGTCAAAGAGGGTAAAGCGCCGATTGCCCGCAGCTGTGAAGTCCCGGAGTTCAAACATGCCTGCCTGGGCGGCGTCTATGGCATGAAAGGTGCGCTCCGGCACCTCGCGCTCGACGGCGCAGGGGGTCAGGCTATCGTTGTCTGCGCTGATATCGCCGAATATGCCCGCGGCAGCAGTGGTGAACCGACGCAGGGCGCAGGCGCAGTTGCCATGCTGCTCGAAGAGAACCCGAATCTCGCGAGAGTCGATTTGAGTCGTTCCGGCGCAGCGTCCGACTATCGCATCATGGATTTTCGCAAGCCCATGCTGCGTTTCTGCGGACAGGACCGGAGCGAAAGTCATCAGGTGCAGGACTTTCCCGTATTCAATGGCAAGTACTCGACCACCTGTTACATCGATGAAACCTTGCACGCGCTCGACGACATGTATACCAAGCGCGGAATCTCCGCCTCTGAATACCTGCGTTCACTGGAGACCGTGTTCATGCACAGGCCTTATCGCCGCATGCCGGAAACCGGTTGGGCCATCGCCTATCTGTTTGCGCTGGGCAACGGCGGTGTGGAGGACCGGGCGGAGCTCGCATCCTACTGCTACGAAGCCGGCATAGAACCCGAGGCCCTGTTAGGGGAAATGGTCAGCAAACCGGAAGTTGCCGAACTGGCCGATCCTGAGCGGCTTAATTACGAAGCCTATCCGCTGACGATGGCAGTGTTCAGAATTTTCCGTGCCTCGCGAAATTACCGCCGCGAGATTCTCGACAAGCTCGCACTCGGAAGTGACACGATGTTGGACCTGGGCAATCTTTATACTGCCGCGCTTCCCGCATGGATGGCAGCGGGATTCGAGCAGGCACTGGATGAAAACCGCGATCTTGCCGGCGAGGAGATCCTGACTCTCGGATATGGCAGCGGTGATGCGGCGGAAGTTATTCCCGTGTACATTTCCGAAGAGTGGAAGAAAGCGACCAGGTCGATTCGTTTCAACGAGGCAATGGAATTTTCAATTGATCTCGATTTCGAGCAATACAAAGCGCTGCATGACGGACGCAGAGCAAGAGGCCTGGACTACGTGCCGAAGAACGAATTTATTATAGAAAAAGTCGGCAGGGCCGATCAGCGGCAATTTCAGGATCTCGGTATCGAGTATTACAGCTACGTTGGCTAATCGCGGACGAGCAATAATGGGGATGGACTCCGATTTTTGCTGATTTTGCGAGCGGCTTGCGTCGGGTGTGTCCCGCGAGCGAGTTTAAAGCCCGAGCGAGGGGGATATACGCGACACAAGCCGTGAGCGGGCCCGATGACAAAAATGGGTTCCGCCCCCGATTTTCTTATTTTGCGTAGGCAGCGAGCTTTTCGGCGAACTCGTCGCAGAGCCGCTCCCACTCCATTTTGAACCAGGGTGTAAATTCTTCCGGCCTTGTCCGCAATTCGGCTTGTAGCGTTTCCCGGGACACATACCGGGCATCCGCAATCTCGTGTGCGTTTGCAGAGAACGGCTGTCCCGTTTTACCCAGGTACACAGTACATAGTTCGTTCTCGGATCCAAGGTCGCCGAATTGCGCCCGGTAAGAAAACTTGTAAATAAACTCGAGGCTGGCCTCAATACCGAGTTCTTCCCGCAGGCGGCGACGCGTCGCCACTTGCATCGATTCCCCCTTTCGCGGGTGGCTGCAGCAGCTATTGGACCAAAATAACGGCCACAGTCGCTTTTCGGCACTGCGCTTCTGCAGCAAGAGTTCACTATTCGTGTTGAACACGAAAAGCGAAAAGGCGCGGTGCAATATGCCGTCACCGTCGTGGCATTCCTCCTTGCTCAGGAACCCCAGTTCGTGGTCGCCCTCGTCGACGAGAATCAGTTCTTCGTTCTCCGACGAAACGACTCCATCTGTGCTGTCCGGCATACTCTCCAACATCTTCGTGCTAACGTTCCCTCATCCGTACTGTTTGATAACCCGCCGCATGTAGCGCTTGCGCAACCTTGGACACTTTGTCCGGACATAGTGCCACGATCGAGCCGCCGCCCCCGGCGCCGGTGAGCTTTGCGCCGATCGCACCGTTCGAACGAGCAATCTCGACCATTTTCTCGAGTTCCGGTATCGAGACCTCCAACGCATTCAGGAAACCGTGGCAGACATTCATCAAGGAGCCCAGCGTATCGTAGTCGCAGCTCTTCAATGCCACGGCACCCGCAATGCTCATCTCATTGATCTCGTCGAAAATCGTCGTATAAAGCTCCGTATTTTTCTCGAAACGGGAGCGGACGCCAGCGACCTGCTCTCTGGTTGCGCCCTGAATTCCGCTTGACGCGATGACAATCGGCGGCGGTTCGGCCAGCGGTATGGACCTGGTTCGGGTAGCTCTACTCTTGCTATACAGCACCGGCTCACCATAAGTCGCTATATTATTATCGATACCCGAAGGCGTGCCATGTGCCAGCTTCTCGCACTCAAACGCCAGTTTTTCGACGGCCCTGTTATTCATGTTGAGGCCGAGCAACTTATCGAAGGCCCGGATGATCGCCACGGCCAATGCGGCCGAAGAACCGAGTCCCATCGCAACCGGAATACGTGACCGAACGTGAATGTTGAATCCCCGATCAGCAACACCGAGTTCGCTCATAATCAGCGCCAGTGCTTCACCAACACCGCCCTGCGCCGGGTTTTGCGCCGTAACGCTTTGTTCGAGGCCCCAATCGGGTATAGACAGCTTGGTGTCGGCCTGCGTTTCTATAATCGCTGCCGTTACCGCAGACTCAAGCGGCAACGCCAATACATGCCGGTCATAAACGGCCGCATGTTCACCCAGGAGAATGACTTTGCCCGACGCCGCGCCCTGAGCTGCGCCCTCGAAAATACTGTCGGTATCTTTCGTTTTGGCTTTGTTTTGGAGCTCGTCAATGAGTTGATGTGCCTTCCAGCGTTTGACGTCCCCGCTGTCGACCATGCTTTCGACAACCTGATCAAAAAGCTCCGGTGGCGTTTCCGCACTTGCGGCAACACTGCGGGCGTGCAGGCTCATATGACCTTTTTGAATTCCCTCCGTAACAAGCGCCCCTAGCGCAGCGAAATTCTGTGCAAGGCCGACGGCACCCATGAGCTCGGCCAGCTCCGTTGCCGACTTCGTCCCCGCAATCTTGAGTCCAATGGAAGCCGCAGGATTTGATTCCAGGGAGCCACCGACCACACCCACTTTTATGGGCATGACAATTTCGCCGTAGAGATCACCGTCGGACCCGATGGTCCAGCTCGTCAACGCGCGGTACGCGCCACCGCGAGCCGCATAAGCATGGGCGGCTGCCTCAACGGCGCGCCAGTCGTTACCGGTAGCGATGGCGACGGCATCGATTCCATTCATGATGCCCTTGTTGTGGGTGGCCGCCCGATACGGGTCTATATTCGCGATCTCGTTTGCCAGGACGATGCCATCACGCACGGCATCGGCAGAGAATCCCTCCCGGGCAAGCCCTGCCAGCGGTATCCTGACGCTCGCAGTCACGAGTGATTTGTCCGCCAGGTTTGAAAGGATTTTCAAGCAGGCCCTGCCTGACGCGATTGCTTCCACGCGTGGCGCAATTCCCTCGCAAATCGTGTTGACGGTATTCGCACCCATTGCGTCCCGCGTATCGACGAGTACGTGCAGCACGACGGTCCACTTACCGTCCGGCAAACGGTATTTAAAGAATTCGATTTCCCTGGCGCCGCCACCGCGAGCAAGGAGATTCGGTTGCAGTTTGTTTGCAAGTTCGATGAGCTCGTCGCTTGCAGCGTATAGCGCTTGCACTGCGGGATCTGGTTCCGCAATGTCGACCAGTTGAATCTGCCCGATAAGCACCGGGTCCATGGACGTGGCTTTGAAACCTCCGGCTAATCTGGCCGTTTTTGCCGCACTGCTGACGCCAGCCACGACAGATGGCTCTTCGACGACCATCGGCACGATGTAATCGCGGTCGTTGACACGAAAATTGGGCGCGGTGGCGAACGGCAGCCCGAACACCCCGATCACGTTTTCTATCATCTTGTCGGCGAGTTCCGGCGTAAGTAGCCGGCCGTCCTCCAGCAGCGCGCTTGCGTCCGACGCATCGATCAGCTTGCGAGCCACCAGCGCTTCGATTCTCTCTGCGATGGTCTTCCGATAGAAATCGGCTATTCGTGAATCACTCAATGAAATGCTCAGTTTTCAAAAAGTACGCCGCGCTCCTCCAGCGAGACGTCCAGAAATTGAAAGCCACCCTCCCCGGCAAGGTCTGTGAAATTTACGATGGCCTGCCTGTCAGTAGCAAACACTATGCCAGTGTCGCCGCCACCTGCGCCGCAGGGTTTATAAACCACGTTTCGTGCTGCCGCGGCGTCCGCCAACTCCCTGTGCCCAGCATCGAATATGCCGAGATCATGGTCAACATCGAATTGCCTGAGGACGTCAACATAACGTTGAAATTCTGCCAGCAGCTCAGCCGCGCTGCCTGCCACCCAGGTCTTTGCGGTCGCTTCCGATGCGTCGATCAGACGGGCGATGCTTGCCCCGGAGCTACCATTTCGGCAGCCTTCATCGAGCTTCCTGAGCTTTTCGCTCGTGCTGACCGGCCGGCCGCTCCATAGCACCGCGTACTCGAGTCCGGCAGGCCAGGGTAATGAGCGGCCGACTCCAGATTCCTGCATACGGTACTCAATGACGCCGCCATTGAAGCTTGCCGCAATATCAACGCCACTTCCCCGGCCCTGCTGGAAAAGCCGGTGTGCTTTAGCAGCCTGTATTCCTGCATCGTCAGGGTTGCATGTCACGTCGAATAGCGCCGTGACCAAGGCAATCGTCAGTGCCGCACTCGACCCGAGTCCGAGTTTCGAGTGGCTGACAGAATCAACAAACTCTCCCGTATCCAATTTGATATCGAACTCCCCGTTGATGCCGGTTGTCTTCCAGACTTGTTGCAGCAAATCGAGACCGCCCGCAGGCGGCTCGCTCCCGATCCACTCGAAGCTCCCTTTCCTGTCAGTTCGAAACCTCCACTCTCCGTCGATATATCCGATTGTACGTACCGTATGATAGTCGGTATCGACAGCGCCCACTTTGGCACGTGCCCGTCTGTTGATTGCCATGCAAATCGCGGGTGCTCCGTCGAGCACTGCGTATTCGCCACAAAGGACGATTTTTCCCGGGGCACTTACCACAGTGGCTGTCACGATTGCTCCAAAACACGTGCACCGTAACCGAGCCCGCTCACCAACGTCGTCACAACACCAGCAGTATCTGAGAGCGCATCTCTGACGGTCTCTTCGGCCGACGGCAGACAGACAGCCTTGAGTTGCGGGCCCGCGTCTATTGTAAAAAATACCGGCTCGGATTTTTTTTGCAGATCACGAACCGTCTCCATGCAGGCAACCGTCGCATTATTCCAGTAAACAATGGGAGGGCGTGAGGCCCACATCACAGAGTGCATCTTGAGGCAATTATGTTCGGAGACTGCCGCCAGTTGCTTGAAGTCCCGTTTGTCGACCGCCTCCCTCGCAGCTGCGAGGTCGTCGGGCTGGCGTTCAACCCAGCTATCGTAAAAAGGCGACGTCTTCGCGCCGCGAATCATTGCTTCTCCGGAGCTCAGCGGTTTGGGCCCCGTCTCTGTGATCGCAACAACAACCTTGAGGGGCCAGTCCTCCGGACCGACAATCGACCAAACATCAATACTCTCATCACCGGCAGACAGCTCGACGAAGCCGCCGTAAAACGACCGGGCGGCAGATCCGGACACGCTACCTGCGATACGCGCCATCGTCAGGGTATCGGCAGTTTGTCCCACTCTTTCATATGTGGCCAAAACAAGCGCCGCGAATGCCGAGGCAGATGATGCAAGACCTGCTGCAAGCGGAAAATTAGACTCGCTTTGGATTCTCGCGGCCGGTCGATCATTACCAGCAATCCGATCGATGCAGCTTGATACCCTCGGCAGCATCGCGCTGTTCTCCTCGCCATTCACAACGAGTTCATCGGGCCCGGAATTCTCGAGGAAACCCACAGACATTCGCGAATAAAGCGCATCGAGCGTGATGGACAGCGAGCCAGCAGCCGGCAGGTTTCTGGCAGCGTCGCGTTTGCCCCAGTATTTTACAAGCGCAATGTTCGGTTGAGCTTGTGACCACATTAGCATTGTCCGGAGGCGGCGGGAGCCGGTTATTCGGGGGCGAGATTATATCCCAGCCCGTACAATGCACGAAGGCGGGACTTTCACACGCGGCATGCTTTCAGTGTACGCTTGCCCAGGAAAAACACAGACGAGGACCGGTCATTGTCGACGCCATTTTCAGAACGAATTTCCGAGTATACGAGCCGGATTGCCGACCAGCTTGAAGAGGCATTGCCGGAATCGGGCGTGACGCCCCGTCGCCTCCACGAGGCGATGCGTTACTCCGTTTTGAATGGCGGCAAGCGGATTCGGCCGCTGCTCGTCTATGCCACGGGCGAATGCCTGAGCCTTGACGCCGCCTGTCTCGATGCGCCGGCGATGGCTATCGAGCTCATTCACGCATTCTCGCTCGTGCATGACGATCTGCCTTCGATGGACAACGATGACCTGCGGCGGGGACACCCGACGGTCCATCGGAAATTCGACGAGGCTACGGCAATCCTCGCTGCGGATGCGTTGCAACCGTTGGCGTTTCAAGTTCTGGCGGCCGCGCCAGGCATCAGCCCGGACAAACTGATCCGCCTTGTTCAGGCAATCGCGAAAGCCTGCGGCTCGCTCGGCATGACTGGCGGACAATCGATTGATCTCTCGTCGGAAGGCCGAACCCTGACGGAAACGGAACTCGAACAGATGTATGAGTTGAAGACCGGCGCGCTCATTGAAGCCTCTGTCACGTCCGTGAGCTGTCTTGCGGATGACCTGCCGGCGGACCGGCAGGATGCGCTTCTGCGTTTTTCCCGGAACATCGGCATGGCTTTTCAGATCAGGGATGACGTCCTTGATGTGGAGGGAGAAACGAACGTGATCGGTAAGCAAGCCGGTGCGGACGAGCGCCTGGCGAAAGCCACCTATCCGTCTCTCTTCGGCATCGAGGCTGCGAGACAGCGCTGCGAAACACTGCTTCAGGCCGGCTTGCAGGAACTCGAGATATTCGGCGACGATGCCGAGCCGTTGCGCTGGCTTGCACGTTACATCGTCGAAAGAGGTAGCTAGCTGTGACCCGGGCGGCAGGCGGACATATTCTGCATATTGATATGGACGCGTTTTATGCGTCCGTCGAACAACGCGACAACCCGTCTCTGTGCGGCAAGCCGCTTGTCGTTGGCGGCGGTAGCAATCGCGGCGTAGTTGCTGCCGCAAGTTACGAAGCACGTGAATATGGCATTCATTCCGCGATGCCTATGCGCGAGGCATTGAGGCGTTGTCCCGATCTCCTTCATGTGCCACCACGAATAGGGCATTACAAATCGGTATCAGACAAGATATTCGCAATATTCCGGGGCTTCACTCCGCTCGTCGAAGGACTGTCTCTGGACGAGGCCTTTCTCGATGTCACTGACAGTCTCGCGTTGTTCGGTTCCGACATTCAAATCGCGAAGGAAATAAAGAAGCGCGTTGTCGACACGACTGCACTTACCGCTTCGGTTGGCGTTGCGCCGAATAAACTGGTCGCGAAAATCGCGTCGGATCTTGACAAGCCCGATGGACTGGTAGTCGTGTCTGCCGAAGAAATCAGGTCCGTTCTTGACCCGTTACCGGTTCGCGTCATTCCGGGAATCGGCCGCAAGACGCTCGCCAGGCTAAATGAAAAAGATATTGTGACTATCGCCGATCTGCGCCTCGCTTCCAACAGGGATCTTGAGCCGATATTCGGACGTTTTACGCAAAAGACGCGCGACCGGGCATCCGGCATCGATTCAAGGCCGGTCGTGCCGTCGCGGCCGGAGAAATCGATCAGTGCCGAGGAAACATTCGATTCGGATTTGACCGGGATGAACGCGATGGACCGGCAATTGATGCGTCTTGCCGAGCGGACTGCCAGCCGCCTGCGCAGCAAAGGGCTGGTTGCCGGTACTGTTCAGGTGAAAATCAGACAGGCGGATTTCACCACCTTTACACGCCAGCGGGCCTTACGGCCGCCAGGCAACGGCACGGACCAGATTTTCGAGATGGTGAGGATTTTGCTTCGTCAGTGGCTTTCCGAGCACCCGGGCGCCAGAATTCGGCTACTCGGAGTCGGTGGCAGCGATCTCTCCGCGGCGGAACAACGCGATCTGTTTGCCGACGATGCCATGCCTGCAAGCTCGCCCCTGGACGAGACGGTCGACAAGATCCGCGACCGCTTCGGGAAGTCCTCGGTCAATCGGGCGCGGACCTTGGATTCAGGCCAAATCAGGTAGAATCGGCATTGTCGTGCAATATTCGGGGCCAGGAATCCTCGCCAAACCATGTACACAAAATTCTTTGGGCTGACTGAAAAGCCCTTCGCCATCACCCCCGATCCTCGTTATCTGTTCATGAGCGAACGGCACAGCGAGGGATTAGCGCATCTCGTATATGGCATTTCAGAAAGCGGCGGATTTATTCAGCTGACGGGTGAAGTCGGCACTGGCAAGACTACTCTCGTTCGCACGGTCCTCGGCCGCCTGCCGGCTGAAGTCGACGTCGCGCTCATTCTTAACCCGCAGCTAACCGAACTGGAGTTCCTGATCGCCATCTGCCAGGAACTGAGCATTCCGCTTCCGGAAGACAAGCACAGCGCCATAGCGCTTGTAGAGGCCTTGAATCGCCATCTGCTGGCAGCGCACGCCCGCGGCCGCCGCACGATTCTGCTTGTTGACGAGGCGCAGAATCTGTCGACCGGTGTGCTTGAACAACTTCGCCTGTTAACCAATCTCGAGACCGCAAAACAGAAACTGCTGCAGGTTATTCTCATCGCACAGCCGGAACTTCGCGACACGCTTGCGCGCGATGAGCTCCGTCAACTGGCGCAGCGTGTGACTGGCCGTTACCACCTCGAACCGTTATCGCGTGACGAGGCAGGCCTGTATATCGACCATCGGCTCAAAGTCGCGGGCGCCCTCGGTGAGATCTTCGACGCGGAAGCCAAGCTGGAAGTATTTAATCTGTCGGGCGGCGTGCCACGTATCATGAACGTGATCTGCGACCGGGCGATGCTTGGTGCCTACAGCCGTGAAACGAGGAAGATTGGAAAGCGTCTCGTTGGCAGGGCTGCGGCCGAGGTATCCGGGCAGAAGTATGCCACCGGCCTGCTCAGATGGGCGGTACCGGTTTTCGGAATCGCCGGGGCAGGCATCATTGCCCTGGGTATCTGGTCTTTGGCAAATCAGCAGGAACCACGACCGTCCGAGGTGCTTTCCGTGCCGCTGGAAACCCGAAATACAGAGTCCGGGAACGAGGCAGTGCGGCCCGAACCGGCCGAAGAGGCCGGCGGCAGCACGGGCCAGGTGCCTGCTACCGCGTCACTCGAGGATTTGTTGATCGACGCAAGCGCAGTCACCGACACCAATTCCGCGATGGCAACTCTGTTTGGCCTGTGGGGCATCGAATATCAGGCCGGCGACGGAACGGCGTGCTCGCAAGCCGAGTCGGCGGGCTTGAGTTGCCTGTTCCAGAGAGGTTCGTGGACCGGCATTCGCCAGCTCGACCGGCCGGTGGTGCTGACGCTGATGGACAGGAACGGCAACACTCATCAGCCGGTTCTCGCATCTCTGGACGGTGAGAAAGGTGAGCTCGCACTCGGCGAGGCTCGCATTGTTCACTCGATTGAGGAGATCTCGAAGCTCTGGTTTGGTGAGTATCTGCTGATCTGGCGCCCCCCCAATGGCGACGGCAAGGCAATCAAGCCCGGCATGCGTAACGAAAACGTCCGCTGGCTGCGACAGAGCCTTGCCGCGATCGATACTGACTACAAGCAGGAAGCAGGCGCCACTGCGGAGCTCGATTACTTCGACAAGGAACTCGAAGAGAAACTGAAGGACTTTCAGCGGGAGCACCGCCTGAAGGTCGACGGCCTTGCGGGGCAACAGACGCAGATCATCATCAATTCGTCGCTCGCGCCGGATGGCATGCCACGGCTGACGATCAAAGATAATGATATGAATCGCACAGGAAACTACTGATGTCATTTATCCTGGATGCGTTAAAGAAGTCTGAAACCGAGCGCCAGCGACAGAATGCGCCTGGTTTCGCTGATGTACCCGATGGGGCGGACCCACCGCGTGCTCCGCGCTGGCTATGGATACTCGGCGGTTTGCTTGCCGTAAACCTGATCGTGTTGTCAGGAGTTATGCTTCGGCCCGACCCGCGGCCGAAAACGGACGCAACTGCGACTAACGAAGCGATACCGAGCGATGGCCAGCTTGAGCGTGAGGCATCGTTCTCAGAAATGGTTAAGCAGGCGAAGAACACGCAACCGCCGCAAATGGCTGGCGTCACAGAGGAAAGACCTGCGGGCGACACCCCTGTTGCAGAAGCAAGCCCTGCGTTAAACCTGAAACCACCGGCAACGGTCACAGAATCGTATGCGACGTTCAATGAGTTGCGGGCGAATGGAACTCTCGTATTACCGGATTTGCACCTGGACATCCATGTCTACAGCAATCAGCCTGCAGAGCGATTCGTGTTTGTCAACATGAGCAAATATCGGGAACAGGCACGACTGGCGGAAGGCCCCCTGGTGAAGGAGATTACGCCGGAAGGTGTCATCCTGGAGCATCTTGGCAACGGCTTTCTTCTTCCCCGTGAATAGCCATTTGCAGACTCCTAGTGGTCCAACAAGGTTATATTGACGGACCGCTGGACTACTAGCCCGAAAGCGCCTCACCGACCGGTTCGACCAGTTCGGCCCCTTCGTTTCTCGCATTATTGACGCGCTTGTCGACCGGCCAGGCCCGAAACTCTGCGATTATATTGGCAGCCTCGGACAATACTTGCTCATCGCCGTCCAGCCAGCGGTCGCCGGCATCTTTCTCGAGCACGACAGGCATCCTGTCATGTAGATTACTCATGAACTTGTTGGCGGCAGTTGTGATGATTGTCGTGCTTTGTACTGACTCATCCGAGTCTTTGGCGTGCCAGTCCTCCCACAAACCGGCAAACGCGAACGGTGCGCCGCTGGCTAGAGAAATATAATAGGGCGTCTTGCCATTGGATTCCTTGCGCCATTCGTAAAATCCGTCTGCGAGTACGAGGCATCGCCGCTTCCGGTAAGCCGCGCGAAACGACGGCTTCTCCGCAACCGTTTCGGCACGTGCGTTGATCATGCGATTGCCAATCGACGAATCCTTTGCCCAGAAGGGAACCAATCCCCAGCGCAGCATTGCGAGTTCGCGCGTTTCCCGGGCACTCACCCGAACGGCGGCAATCATTTGGGTCGGCGCGATGTTATAGCGTGGTTTCAGATCCGTCGCGTCCGTGACGCCGAATAGCGCCGCGGTTGCCTCACTGGGAGAATAGAAAGCGAACCTCCCGCACATTATTTACTCCCTGATGCCCACGCCGCGATTCAGCAGCACCAGGCTAACGGAGAACAGGCCAGCGACAAAAAGGCCGACAATCAGATAAGCATAAGTAATATTGATATCGGATACCCCGAGGATGCCGTAGCGAAACGCGTTCACCATATAGATGATCGGATTGGCAAGCGATACTTTCTGCCAGAACTCCGGCAACAGGGAAATTGAATAAAACACGCCGCCCAGATACGTCAACGGCGTCAAAATGAAGGTCGGCACAATCGAAATATCATCGAATTTTCTTGCGAACACTGCGTTGATAAATCCTGCCAGCGCAAAGACTGTTGACGATAGAATCACAATCGACAATGTTATCAGTGGGTGCTGTACCTCCAGCTTTGTAAAAAACAGCGCAACTATCGTGACGAGCGCTCCTACCAGCAGGCCTCGAAACACGCCGCCCGCTACATGACCCATGATTACCGTTGCGTTCGACATCGGTGATACCAGCATTTCCTCGATATGCCGTGCGAATTTGGCGCCGAAGAAAGATGAAACAACATTGCCGTAGGAATTGGTTATGACCGACATCATGATCAGGCCGGGTGCAATATATTGCATATAATCGAAGCCGCCCATACTACCGATTCGTCGCCCGATCAGGTTGCCGAATATGATGAAATACAGTGTCATCGTAATAGCCGGCGGAACGATTGTCTGAATCCAGATCCGTATGATACGGACGACCTCCTTGCGAACGAGGGTCTTGAGGCCAACCCAGTTGAGTGTCAGGTTCATCATTTCGTCGCATTACGGCGTAGAGGCGATGGCCGCGCCGTTGTTATTCTGTTTCTTGTCGACGATGCCCATGAATAGTTCTTCCAGGCGGTTCGCCTTGTTTCTGAGGCTCACAACCCTGATTCCCAGCCCGCTCAGTATGGCGAAAAGACTATTCAGATCATGTCCCGAGTCGATGGCCACTTCGAGTTCGTACGGGTCGTTCAAATGTGTCTCGAAACCCGGAAGCTCGGGAGTCTCGGTCAATGCTTCGCCAAGATTCAAGACGAAAACCTCGCGCTGCAGTTTTCTTAACACGGTGCTCATGCGCGCATCCTCGATAATCTCACCCTCATCGATAATCGCCACATGTCGGCAGAGCCTTTCCGCTTCCTCGAGGTAATGCGTTGTCAGAATGATTGTCGTCCCTTCATTGTTAATACGGCGCAGATACCTCCACATGGACCGGCGAATTTCGATATCGACGCCAGCCGTGGGCTCATCGAGTATCAGCAGTCTTGGCTCGTGGATCAGCGCTCTCGCGATCATCAGGCGCCGCTTCATACCGCCGGAAAGACTTCTTGCCTGTTCAAAACGGCGGTCCCAGAGTTTCAATTCGGAGAGATATTCCTGGGCCCGCTGCAAAGCCAGCCTGCGCCCTATCCCGTAATAGCCGGCCTGGTTGACCACGATATTCAGCACAGTATCGAACAGGTTCAGATTAATCTCCTGTGGCACGAGTCCGATGCAGGATTTAGCAGCTTCGAGTTGATGGTCGATGCTGTGTCCGAAGATCTCGACTTCCCCGCTGGTCTTGTTGACGAGCGAACAAATGATGCCGATTGCCGTAGTCTTACCTGCACCATTGGGACCGAGAAGTGCATAGAAGTCGCCTGCCTCGACATCGAAGTCGATTCCTTTCAGCGCCTGGTTGCCGTTCGAGTAGGTCTTGGTAAGTTTCTTTATCGACAGTGCTTGCATAGCGACGCATATTGTATACGCGGCTACTATGACGGTGTCGAATAATGACTTTCTAGTTCTTCGACTCGTCCGCCACTTTGAGCGCCGGGTTGCGTGACGCACAGGCGGCCGCCGACCACGCAGCCGGCGCAGGTTGCCGGGTCAGAACGGACTGCAATGCACTGATATGCGCTGCATGACGGGTCTCTGTCTCGTCGCACAAACCGTTATTGAGAAGTTTTTGCCAAATCTCAGCGTCATGCCGTGCTCGTAGCACCAGCAGGTCGGAGCGGTATCCGGCAACTGCCAGGATGTGAAAGATGGTCCGCTCGGTGATTTGTTCGCACCAATGTGTGCTCGCCCCGCAAAGGAGACGCGCAGCAAACGGGTTCCTATGGGCAAGCTGCCATACGAATCCCAGACCCGCGGATACAAGACGGCCGACGTCATCTGTCGCTTTCATGGGTAAAGCAAACAGGTCGCGGGTTCTGTCGTCGGTCAAAATCTTCTGCCAGAAGCCGTCGTCACGTTCTCGAAATGAAAACAACAGAAACGGCGTCGCTGACAGCCGCCCGATCTCCCGGTGATCAAGGCGTCGTAAACGCAAACCAAGCTCTTGCGGCAGTCCTTCCAGGTACCGCCCACATTCGTTTCTGTTTTGCAAGAGTTTGAGAAAAGCGAAGTTCAGTGATCGGACGTTTTCATAATCGGCAAGCGTTGGTCCCTGAAAATCCATAGTGAACTCCCCCTCATGCGCATTTTTTGGGTGAAACCCGAGTTACGCTATTTTTGATTGATTTACCATGTATGGATAGTATATGCTTTTTAATCACTGTATATGGGTAAAAACTGTCAGAAATGGGAACAAATGCGACTAACCGATAACCGATATGCGACCGAGCGAAGTCAGTTCGAACTCGCACTCCGAATGATCGGGCACGAAGCCCGGACCCGCACTATCAAGGTGTGCACCGGGCTTAGTGACGACAGGATTCGCAAACTGTATGCGACCTATTTCCGAGATGGGGGGTCTGGCACTGTAAAACGCCGCCGCGGCAAGTCACCCCAACAGGTTGGTCTTTTCGTCAAGAATCCGCACAATCAGCTGGAAGCGACAACGTTAATTGCTCTTTTCTGTGCAAGTCTGTTGCTCAGGGTCGATGCAGCGAACCGGGTTCATGCCTGCTGGCCGCGACCGAGCGTGGAATACGGCCATCGCGTGTGTCGCGCCTTCGAGACTTATCTGCTGCTGCATCGGATGCCGAAACTCAGTTTCGAGTGGGCCTGGAACCTCCTGCAAAACATTTCCCGAAACGACGAGTTGTATCTGGCGGTGTGCAAGGGCTGCCAGACCTCATACGTTCAGGATGCCTATGCCCTGGATCAGAAAACGTGCCCGAGCTGCGAGATATCCCGCCATCGCCAAAGGCACGGCTGATGGTATTAGCTTGCCGTCAGAAAAACTCACTGTAAACGTCGTTCGGGCCCAGCCCGACTGTTTTGTCAGGTGCTGCGTAAGATCGGTCGAGGATTTGATTGGCTGAGGGGTTTTCTGAGTGAGTGGAATAACAATACGTATTTCCGCGTGCGCCGCTCTCGCCCATCCATGGGCTCCGCGGCATTTGGACGTCCTGTCCGGCAGAAAGTCCCTCAGGCGATCAAAGACTTTCCGAGAGCGCATCACACTGATGAAACAGTCGGGCTACCTAACGGCAACTCGCGAATTTCCGTTAGACTTCGACCTGCCTGCGCGCAAATCGCCACAGTCCAGCGATTGCCGGAAACGATAAATGACGATAATGACAGCCGACCTTTGTGACGAATACGCTGCCGATATACAAGTGGCCGAGCCCATATTCCAGATTTACGGTTCCCGGCGAAGTTTTGGCGGACAGGTGGTCACACTGCGGGTCTTCGAGGACAACCCGCTTGTCAGATCAGTGCTGGAGAAGGCAGGTAAAGGACGGGTGCTGGTCGTTGACGGTGGTGCATCACGACGCTGCGCGCTTCTGGGAGGAAACATTGCCCGACTTGCATCCGGGAACGGCTGGTCCGGCGTAATCATAAACGGCTGCATTCGGGACCGGCTTGAGATCGATGCTACGGACATCGGTGTGCGAGCGCTCGATACCTGCCCGCGCAAGAGCCGAAAGCAGGGCCTTGGAGAAAGAGATGTCGATCTTTGTTTTGCAGGAATCGATGTCACGCCCGGTGATTACATTTTTGCGGACGAAGACGGCGTCGTAGTGTCCGCGCGTGACCTGTCGCAATCCGTAAACGAGGCTGGTGGTCCAGCAAAATGAGCGCTCAAAACATATTCGGCGGTGCATTCGTCGACCGTTGGGGTCACCGGCGCGAAGATTCCGAGTGGCTCAGCGAAGCTATAAACAGCGATAACAGTTGTTTCATTGCTGTCTGGGGCGACAAATGCCTGGCGTCAGGAGAACCCTTCCATGCGATTCTTCTCGATCGACAGGATGTCACTAGCCACCTGCTGGAACAGGAGGTCATTTTCCTCGGCAAATTCCGTGACAGGCCGGCCTTCGCGTTCGCAATAGACGGTGCGACTGAGGCGCCGTTCCAGGATGTCGGCGAGTTTCATGACTTGCGTTACCTGGGTAATGTGTTGCCGGCTGACGAGGCGAATCTGGTCGCACACGCGCGTGCGCTGGTTCTCTGGCACCGCATGCAGAAATATTGCGGTCATTGCGGCTCGCCGTCGAGGGCCGAATCGGGGGGCAATTCGCGAACCTGTGTCGACCCTGAATGCCGCGCTGCGCTTTTTCCACGGGTTGACCCGGCGATTATCGTGCTCGTCAGCAGAGGCGATCGATGCCTCCTCGGACGTCAGCCGAGCTGGCCCGAAGGTCGATACTCCACTATCGCCGGTTTCGTAGAGCCCGGCGAGAGCCTCGAAGATGCGGTCCGGCGTGAGGTAGCAGAGGAAGCCAACATCCTCGTCGAGAGTGTTCAGTATCACAGCTCACAGCCCTGGCCGTTTCCCTCGTCGTTGATGTTGGGCTTTACCGCCAAAGCCTTGTCGGAAGACATATTGTTGAATGATGGGGAACTCGAAGATGCCCAGTGGTTCTCGCGAAAGCAATTGCGCTCGGGTTTTCCGAAGTTGCCCTACCGCCTGTCTATCGCGCGCCGGCTCGTTGACGACTGGCTGCTGTCTGACGTCGATGAGATCAGTCAGGCAAGATAACGATGTGCCTTGTCGTATTCGCCTGGCAGGCGCACCCGCAGTATCGCCTGATCCTCGCAGGCAACCGGGATGAATCTCACCAGCGACCGACGCAGGATGCACACTGGTGGCCGGACAACGAATCGATTCTCGCAGGCCGCGACCTGCAGGCGGGCGGCACCTGGCTGGCAATGAGCAAATCGGGTCGCTTCGCGACCGTGACCAATTTTCGCGAACGACAGGGCCGTAAGGCCATGTTGGAGTCCCGCGGCACACTCGTCACCGACTTCGTTGGTGGATCTCAATCGCTCGGAGAATTTGAATCCTCAATTTCAAACAAGGATTACGCCGGATTCAGTTTGCTGGTATCCGACCGCGAGTCCATGTTTTATCTGTCCAATCGCGATGACTTGGAAGCAAACGTCGCTCCCGGTATTTACGGTTTGAGCAACGCTTCACTCGATACACCCTGGTCAAAAGTCGTTCGGGCCAAGGCCTGGCTTGAGTCGCTGATCGAAAACGACGCTGTAAACGAAACCGAACTGTTGCGACTGCTTGCCGACCGGACGCCGGCGGCGGCAGACGACGTTGCCGCGGATGATCTCCCGTTCGACATCGCCAGGGCGCTGACCGCCCCTTTCATAATGGCACCCGATTATGGCACGCGTTCGTCGACGACCGTGCTGTGGGGCTACGACGATGTGGTTGAATTCAGCGAGCGCCGCTTCGATCCTACCGGGCGCACAACGGGCGATTCCCGTTTCAGATTCGTCCTTGAGTGATTCGTTTCGGTAAGTTTCCCAGACTCAGGTAAAAAGAGTACGACGATCAAGGACATGAAAAGATACTTTGCAGCCACCTGCGAATTTCAGCGATTTCCTCTGCACAAACGGCATGCGCCATCGGGTAGTCATGCCATTGCACATCGAAACCTGCCTTTTGCATGATGTCCCGGGCGTGCTGGCCGGCGGCGATCGGCAGCATCGGATCGAACGAGCCGTGCGCCATCAAGATCGGGAGATCGCGCGGCTGAGACTCCGGACTCTGCATGACTTCCCTGTCAATTGTGGCTTCCAGAGGCATCCAGGTCGATAAAGCCATCAGACCGGCCAATTTCTCCGCAAATCTCATTGCCGTATGCATCGCGATGGCGCCGCCCTGCGAAAAACCTGCCACTACGATTCGGTCGTATGGCACTCCACGTTCGTGCTCACGCTGGATCAATTGTGCCAGCGCCTCGGCACTGTCGCGGATGCCAGCCTCATCCTGCGGCCCGGACCGATCGAGGCTCATGACGTCATACCAGGCCCGCATCGGAATTCCGCCATTGATCGTGACCGGACGGACAGGCGCATGGGGAAAGACGAAGCGAATATCGGCAAATTCATCGAGCTGAAGCTCGGGCACGATCGGCTCGAAGTCATGGCCATCGGCACCCAGGCCGTGAAGCCAGATAACCGCTCCATCCGGCTTCTCTCCGCCCCCGACTTCAACGGTTTCCGGTATTTCCACGTGTTTTTCCCCAATGAGCACTAATGTGTGAAGCAGCTCATATTAACAACAGAAAGGTCTTGACCAAATATGCGCATCATGGTATTTATATGCGCATATTTATGCAGTTTTAACCATGCCAAACTCCCCGGAAATTCAGTTAGACCGGCGGCAAGCCATCCGGCAGATCCTGGAACTGGGTCCCGCCGGGACTCAGCTGTCCCTCGTGGATGCCCTGACCTCACAGGGTTTTGTCGCGACGCAATCGAGCGTCAGCCGTGACCTGAAGGAACTGGGTGCGATCAAGACAGCTCAGGGTTATGAACTGCCGGGCCCGGGAAAGGGCGACGAGGTGGCGGAGGTGTCCGGGCTTCTCAGGGAGGTAGAGACCGCCGGGCCGAATCTCGTGGTCATAAAGACGGCCATTGGTGCGGCACAGCGAGTCGCGCTGGCACTGGACCGGAGTGGCTGGCCGGAAATGGTCGGCAACGTCGGTGGCGATGACACGGTGTTAGTCGCAACCAGGAATGCCGCGGGTCAAAGAAACCTTCTTGCAAAAATCGACCGCGCATCCGCCCGCGGCTGATTTTAGATCCTCCCTCTGAAGGACGTTTCCTGTGACCGACGATAATTCTCCAATCATTCTTGCCTTTTCGGGTGGTCTGGATACATCATTTTGTGTCCCGTGGCTGAAAGAGAATTACGGACGCGACGTTATCACGGCCACGGTCGATACCGGCGGTATTGACGACGCGGCCGCAGCGGCCCTCGAGGATCGTGCATTCAGGCTCGGTGCGATCGAACATGTGCTGCTCGATTGCAAAAAGGACTTTTTCGACTCGGTTTTGCGGTATCTCATTGCCGGCAACGTGCGTCGGGGCCAGTTTTATCCCTTATGCGTCGGCGCAGAGCGCGGTCTTCAAGCTGCGCGGCTCGCCGTGCTCGCCAGCGCAAGGGGAGCTGCGACGGTCGCACATGGCTGCACCGCTGCCGGCAACGATCAGGTGCGTTTCGAGGTCGCGTTGCGGACCCTGAACCCGGCCCTCGAGATTCTGGCGCCGGTGCGGGACAACAGCTGGATCCGCGAGGAGCAGCTCAAATACCTCGAAGATCATGACCTGCCACTGCCCGCCCAGGGATCCGCGTACTCGGTCAACCGGGGATTGTGGGGCATAACGATTGGCGGCCAGGAAACTCTGACTTCCGAGAGGTCTTTGCCTGAACAGGCCTGGGTGTTATCGGCCGGCGCGTTCGACAGACCCAAGCCTGAATCGCATCATACACTCGACTTCGACGCCGGCTTCCCGGTGGCGCTGGACAGTGACAAACTCGATCCGGTTTCCCTGATCGAGAAACTCGAAATACTGGCTGGTTCCTATGCGGTGGGCAGAGGCATTCATCTCGGCGATACGGTTCTCGGCACCAAGGGCCGTGTCGCGTTTGAAGCGCCGGCAGCGCTTACATTGATCACGGCGCATCGTGAACTTGAGAAACTCGTCTTGAGTGCACAGCAGTCCCGTGTCAAAGACACCGTCGCGTCCGTCTACGGCGATCTCATTCACGAAGGCAAGCAGCTGGATGCCGCGTGCCGGGACATCGAGGCTTTACTCTCCTCATCGCAGCGGCGCGTCACGGGCCGGGTCAGCTTCACGTTGCGGCCGGGCAATCTCTTTATCGATGGCGTTGCCTCGCCATACTCTCTGCTTGCCGCTACGAAGGGCGTGTACGGGGAGGCAGCCGGCGAGTGGACCGCCGAGGACGCACTCGGATACGCACGTATTTTGTCTTTGTCAGGCTCGCTGCAGACCCGGGCCGGCGCGTCAGCCGGAAAGGGCTGAACAATGCGCAGCGTCTTCGTCGATAAAGTCGCCTCCGTTGCCCAGCACAGCAATCTGAGCCACGAACTCCGGGTATCCGCCGACATTCCCTGTGAGGAAGGCGTGCTCATTGCCGTGCGCGTCCTGAATAACAAGACACGTTACAACCAGCTTGAACTGACGAGCGGCAGAATGGCCACCGTCAACCAGGGCGATATCGTCGTAGGCGCACTCGGTCATCGAAAAGCGCTACTCGGATACTCGGGCCATTTGCCGCAGGAGCTCGAAGTCGGTTCCATGATTCAAATCCTGAATATCGGTGGCGTTCTTGGACTGTGTGACTCAGCGAATCCCGACGTCGGTGCGCCGTTCGATTGCGAAGTGCTTGGCACTGTGCTGCACTTCCCCTACCTTGGCGAACGCATCGGTGTGCCTGCGCGAGCCGGTGCCAAAGAACTCGATAAGAACGCTCGACTGGACACAAAGGGCGTGCCGGTCATAGCGCTCGCCGGTACCTGCATGGATTCCGGTAAGACGGCGGCCGCCTGTGCAATCGTCAGCCGCCTGCGTCACCGTGGACTGAAGATCGCGGCCTGCAAAGCGACCGGCGTTTCGTTACGCCGGGACATTCTTGCGATGGAGGATGCCGGTGCGGCTCACTCCATGATCTTCTCCGATCTCGGCATCGTGACGACGACATCAGACAACGGACCAGCGCTTACGCGAGCGTTGCTCAGCGCCCTCGCCGAGCTTCAACCCGATGTCATCGTGATCGAGCTTGGCGACGGTCTGCTCGGGGCTTACGGCGTCGAAGCGATTCTTGCTGATAAAGACATACGTAATGCGTTTACTGCCGTCATTCTCAGCGCAAACGATCCGGTTGCTGCCTGGGGCGGCGCAAGAATTCTCAGGGAGCAATTCGACATCAAGCCGGCGGTCGTTACCGGCCCGGCGACCGACAACACAGTCGGTATCGATCAGATCAATGAGCGATTGTCTTTGCCCGCGATTAACGCGCTGAGCAACGGCGTGGCGCTTGGCGATTCGATCGCCGAACTCCTGATCGAGATGGGGCGCTTGAAATCATGACCATCCCCGCAGTCGTTCTCGGCGCAACCGGATATGTCGGCGGCGAATTCCTACGCCTGCTTGGAACACACCCGGAATTCCGGCTGGCCGCAGCGGTGTCCGATAGTCGTGGCGGCGAGGCGATCGCGGACGTTTTTCCGAATCTGGCCGGTACATACCCCGGTGTATCGTTCGCGCGTCCGGACACCTGGCTCGAGAAAGTGGGCAAAGGCGGCGATCTTGCCCTGTTCTCCGCTGCGCCGCATGGCGCTTCAGCGCCTGTCATTGCAGCAGCACTCGAAGGCGCCGGTGCTCGCGGTCTTGATGTTCATGTCGTCGACTCATCGGCAGATTTTCGCTACACCTCTGCCTCCCAATACGAGGCGGTATATGGAATACCACATCCGGAGCCGGCCCTGATACCGGAGTTTTTCTGCGCCGTACCGGAGCACGCGGCAGTCCAGGATGCGCCACATGCGGCGCATCCGGGCTGTTTCGCTACAGCCGTGCTTCTCGCAGCAGTGCCCTTGCTGAAATCAGGTGTCGTCAACAATGAACTTTTTGTCAGCGGCATAACCGGCAGCACCGGTTCCGGGCGGAGTCCGCAGGCCGGCACGCATCACCCGGAACGGCACAGCAACCTGTATGCGTACAAACCGCTTGTGCACCGTCACGTGCCCGAAATCGAAGCGTTGATTGAGAAAAGCTGTCAGACGAAAGCATCCGTGCATTTCGTGCCGCATTCGGGTCCTTTCGCACGCGGCATTTACGTGACCATGCAGGCCAGGATGAAAGTCCCGCTATCGTCGGACGAGATTCAAAATGCCTTTCGTTCATTTTATGAAGACAGCGAGTTTGTCAATGTTGTCAACGGAATTCCGCGTCTGAAAGACGTCATTGCGTGTAACGACGCCAGGGTTGGCGTCACCTGCGAAGGCGATACTGTTGTTGTTATGAGCGCGATCGATAACCTCGTTAAAGGAGCCGCCGGCGGTGCCTTGCAATGGATGAACCGGCTTTGGTCATTGCCTGAGTCAAGCGGTCTGACTGCAGCATCACCCGCATGGACCTGAACAGATGAATGCAGCCGACAACGCATTAGAGGATCCGCGCGCACGGGAAGCTGCCGTTATGCTTCAGGTTTATGGGCAGCTGCCGTTTATGCCGACGCAAGCCGCCGGCTGCGATCTTGTCACGACGAGTGGTCAGCGCATTCTGGACTTCTGGGGCGGACATGCCGTTGCAGCGCTCGGACACGGTCATCCGCGCCTCGTGCAGGCCATCTGTGAACAGAGCAGGCAGCTGATGTTTCAGAGCAATGCCGTTGCGCTGGACGTGCGGACGGCTGCAGCGGAGCAGCTTGTTGGGATTGCGCCAAAAAACCTCTCAAGGGTCTTCTTCGTCAACAGCGGTGCTGAAGCGAACGAGAATGCCCTGCGCATGGCTTGCCTGTCGACGGGCCGACAAAAAATCCTTGCGCTGACGCACGGTTTCCACGGCCGCACGGCAGGCGCCGGGGCAGTGACATGGAATTCCGCTGACAGCTGGTACGGATTTCCAAACACGCCTTTCGCAGTTGATTTCATCCCACGGAATGATGTCGCCGCCGCAGGATCAATGATCGATGAGAGCGTTGCAGCCGTGATTTTTGAACCCGTGCAGGGTGTCGCCGGCGCCTTCGATCTGTCACCCGATTTTGTGGCGGCGTTACGCAAGAGCACTTCAAGGACCGGCGCGCTGTTAATTTCCGACGAAGTGCAATGCGGCATGGGCCGTTCCGGTCATCATTTCGCGATCGAGGCTTATGGTGCAGAGCCGGACCTGCTCACGACAGCCAAAGGGCTCGGCGGTGGATTCCCCTGTGGCGCACTGCTTTGCAGTGAGCGCGTGTCGAAAACTGTCGGCCCGGGAAGCCTCGGATCAACATTCGGTGGCGGTCCGGTCGCAGCCGCGGCCATCATTGCCGTCATTGAAACCATCAAGGCTGAAGGGCTGCTCGCAAACGTTCGACAACGGGAAGTTGAGATCCGCGAGCATTGCGTCACGGGGCCGGTTCAATCAGTCCAGGGCATGGGCCTTTTACTTGGCCTCGTCTGTGACAGGCCGGCTGGCGAGATTCGTGATGCACTGCTGCAGCGTGACATACTGACCGGCACCAGCGCCGACCCCGGCGTGCTGAGGTTACTGCCGCCCCTGGTGCTGCAGCCGGAGCATGTCAAGCGCCTGGCGAAAGCACTCGGCGCCATAGCGCCCAAAACATAAACGGATTTACCAGAGGAATAATGATGAAAGCATTTAACGACCTTGCCGACTTTTCAACGGAGGAAATTTCTGCGCTGCTTGAATTGTCGAACCGGCTCGACGAGAAGCCGGAGCCTTTGGCGCTCAACGGCAAAGTGCTGTCGTTGCTTTTCCTGAGCCCTTCCCTGAGAACGCTGGCATCCTTTCAGGCCGCCATGACCCGACTTGGCGGCGGCTCATTCGTGATTTCTCCGGAGATGTCGATTCACGGACTCGAAACGCGGCCGGGCATCGTCATGGACGGCGCCGCGGCCGAACATATTCGTGAAGCCGTGCCCGTGATTGCGTCCTACGGAGACGCGATCGGCATTCGTGCATTCGCGGAACGCAGAAACCTGGAGCACGACCTTGCGGACACCGAATTCTCCTCGTTGACCGCATTGATCGACTCGCCGTACATCAATATGGAATCAGCAACCAATCACCCCTGCCAAAGCCTCGCCGACTGGAAGACGCTCGATGACCTGGGCATCCCCGCGAAAAGCGGGAAATTCGTGCTGAGCTGGGCCTATCACCCGATGTCACTGCCGCTCGCCGTGCCGGCGGCGTCCATACACATGGCGGCAATGCGCGGCATGGACGTGACCGTGCTGCGACCCGACGGCTTTGAGCTACCCGAACCGATGATGGACAAGGCCAGGAAGGCGGCCGAGGCCTCGGGAGGTTCGCTGCGCGAAACCACTGACCGGATACAGGCAATGGAAGGTGCCCACGTCATTTACGCAAAATCCTGGTCCTCGACGAAGCACTATGGCGACAAGGCGGCTGACCGGGAACTTCGCCACGAACTGGTCGACTGGTGCGTCGATGAGCCATGGTTCGAAAATGCAAGAAGCGACTGCAGGTTCATGCATTGCCTGCCCGTGCGGCGCGGCGTCGTGGTCAGCGAACGCGTACTCGACGGCCTGAGAAGCGTCGTCATCCACGAAGCCCGCAATCGCATGCTGGCGCAGATGGCAGTGCTGCACCAGATGATCGGATAAAATTCATGACCGCAGGCAAAGACAGGGCGATCGTGGTTTCGGCGCTGAAACATGCGGCACCGTACATCCGCTTGTTCAAAGGCAAGGTATTTGTCCTCAAAGTCGGTGGCGAGGTATTCGCAGATGCCGCCGACACGCGTGCACTGATGGAACAGGTCGGCATTCTGTACCAGGTCGGCATCAGGATTGTCCTGGTACATGGTGGCGGTCAGCAGTCGACTGAACTCGCCACGCAACTGGGCCTCGACACGAATTTTGTTGACGGCCGCAGAATTACGGACGGTCCGTCGCTCGACGTTGCGACAATGGTCTTGAACGGGCAGATTAACACTCGTGTTCTCGCAGCCTGTCGCGATCTGGACATCCCGGCCGTCGGCATCAGCGGCATCGATGCCGGCCTGATACGCGCTCAACGGCGCCCGCCGGTCGAGAGAGACGGTGACAGTCCGGTCGATTACGGGTATGTCGGTGACATTGACTCGGTCGATGCCGATATCCTGCAGAAACAACTCGATAACGGGCTGATGCCGGTGGTCAGTCCTCTGTCCTGCGACTCGTCCGGCACCGTACTGAACATCAATGCCGACACGGTTGCGGCCGCGATCGCCGCGGAGCTCGATGCAGAGAAACTGATACTGGCGACCGGCGCACCGGGCATTCTCGACGACGCCGACGATCCGCACTCACTCATATCCTATGTCGACCGTGCCGCTTTGGATCAACTCCGAATAGACGGCAAGCTGGCCGATGGCATGCTGCCGAAGGCTGCCGCCATCGATGCTGCGCTGGCGAATGGTGTCAATCGGGTGCACGTCATTTCGTATAAAGTGACAGACAGCCTCTTGCTGGAGGTATTTACCAATGAAGGCACTGGCACTCTGGTTGTCAATGACATTGCTGCGCTGACGCCGGCGGAGGCTGCGTCGAGCGGTGCAGGCTTATGACTCGCCTCTGGGAAAAAGGACTGCCACTCGATCAGCGAGTCCTCGCGTTTACGGCCGGCGAGGATCACCTGCTTGACGCGCGCCTCGTCCCTTACGACGTCCTGGGCTGTGTTGCCCACGCCGAGATGCTTGCCGCGCAGGATCTGATTACTGACCAGGACTGTAAAGCGATTTGCGACGGCCTCAGGAAGCTCGAACAGGGTTTCGCCGATGGTGAGTGGGAGATTCACCTTGAGGACGAGGATGTACATACGGCCCTTGAGTCCCGTCTGACAGAGCTCATCGGACCCGCGGGCGGCAGGCTGCATCTCGGCCGTTCGAGGAACGACCAGGTGCTTGCAGCACTCCGCCTCTACTCGCTCGATGCGATAGATGCGGTCTCAAAGAGCATTGGCGGCCTGTGCCAGTCATTATCCGGACTCGCGGCACGTGAAGGCAACACAGCGCTGCCAGGCTTTACGCATATGCAACACGCCATGCCATCATCCGTGGGTCTTTGGAGTGATGGCTATGTTGAGGCCTTTGAGGACGACGACGCCGGCCTGCAGGCATCGCGGCGTCGCCTTGGCAAGAATCCACTTGGCAGCGCGGCCGGGTACGGCACACCCGGACTCGCCATTGACCGTGAACTGACAACGGCAAAGCTCGGCTTCGATGAAACGCAGATTCCCGTGACTGCCGTCCAACTGTCCCGCGGCAAGGCCGAAAGCGGCCTCTTGTTCGAGTTAACCCTGCTGGTGCAGGACCTCGGCCGCCTCGCCAGCGATCTTTTGTTGTTCTATACCGAGGAGTTCGCCTATGTCGAGCTGGCACCCGAGGTGACGACAGGTTCATCCATCATGCCGCAGAAACGAAATCCCGACGTGCTCGAGCTGATACGCGCATCTTCGGCTACGTCGCAGGCATGTCTGCAGGAAAGCCTGATGATCACCGCAAAACTGCCGTCCGGTTATCAGCGTGATTTGCAGCGGCTCAAATCGCCGTTATTTCGCTCGATCGATCTGGCAATCGAGTGCGTCGATATCATGTCGTTTGTCCTCAAAAGCCTGAAGTTCAGGCCCGAGAACATACGGCTTGACGAGAGCATCAACGCCGCCCATGAAGCGAACGAACTCGTCAGCAGGGAAAACATACCATTTCGCGAAGCCTATCGCCGGGTCGCGGAACGTTACAATAAATGACGCGGTACGCTATATTGCTGCCCAGGTAGTCAGCCGCTCAACGCAACCCGACGGTACAGATTATGAACAGCCATTATCGTTTAGCTTTGGTTCTTGGTCTTTTGTTCGCTGCAGGATGCGGCCAGAAAGGACCATTGTTTTTGCCAGGTGATCCCAGCCTGATAAAGACGGAGGTGCCACCCCAGGATCAAAGCCAGACCGAAGAAGACGAAGAAGACGACGAAGACGAAGAAGACGACGACGACGAGTCGCGAGACAAGAACTAGGTCAATTTCATGAGTGATGACACGCTCGTCCTTATCGACGGGTCGTCCTATCTTTACCGGGCATTTCATGCCCTGCCCAGCCTGAGCAACTCCCGAGGAGATCCCACGGGGGCCGTTCATGGCGTACTGAACATGATCAACAAGCTGGTCAGGGAGCAGTCATCCGAGCATATCGCCGTTGTATTCGACGCGCCGGGCAAGACATTTCGTGACGAGATATTCTCAGAGTACAAAGCGAACCGTCCGCCGATGCCCGACGAACTTCGTTTACAGATCGATCCGTTGTTGGAAGCGGTTACGGCCATGGGCCTGCCGCTATTACGCATCGAAGGTGTTGAAGCTGACGATGTCATCGGGACTCTGTGCCGTGAAGCTGTCAAGAGCGGCCAGGACGTGCTCGTTTCGACCGGCGACAAGGACATGGCTCAGCTCGTCGACGACAAGGTCACACTTGTTAATACGATGAGCGGTACGGTCCTCGACAGGGACGGTGTAAAAAAGAAATTCGACGTCTATCCGGAACAAATTATCGACTATCTCGCATTGGTCGGCGACAGCTCCGATAACATCCCGGGTGTACCGCGTGTCGGAGCCAAGACTGCGGCCAAATGGCTGAACCAGTACGGCAGCGTTGCGGAGATTGTCAAGAACGCGAGTGAAATCACCGGCAAAGTCGGTGAAAGCCTGCGAGAAAACCTGGACCAGCTGGCGCTGTCGCAAAAGCTCGCGACGATTGAACAAAGCGTCAAACTCGAGAAAAAACCCAAAGACCTCAAACGGGGTAAGCCCGACCTGGAATCGTTGCGAGTGCTTTACGGCCGTCTCGAGCTGAGGACACTGCTGCGCCAGCTGGACGAGCAGACTGGCGGCGATACGATTGAGCAAAAAACCTCAGAGACCCGCAAAGGTAAGTACCAGACTGTACTAAAGCAATCCGGCTTCAAGACCTGGCTTAAGAAAATCGACAGAGCAGCGCTTGTCGCCGTAGATACCGAGACGACCAGCCTGAACTACATGCAGGCGGAGATCGTCGGCATCTCACTCGCCGTCAAAAAGGGCGAGGCGGCCTATGTTCCCCTCGGCCACGACTATCCGGGCGCGCCGGACCAGTTACCAAGAGATGATGTGCTGGCGGCCCTCAAGGACTTCCTCGAAGACCCGGAAAAGAAAAAAGTAGGCCACCACCTGAAATACGATGCACACATATTCGCGCGCTACGGCATTGAACTCCATGGCATGCAGTTTGATTCGATGCTCGAGTCCTATGTATTGAACAGCGTCGCCACGCGACACGACATGGATTCTGTCGCCAGAAAATACCTCAATATCAGCACGATTCACTACGAGGACGTCGCGGGCAAGGGTGCGAAGCAACTCACCTTCAATCAAATCGATTTGGAACAGGCGTCACCCTATGCGGCCGAGGACGCCGACATCACGCTACAGCTACACGAATATTTGTGGGGAGAACTCAGCAAGACCAGATCACTTGAAAGGCTGTATGAGGAAATCGAACAACCGCTGGTGCCCGTTCTTCTCGATATGGAAGAGACCGGTGTGCTGATCGATCCGAAGATGCTGAAAACGCAGAGCGGCGAGCTGGCGAAGATCATGGCCAGGCTGGAACAGGAGGCGCACGAACTCGCGGGCGGTCCGTTCAACCTTGGCTCGCCCAAGCAGCTTCAACAGATCCTTTTCGAACACCTGGGCCTGCCGGTGGTCCGGAAAACGCCCAAGGGCCAGCCGTCAACGGCCGAGGATGTGTTACAGGAATTGGCTGACGAGTACGAGCTGCCGCAAGTGATCCTCGAATACCGATCGGTCAGCAAACTGAAAAGTACCTATACAGACAAGCTCCCGGAGCAAATTTCTCCGGATACCGGCCGCGTTCATACTTCGTATCACCAGGCCGTCACCGCCACCGGCAGGCTCTCATCCACCGATCCGAATCTTCAGAATATCCCGATTCGTACGCCGGAGGGCCGGCGCATTCGGCAGGCATTTATTGCACCGACCGAATTTGTTTTGCTTGCCGCAGACTATTCCCAGATCGAGCTACGGATCATGGCTCACCTCTCCGGCGACAAGGGGCTGTTAAAGGCATTCGCGGCTGAACTCGATATACACAAGGCAACTGCAGCCGAGGTTTTCGAGCTCGATCCGGACGAGGTGACCGCCGACCATCGTCGTTCTGCAAAAGCGATCAACTTCGGGCTCATGTATGGAATGTCAGCGTTCGGACTTGCTAAGCAGCTCGGGATAACAAGAGGCGAAGCGCAGGAGTACGTGGATCTTTATTTCGAACGTTATCCCGGTGTGAAGGCCTATATGGACGGAATACGCGCACAGGCGCATGACTTGGGCTACGTGGAAACGGTTTTCGGTCGCCGCCTTTATCTTCCCGAGATCAACGACCGCAATGCGCAAAGACGACAATACGCCGAGCGCAGTGCAATTAATGCACCGATGCAGGGAACCGCTGCCGACATCATCAAGATAGCGATGATTGCCGTTCATAAATGGATTGAGGACAGCAGTGCGAATACGCGCATGATCATGCAGGTACACGACGAACTCGTATTCGAAGTTTCGAAGGACAGTGCTGAACCTGTACGCGATAAAATCGTAAGACTGATGAGCGGCGCGGCTGACCTTGCGGTTCCACTCAAGGTCGATACGGGCATCGGTACAAACTGGGATGAAGCGCACTAATCGACCAAGTTTATCTTTAAAAAACAATAACTTATATGACGATGGAACTCTCGCCGGGTATATGGTTCGAAGTATTTGAGTGCTTTTGTCACTCGTCTGCCTACCTCCCTAGGCAGGCGTGCAACACGGCCACCCCAAGCCGGTTGCGTAACTCGACCCCGGCTGTTTACGCTATGTAGCATGCCGGGGTTTTTTTATTGCGGCTTCGTACGCTCGTAGACGTGGTGCGTGTCCGGTGTGTCCCGCGAGTGAGTTTAAAATCCGAACGAGGCGGACAAACCGGGCGCGCACCACTATGCGATATTAAACGGGGTTAATCTGACAGAAACTGTTCCAGTACTTTTCGTGCGTCCTCGACACCCTGACGTTTTGAGGCCGAAAAAAGCTGGGCGCTGGCCTGGCCGTTGAGCTCCTTCTGTACCTGCAAGAGTGCGGCAGATGCCTGGCCACGTTTCAGTTTGTCGGCTTTTGTTAACAGTACATGCACGGGCAGATCGACCGAATCCGCAAAGCTCAGCATTTTCCTGTCAAAATCAGACAGCTTGCGTCTTACGTCCACAACGAGCAGCAGGCCACAAAGACTTTTTCGCTCCTCAAAATATGTCTCCAAAAGCTCTCGCCAGTGCTGCTGTATTGAATCTGACACTCGCGCAAACCCATATCCGGGCAGATCGACGAGGCGCTCATCTTCTCTGAGGGAAAAGAAGTTCACGAGCCGTGTCCGGCCAGGCGTTTTGCTGGTCCGTGCGAACTGCCGCCGGTTCACTATGACATTGATGGCACTCGATTTTCCGGCGTTCGAGCGCCCGGCCACAGCAACCTCCCGGCCGGTATCCGGCAGGAATTGCCCTGGTACATTGGCGCTCAGAACGAACTTGGCATCTGGGTATTGCGACATGGGATACGGCCCCGACTGATTGTGTATAATCCGGGGCCTGCTGAGTTAAGTGAACAGGCGTAGTTTGACCGGTTCAGGGTGGTGCAGCAAGACCGCTATCGGCCCCTGCAGCATAATTGAGGTCAGGCGCGTACCGTACGGCGTTTGCCTGTCACATATTCCTGACTCAAAATCTCAGCTATGAAATTGTGGCAGCCTTGCAGACTGCCTTGATGCGATGGTTACAAAATATGAATAACAGGTATTCCATGTTCGGTGCCGCAATCCTGGTGCTGCTCGTATGCTCACAGGCCTCCGCTGACGCGCTTGTTGATGGATCATACGAAGCAGGAAAAACCAAAGCGATCAGGTGTGGCGCCTGCCATGGTCCCGACGGCAACAGCGTCAATCCGCAATGGCCCAGCATCGCCGGTCAGCATGCACCGTACATCGTACGGCAGCTCAAGGCATACCAGAACAGCGAACGCACCAATATTCTGATGACGAGCCAGGCGATGACACTAACGGAACAGGATATAAAAGACGTGGCCGTTTACTACGCCGCACAGCCGACCGCGGCCAAATCGGTTGCGGACACCGCGCTCGTTGAAAAGGGTCAGGCACTTTATCGTGGCGGCGTCAAAGAAAGCGGGGCTGCAGCCTGTCTGACATGTCATGGCCCGACGGGACGAGGCAATCCAGCTGCAGCCTATCCCTTGTTGCGCGGCCAGCACGCAACATACACTGCGGCGACACTTCGTGCTTATGCGACGGATGCGCGCAAATCGGACGGAGTGACCAGGATGATGCGCGACATCGCAAAGCGCCTTACCGAAGACGACATCCTGGCTGTAGCCGCTTATGTGCAGGGACTTCGCTGATTCTGGCAGGGGCTCGTATCGTGGACTCCTTCCATCGTGGCCCGAATGTTTCATCTTTGCCGCGTAAGTTCTGCCAGGCATCGATTTCAGGTAAACCATTCTGAACTCTGTTAGTCAAACACGCAGTTCATCACAGGAAATTCGCATGAATAGAATCGTTTTATTGGGGTTTGTCTTCAGCTTCGCCCTGGCTGCATGCAGCAGGGAGGAACCGTCAAGCGAAGCTCCGGAGCCGGAGGCAGTAACAGAGGACATTGCTCCTGAGGCGCCCGCCGAAGCAGCTATCGGGGACGCTGACGAAGAGGCACAACCGGAGCTCGTTGAGGAGTCGGCCGCTGAACCCGACGAGGCTCAGGCTGAGAAGCAGCCAATTCTTCTGGCGCGTGAGGCAGAACCGGCGACTGTGGCAACGCCGCTGAGAGAGTGGAGTTATTCAGAGGGGCAACACTACCACCGTCTGGTACCAACACAACCCACGGTGGGTGGCGCCAACAAAATCGAAATCGCCGAAATATTCTGGTACGGCTGCCCGCACTGCGATGACTTCGACCCACAACTTAACGCCTGGGCGGAAAACATACCTCCCAATGCCCGCTTCGTTCGAATTCCTGCCGTCTGGAATCCGCTGGCAAGATTGCACGGACGTCTCTACTACACTGAAGAGGTGCTCGCAAAGAACGGAAAGCTGACAGATGTCGGGACGTTTCATGCCGCGGTGTTCACCGAGTTTCACCGCAAGAGCAACCGCCTCACCTCGGAAGGTGCGATTCAGAAGTTGTTTGAGCGCTTCGGCGTCAGCGAGGAAGACTTTCTCACCACCTGGAACTCGTTCGAGGTCAATCAGAAAATTCGCGTTGCCAATGACCTGGTCAAACGATACAACGTCACCGGCGTACCAGCCGTGGTCGTGAACGGAAAGTATCGCACCGGTGCCGCCGAAGCGGGCAGCTACCCAAAACTGCTCAAAGTAGTTGACGAGCTGATTGAACGGGAATCGATTCGTTAAGCGGGGACAGATTACCCCGAGTCCTCCGCAACGATTTTCCAGAAACTGTTTTCCCGCCGTTGCCAGTAAAGGCGTTTCATAATCCTTACGGTGCCGTTACCTGTAACGAACTCCTGAGTAAACCGGCTCAGGTACAGCCCGGGCTCTTCCGGGTCTGCGATCAGCAATACATCTTCAAGATCGACCGACTCAAGGTCCCTGGCGTCGAATACACGTAATCGGTACGAAGCCCATGCCTTCTTGTCCATTCCGCGATGCCGGAATTCATCGGAATACAGAGACAAATAAGTCAGGAGATCCTTGTCTTCCAGGCTTTGTCTCCACATTTCCAACGCTATGCGGAACTCAAAGCGAATGATTTCGATCTCGTCCGGTGTTGCCCAGACCAGTTCGCGGGCCACAATGACTGGTGTAACGAGCGGTTTGAGCGTGTCGGCGAGCGACAGGAGTTCATCGTTCGGCACCGCCAGGCAACCATCGGTGTCGCGCGGCGGACGCTTCGATCCGTTTTGGTCCACACCATGCAACCAGATGCCGTTTCCGCTTCGCTGATTGTAGCGGTCCCATGCATTTGGATAATCCAGCGGATATGCTGCGACGCCGTACTTGTCGTCGAGATTGCTCGTGTCGAGCTGTTCGGTGATGAAGTAAACGCCCAATGGCGTTTTTCGATCCCAGGCCCTTTTTTTTCCGACACCATTCTCACCGATCGACATGTAGCGCTGGTCAATCTTCACGATGCCGGATGCCGTGCGGCCGAAACGGTGAAGTGTTCCTGTTTTGGTATCCGCAATCAGCACATTGGATACAGACTCAGGCACCTCCAACACGTAGGCGGGGACCGTAACCGCATTTGCGGCTGGAACAGCCAGGGCCAAGGTCGCTGCTTCCTGCGCCGCACACAAATCAGGCGTAACAAAAAAGATGATACTCGCTGCGATGCCGATCCTGTTCATTGGCGGGAATATAACAGCTGCCGCAATCACATCACCATGATAAGGTTTGCAAAAGTCGCAAAATTAAGGAGTTGAGCGGGCGTGGCAGCGTTGACAGACGGCATGCGTCTGAGGATCGCGGAAGGTACTGCGTTTTTCGTTTTGCTTGGCTTTGTGCCGGTCGCCCATGCTCAATCGGATGCAGACTCGGCATTCGAGAGCGCTGCCGCTGCATTCGTCAATGATCTTCCGGCACTTTCTCCCATCAATGCGACACTGATCGGCGACCATCGCCAGGACGGTACTCTCGATCAGGTTGACAGCGACGGCCGTGCCGCCACCGCCAGGCTCTATGAGAAGCACCTGGCGGCTCTGCAAAGCATCGAGTGGCAGGCCTTGTCCCGCGCCAATCAGGTAGACGCCGATCTGCTCCGCAACGAAATAGAGTCTCGCCTCTGGCAGCTTGAGTCACTCCAGGAGTGGGCGTGGAACCCCCTTATTTACGTCGACCAGTCCGGCAGCGCAATTTATGGCCTCGTGGCCCGTGACTTCGCGCCTTTGCCTGAACGCCTTGTAAGCGCCGCGTCACGGCTCGAACAGATGCCTCGTTTTCTTGCCCAGGCCCGCGCTGCTCTGCAACCGCAGCGCGTGCCCAAAATTCATGCAGAGACAGCCGTGCAACAGAACCCCGGCCTCGACTCAATTATCGAGACAATGATTGTGCCGCATATGGGCACGGCGACGGGCGAGTTCAAGTTCCGATTGCAGGCAGCAATAGCCACAGCCAGGAACGCGGTGGCTGAGCATCAGGCCTGGCTCGAGGAGGAATTGCTACCGAAAGCTGCGGGGAATTTTCGTATCGGGGCAGCACTATTCGATACCAAGCTCGGCTTTACGCTGAACTCGCCGCTGAGTCGGAGGGATATCAGGACACGCGCAGAGAATGAATATGTTGCCGTCCGCGATCAGATGTACCGGATAGCAAAAGAGTTGTACGCAGAACAATATCCTTTTACGAGTTTTCCCGATAATCCTGACGAAGCTTACAAGCAGGTAGTCATTCGGACGGCTCTTGAAAAAGCGTATCAGCAACTGCCTGAGCCCGACGGTATTGTCACGGTCGCGAAAGAGTACTTGCAGCAGGCAACCGACTTCGTGCAGGAGAGAAACCTCGTCACCGTGCCGGATGACCCAATAGAAATTATTATCATGCCGGAGTTCCAACGCGGCGTTACACTCGCTTATCTCGACCCGCCGGGGCCTCTGGATGAAGGACAGAAATCCTTTTACGCGGTTGCTCCGCTGCCGTCGGACTGGACCGACGAGCAGGTCAATTCATTTCTTCGCGAGTACAACCTCCTGTCGATCCAGGACCTCACCATTCATGAGGCAATGCCCGGCCATCACTTACAGTTAGCCTTGAGCAATCGCTACCCGTCAGTCCTGCGATCGGTATTGTGGTCCGGACCGTTCGTCGAGGGCTGGGCCGTCTACGCCGAGCGGCTCATGACCGATGAGGGCTACCTGGACAATGATCCGCTGATGCGTCTTATCAATCTCAAGTGGTATCTGAGGGCCGTTACCAACGCCATCATCGATCAGGCGATTCACGTGGACGGGATGTCCCGCGATGCGGCAATGAAGCTGATGATCGAGGGCGGGTTTCAGGAAGATCGTGAAGCGGCCGGCAAGTGGGTGCGCGCCCAGCTCACATCCACGCAATTATCAACCTACTTTGTCGGCTACCAGGAACACATCGATATGAGAGCAGCCGTCGAGCATGTCTGGGCAGATGAGTTCACGCTGCGGCGCTATCATGATCAGGCGCTGTCTTACGGTTCACCATCCGTGAAATATGTTCGCGCCCTCATTATGAACAAGCCGATTCCGCATACGGGAAAATAGATTATTTGTTCTGCTCAGTCGCGGGATTGGAGCTGTTGTACGAGAAATAGCGCACGACGCCATAGATGCTGATCAGCAGCCAGAATGCTTCGATAATGAAGGCAGGTAGATTGAAATCGTACATCAGTGACACAAGAATCAGCAGAGCACCCACGCCGTTGGTCGCAGAATATGAAAAGCTCGTTGCAGATAGTTTTTCCAGCTGCAGCAGCATATAGCTTACAAGAATCAAAACGACTCCAATAATGCCGAACAAGTCATGCCAACCATATGTCATTGTTATTAATGTCCTTTTTTAGCTAACTGTATGCCGAATCGGCGCTGTAACCGCGACGACCAGAATACCCAACCGGGGAGTATTGTGCACAATTCAAAGTCAGGAACAGCACTCATTGCGCTCTTGTTGCTGTCGGCTGCGGCCCTTATCGCGGCAGAGGCACCCTACAGGCGGCCCGCCGGCATCGCAGATCAATCCGAACCATTGATCGTTGCCGGCTACCGGGCCCTGTTTACCTGCTCCGCTCACTTCTTTGCCGGGCGACCTCTGGAAGATATCAAGAAAGTCGAGCTGGTCGACACGGCGGAACTCGAATTTCCGGATCCGATAATCGATGAGGAACGCAGGATCGTTTTCGCAGCCGACAGGAATCGTAACGTTCAGATAGCGGCCTATCGCGATACGATGGGTTGCACCATTCTGCCGCCGCAGCTGACCGAGGCGGATATTCCAGGCTTGCCGTACATTGAATACGCGCCGGCGCCGGACATGAGCGATGTCAGTTTCCCCGAAGGCGACCTGGTGCAACTGGGTGCAAGCGGTGTCAGCAAAAATTTCCCGCAGCTCGCCACAGTGCTTGACAGGGCATTCGATGGACAAAGCTTCGGAGAAAATACGCTCACCGTCAGCGTTATAATTATCAAAAACGAAAGGGTGATCGCAGAGCGCTACCGTCAGGGCTTCGGCGTTCACAGTGGTTATCGCACATGGTCGACTGCCAAGAGCCTGTCGGCCGCATTACTTGGTATCGCCGCCAGAAAGGGCATAGTCGACTTCGATGGTCCCGCGCAGGTTCCGGAATGGCAATTTGATGACGACCCACGCCGGGAGATTACCTATAAGCATCTCTTGTGGATGTCCAGCGGTCTGTATGGCGGCGGCAACAACACGAACGCGATCTATTTCGGGGGCCAGGATGTCATCAGCGCGGCCACGACAACCAGGCTCGAGGTAGAACCGGGTACAAGATGGAAATATTCGAACAACGACACCTTGTTATACCTGCGTGCTTTAAGGAGCCAGCTCGATGATGATCTGGCTTATCTCCGCTTTCCTTACGATGAACTCTTCCATCGCATAGGCATGTACCACACGCGCATGGAGACCGATCATCTCGGTAATTTCATCGGTTCGAGCCAGGTCTATACGACCGCTCGTGATCTGGCCCGATTCGGCGTTCTGCTTGCGAACGACGGCGTCTGGAATGACGAGCGTATTCTGCCCGAGGGCTGGGTCGAATTTTCGCGATCTCCTGCACCGACACGGCCAGTACAGAAAGGAATGCGGGGCTACGCGGCACAATTCTGGTTACTTGACCAGATGCCCGGCGTCCCGGCAGGTACGTTCACGTCAGCCGGCAACAAAGGGCAGTTCGTTACGGTGCTGCCCGATCATGATATTGTCATTGTGCGCACCGGCGTCGATCCGATGCCTGCTCGCTTCAATCAGGACCAGCTTGTAGCTGCGGTTATTGAACTATTGTAGAAATCGGCAGCATGGATTCACTGCCCATTGCTTGAGAGCAGCTGAGGAGGTTCGGACCTCCGTAATCTACGCCACCACGATGCCGGCATTCTCCAAATGATCCTTCAGCGGCTGCAGGTGCTTCGCAAAATGTTTCCAACGATCGACGGAGCGGGTATGGATCTTCTCGCGAACCTGAACGGTACTTGCTGTGTTGCTAGCCGTTATGTTCTGATCGAAGTTCAGACAGGCCTCCTCAAAATCTAATCCAAGCTCCTGAAGCAAAATTCTTGTCTGACCCTCCTGATCGGCAACCAGTGATTCGTATTCGACTTCGATCAGCCGATCTTCGAGAGTCTCGCGCCAGTGATTAAGGAGGCGGTTATAAGCCACGTAGTATCGCCCCAGGTCGTCCAGCGTATATGCAAACCTGAAAAACGATTGCTTGTACATTGCGAAGCAGGCATCCATTGGATGCCGATTCAGGTGAATAATTCGAGCATGTGAGTATGCTTTCGCGATAAGTCCGAGATACAGAACATTCTCGGGGAGTTTTTCGATGAACATGGGGCTATCGCCGAACTTGAAACGCACCGCTTCCAGGTAAGCCGCGGCAATGTGCCGAATATCCTTCTTCGCAACCGCTTCTATGATGGCCGGGTTCATGTTTTCAGTACTGTCGATACCACTTTCTCGCTTGAGAACAACTTGCATGAAAAATGTCTCACCAATACTTTCCACAAGCGAATGGCACGAGACGATGCGCTCGGTCAAGGTCGTCCCGGTGCGTGGAAGACCCACAATGAAAATCGGCGTTTTTTCTGCCACGTCTCTCGGAGTCTCTTTTTTTCCTGTATCCAGCCAGTCTGGCGTACAAACATCGATGATCTTATCTATCAACTGTAAATCCGTGGCTACATCGTATTTGGCCACCGCCGCCACCGCATCTCCCGCCAAATTAAAGTAGTGAAATGCCTCATCCCACTGCTCAAGGTCCTCGAGCTCTTTACCGATTGCGTAATAAATAAATATTTTCTTATCAGGCGACAGATTCGTCGAGCGGAGAACCTCTTTCATCTGTTCGACGTGTATTGAATCCGTCGCTCTTTCAAGTCGTGACAGCTCATAGTGATTGCGCTGATGATTTGGGAATTTCTTCAGCAGCCGGCGGTAGATCCTTTTTGCATCGTCTGTCTTGCCGACAAAAACGCTACAGGCAGCGAGATTAGCCTGCAGCGCATCGACACCCGGCTGCAGTTCATTTGCTTTTTGATAAAGGGGCCAGCCCCGGTCGGGTAACCCGACATGTGTATAAATCGTACCCGCCATATCCAGATAACGCGGACTGTTGCTCAAGTGAGCTTCATACCGCTGCAAGAGCATTACGGCCTCAGCGTATTGATTCGAGAGGAGGTACTGGCTCGCGAGCTCTATCGCTGCATCGTAGCGCTTGTCGTCGAGCTTAATCGACTTGGAAAGCTTTGCAACGGCTTCGCGCGGTCGATTCATGGCTTTCTCGGCTATGCCGAGGAGAAAATAGCCTTCCGCACTATTCTTGCGCTGCTTCAGTATTTCCTTCGCACAGGCGCTGACCCTGGCCCAGTCCTTAGACTGGGCTGCCTTTCTTGCCGTTGCACTGATCCGTTCGAGATAGGAATTCATGTTGTGCAGCTAGTGACGGCGAACAACAAAAGACTCATTCAACCGCAATGCCGGCATTCTCCAGGTATTCCTTCAACGGCTGCAGCTGCCTCTCAAAATTCTTCCATCGATTGACAGAGCGGGTATGGATCTTTTCCCGCACCTGCACCGAGCTTGCCGTGGTGCTCGCTGTAATGTTTTGATCGAAGTTCAAACAGGCTTCCTCGAAATCCAAGCCGAGTTTCTCCAGCAAAACCCGGGTCTGACGCTCCTGATCAGCAACCAGGGATTCATACTCGACTTCGATCAGCCGATCCCCGAGAACCTCGCGCCAGTGATTGCAAAGACGGTTATATGCCACGTAATACCGGCCAAGAACTTTGAGCGTGTATGAAAACTTGTATGCCCAGGTAAAAACCTGCTTGTACATGGCGAAGCACGCATCCAGAGGATGCCGTTTCAGGTGAATAATTCGAGCATGCGGATAGGCCTTTGCGATAAATCCAAGGTACAGGTAATTGAAAGGAAGTTTATCGATGAACATCGGTTTATCCCCGAGCTTGTAATCCACCGCTTCCGTATAACCGTCAGCGATTGACCTGATGTCTTTCTTCGCGGCCGCTTCGATTATGGCCGGTGTTATTCTCTCAACGCTTTTAACTCCACTCTCGCGTCGGACCACCATCTGCAAAAACTGGGTCTCACCGACACTCTCGACCTGAGAGTGACTTGATACGATGCGCTCAGTCAGTGTTGTGCCCGTGCGCGGAAGTCCGACAATAAAAATCGGCGTTTTTTGCGAATCATCTGTAGAAGCAGTTTTTGCGTCAGTGAACAACCAGTCAGAAGTACAAGTCTCGATAATCTTATCGATTATTTTCACATCCGTTGCCACATCGTATTCGGCCACGCTATCGACTGCATCGCCGGCCATTTTGTAATAATGAAATGCGTCGTCCCACTGCTTAAGATCCTCGAGCTCCTTGCCGATCGCGTAGTACATGAAGACATTCATGTCGGCCGCCAGGTTGATCGAGTGAAGAAGCTCTTTCATCTGTTCGACATGCGTCGAGTCCTTCGCTTTTTCGAGCCTGGCCAGCTGATAGTGGTTGCGCTGATGCGCCGGGTATTTTTTCAATAGTCGCTTGTAGATGTCACTGGCTTCCTCGATTTTGCCGAGAAATACGCCACAAGCGGCAAGGTTTGCCTGAAACAGATCGATACCCGGCTGCAGCTCGTTCGCTCTTTGGAATAGTGGCCAGGCCCTTGCCGGCATTCCGATATCAGAATAAACCGTCCCGGCCATATCCAGATATCGTGGACTGTTATCCAACTTATCTACGTACCTGGCCAGCAAATCGGCAGCATCAGCATTGCGGCGACCAATGAAATATTGATTCGCCAGCTCGATGGCGGCATCGTATCGACCCGCATCGAGTTCCAGCGCCGCCGCAAAGGCCTTTGCCGCCCTGGCCGGCCGTCTTGAGCCTTTCTCTGCCAAGCCGGTAAGAAAATGACCCTCCGGGCTCTCACTGTTTTGTTTCAATATGTCCTTGGCACAGTTGCTGACGGCCGCCCAATCCCGTTTTTGAGCGGCTTTTCTCGCCATTACGCTGAGTATCGAGCGATTCTCATCCATTCGTATGATCCTGCCCTTTCGGAAGCGGCAATCTAGCAGAAACGGCGCTGTATATGCGATCGCTCTCGATTAGCGAGGGCGGTTGATATACTCGCCAGCCGAGCGAGGATAACGCAGACTGGGCGTATATGAACGACACGAATTCGGATCCGGTGCCGGTTACCAGAAGCTGGAATCAATACTGGCGCGGTACGAAAGACGGACCATCGCTCGCGATCGGGGGTGCCAACCACCCCCGGCTCGATCAGTTCTGGCAGGCCTTTTTCTCGGGCTTACGCACAGAGTCCCGACCGACGAGAATCGTTGATATCGCCAGCGGCGACGGCGCCGTAGTGGACTTCGTGTTTGAGGTTTTCAGCGGCGAAACTGCCGATGTCACCTGTATCGACATTTCTCAGCACGCAATAGAAATGCTGGTGAAACAGTTTCCCACAGTCAACGGGATAGTTGCCAACGCGCTCCGGATCCCCCTGGAATCCAATTCGTTCGATATTGTCGTCAGTCAATTCGGGGTCGAGTATGCCGGCGTCGCCGCATTTAGCGAAGCTGCCCGTCTCGTCGCGCCTGGCGGTCAGTTGGCTTCGCTGGTACACCACCGCTCCGGCGCCATTTACAGGGAATGTACGGCCAGTCTTGATGCGGTCGAAAAACTCAAGGCCTGTAAATTCATCTCGCTCTCGATCGGGATGTTTGAGGCAGGCTTTGCGGCCTGCCGGGGTACGGATCCCGGACCATACAATATGGCTGCCGAGAATTTACTGCCGGCGTATCGGGAACTCGAGCGAATCATGCAGCTCTACGGCATGCATGTTGCGGGTGACACTTTGCTACGCCTGTATCAGGACGTTGATAAAATTCATCAGAGCATGGAGCATTACGATGCGGCGGAAATACTGCAGTGGCTTGCCAGGCTGGACAGCGAACTCGATGCTTATGCCGGGATGATGGGATCCATGCGCGACGCTGCACTGAGTGAGGCGCAGTTCCTCGCGGTATGCGACGCGTTGAAGAGCGCCGGCCTAAGACTGCAGCAGACCTTGCCGTTACTGTGCGACGATCAGGAATTGCCTGTTGCCTGGGCGTTGATTGCGAACAGACCGCCGTAGCCCGACGTAAGCAAAGCGTAAAAAAAGGGCCGCTCAAAAAGCGGCCCTTATGCTATTGCCGGATTATTCCGGGCCTAGAACGAGTGACCTAGCCGTACGTAATAACCCATTCCAAACATCCGAAAGATTTCCGGAGACGTACCGGCGTTGAAGGCAATACCGACAAACGGCGGATCTTCGTCTGTAATGTTTGTAATACCCGCCGACAACGTCGTGCCCTGACCGAATTCGTAGTTGGCTACGATATCGTGATAGAGCCTGTCTTCGGTAGTATGGGTATACCCCGGTTCAAACAAAACGTCACTCTCCATGCTGTGGATGTACTCACCGAGGTAGCCGATCGACAGATCGTTCCGCATCCACTGAACAGAATAGTTGATCTTGTTCCGTGGATAGCCACCGCCGTCCTCCGCGGTCTCATCGGTGAAGCGGCCGCCCAGCTCGATCTCAGCTGACGTCGGATCCGGGATCTTGGTGCGCTCGATCAGGTAGGCCCACAAGAGTGCCGTCTTGAACTCACCGATCCCGGTATCGAAGGCGTAGCGAACTTCGAGATCAACACCGGATGCACCCTGCTCGGAAACATTGAGGTTGAGGTCGAGGACCTCCGAAATGTTGTAGCTCGGCGTACGGGTGATCAAGTCACACGATGATGAGACTTCGCGCAGGTAGCAATCTTCCAGGATGAACTGCACTCCGAGCGAGCTGATGCCGTTCTCGAGCTCCGTCTTCCAGTAGTCGACCGTCACGGACAGGCCTCCGTCCGCGAATCCGGGCCTCCAGACGAAACCGGCCGTGAGCGTGTCACCGGTCTCCGGAGTAAGAAGCGGGTTACCGCCAGTTCTTGCGGGCAACTGGCTGTCAGTCTGCTCACCGAGCTGTGCGCAACCCGGAGGCAGTGGGTCACCCGGATCCGGAATACAAGGATCCAGATAGGTTGGCGCATCGTCCGCCAGGCCCTGGAACAAGTCGTCAATTGTCGGCGCACGGAATACCGTTCCCGCCGTCGCGCGAAGCTTCAGGCTCTCGATCACATTGAATTCGACACCGAATTGCCAGGTCGCCTCGCCGGAGAACAGGTTGTATTCGTCGTAGCGGCCACCAGCAGTGAGCGTGAGAGCTTGTGAGCCATTATCAAAGACCGGCGCCAGCACCTCGACATAAATTCCAGTCGAATAAAGGGTTCCGTGAGTGCTTTCGCCAACGCTACCTGACACCGCATTCTGCGCTTTGGCAGAGTCCGCCTTGTAGTCGTACTTCGAGTCACGATAGCCCGCCCCGGCCGCCCAACCCATTTGGCCACCCGGAAGATCGAATAGAGATCCCGAGAAGCCGATCTCCCATTCCTGAAGTTGTGTGACATAGGTATCGTTGAGCGTGGTGCTGGAGTAGCCGATCATGTCCTGCGTAAAAGTGTCCGGGCCACCAACAAAGTTCAAAGGCACACAGCCCGCGACCAACGTGGACGCATCGCTAATGTCCGTATAACACTCCGGTTCTCCATCAGCGTCAAGATCTGCCGACGGGCCCAGGCCATTGTGCAGAGCTATCCCACCGAACTGGCCGAAGTCCTGATCGGACCGGGTGCGATGACCCCGCGAGTAGGAGAATGTCCAGTCGATGTCACTAACCGTACCTTCCACGCCTAAATTTGCCTGATACTGGTTAATGTCTTGCTCGAAGCGGCGATTTGTCTCAACCATACGGCGGCGAGCAGTGTCGGCCGCGGTATTATTGAGACCGGCGGCTGCCAGTGCCGCGGAGAGGTAGAAATTATCCTCGTGTATTCCGTTATACGGCGTGCCCATATAGACGCCGGCATGCCCCGGATCGAAGCCGGGCCGGGAGTCATACGGCATCGGTGCCAGTTCCTGGGCGGACGTTCGCAGATTGCCGCGAAGAGACCCGACGAACCGCATATTATCAGTGATGTCGAAGTTAGCCTCGGCAAACAGGTTCGTACGCTTGTACGGGGTCTGAATATAGTTGACCGGCGCGTAGTTGTAGAGACGCCCGTCATCAGCAATCAATCCACTTCCCTCGTTTATGAATGAACCCTGTCCGTCGGCAAGACCGATCCGTCCTTCAGGAATACGCGAAGATCCGCCGATGTAGCAGCCGCCGTCCGGGTACCCGGTATAAGTATCGAAGAACTGGTTTTCGCAGCCTGCCGGGTAGATGTAATAGGCCTCTTGGAAAATTCGCCACGGGGCGTCGCCCTGAAAGGCCTCTTCCTGGTCGACATATTCGGCACCGAAGAGGAAGTTGCCGCCGTCAAAGCTTTTGCCGGCAATGAGTCCGATCGACCACTGTGAACCTGAGTCCATATCGAAAAAGTCGGCCTGTTGCGCCTCGATGCTCAATCCTTCGAAGTCCTTTCGCGTAATGATATTGACCACGCCCGCGACCGCATCGGCACCATAAACGGCCGATGCGCCATTCTTCAGGATTTCGACCCGTTCGACCATGATTGCCGGGATTGTCTGATAATCACCGTTGTCGACGGTGCGCTTGCCATTGACAAGCGTCAGCGTGCGATCGACGCCCATGCCGCGGAGGTCGATTTCAACCGCTCCAGTGCCGCCGTTATTCGTCGTCGTGCCGATCGGTGAACCAGACATTGACGGCATGCGCTGGAGAAGGTCGCCGACGTCCGTGATACCGTTGGCCATGATATCGGCACGATCAAGAATGGTCACCGGGTTTGCACTGTCCAGGTCAGCGCGCTTGATGCGCGAACCGGTTACGACAATTTCCTCTATTTCACCGGCAATGTCGTCCTGTGCCAGAGCACCGGGCGACATGCCGAGAGCGAGCGTGCTGGCGCTTACACCAAGCGCAAGACGCACTGCATATTGCAGTTTCCTGTTCGTATACATGGAATAGTCCCCTTGAAGCATTAATGCGAATCGTTGCATTTTTCTAACAACCTATCGGGAACTTATACGCCTCAAAAAAGGGGGGAAATATAGGTAACCTTACGTATATGAGGTCTAATTGGGGTCCAGTCGCGAGTTTCTGTATCAGAAAAACAACAAGTGCTGTGTTTATTGTGTTGCAAAGCCCATTTGTCACCGGCGCAGCGCCATCACAGATAATGCCGCGCCGAAGCTCGAGATCCAGGATCGCCTCGGAGGCAGAGGATCCAGGCTCGCTACCCTCGCCGCCAGCGTCGGGGCATGCTGACAGGGACAGAGCGTCCCTGAGCCACTGCCCGGTATTGCAGGTGACAGAATTTGAAGTAGTATTTCCGGTCCAAAAACTGAATGTCTCAGCAATGCTCATTGATCGCCTCAAGCTTTTTGTTACTGCCAGTGTCCTCGCTCTCTCTGTAGCACAGACTGCGGGCGGCGCCGAGTTAGCAGACGCACTGATCGACTGCCGTGCATTAGCGTCGGCAGTAGCCCGACTGGACTGCTACGACCAGCTTGCCGACACGCAGACGGCTACAACGAATCAGGCGACGCAAACCGGGACAGTAGAAAGAGCTGCGCCGACCGCTGCTGCTATCGAAACAGCAGCCACGGCAACCATGGAATCAACGGCCGATGCCTCACAGGAAGCGTTTTTCGGTAAGAACGAGGCAGAAATACGGAAGTCGGCCCGGGAATCTGCAGGCACGACAGAGATCGATCAGATGGATGCGCGGGTCTCGGAAGTTCGCAAATCCGCTACCGGCAAAGCCATTATCACGCTCGATAACGGCCAGGTATGGAAACAGATAGATAGCTCGAGACTCCGTTTGTCGAGCGATGACCAGGTAACCATACGTCGCGCCAGCCTGGGTTCATTCATGTTATACAAAACCGGTAGCAAATCGCTCATGCGCGTCAAGCGCATTTCCTGAGAAATGATCGTTTCTTCATGGCGCAGCAGGCATCTGTCGGATCGCGTCTCAAGTGGTCGAAACTGAGGTAATATTTCGTGTCCGGTAGCCGAGAGTCTCATCAATGTTTATTCATCATCTCAAGCTTGTTGTTCCTGCCAGTATCGTCTTTCTCTCGGTAGCAATGATTGCGGGTGGCGCCGAATTACCGGCCGAACTGATCGACTGCCGCGCATTAACGTCGTCGGTAGCGCGACTTGACTGCTACGATCAGGCCATCGACGCGCACACTGCAGCGGCGAGTCAGGCTGCAGAGCACCGGATCGCAGAAAATCCTGCGCCGGTCGTCCCCACGGCGGCGGCAACTGCGGCATCAGAGCCCGTGCTCTCATCAGAGCCCAAGCTCTCGCAGGAAGACCTCTTCGGTAAGGGCGAGACCGAAATGCGGAAGTCGGTCCAGGAGGCTACGAACACAAAAGCGATCGACCGAATCGAAGCCATAATCGTCGAAGTCCACAAATCGTCGAGCGGAAAAGCTGTAATTACACTCGATAACGGCCAGGTCTGGAAACAGTCAGACGGCTCGAGGACTCATCTGTCCGTCAATGACAAAGTCACCATACGTCGTCGCAGCTTTGGCTCATACACGTTGTTCAACAAGAAAAATTCTATACGCGTAAAGCGCATTTCATGAGAGCCACGCGAAGGGCGCACGACCAGGTGTGTTCCGGTTTGCCCGTCAGCAAATCTCAGTGCACTATCCCAAGCGGTTCAACATTCCAGGTCGTGTCCCAGGATTCAACCTCAAACCGATCCGTCATCGGGAATCCCGGCGGCCGCAGCTCCTCGAGTCTCTGATCGAACCGGATCCTGGTGTGGTACCGGGGCTCGGTCGCAGACAATGAGCCGACACTCAAACTTCCGTAAATGTCTAGCAACGCCTCATTCCGGAAGCGATATCTTTTTACCGCAAATCGGCGCTTGGCATAAATCGCGGCGTTGATAACAAGGTCACCCGGCCCTGTAACGTCCGGAGGCGCTATGTCGACATACTTGTCCGAAACCAGTCCGAGAAAATCGTCGGCATCAGGCACTTCCTCCGGATCCTGTTCATAGACGAGATTGCCCTCAATGACAATCCGCTCGGGTGAGTAGACCAGCACCTTTCCATTGACCGTGCCTTTGACATGCAGCTTCACCTTCCTGGCTGCGATGAGATACGAGACATCTGTCGATATGGCAGCCCTTTGCTGCGGAGACTCCGAACCGATTACCTGCCAATCAAAGCTACCGTCGGCGTAAAACGTGATGCGCGTATCCTGGTCGAAATGATGAACCTGATCATCGGCCACTTCTGCCTCACCCGGAAACGGTAGAAAATGCCTCGGCAAGCGGACGACTCGCGCGCCTGTCTGCAATCCGCCGGAAAAGATCTGGTCACGCCGGATGTATCCGCGACTGTTGGTGACATTTATTCTGCGGGCAGCCGTCGTCACCTTCCCGTGAAACAGTGGGCTGACTTTTCGGCTGTAGCTCAGGTTGATCTCTGAATTGGAGTGGAAGCGCCCGTCCAGCTCGTCGTTATGAAACTGAACATCGGGATCCCATCTGTTGACAAATTGCGCGTAGTTGGAAAAAGCCAGCCGCTTCATTCGCAGCTGGGTCGACAGTCGTTTGCCGTCTTCCTCCGTGCTGACTTCGACGAGTACGCGCTGCATGCTCATCCCGTCCTCCGCATGTAGCTGCGTGAATTTCGCGAGGTACTCCTGCCCCTTGTATCTCCAGGTCATACCTGCAGCTGCCTCCGGCACCTTATCGAGATCTTCGGTCCACGCCGTGATCTTCCGCTGCAGCATCTTCTCCTGCTTGGCTGATAGTGGCGCCTGCACGGACGCTGGCCGTGCCGTCTTCGATTCGCGCCCGGTCTCGGCAGGCTCGGCTAACGCAACCGTCGTCACAACATCAGAAGGAGCAACCACGGTGTCCTCCCTTACAGAAGCAACGTCGATTTCGTCAGCAACTCGCTCGCGATCAACTACAGCCTGTTTCTGCGAACTGGCCGCAGCAGTTGCTGTATTCAGATTGTCCGGGCTGGTTTCGGCTGCGACTTTCGTTTCTGTCGCGTCCACAATCTTCGCTTGTTGATCTGACGCCCTGGCTGCCTCCTGGATCCTTTCGGGGATCGCGGCTTCGCTGGTTGCCGCAGCGGCAACGTGTTTCTCGTTAGCGGAAAATCCTTCCTGCGCTTCTGGCGGTTGGATGATCACGAGCAGCACGGCATTGGAGATGGATGCATCCGCTTTATCGCTGAGCAGCCATTCCACGGCCATCAGGGCCGCGAGGTGAATCACGACGGAAATGGCCATCGCGATTGATATGGGTCTGCGCATCACATTGCGCCGTTTCGCCTGCTGCTGTGGCAAGGCTCTAACCCCCTGGCTATTCATGCTGATCGAAGCCTGGTTTACGCTGACTTTCACGGCTCTCTACAAGGCAAAAACCGCTGGATCGTCTGTAAGTGACAACCGTGACAGACAGCATACCAAGTCTTACCGAGCAGGATATTGAAAAAGTCATCCATGACTTGTTCAAACACGCCATCCGAAAAGTGCGATTTTCGGATTGCTTACATTTTCAATGGCTTACAGCCATCGAAAATGGCGGTGCATCCCTGTACCGGCCAGCAGGCCGCCGAAAAACAGTGTTGTTCAACAGCCTGCTGGCACACGAATTGACATCATTTGGACAAGTGCCCAGGCTATTTGACAATATACATAAATCCGGTCGGTGAGGGTTAGATTCAGGCCGAGTGGTGCCTTTTTCGCATTATTCTTGCGGCGAAAGCAGCATTTCCAGCTTGCTGTGGTAATTGCGTTGCAGGTCATCATCCTCAGCCACCTGTTCCGCTTTTTCCAGCCACTGGCGAGCGGCTGATTCATCGCCTTTTTTCAGATAGCTCAGCCCCATCAGGAAATAGAAAGTATCCTCATTTTTCTTTTTCCTCACCGAATATTTGAGATGCCCGATCGAGCTGTCATAGTCCTCGGCAAGGAAAGCTTCGCGTGCCAGACGGTACCGGTAATAAGGATTGCTCATCCGGTGGGAATCCACGCGTAGCCGATACCCGGCCGCACGTTCCGCCTCGCCCTGCTTTCCGTACAGGTCGGCCAGGTTGCTCATGGCCACTATGTCGCCGGGGTTGGCGTCCAGCGCCTTTAAATAGGCCCTCTCGGCGTAAGCCGGGCGCCCATTCCGGCGATAGAGCGTGCCGAGATTGCCCCACGGGGGGCTGAAACGGTGGTCATTCTCGATGGCTTTGCGAAAATACAGTAAGGCCTCTACGGTTTCTCCGGCAAGCATTCGGTCCACGCCCATGTTGTTGTAATAGTGTGCCACGGCACGTCGATCATGAACCTCACGCCTGTCGTAACTGGTCCGAAAATCGTCGATGTTGAAGTCCACCACGCGTTTCCCTTTCCCGGGATATCCCAGGTCCACGAGCACGTTGACGTGGCGATTTAATACGAAGGCGCCGCCCTGGACCGTCCAGTCCGGCGGGATGTCCACTTCCTGGTAGCGTGCGTCGATTCCCAGCTCGCGCGCCATGGCGACGAACATGTTGGTGAAGGAGAGGCAATTGCCCCGTTGCTGATGGAACGTCTCGGCGGCGGTACGCGTCTCATTGTCATATTCCAGGCCAAAGCTGCCCTCGTCCATGATCGCGTACAGGAGCTGACGGAGCTTGGTATAGTCGGATTGCCTTGCATCGACAAATCGATCCAGAAACGCGAGCATCTGCGGGTCCAGTGCGAGAACGTCGGTATCCGGCAAAGAGGTTGCCACCCCCTCTCCCACGAGCGGCCGAGCCTCCAGCAGCATGTCCCGGGTGATCGCCTGTGCCGCCGGTGTGGGCGGCGCCGTGGCGCATCCCACCATAAGCGTCGCGGCGACCAGAACGATGCCTATCAGGTTCATGGGCGCCGCCCGCCGATCGGGCAGCGCTGGCCTTGCAACTACCACAGTCCGGGGCAGATCGGCGGATGAGTCGGTTCGGGCGCTCATGAGCACGGTCTTTCCCTCCCGGACCCGGTTCCGTCGCTGGTCGAGTGATGTAGGCGAATGGGCATCGGTATTGTGCGGGCGTGTAGAACTTAAGGTCTAAGACCCCTCAATGCTGCGAAAGTGCCGCTGTCAGGGGGGCTTTCCAATCGGTCCCGGTCAGTTATTCCAGGCCCGTTTGCAGCGAATGCGTAGCCACCGCTGATCACGGCAGCCACCGGCCAAAAAGAAAGGCCCCGGATGGGGCCCAGTCGAAGCAAAAAAAACGGCGGCCCGAAGGCCGCCGAAATAATGCATGAACAAGCTCGATACTTAGAACGTGAATTTCAGGTTGACCATATAGGTCCGTCCCATCGTATCGTACAAGCTCGGGAACGT
>Ga0255052_10000043_pt1 | contig 79324 bp, 84 predicted proteins | sample JV7_2_21_MG_FD_188632 | JGI IMG/M metagenome (GOLD analysis project Ga0255052, IMG submission 188632) | Seawater microbial communities from Jervis Inlet, British Columbia, Canada - JV7_2_21 | ecosystem: Environmental > Aquatic > Marine > Inlet | place: Canada: British Columbia | collected...
TGCCGATATCAATGAGGAAAAGGCGGACGCCGCCACGAAGGAAGCCCTGCGCTACCGAGCGGCATTGTTCGAAGGCAGCAAGATGGTCCGCCGAGGTATGCTGACCACCGATATTGCGATACAGATCTGCAGTACAATCAAAGACTTAGAGCTTGATATTCGAGATGATTCTGGAACAAATCTCAAAAACCGGGCGACCGGTGAGCTCATTTACACGCCGCCCGTCGGTCAGGAGCTTCTGCTCAAGAAACTCGAAAACTGGCAGAGCTTCATGCATGATTCGACGGACATCGACCCGCTGGTGCGAATGGCGGTACAGCACTACCAGTTCGAAGCGATTCACCCATTTTCCGACGGCAACGGCCGTACCGGACGCATCATGAATATCCTGTTTCTCGTCCAACAGGGCCTCCTCGACACGCCGATTCTCTATCTCAGCAGGCACGTTATTCATAACAAGAGCGACTATTATCGCCTGTTGCTCGACGTAACGCGCAAACAGGCCTGGGGCCCGTGGATACTCTTTATCCTGCGGGGCGTGGAAGAGACCTGTGTCTGGACGACGGACAAGATCAAGGCCATCCGTGAACTGATGCAGCACACAAGCAAGTATGTGCAGACCCAGTTACCGAAGATCTACTCATGGGAACTCGTCGAATCGCTGTTCAAGCAACCCTACTGTCGCATCGGCAACCTGGTGGCAACGGGTGTCGCAAAACGACAGACGGCGTCGGTCTATCTTAAGCAGTTATCGGATCTCGGCGTACTACGCGAGGTGAAGTCGGGTCGCGAGACCTTGTTTATCCATCCAAAATATATCGAGCTTTTGACCGGAGAGGAAAACATCTGGGTATATTACGCTGGAGTAGAAACCGAGACAGCGGCCAAAGCGGCCGCAGAGGCCTAGTCGCTAGCGCAGGCGTCTGAATCGGGCCGATCAGCCGGATCGTGCTCCTTCATGCGACGATAGAGCAGACCAAACGCACTTTGCATGAGCGCGTCTTCGATAATGCCGTCGACATCACAGTTTTTCGCAAGCCGGCATAATCGCTCAAAGGTGTGCATGAAGTTGCCTGAATGGCGAGTCCTGATTTCGGTGCCGTAAAGTAGTTCGGACAATCCGCCCTCCTCCAGAAAGTCCATGCTGATAAACAATCTCGCAAAGATTTCGAAATCGCCAGAAGCGCTCTGACTGAAATAGTCGTCCATTTGATCGCGATCAAACCTGCCACTGCCGACCGGACCCAGCCCCGAGGTATACAGCATCCCGGAGATCCCGCCGAGTTGATGCTTGACGTTTTCGGCAATCTTGAAATACGTCTCCTGGCGCGCATTCATCTCCGTCGCGGCAATTGCCTGGGTTTGTATCTCCGATTGCTTCGAAGTTTGCCGCAAGGCTTCCGTGTTATTCGCAAGCTCGCGTTGTTGAATGAATAAGCCCAAAACGAGCCAAAGGAATGCAAGCGGCGCGAACGCGCCTTCGAGAAAACTGCCAACTGCTTCGAGGCCGAAATTCTGTGTTGGCGAGGTCTCGGTGATCCGCGCCACGTACCAGAGCCCGCCCGCAATCCACACAACGGTTATCACCAGGCCCAGCCAGATCCGCCAGTCACGATCCCGAATGAATTGCATTACCTTGTTATCAGAGCTCATCACGATGCACCGAAAAATGGTTCATGCACTCTACTTCGAGTTTCAGATAATGAACAGAGCCGTCCGAGAATCAATACGGTGTGGTATCTTCATGCCGCTTTACCCGCACCAAGTCAAAGAATTCCGGTATGTCAGAGACTCCAACAATCGCAGAGCTGATCAATAGCCAGAAGCCGGGCTGGGCGCTGGATCAGCGTTTTTATACCGATCCCGATATTTACCAGCTCGAACTCGATCGTATTCTCACGCGTAACTGGATCATGGCGGGACATGCTTCGCAGATTCCCGACGCCGGTGACTTTCTCGTGTTCAGGCTCGCGAATGAGTCCGCCATCATAGTGCGTGGGGAGGATGGCGAGATCCGGGCATTTGCCAACGTTTGCCGGCACCGCGGCTCGCTGGTTTGTCTGGACGACCATGGCAACAGCAGAAATTTTGCCTGTCCCTACCATGGATGGACCTACGATCTCGAGGGAAAGCTGATTGCAGCCCGATCAATGAGGGGCGAGTTCGACCACGCCGACTATGGATTGCATCCTGTCTCGCTGGAAATACTAGGCGGCTCGCTCTTCGTTTGTTTCTGCGATGATCCGCCCTCTCTCGAAGGTGCGCAAAAAGACCTCGCCGAGCCTCTGGAAATATTCGACTTCGAGAATCTCAAAGTTGCCGCGGAGAAGACCTATCCGATTGCAGCCAACTGGAAATTGTCGATCGAGAATTATCAGGAATGCTACCACTGCGCTACGGCGCATCCGGAATACGCCAAGATGCACACCCTGATGGTCGACCGGGAAAAAAGGGAGCGACTGCAGAAACCCATGTTGCAGAGGATGGCGGCATGCGGGATTAGGGAGATTGAACATGATTTTGTGGATACCCTGGCAAAGCCCGGCGAACAGGGGTACGGCTACAGCCGCACCGCGTTGTTCGAAGGCTATAAAACCGGCAGTCGCGATGGTGAGCCTGTCGCGCCCTTACTTGGCAATCTGAATGACTATGACGGCGGCGGATCTGATTTCACAATTGGGCCGTTCACATTCATGCTGGCTTACAGCGATCATGTCGTTGCCTATGTTTTCAGTCCGGTCGACCAGCGAAATTGTCAGTGCAAGATTTTCTGGTTGGTTCGCGGCGACGCGGTCGAAGGTAAAGACTACGACCGGGACGAGTTGATGTGGTTGTGGGACATCACGACCTACGCCGATGAAAAAATCATCGTTAATAACTGGAAAGGCGTTAACTCCCGATACTACCAGCCCGGCCCGTTCTCCGGTATGGAGAGCATGGAACGGCGCTGGACCGAGTGGATACTTCAGGAATTGGCGATACCGAACGGCAGTTAAGTCGTACTTCCCTACACGACCTCCTCGATTACCAGATCACGGTGAAAGAAGGTCTTGTCCTTGCGAAACAGCCTGACCGCGAGGTCACGGCGCTGCCGCAGTCGATCTGCCAAAACAGGCGGACAATGCCTTTGAGCGGATACGTTCCAGTACACGAGGCGACAGCCCGGCGCCGAAACGCGGATGATTTCATGCAACATGCGCCGGTAGGATTCCGGGGAAACGTGCTCGAAGATATTGCTCAGGTTACAGCAGTGCAATACGTCGTCCGGCAGGCCGGCAAGGACATCCTCCACTGAGGCGCAATGCCACTCCAGGCTGTCGAGATTCTGACGAATGCGGTCAAAGTTTTCGGGGCGCAATGCATAAGGCAGTGCCGTCATGAATCGGCCGGCGAGTATCCATTGCAGATAGGGGTTCTTCTGCGGTGGCAGTTGGATAAGTGCATTCGGAATCCGGCGATTCTGAATTTGCACGCCGGGCTCAGTCATCCTGCCGAACAAGATATTGCAAAGCAATGTCCAGCGCTGGGTATTCCACTCACGGTCATAGAATTCATGGCGCTCCTGCACCGTCGACATTTCGAACAGGCGATTGACCTTCTTCCGCGGGTGTATGAGAGGCAGCACGAATCTCCGCAACAGGGTCAATGATTTTTCGAATCTGCCGCTGTAGACGATGCCCTGCAGAATCAGACGCTGCCTCCTGTCCCAGAACCGGCGAGCCTGTTGCGACAAATCGGCGCGACATCGCTGATACAGTTCGAGTCGCTGCGCGCTGGGATTCTGGCCGAGCAGTTCCAGGAATTCGCTGTGCTTCAGGTTTCGGTAGGCCGATACGCGAAGCTCGAGACAGGCGATCTGCGCGGGGCTGAGATCTGCTGCTATCACGCGTTTGGCGCCGGCTCCAACCAGGGCCAGTGTATTGTCGCCTGCCGAGGCGACTGACAGACAGGTGTCGGCACTATCGACCTGCAGTGCCTCGAGCAGGACGTCCGCGTCTTCCCAGGATTGGGCGTAGGGTATGCGTGCCATGATTCACTCCTTGAGATCACAATGTCTGAGACTGGAGGATCGCAGCGGCCGTCGCCGTTCTCCTGATCAAGAGGTGATTTTTAGGTCAGGAAAAGGTGAGGAATTCTCATATACAGGGGTGCTTTGCTAACATCGGCCGCTTGAACATGAGCCGCGACAACGTTTTTCGAGTCTTCAAGTATTCCGTCTATGCATTGCTCATGCTCAACGTGTATCTCTTCTTCGCCGAAGAGTGGGCGGCGTCGGCACACCGCTTCGTCGACGGCGTCGCTCTCGCAGACGTTATTGAAGGGTTTGCGGCCAGCATCGATACGGCCGCCTGGGTTGTCCTGCTCCTGATGTTCGAACTCGAGACTTATGTTCTCAACGATGAGCAATTTACCCGCCGGACCACCTGGACCCTGCACGGACTCCGGGCCGTTTCCTACACGTTCATCATTTACGCGTTTTACGGCTACGTGGCGAAGCTCTTATATCTGCTCGGCGCAACGCCATTTTCGAACGTCACTGATCTTTGTGCTCTTGTAGATGGCAAGTGGGCATATGCGATCGGCTTCGATGAATACGAAGTCCTGACGGCCGCGAACTGCGTGTCGATGTCCGGCGCTACCACATTTCACCAGTTTCCGGGAATTGCCGCGGTGGTCGATGCCAGGGGCCTGACCGATATTGTTCGACTCGCCTGGGTCGACGTCATCAACTCCGCCGTGTGGCTCCTGGTCGTTGCCGTGCTCGAGATGGACGTTCGCTTGCAGGAAACCAGGAAGCTCGAGGGCCTCATCCTGCGCATCAGCAATGCAAGCAAGTTTGTCCTCTATACCCTGCTGCTTTTCGCGGCTATCTACTGGGGCGTCAAAGGCGACTTCGTCGACTTCTGGGACGCATTCCTGTGGCTTATCGCCTTCGTCTTCATCGAGCTAAACGTGTTCGAGTGGCGCCAGGAGAGTCTGGAGCTTGAGGCCGCACTTAAGCGACCCTGATAGGGCCGGTGCGACCGAAAATCGTTTCAATAGGGATCAAACAGGCAGTAATCAGGGATTCATCAGGACATCTTCAGCAATGAATCAGGCTTCCCACAGGCCCTGAAAGGGCCAGGTGATCAGGATAGAGCCTCAGGAATACGCATGTTGGAGAAGATCAATGAATTACGAAGAGTCACAATATGAGATCGAAACGAGCGTTCTGGCACTTGGACTTGCCTACGCAGCCTCACTGATTAGCCTGATCGTCTGGATTGCCTGAGCTATGGTGGAACGGCAGAGAATTTGGGGTCCTGCGCCGACATGCCGATGAGCCGATCGGCGCCATCCCGGACGGCGAGAGACTCGAGCTCCGCTTCGCGACTCAGGTTCATCAGATAGGGATGCCAGCTATCCGATTCATTGCGGCGGTAATGGCCTGAAATCTCCCAACCATGCTCGGCCGGAAATACATAAACCTTGCCTACCTTTCTGTTCGGTGATACCGGATCCACGAATTCGATTTCGGCACCAGGGGCAACATAGCTCTGCAAAATCTCGCGTGCCGACATGACCACAGCCTCCTCCCGCGCCCGTTGCCGCGCCGGCTCGGGATCCGTGATCCGTTGATAGGCATACACAGCGAGCAGCAATCCTAAAACGAGCGCCACCAGAGGCCTGATCAGCTTGTGATTGATCACCGAATATTCCTCATGCGATACCGACTATTTTGTGTGTTTGCAAGCTGAGTTTCCATTGCGGATGCGCGAGGCAGTACTGAATCGTTGCCCTGGTGTAGCTGTCAAGGCAGTCATTGTCCAGCGGCTGCAGAAAAAAATGTTCGAAGTCGAAATGCTCGAATCTCTCAGGTTGTGCCTCGGGTTCCTCTTGCGGATAGACAAGCTTTAGCTCATGCCCGCTCGTCTGAACGACGCGGGCAGCTGCTTTGGGGCTCACACAGATCCAGTCAACGCCTGCCGGAGACGCAAGCGTGCCATTCGTTTCGATGCCGATTTCGAAACCGCAATCATGCAGAGCTGCGATAGCCTGTCCATTGAGTTGCAGCAAGGGTTCACCGCCTGTGCAGACTACGTATGGAGTGCTTTGACCGGTAGCCTCCGGCCAGGTGTCACGGACAGCGTTTGCCAATGCTCCCGCCGTCGCGAAATTGCCTCCCCCAGGGCCGTCGGTTCCGACAAACTGGGTGTCGCAAAACTTGCAAACGGCTCGTTCGCGCTCTTTTTCACGGCCGGTCCACAGATTACAGCCGGCAAATCTCAGGAAAACGGCGGGGCGGCCGGTCTGCGCGCCCTCACCCTGTAACGTGAAATAGATTTCCTTGACCGAGTAACTCATCTCGACATCAACGGGTCCTCTATTCCCGCTTCGCTGAATCCCCTGGCGCGCAATTGACAGGCCTGGCAGTGACCGCATGGTGGTCGAAGACCCAGGTAGCAGGTATGTGTTAGTGCCATAGCCTCGAGTGCGCCCAAATCCTGCGCCAGCAGCACGGTTTCTTTTTTGGAAAGATTCATCAAGGGCGCATGTATGACGACATCGCTCTCCATGCCGAGACGTAAGGTCGCCTGCAGAGCGTCGAGCGTCTCCTGCCTGCAATCGGGGTAACCGCTGTAGTCTGTTTGTGCAACGCCTGTGACGAGATTCCGGATTTGCTGCCCCCACGCGTAAGCGGCTGCGAATGTCAGGAAAACAATATTTCGACCCGGAACGAATGTGTTCGGCAGATTGGTCTCTTCATTGATGTCATCAAGAACGTCGATGTCTTTGTCGGTAAGTGCATTACCGCCGAGGGCCTCGAAGGTATCGATGGGAAGCGTTTTATTCGGTACGCCGGCAAAGTCTGCCACTGCTGCAGCGCATTCCAGTTCGACTTTATGTCGCTGGCCGTAGTCAAAAGTAATCGACTCGACCGCATCGCTGCCAAACTTTCCGATTGCCCAATAAAGACAGGTCGTGGAATCCTGCCCACCCGACAAAACGACCAGCGCTCTAGCGTCCACGATCAGCTTTCAGGTCTCTTTCTGATTCCGTGTTCGAAATCGTCCCAGTCTGGCGTCTCTATCTCATCGAGGTAATCTTTTGTCAATGCCTCCGACACCTGCCACAGTTTCGTCGCCTGTTCCTGATCGTGCATGTGATTGTTGCCGAGGACAGTCACGGCGTTGCAGTCTTCGAAATACTGCCCACTGACCTCGCCGAGGAGCGGGCTCGTTGCAACGTAACAGCTAGTCGCTGCGCCCTGCTCAATCGATTTGCCGCCAACGGCGGTTAGCACTCCGAACGCGAACTGAAACAGGCCTGGCTCGGTTCTGTCGATTTCCGTATTGATCACGCCAGGATGTAATGAATTTGAGGTAATGCGACTGCCCTTAAGCAAGCGAGCAAGCTCCAGGGAAAAAAGAACATTCGCGAGCTTGGAATGCCCGTAGGCCCTGCTCCGGCTGTAGTTTGATGCGCCTCTCAGATTGCCAAACTCGATGCCTTCCTCCGGCGCGCCGCCATAAGCCGAGCGGCTTGCGACGACCACGATACGACCCTGCCAGGCCAGGTACAGACGCTCCAGCAGATTCTGCACGAGAATGTAATGACCGAGATGGTTCACGACGAAATGCTTTTCGAGTCCGTAGACCTGTTCGCGCTCCTTGCTACCCCGCATGCCGGCATTGCAGATCAACATGTCGATCGGCGAATTAAGGGAGCGTATGGATTCGGCACAGGCGACGACTGAATCGAAGTCGGATAACTCCAGCGCGACCGGCGTGGTCTTGCCAATGACACTCGAACATGATGCCTGTGCTTTCTCGACCGTGCGGCCGGTACCGATGACGTAGGCGCCACGAAGCGCAAGCACTCGCATCGTCTCGTAGCCGATACCAGACGTGCATCCGGTGACGACGGCGATTTTGCCGGTGAGATCCAGGCCTTCGGTAACCTCTTCAGCAGTAGAATCTTCATCGAAATCGCTTCGGGGCACGCCCTCGACAGGAATCCGCTTGTGGCCGCTGCAGCCACCGAACAACGGCGTCGCCAGGGAAGCGCCCGAGAGCTGCAGGAATTGTCGTCGATCGACCGTCATCTACTTGAACAACTTGTCAGCTTCACTTTCGAGCCCGTCCTGATCGGGGTCATTCGCCTTACCATCACCGAACAATGCCGCGAGCGCGTCCTTCGCCTGAGACGCCTCCCGCGCTCTTACTCCGTCAAAAACATCCTGCCCAGGTTTGAACCAGTCACAGAAATTGGCTCGTTCCTTTTCGATAACTTCTTCGGCGCCGTCCTCACGACACTGGCGCGGTACATTGGCGTCATAGAACTGACACATCTTGCAGACATGCAGGTAAACAGAACAGGAAGGGCACTCATCCTGCCTCGAGAGTGGCAGGCTCAAGCTGGCGAGCGATTCACCACAGCGAAAACAATGAAGTTCTTCAGCCATACGCGTACAGTATAACGCCCCGCATGTTGCGCAGGGCGTTACAAGGAGCCTGATCAGGCGAATCTGGTGCTTACTGTTTAGCGCCGTCCGTCAGCAGAGTGTCCAGACCGGTACGAAGCTGATTGCCCCAGCGCCGACCGAGACGGCGGACTTCGGAGCGGTTTGTTGCGCGATTCGATTCCCGCATCGTGTTGCCCGTTGAGGCCGCACGCCGGTCCAGGGCGCGGACATAGATCGACTTGCTTTCCGCGTTTCTGATTTCCAGAACAAGAGTCGCTTCGCCGACGCTGTCGATAAAGACTCTGCTGCGCCCGGTCGTCTCCGGCGGGACTCTCGATACGACGTCCAGCAGGCCGCCGCGAATCAGCAAGACATCCGGACCTTCTTCCTCAACGATCTCGAATACCTCACTTGCAGCCATTTCCTCGCGAAATGCGGCCGAAATCTCCTCTTCGAATAATGCCCTCGTGTTCGGACCCAGCTGGAATTCCGTCTGGCTGGACCTTCTTGAGGTCGAGGTACCCTCACGGCCGCTCATAGGTCCCGAGACCTCGCGATATTCGACGCCGATGTTGTCGAGCATGACCTTCCGATAGCTGGTCAGATCGATGTCCGTCCTGGCCCAAACAACGTCCATGATCGTGCCTTCCATCCGCGTTAGGCCATCAAATGTGACCTCCGCATCTTCGCCCGATTGAAACGTGGGCGTGGATGTGCATCCGATTGCGGCTGCGCACAGAGCTAGTACAGTAATAAGCTTATTATTCATTTTTGACCCCTAACGATCTCTTTATTGTTCGGCACCGATACTAACGTATCGGTTTAATGTAAAACAATAACCCTACATGTAAATACGTAAGCCCCACACAGATTTACGGGCTCGTATCGGCCGAGTTCAACTACTCGAGTACCCGATCCTCCATGACGAATTGGCATCGAGCCGTCTTTTCCTGCGCGCTTCAGACTGGCGACCCGGCTCGACACCGATCGGGCTAGCTGATGAACCTGCGAGCCGCCGTTGATGGGGAAGGAGTTATAATAGAGACGCGAAGTGCTTGATGCCTTTGTCAGGGTCAACTGGCAGTTTGGCCGCTGGTGCCCCGTGAGGTATCGTGCGCGAATGAGAACCGGTATCACGATCACCATCGCATTCGCGATGTTTACCATGTCCGCCTGTTCGCTGTTCGGCTCCGGCGGCGACCCTCTTGAAGTCTTGCGCTACGAAGTGCTCTCAAAGGTCCAGGACGAGGAGCGTGCCGAGGCAATGCTGGCGGATATCGACAAACTCGATGAATTGCTTTCGGAGAGCGCGGAACTACTCGCGGATGCGGCGCGGCAGGAGCGCGCACTTTTCGTCAACTATGATTCGACACCTCAGGATTTTGAGGCGCTGTTCGCTGAAGCATCGCGCAAGCGGCATGACTTAAGAGGTGCCATGCTGGACGTGCATTTGGAATTCAAAGCCAAGGCGACGGCAGAAGAGTGGTCTGCCATATTGCCGATTCATGCCAGCGCAATATCAGCCCGTGTTAACTCGTTGGTCGCCGCTGCCATCGATGAGCGAGGATAAGGCAAGGGACAAGAGATGATAACGGCCCTTATCATTATGCATTTCTTTGGCGGCGGAATGCCGGTGTTGTTCTCACGATCCGATTTTCGGACGGTTGGCCGTACGATCGAGGAACCGCAACGCGCCGCAGCCGCGACCGAGGCGATGGAACGTATAAATGAGCTCCTTGAATCAATTGCAAAAAAGCGCCAGGAAACCGCCGAACAACTGGGCGGGATTGACCACGAGGTCACTTCACGCGAAGGTACCTATGACAATTTTCTGGACGAACTGTCGCAAGCGCGTCTTGAAGCGCGACAAAAGTACATCGAGGAAGTATTCACAATGCGCGAGCACATGACTCGGGACGAGTGGAGTGCCGCGTTCGGAAACACCGCAGAATAAGAATAATCCCGGCATGAGCCGGATCTCGATTTCTGCATATCGAAATCTACTTGTTCGCCTACGGCGTATACCCAACTGATTTTTAAGAAGAGAGATTAAGATGAAAAAGACTATGATTTTCCTGATCGCTGCAATTGCAGCGCTGACAACCGGTGTGCTCCTTGCCGACACTATTGAACTTGCCGATGGCACTTTACTTGAAGGCGACTTCGTTGGAAGCAGCAACGGCATCATCATGTTCAATACTGGCGATAACATTGAAGCATTCCCGGAGAGCGAGGTCGTCGGCATATTCCTGAGCGAAGGTATCGAGACTGCGACAGCAATGTTAGCCGAACCAGCCGGCAGCATAACCGTGCCGTCCGGCACCCGCCTCGTGGTCCGTACATCTGATACGGTCGACTCGAGCCAGCACCGAGCCGGTCACCGATTCCGCGGGCAACTCGAAGGTGCAATCGTCGTTGGCGGCGTCACGGTGGCGCCCCGGGGCACGACGGTTCATGGCACGATCCTGTCTGCAAGCCAGGCCGGTCGCGCTGTCGGTTCGTCAGAGTTATCACTGGAGTGGACCGATATCATGATTGACGATCAGTTGTTCCCGATTGCGACTACCGGCATGTCGGCGCAAACCGGCGGCGAAGCCGGACGAACCGTTGGACGCACGGCAAGAGCCGCTGCCATTGGCGGTCTGATTGGTGGCAGTTCCGGTGCGAGGACGGGTGCTGCCGTCGGCGCAGGCGCCTCCCTCGTAACGCGTGGTGCAAGTGTCAATATTCCTCGCGGCACGATTGTCGAATCGTCCCTCCGAACTCCGTTGACGGTACCGCGATAGTTTCGAAAGGGCAGCCCGAGTACAATCGGGCTGCCCCGCCCGGCCCATTGAAGCTCAGAGGCCCTGAGCCGCCCGCAAGGATGAGAAAAGAATCGACGCTTTAAGGTCTTTAATCCGGGAACCACTGCTTCAATTCCTGGTTCTCGGGGCCGGGATATTCGTCCTGTTCGAGTTCGTTGGCGACAAGCAAGAATTTACGCCTGATGAAATTGTCATTGGTGCCGGCCATATCGAACGAATGTCGCAGGCCTGGCGGAAGACCCGGATGCGTCCGCCGACCCAGCAGGAACTGGAGGGCTTGATCGAAGACTACATCCAGGAAGAAATCTATTACCGGGAAGCGGTGACGCTCGGTCTTGATCAGGACAATTCCGTCATTCGCCGACACCTGCGCCAGAAGATGGAGTTTCTCTCGGAAGATATCGCTGCACAGGCAAATCCTTCTGAGGAAGATCTGCAGGCATTTCTCTCGGAGAACCCTGAGCGCTTCCGTCAGGATGCAGCCCTGAGCTTTCGTCAGATCTATTTCAGCCACGATAAGAGAGGCGACATGACGGCCGCGGATGCGACAAGCCTGCTTGCCCAACTCGATGGTACCGAATCAAAGACGGAAACCGCCGAAATGGGCGATGCCTTACCGTTGCCACACGCGTTCAAGCTCACATTTGAACGCGATGTCACCAGCAGGTTCGGGAAAGGGTTCGTGGATCATTTATTAGAGCTCGATACCGGCCGTTGGCTGGGCCCTGTTCAGTCCGGATTTGGTCTGCACCTGGTCTATGTCGACGAACGCATTGATGCGGAGATCCCCGAACTCGAGGCCATTCGCGACGTTGTCGCAAGAGAATGGCGAGAGGAGCGGCGACAGGAGGTCAATGCCGCTTTTTATGAGGGCTTGCGCGGGCGATACAGCGTTGTTATCGAGCGCCCGAACTGGTTAAACGCCGAGTTGAATATCGAGAACGTGGAGCAACGGCAATGATCCGCGGGTTCGTTGCAATTGCTTTTCTTTTGTCAATCCCGTTCGCTGCATTGCAGGCACACGAAGTCAGACCCGGTTACCTGGAACTCAAGGAAACCGACGCGGACAATTTCGACGTCCTGTGGAAAGTTCCGGCGCAGGGCAACATGCGCCTGAGCATTTACCCGTTGATGCCGGACAACTGTGAAGCAACTTCCCGGACCGTGACCCGCTCCGTTGGGGGATCATTCTCCGACAATTGGTCCGTCGCCTGCCCGGGCGGGCTCAGCGGCCACAGCATCTATATCGACGGTTTGTCCGGAACCCTGACCGATACCCTCGTACGAATCGCTCTGCTGGACGGAACTTCACGCGTGGCACGATTGACACCGGCGGAGTCCACGTTTCTGATTCCAGCGACGCCTACCTGGACGCAGACCGCGATCACCTATCTTGGTCTTGGCGTGGAACACATTCTGCTGGGCATCGATCATCTCCTGTTCGTACTCGCCCTCCTGTTGCTCGTGCAAGGTTGGCGGCAGGTCATCGTCACGATCACAGCATTTACCGTCGCGCACAGCCTGACACTCGGGGCGGCCACGCTCGGTTTCGTTAACGTGCCACAAAGCCCTGTCGAAGCCGTCATTGCCTTGTCAATCGTCCTCGTGGCAGCCGAGGTCGTGCACCGGCAACAGGGCAAGTCAAACATCGCCCAGCAGTGGCCCTGGGCAATCGCATTTACATTCGGCTTGCTGCATGGCTTCGGTTTTGCCGGCGCGCTGAACGAGATCGGCCTGCCGCAACAGGCGATTCCACTTGCATTATTGTTCTTCAATGTCGGAGTCGAGATCGGCCAGATATTATTTATTGCTGCTGCTTTCGTGGTCTGGGCCATGTTGAGGTCTGTGCTCGTCCGGCTACCTAAGGCATTCGATTACGCACCGGCCTATGCAATCGGTATAGTCGCCGCATTTTGGACCATCCAACGAATTGCGGGATTCTAATGCGTCATATTCTTCTCCGAATACTCATTTTGTCCACGGCACACGCGGCTCTGAATGCCTGCGCCAGTTATCCCCTGAATGAGCCGTTGGAGGAGATCGATCAGACTGCCGGCTACCGGATGAACACCCGGACGCTCGGAGAAAAAAACTCCGATCAGTTGTTCGTCATTCTTGCGCTATCCGGCGGAGGTGTCCGCGCCGCCGCACTGGATTATGGCGTAATGAAGTATCTTGATGAGATTACTATCGGTAGTGATGGCCGAACGCTCCTCGACGAAGTGGACCTGATCAGTTCGTCGTCGGCCGCGAGCATTCCGGCCGCCTACTTCGGACTGTACGGTAAGGATATGTTCCTCGAAGATTTCATGGACGACGTCTTGTACAAGAGAATGCAATCTGACATCACCAGGCGACTGATGAATCCGGGGCATTGGCCGCGACTGATGTCGGGTACTTTCAGCCGGGGTGACCTCTGGGCCGAGTATCTGGATCGTGAGGTCTTTCACGACAAGACTTTCGCGGATATGCAGCCGGTGCGGCCATTTATTCTCCTGAACGCGACCGACATGGGACTGGGTTCACAATTCTCTTTTGCACAGGCTAATTTTGATCTGATCTGCTCGGACATGACTGCGTTTCCGGTGTCCCGTGCGGTAACCGCATCGATGGCTTTTACGCCGGCATTCACAGCAATCACGCTCAAGAATTACAACGACGGTCGATGTGGATTTACGACGCCTGCGTGGGTGATACAGGCAATGGATGACGGCGTGGAGAAATACCCGAGCGTCTACTCCGCAGCTTTGGATGTGCTCAGTTACCAGAACGTTGAGGATCGGCCCTGGATACACCTGTTGGATAGCGGCATATCCGATAACATCGGCATTCGCACGCCCGCAATCGCGTTCACGCTTCGGGATACTCCCGCCAGCCAGGTCGACCGGGTCGAGGATGGCACGATCAAGAAACTGGTTATCATGCTCGTTAACGCGCGACCGAAAACCCCATTCGACGGCGATTTAAGACCAAAACCACCCGGCGCGATTACATCGGTGATGGCCGCCGCCGGCCATCCACTGGCCAATTATTCATTCGAGACGGTGCACTTGATCAAGCGAGACATTCAGGATGCCCGAAGCAAGTCGATTCGCTACCAGGAAAACAGGCAGGCTTGCATCGCGCATGCTGAGGCTTTGACTACCGACCTGAAACTCGACAATGCGGGCAAGCAACAGGCAGAAGATGATTGTTTCGAGAAATTTGGTGTCACCGACGATGATAGACCGATCGAGCTGGACATCTACCTGGTCCATATCAGCTTTGATCTGATAGAAGATCCTGAGAGACGCGAGCGATTTGAGTCGATGCCAACCTCCCTGCAACTGCCGAAGGAGGATGTCGATGACCTGATCGAAATCGCACCGGAATTGATGCACGAGGAACCGGAGTTTTTACACCTGCTCAAGGATCTTGGGGACGATGTTACAAACTGAGTCCCGGATCCGTCCTACCAGCGGCCAAAGCGCATCTCGAAGGTGACGCCGACACCTAAGTTACTTTTTCTTTCCTCGAGGAGAAAAAATCTCGGCCATGACACCCCGGCTGCAAGCTCGATAAAAAACCACTCGCGCGCAAGGCGTTGTCGATAACGCAGGTCGAAGCCGGCATTCTGTAGTTGCACTTCGGCGTCCGTCTCTCCCTGGGCAAAGACGCCGTAAGCCATACCCCTGTTATTCGACAGACCCTGGTACGCGATGACGTCGCTACGCCAGCCCAATCCCTCTACGCGGTCTTCGACACCGAAGTTACTTGCCCAGCGCAACATCAGTGTTGGACTGAGTGCATAATTCAGATCCGAATCCAGCGTGATGCCCGTGCCGCGTTGGTTCTGCCAGAACGCTCTCGCACGAGAGCGAAATGACCATGAATTGTCCCAGGTCTCGTTCCAGCGGTATGTCACATTGACATAGGGGTCAGGCGGGCTGGTTATTCGCACGCCGACTCCAAAATCCAGTCCACGCGTCATGTCCCCGGAACGGTTGAAGCCAAGACCGATCAGCCAGTCGTCGTCCCGATTATTATCAAAGGAGCCCGGCAGGCTCTCGACCGCTTCGTTCGTCGTTCCATCGACGATGTCTTCGGTATCGCCGCGCCCCAGGATCAAGCGAGCACGATCTTCTAACGCCGGTAACGCGAACCTGGCTCGCAGATTTAAACGCGAGTCGAAGCCGTCGCGCTCGTCCCACAAGCCGCTGATTCGCAAGGTACCTCTGCTAACATGTTCCTTCTCGCTCGATCCTGACTGGCCGAAGAAGCCGTCGAACCAGCGTGTCGTGTTTTCCATGATCTCGTAAACGGTTCGCTGCGTGCGATCGAGCAACGCCTCATCCTCGGTCGAGCCATTTGACTCCTCCGCAACAATCGCCTCGTCGATCGCCGCGTCAGCCGATTCCTCATCTTGCGTCGTATCATCGGATTCGTTTTCAACGGTCGGCTGATTGACGGCGCAGCCGGCTACCGAGGTCGCGGAAAGCACCAGCAGGATTGTCGCGACTTTAGTCGCTGTGTTGCTCATCAACTTCGAATCGGCCGTGCTCTAGAAAATACAGCACCTGTTGGATGACCAGATCCTTTTTCATGATAAACGGATGACTGTGATGAACCACCAGGAAGTCGGCCATTCCCTCGAGTTTGGCCCGTTCGATTGAAACTTTGCCGTCATCGTCGCCGGGAATCATCGCGGACAAGAACAGATTGATACTGCGATCGCCGGTGATGATACCGACGTCGAAAGTGGCCGGACCAAGTTGGAGGGGTACGCTCTCTTCATCCGTACCGAGCTGCTGACCTGCAGGGCCATTCACGGCCATGTATCCCGGCACGTCGCCCATCTTATCGACCACCTCGCTGCCCTGATTCGGCGGGCTGAGCATAACGACACGCCCCAACTCATCGATCTCATTGGTCTCGAGAAAATAGCGAATCAATATCCCGCCCATCGAATGCGTCACAAAGTGGACGGTGCGATCGCCCTCTTCGGTGCAGCTCTCGACGGCAGCCGGGATCACTTCCGATGCGAGTTCATCGACCGGTTTGGCTGTCGAGGGATATTCCGTGTTGCGGACCAGATATCCTGACTTCGTTAGTGCCTTGCTCATCTTTTTCATCGAAGACGGCGATCTCGCAAGACCGTGTAACAGGATCACGCAAGGCTGCAGGATGGTGCCGGTGCTTGCCGTTGCCGATGATTTGGCAGCGCCAGGATCCGATGCTACCAGAAAGACGCAAAGGGTAATCGGCAACAATTTCATGCATATGGCGCCTTTTAATTCATCGCAGCCTCTATTCTGCAGTGGGGCGCCAGTGTTGGCCATAGCCTTACTGATATGAGATTCGATTAACTGCCGCTTGTGCTGCTTCTCTGCGATGGCACAAAGTCTTCCATTACCGCTTTCCTGAGCAGTTCCGGCGGTAACATGCCTTGCGCCAGTATAAAGTCATGAAAAGACTGCTGATCGAAGTCGTCGCGTAGGGCGAGTTCCGTTTGAGTTCGCAGGGCCTGTAGCTTCGTGTAACCAAAATAGTAAGCGGGTGCTTGGCCCGGGATTCTGTAGGTGTAACGCTCGATCTCGTTCTGCGCCCAGCTCTCGCCAATCGCGATGTCTTCGATGATCAGGCTCTTCGCCTCCTCGGGTGTTATCAGTCCCAGATTCAGCATCGGATCCAGGAACATACGGGCCGCACGCATCAGCCGGTACTGCAGGCTGATCAGTTGTCCATCGAGCGGCATATAGGGTTTGGCGATGGCTTCGGCATACAAGCCCCAGCCTTCGACATTGACGCTGTTGAAGGCGAAAACGCCACGTGTTGTCGATACACCCATCTCGATCATGCTGGAAAACTGCATTTCGTGTCCCGGCCGGGCCTCATGGGCCGTCAGGGTCCAGGCGCCGGCTTCGTAGGTATCGTCGGTCTGTTGCCAGCTTCCGTCCTCATTTTGCTTGAGTAACGGGATCACAAAGTCGGGAAACTCACCCGTATTACCGATGAGCCGCGGCACGTCCAGATGTGGCGCCGGCTGGGCCGCCGTTTCGGCAGCGGACGCGATACGGATGCCGGCATCACGCTCCGGCAGACTGATGACGCGCTCGCGGACCATGATTTCCTCGATCTGCTTCAACACGCTGTGATAGTGATCGAGCATCTTGTCGCCGTCGATCGCGCCGTCTTCCTTCAGTTTCCTGATCACGTCGCGGTAATTAGTCGACGCATAGCCTTTTTCTTTCGCAACGAGCGGTGCAAGCGCGACCATCTCGTTGCGTATGTCCATGTAGCCCTGTGTTGCCTGCTGGATCAGCTGCTCAGGGGTCGCATCGACTCCCCAGTTTCTCAACGCGTTTTCGTACATGACTGGCGGAAGACGGTAATCGTCGCGCGCCCTCGGCAATAGCTCATCTTTGAGCCACTGGTTGTAGTCGCGTAGCTGGCTTGCCAGTGTCTCGTAAGGTTCCTGCCAGCCCTGCAGGTCCGTGCCGGCCAGCAGTTCCTCGATTCCTGTAATGAAAGTCTCTGCGCGTTCGAGGTCCTGCTCGACCTCGCCACGATAGGGTCCAACCAGGCCGTCGGCCTCGAAGCGGCTGGAAGTGTGGTCCATTGCGAGCTTCGTCAAAGGCAGGTAACCGTCTTCGAGCCCGGCGTAACGGGTCATGCGTACGACTGCTGCCGGATAGCGCTCGCGCGGAATCTGCGGATCGATCAGGCCGCGGACGCCATAGAAAATGGTCTGGCTCAGATTGATGTTGGGCAGCATGTGTTCGCGATTCAGCGTCGCCGTTCGCATGCCGTCCTTGACGACCTTGATCAGGATGCCAAGATCCTGGCGCACCCTGGGATCCGATTCCTTTTCGAGGCGCCGTTCGAGATCCGCGAGAACTTCCTGTGACGAGGCGAGTTCGCGCTCGTACAAATCAGGCCTCAGATCGATGATCTCCTCGTCAAGCCCGTCGACACCGATCGATGCTGCCTGTTCCGGATTGAATTTCGCGAGCGCGCCCAGCACGACTTGTGCGTGTGCATTGCTTTTTTCCACCCAGTTAGCATCGCTCGCATTTGCCGGCAGCAGCCAGCATGTTGCGGGCACTATGAGTGCCAACAACGAAAACCGTATTAGTTGTCGCATTGCTCGTCCTTCGGGTTGTTTGGCGCGATTTCGGCGCGCGTTATTTTCTAAGATGCCTGTAAGACTTGAAAAGGTTCAAATAGGTCCAAAATCATGTTCCTGTTTTCAATCAAACAGATATTCAATGCAGAATCTACCCCATCATTACAGTGTTTCTGCCTCGGTAGAAGCCGAATCAGCAGTACAACTAACTTCCACAGGTCTTCCTGCAATCGAATCCGCCGCGCCGGCTGAATTCGGTGGCCCGGGGGACAAATGGTCTCCGGAATCACTACTCGTCGCGGCTGTGGCGGATTGTTTCATTCTGACATTCAAGGCGATCGCGCGCGCTTCGAAGTTCTCCTGGATCTCGCTCACCTGCACTGCTGAGGGCACCCTCGACAACGTCGATCGACTGACAAAGTTCACGGCATTCGAGGTCAATGCGTCGTTGACCATGCCGCCCGATATGAACGAAGAAAAGGCCAGGAGGCTACTCGAGAAGGCGAAGCAGGCCTGTCTGATCACCAATTCACTGTCGGCGGATACCCACCTCACAAGCAGCGTGCTTATTCAAACATGAAGAAATTACTTTATAAATACCATATAACTATCTGTTTATACTGTTTTACTTGTCCATCAGAAGCACTTTTGCGCCACGCACATGTCCAGCCTGTAAGTCATTCAGCGCTTTATTCGCGGCCTCCAGGGCATAGCTTTCTACCGCCGGCCTGATCGGTATCTCGGCCGCAATTGGCAGAAACTCTTCTAAATCCTGGCTCGTGACATTTGCGACTGTCTTGAGCTCTTTTTCGAGCCACAAGTGATTTTCGTAGCTGATCGCGGCCATGAGGTCGCGGTCCCCCGCCTCTTTCCTGATCGCGTTTATGACCAGGCGCCCTCCGGGCCGCAAATTCTTCAGCGCCTCGAGCACGGGCCGCCAGGCCGGGGTGGTATCAATGATGGCGCGCAAAGCATTTGGCGGCTTGTCACCGGTGTCCCCGCTCCATGCGGCGCCGAGTTCCATCGCAAAGTCGCGTTCCTCGGGACTTCGTGCGAAGACATACACCTCGGAATTCGGATACAGATGTCTGGCCATCTGCAGCACCAGGTGGCCGGAGCCACCAAATCCCGTCAGCCCGAGTAATTCGCCATCCGATATGGCGGCAAGCTTGAGTGATCGATAGCCGACGCCGCCGGCACATAGCAGAGGCGCTGCTTGCTCGTCGCTAAATTGCTCCGGAATCGGGTAGGCATAGTTCTCGTCGGCAAGCATGAATTCGGCGTAACCACCATTAACGTCCCGCCCGGTTGCCCGAAATTCAGGGCTCAGGTTCTCGTCAGGCGCTCCGGATGAGGAATAGATCCAGCCAACTCCGACGCGGTCCCCCAATTCGAAACGGGAGGCATTCGGTCCAGTGGCAGCAACCCGACCGACGACTTCGTGGCCCGGCACGATCGGCAAGGTTGGTGGCGCCGTCCTTCCCTCGATCTCGTCGAGCTCGGTGTGGCAGACGCCGCAGACTGACACTTTAATAAGTATCTGCCCGTCGCCCGGTTCCGGTGTATCCAGATCGACCAGTTGCAGCGGCCGAGGATTCTCGGCAAATGATGCGGTGGCAGAGAGAATCATCGCTTTCATGGCGCAATCGTTTCACCCTACTGTCGCCGAGGCAAATTGGCGCGTCAGTGCTCAATGTTTGGCGCGTCAGGCGAATGGGACTAAACTCCCGGTACCTGCCGTACCCACATTAATACACAAAGGATGGAACGATGAGTCTGAAGTACAAAATCGGCGTTTTTCTCTTGGGCACATTCCTCTTCGCGTTTGGCGCCACACAGGCACAGGAGCCTACGGCCGAAGAAACAGCCGCTCAGGATGCCGCCGATGAAACGGCTGATAATATGGCCGATGCCAGTGCCTTTGCCCAGCAATCGACCGACGACTATGTCGCTGTCTGGTCAGTCATCGAGGAGCAGTGGGAGGCGTCTCAGGAAGGTGACCGTCGCTGGGTCGAGCGTCTGCTGTCCCCTGATTTCAGTGGTTGGCCGAAGAATGCGCCCGCACCGCGGGATAAGGCCTCAACAAGAAAGTGGAATGACTTCGACACGAAGCAGTCGAAGGGCCTCGCACACGAACTGTATCCGCTATCCACCGTAATTCACGGTAACACGGCTGTCGCACATTACATGTACACCAACGCAGTCGAGACAAAAGACGGCGAGACTGAAGTCACGAATGGCAGATACACGGATATTCTCGTTCGCGACGACGGCGTGTGGAAATTCATTGCCTGGCATGGCGGGGACGACGACTCGGACGACTGAACGCCTCCGGGACGGTGGGTGGCACATTGTGGGCCGACGGCAATGCTGGCCGCCGCACCTGGATGACAAACAGGTTGCCCAGCAGTACAAAGGCGACACCGACCACGATATTGCCTGTTATTTCGAGTCCCTCGAATAAAAAAGACAAGATCAGCGCAACCACCGGAAACATGACCATTGCGTAGCCTGCCCTGTGGGCGCCAATCCTGCCAAGCAAGGTGAGGTAGGCACCGAAAGCGACGATTGATCCAAACACAGTCAGGTAAAGCAGCGAGGATATATACGCTGTGGACCAGTCGAAGTTAAATTCCTTTCCCTGCCCGAACGCAATTGCGCCGGTGAGTATGGCGCCATACAGCATGCCCCAGGCATTCGATTGAATGATCGGTAATCCCTCCTTCTGCGCCGATTGCGACACCATGTTGCCCAGCGATGCGATCAACGCGCCGACAATGGCGAGACAGGCCCCGTAGAGGGTTGCATCCGAAAGCGACACGTCATCAATCTGCGGCATGAACAGAATGAGGATACCGGCAATGCCGATCACCGCGCCCGAAAGGACAAGGCTGCCGGCACGAACACCAAAAAAGATGCGCGCGTTGATGATGTTCATCCAGAGCATCGTGGAAAACGCGATCGCCGTTAATGCGGAGCTAATATGTTGCTGCGCGTGATACGCGACGATGTAATTCAGACAAAAGAGCAGCAGGCCCAGCAAAACAAATCTTGAGTGGGCCTGACGATCGAATTTCAGGTTCAAACCCCGCGCCAGGCACCAGGCGAACAAGAGCACCGCTGCGCCCAGATACCGGTAAAAGACCGAAACTTCGGGCGCGACGACTCCGAGCTGATGCTCGATGGCAAACCAGGTCGAGCCCCAGACCAGTACTGTCACGATGTAAAGAAAAGCGTTATGCATGGCGATCTCGGGATTTGCAGTGGTCGAGCTTGCGGAGTGCTTCGTGGAGCATCCGCGTACGAACATTCCGAAACTGATGCAGGCGCACAAGCGGCGATACCAGCCCGGCAAGCGCGTTCTGCCAGCCCTTTCGGTGTTGGCCGGCAAGGCCGTTCAGGTGACCCTGATTTTCGTGGGTGCAATGGCAGTTATGTGCGTTCATCGTGGCCTCCTTTTGCTCTTTCGATGACTGTGGCGCTTGACTATACGGATACATTGGAGCTATAACAGATTCAATTTTATAGAAATGAGATGTGAACAGTTTATGCTTGCCGTCGATAAAGAAAGCAGCGATTACCTCTACCGTCAAGTCATTGATTTAATAGCAGATAATATCGATTCCGGAGCGCTCCGGGCGGGCGACCGCTTGCCCTCCCTGCGGCGAATGAGCAAGCGAATCGGCGTGAGTATCCCAACTGTCCGACAGGCCTACATAGAGCTCGAGCGCCAGCGCAGAGTAGAGTCCAGGCCGCAGTCGGGCTTCTATGTACGCAACCTCCCCGGCAATGAATTAGTCAGGCCGGCACCCGCATTCCGTCGTTCCGCCAAGCCGATTCCGGTTATCGGACGTAGCCTCATGGACCGGGTTTATGACGGTCTTTACACGCCCGGCGTCGTCCCGTTTGGCATCGCAAATCCCTGCATGGTGAAACCTGCCGCCAAGGCACTGCACAGGACGATGAAACGGGTGATGGCGCGCGCGGAAGAGCGCAGCCTCGGATACGCCCCTACTCTCGGCGAGCCGGGCCTGCGACGCCAGATTGCCTATCGCTACCTCGACACGGTCGGCGGGAAGATCGATCCGGACAATATCTGCATAAGCAACGGTGGCCAGGAGGCATTGCTGCTCGCCCTGCAAGCCGTGGCCGACAAAGGCGACGTTGTCGCCGTTGAATCACCGACCTATCACGGGATGCTGGAGCTCATTCACAGTCTTGGCATGCTCGCGATCGAAATTGAGACCTGCCCCGAGGAAGGCGTCACGCTCAGCGCACTGCGGCAAACGTTGGAAGCGCATCCGGTAAAGGCCTGCCTTTTTTCGACAACGTTGAACAATCCCCTGGGCGTCAGCATGCCGGAGGAATACCGCAAGACACTTGTCGAGATATGCGAGGAACACGAGGTCACTTTGATCGAGGACGACGTGTATGGCGATCTGATATTCGACGGACACCGCCCCAAGCCCGCCGAGTTCTTTTCACGTTCGGGCCGGGTGCTGACCTGCGGATCGTTCTCCAAAACCGCCGCACCAGGCTATCGAATCGGCTGGTTGATAGCCGGAAAGTACATCAACAAGATCACGCAGCTCAAACGATCTTTCTCGTGCTCCTCCGGTCTGTTGCAACAGCTTACTTTGGGCGAATTTCTTGCTAGCGGCGATTACGATCGATACTTGAAAACACTAAGGCCCGAATTACAGTGCAATGCGGAACGAATGAGCGCCCTGGTGGCCCAGTATTTTCCGCGGGAGACCCGTACCTCAAAGCCCGTAGGTGGCGGTGTGCTCTGGCTGGAGTTGCCGAAGAAGGTCGATTCCGAGGTGCTTTTCGACCTGGCGATCGACGCCGGAATCAGCATTGCGCCTGGATTGATATTCTCGCCCTGTAACCGCTATCGCAATTTTATCCGGCTGAGTTACGGCCATCCCTGGTCGGAACGGATTGAGGAAAGCATAGGGTGGCTGGGCAAGAAAGTCGCCGCCATGGCTGCCGGTGAATATTCACGCTAGCTGTCTGAATCGGACCCGATTCCACCATATAACCGCTCAATCCCTCGAAGGTTAAGCGCCTGTTCAGCTTGCCCCGTATAGGCTATGCCCCAGGATGATCCATTGTGCCGAGGATAAGCGCAGTGCAAAGCCTGGAGACTGATATGAACAGGGAACGAAAATACAGCTGGCGAATTCAACAGATCCTGGTCTTTCTGGGACTGGCAATGCTGGCGACCTTGCCTGCGCTCGCGCAGGTGCCGGTCGATGAATACGGCAACCCTATCGCCCCACTCGTAGAAGGCGCCACGCCCGAGAGCTTCGATGACGAGGCGCTGCCTGTATTGTCAGCAGGTGAACTCGAAGCAATTGTCGGCCCGGTCGCACTGTATCCGGATGATCTTCTCGCGATCGTCTTGCCTGCCTCTACGTATCCGTTGCAGGTCGTCCAGGCAGCTCGCTTTCTGGAGCAGCTAGAGACCAATCCTACTTTGAAACCTGACGAAGAATGGGACGAGTCTGTTACAGCGCTTCTGAATTACCCGGAAGTCGTCGACCTCATGAACGATGACATCGACTGGACCTGGAGACTCGGCGAAGCTGTAGTTGCACAGCAGGCGGATGTCATCGCAGCCATCGAGGTGTTTCGCGACAAAGCTTATGCGGCCGGCAATCTGAAATCTGACGAGTATCAGAACGTCAACAATGAGGATGGCGTAATCGAGATCGAACCGGTAAGCGATGACGTGATTTACGTTCCCTATTACGAGCCCGAGCGTGTCGTCATCTATCAGCCGCGGCCGGTCTATCACTATTATCCGCATGCTTATCCGGTTTATTACTACCCCTATTCTTACGGTCACTCTTTTGCGTCAGACTATTTCTGGGGCGTGACTACGGCATTCACGATCGGCTGGATGACCGATCACCTGCACGTCTATCATCACAGTTACTGGGGCCATCCGTACTACGGCCGTCATTATCAAAGCCACTACTACTACAGACGGCCTAGCCTGATTCATTTCAACAATTACTATGTCCATAACAGTTCGAATCACTGGAACTACCGTTACAGGGACGGAGATTACTGGCGACCGCGCCGTCACGGTGGCGCGCGCCCCGGCCACGACACCCGCAGGGTGCATTACTATCGCGATCGCAACCGTGATGACTGGCGCCATCGTGGAAGTAACCGTCAGCGCAACACCTACGCAAATAACCGTAGCCCCGATGGCAACAACGGCGGAAGTTGGGCGAGTAGCCGGGATCACAACCAGAATCGCAGCAGCAACAATCGGCGACGCAGTCACGATGATCAAAGAGGTGACACCGGCAATCGTCAGGCGAGAAAAAATGATCGAAGCAATCCCGCTGAGCGTCGTGACCGGAATGCCGCGGCGCCGACGGATTCCAATTCGATTCGCTTTCAGCCGCGTGATGACAGGGGACGTGCCGATGCCGACAAGCGTAGAACCCGGGCGTCACAGGACCCGAACCCGGGATCGCAGCGCAGGGCGAGTTTCGCTGCCAGTACGAGCCGGCCGTCTGCAGGATCAAACCGCCCGAACACCAGCCGCACGGCGCACCCGCGCACAACGCAGCCTGTCACCGGTAATCGCAAGCGGAATTCAAGCTCGCGATCATCGAACGGATCGGGTCGCGAGCATGAACAGCGTGTAGCGATGAACAATCCCCGGCGGCAGGTGCAAACGGCGCCGCCACGACAGACGAGCAGGCCACCGGTACAGAGATCGCAGCCGAAAGCTGCCAGTCGATCGGGAAGCGCTACCCGACCGAGCAACCCAGAGCAGAATTCAGGGTCAAGGCGGCGTTCTGAACGCGGCTCATCAAAGTCGAGTGCGCGTGGACCGTCCAGTCGAAGCGAGGGTCGCTCACGACGCGAGCATTAATCAAAAAAGTTTCCTGTCCGCGAATCGGACGGGTTTACGAATCGGGCAAGTCTTTCGGCTCTTTGACTTCGCCCGGTTCTCTTGTTTTGCGCGCCGGAGATTTTCCCGACGAGAGTTCCCAGGCGATGTAGGAAATACATACGGATACCATGATGGCGAACAGAACGATCAGAATCATGAGCAGGTTCATGGCATAAAAAGGGGTCAGAGCCCATTTTTGGAATGATCGTTACATACTACATTCAATCCTGACGAAAATGGGCTCTGACCCCTTTTTTGTCTTATTTTTCTTCCTTACTTTTGGGCAGTCGTCCGGCTTTCCTTAGTGCTTCCCGCAGAACGAATTCGATCTGCGCATTAAGACTGCGCAGATCGTCATTCGCCCAACGCTGCATCGCAGCGAGTGTTTTCTCATCGACACGAAGCGCAAATGCTTTGCGTGAACTCATCGCTCTTTACCGTATGGGCTTTTCGTTCCGATCAGGTATAGAGAGACCCGGTGTTGAGCACCGGCTGCGCGCCCTCCTCGCTGCAGAGCACCACGAGCAGGTTGCTGATCATTGAGGCCTTGCGTTCTTCGTCGAGCTCGACCACATGTTGGTCGTCGAGTTCATCGAGCGCCATCTTGACCATGCCGACGGCGCCGGACACGATCTGCGTACGTGCGGCAATGATCGCTGATGCCTGTTGTCTCCGAAGCATCGCGTGGGCAATCTCGGGCGCATAGGCGAGATGGCTGATGCGTGCCTCGGTGACGCTGACACCGGCCTCCTCCAATCTTTCCTGGATTTCTTTGCACAAGGCATTCGCAATATCGACAGGGTGACTGCGCAACGCGATATTTTCACCTGCATGTGGCTCATAGGGATAGCTTGTCGAAAGATTGCGAAGCGCGGACTCACTCTGGATGTGCACGAACTCTTCGTAATCATCCACTTCAAACATTGCCTCCGCCGTATCGAAGACTTTCCAAACGACAACGGCGGCTATTTCGATTGGGCTGCCATGCGAGTCATTGACTTTGAGTTTGCCGGTTTCGAAGTTGCGAACGCGTGTGGACACCTTCGATTTCCAGTACAGAGGGTTTGCCCAGCGCAGGCCGGGCTCGCGAACCGTCCCTACATACTTGCCAAACAGTTGCAGAACCTTGGCTTCATTCGGATTCACCATGAACAGCCCGGCCCAAAGTATGGCGATGATGATATTACTGAGTACTGCGACGATCGTGCCCCAGATAGACTGGACTGAGATGGCGGAGACCATGGCATAGATGGCTACCCCCTGCGAAATAAACAGCAGCAGGATCATTAGGTAACCGGATGCCACTTCTCTGGCTTTTTCTCTGTTCATGACGGTCTCCCTCGCTGGTATCAATTAGATATCATTATGATATCACTTGTCAGAGCCGTCAATAGTTTCGAGCGAACGCAGCCGAAAGCCTCGGGATCGGCCGTTTTCCGAGTTACATTATGTAAAATCAGCTGATGAATCAGGCGCAGTCGGGTTCTGAGTTCAGAACTTCAATCTCTGCCTCAGTCGGCGTCATGCACTGGTCACCGCCAGCATCGAACAGGACCTGCCATTCTCCGTCGGCATTCAGGCGCCAGGTCGAATTGAAAGTGCCCCAGATATGCTCAGGCTCGCCATCCTGCCCGATCCTGGTCAAGCGATAGGGTCCGCGGCTGATGGCGAGTGTGCCGTCGGCCACGACCTCGACAATAGCGGGGCGCCAGCGTATCAGCGGCCCGTCAGGCTGGAAGAAAGCGGCCCAGCCCTGCCCTATCTCTTCCGGCCCTCTGGAGACCGATCCGGTAACAAATCGGGCCTCGGGGTCCAGAAAAGCAAGAAAAGCATTGAAGTCACGATTCTCGACAGATTGGCTGAAAGCGGTTTCAGCGCACAGAACATCCTGTCTTACGGGATCGTCCGGAGCCGTCGTCAGCGCTGCAATAAACAGAATTTCAACAATCATCTGACTTCACCTTGCGTAAGAGCTTAGGATTTGCGGACAACTATACAAGCGCTCGGTCTTTTTTTTTGAAAAGCATAAAGTGTTTACCAGCTGGGGGGCTGCAATTGTGTATTGTCAGCCCGGAACCCGGCTGGATACTGGCTGTCTGTTCAGGACAGCAATCAACGAGACGAGGTAATGCCGTGAGCGCCGAGCCAGCAGACGTTTATCTTGAAAGTCCAGAGCAATCGCTCGATCCCGAGGACTGGGAGCGCCTGCGCGAACTGGGCCATAGGGCCTTCGACGATGCCATCGAATATTTGAAGACCGTTCGAGACCGGCCGGTCTGGCAACCGCTCCCGCAATCATCCCGTGATTTGTTCAATGAACCTGTGCCGATTGAACCGACACCCCGCGACCAGGTTTACGACGACGTCCGGGATCATGTGCTCCCCTATCCGACCGGCAATATTCACCCGCGATTCTGGAGCTGGGTCGGCGGAACGGGTACGCCCACGCAACTTGTGGCCGATCTGCTTATTTCGACAATGAACGCGGGTGGGCTCGGATTCGATGAGGTGGCGTCGACGCATATAGAGATTCAGCTGTTGACCTGGTTGAAATCACTGCTCGGCTACCCGGCTGACGCCAGTGGCCTGCTCGTCAGTGGCGGATCGATGGCGAATCTTGTTGGCCTGGCTGTCGCACGAACTCACACGGCAGCATACGATGTGCGCGATAGCGGAATCAATATTGCTGCACACCCGCGCCTCATTTACTACGCGTCATCCGAGACACATTCATGCGTGCGTAAAGCTATTGAACTCATCGGTTTGGGTTCCGAGTCTTTGCATACCATCCCCGTTCGCAGTGATTACACAATCGATATCGACGAATTACACGATGCGATAGCGGAAGATCGTGCCAACGGCCATCAGCCGGCCTGCATCATTGCCAATGTCGGCACGGTAAACACGGGTGCAGTCGATCCCGTCAATGTGCTTGTCGATCTCGCGTTGCAGGAAAATATGTGGGTACATGCGGATGCGGCGTTTGGCGCGTTTGCCAAACTGTCGGCATCGTCGGCATCGCTGGTCGACGGCATCGAGCGCGTCGATTCACTCGCTTTCGATCTGCACAAATGGCTTTACGTGCAATATGACTGTGGCGGCGTACTTGTTCGTGCTCAGGAGACCCATAAGGATACCTTCTCTGTTATTCCGGCGTACATCCGCAATTTCGATCGTGGCCTTGCATCGGGACCCATCAATTTTTCCGAGTACGGCGTACAGTTGTCCCGATCATTCAAGGCCCTGCGCGCCTGGATGGGTCTGAAAACCGAAGGTGCTGCCCGATACGGTCAACAAATAGAACAGAACATTCAGCAGGCGCGCTACCTGACGTCGCTCATCGAGAGCGAGGCAGATCTCGAACTCCTGGCGCCGACGGCAATGAACATCGTGAACTTTCGCTTCGTGCCGAACGATTTGCCGGATGGGCAACTCGATGACATAAATGCCGAGATCTTGATGCGACTGCAGGAAAGAGGCATAGCTGCCCCTTCGTCAACAGAGCTTCAGGGTCGTTTTTCCATCCGCGTCGCGATATGCAATCACCGGAGCCGCAGATCGGACTTCGACGCGCTTGTAGCCGGCGTCAAGGAAATCGGTCAGGAACTGGTTGCGGAGTCAGCTCGCGCCAAGACCTGATACGCAAGGCGCCCCTGCAAAAGGTCCACGGCCGCATGAAGGATCATGGGCAGCCAAAGGCTGCCGCTCAAGACATACAAACCCGAAAATACCGCGCCGACAAGCATGATTCGCGGCACGTTGGCCAGGCCCTGGTAGCCATGTGCTATGCCGAAGCCGACGGCACTGGCAACTGCGGCTGCCCAGATCGTCATGAATTGAATCAAATACCAGATCAGGAATCCCCGCCACAGGGTTTCCTCAACAATGCCCGCGGTAATCGACAGAACGTCGAAGCGAGTAAGCTCACTCCTGTTTCGGGGCATAATCAGAGCCACCTGGCCGAATTCGCCCAGAGCCCGGTTTATGTCCTCCTGGGTCGCCTTCGCGACCTGGCGGAGCTGTGCAAAGAGCAATGCGACTGCGGCGATTGTCAGAACGACGCCAATCATGAAACGCGTATCGAGATCGAATGTGAACCCCAGCCCGGCCCAGGGCCGCTCACTGAGTGTCCATACGATCAGGCCCAGGATAAAGAATATCCAGTGCCAGATGACAGTATGGAGATAGAGAAGCTTGCGATCGACCGGCTCCCCTGCGGCCACTTTCCTCAGCAGTCGGCGATACCCGACGAAGCCCGCAACCGGATAGATTACCGCGAATGAAAAAATGAACAGATGATCCGGCAATTTATTCTCCTGGTACGAAACTAATTGGCTCGTCGGTGCATCTAAGTCAAATGCTGCATCTCTACGGTTTGTAAGTAATAATCGCGCTCATGACGACTTTCTTTCAAGAACTTTCGCGCCGCAATGTACTGCGCGTTGCGGCCGCCTATGGCGTCGTTGCCTGGATCATCATCGAGGCCGGCTCCGTGCTGTTGCCGACCTTTGGCGCCTCGGAATTAACATTTCAGATCTATGCGCTCGTTGTCATCGCCGGGTTTCTGGTCTCGCTGGTATTTGCCTGGGTCTTCGAGGTCACGCCGGAAGGCGTGAAACTCGAGAAGAATGTCGATCGATCGGAGTCCGTCACGCCGAAAACCGGCCGAACACTCGATTTCACCATTATCGGACTCCTGATTGTCGCACTGGGCATATCGGTCACCTTAAACGTGACCGGCATTCGGGACTCGGACCAGCCTTCGGCGCTGGCAAGCGATCGTCTGTCCATCGCCGTATTACCGTTTACGAGTCGCAGCACCGATCCCGAAAACGTGTTGTTTGCTGATGGAATCCACGACGACTTGCTTACCCGACTCGCGAATATCGGTGCCCTGAAAGTGATATCCAGAACTTCAGTGATGGAATACCGCGATACGACCAAGAATCTCCGCGAAATTGCGCTTGAGCTCGGTGTTGGGACTGTGCTCGAAGGCGCGGTGCAGCGGGTTGGCAACAACGTACGGATCAATGCACAGCTCATCGATGCCGAGACTGACGAACACCTCTGGGCGAGGACTTACGACCGGCAGCTCAATGTGCAAAATATATTTGCCATTCAAAGCGAAATCTCCGAGGCAATAACGGGCGCATTGAGAGCCACGCTGACCCGGGACGAACAGACGCGACTTGCAAGTGTTCCGACAAATGACATGGCTGCATACAGTCTGTACATGCAAGGCCGCGCGAACCTATACGAGCGCCGGCTCGAGACGCTGCTCGAGGCCCGTGAACAGTTCGAGCAGGCGACCAACCTCGACCCAAATTACGCCGAAGCTTTTGCGGGGCTCGCCGATAGCGTCCTGCTGCTCTTTAACAACCATGCAGCAATTCCGAGGGAGGAGGCTCTTAGAGTGGCCGAAGCCGCGCTGGATACGGCACTTGCTCTTGATCCGAGCCTTGCCGACGCCTATGCGTCCCTCGGTCTTTTGAGACACCAGACCTGGCAAGAGACCAGGACCGGTCCGGGTCTTGCAGAATCCGAGGCAGCTTATCTGCGCGCAATCGAGCTTAACCCGAATCACCCGCGCGCCTATATGTGGTTCGGGTTACTCCGATCGGACGAGCAAAAGTATACCGAGGCGATCGCGCTGCTTCTGAAGGCGCTGCAGATTGACCCATTGGGAGTAATTCCGTACTCGAATTTGCCCGGCCTTTATGCGGCGCAGGGTCGAAATGACGATGCACTGGAATTGAACCTCAAAGCAGTACGCATGCATCCCGAACATCCGCTGATGTTTCAGAATCTTTCTTATAATCTGTCCGCACTTGGGCGCCTCGATGAGGCCATTGCATGGGGATTGCGCGCGCAGGAGTTGAGTACTGATCCGCTGGTAGGGACGGCCTTCTTTGGACCCTACATCGAAATGGGTGATTTCGACAAAGCCCGCGAAAGTATGTCAGGCGTTCCCACCAACCATCCGATGTACGTGCTGGGCCAGGGCGTCGACAGAATGCTGAATATGGACTTCTCCGGTGCCGTTGAGGAATTCGAGGATGTCGTCACGAACAGCGACAATCCTCGCCAGTTCATGTTCGGTTTGATCTCGATGTCGGCCATGCTTGCAGGCGATTTCGAGAAGGCACGCGAGTATGCCGAGCTGAATGACCCGGATTTTGCAGGGGACGCCGACCCCGAGATCGACAGGGTTAACGTGTCCAATATCATCCGCTACGCATATATCCTGAAAAAGCTGGGCGAAAAACAGCGTTCGGAATCACTGCTGGCGGCGGCCTTGCCCGTTGTGCAGAGTCTCCCCCGGATTGGAATTGCCGGGCACGGTATTCGCGACGTGCAGATTCTGGCGCTGCAGGGAAAGTCATTCGAGGCCCTGACCGCGCTTCGTGAGGCGATCGATGCAGGATTCCGGGGTACGGTGATGACCAACAGCTGGCCGATATCTATCGATCCCTACCTCGAGTCCATACGCGCCAAGCCGGAGTTCAAAGCCATGGTCGATGAGATTGATGATGCAGTCGCCGTTATGCAAGAGCGAGTCGCCCAGGCCGAAGCCACGGGTGACTGGCAGGCACTCAGGGCGCTCGCGGAAAGCGGCTAAATACGCTTACGGATAGACCCGGTACTCGTACTGCGGAACATAGACCTCGTAGTGAGGCTGCAGGAAGGTCACGATGTCGATCAATTCCTGCACGGTCATGAAACCATTGTAAACCGGCATCTTCGATTGCCCGTCATTCGACACGACATCGAGCGGATATCCCTTGGCCAGTTTGTGAGACGGGTTGATGATTGCAGTCACCAGTTCACCGTAGGTTTTAACTCTCGTTACAGTCCCACCGAGTTCAACAAATGGCGGATCGGCCAACTCGATGCGCGGCAACACTTCGCCGGCAATCATGTGGCATTCGTGACAATGCATATAGAGAAACGCGTCTTTGCCCCGAACAGCGTCTCCCGCCGGAAGACTAAAGCCCTTTTCGGACATCCGATCGGCCTCGCAGCCAGCCAATGCCAGTAAGCCGAGACCAATTATCGTCATCACAGACATTTGTTTCATCGCAGTTCACCTGTCGCGTTTACGAACTTTGCCTGTCTGATTTATTGATAACATGGGCCACACGATTCGGGCATAAGGGATTCACCGTATAAGGGAGTGGCTGAACCGCAATGAACACGAATTCGCTAACCCGCCTCGTCGCTATCCTGACAGTCACGATCCTGGCAGCCTGCGAGCAGCCGGAGATTTCCGGCGCCGACCTCGTCTTTCATAACGGCAACATCTACACGGTCGACGCCGCACGTTCCCGGGCTCAGGCAGTAGCCATACGCGACGGTGAAATTGTCTACGTCGGGACAAACAAAGTTGCAGAAATGTACGTCGGAGCCGATACCCGGGTCGTGGATCTCGATGGCCGGATGATGCTGCCGGCTTTTCAGGACAGCCACATTCATGCCGTAGAAAGCGGCATGGATGCGCTCGCGGTCGATCTCGTCGCGTTGAAGACGGTTGAGGAATACGTTGCTGCAATAAGATCATATGCCGATGGGCATCCCGACGAGCCCTGGATTCTCGGTAGCGGCTGGTCGATGGCGGCCTTCGGGCCAGGTGCGCTGACCAGCCGGAAGTTGATCGACCAGGTTGTTGCCGACCGACCCGTGGTAGTAATGTCGGCGGACGGACATACGCAGTGGGTCAATTCCAAAGCACTCGAAATTGCCGGTATAACAAAAGACACCCCTGATCCCGAATCCGGTCGTATCGATCGCGATCCCGAGACCCGAGAAGCGATCGGAAGCCTGCAAGAGGGCGCAATGGATATCATGACCGCTGCCATTCCACTCGCGAGTCTCGAGAAACGGACTGCCGGACTGCAATACGCGATCAGGATGTTGAACGCATATGGCATTACGGCTATCCATCCCGCCATGGTTGAAGCATCAGAACTGGAGACCTACCGCGCCCTCGATGAGCGCGGCGAACTCTCCCTTCGTGTTGTCGCCTCGATTTACTGGGATCGAAATCGTGGTGAGGAACAGATCGAGGACATCAAGAGACTGCGGGAAGAATTTACGAGCGGGCGCGTCCGGGCAACAAGCGTGAAGATGTGGCAGGACGGCGTCATGGAGAATTTTACGGCGGCGCTGCTGGAGCCCTATCTCGGCAATGGAGACAATCGGGGAATCTCGATGGTTGAACCCGAGGCACTCAAGAGCGCGACCGCGAAACTGGACGCACTGGGTTTTCAGGTTCATTTTCACGCGATCGGAGACGCAGCCGTTCGCCAGTGCCTCGATGCGGTTGAGGAGGCACGAAATAGAAATGGTGATCTCGGCCATCGACATCACATCGCACACCTGCAACTGATACACCCCGACGACATTCCCCGCTTTCGTGAGCTCGGAGTCATCGCAAATTTTCAACCACTTTGGGCATTCGCCGACAGATACCAGGTAGAGCTGACGATCCCATTTCTGGGGCCCGAGCGCAGTCGCTGGCAATACCCAATACGGAGCATGCAGAACAACGGTGCGATGCTCGCGTTCGGCAGCGACTGGGCAGTGTCGACCGCAAATCCGTTTCAGCAAATGGAGACCGCAGTAACCCGCATGGGGCCTCTGGGTGAAACGAATGAACCGTTTTATCCCGAGGAACGCATCGACTTACCGTCCGCTATCGCGGCATTTACGATCAATGCAGCCTTCTTGAATCACATAGACAACATGACGGGATCGATCGAGGCCGGCAAGCTCGCAGACCTGGTCGTGCTCGACAGAAATCTGTTCGAGCTCGACCAGGCCGATATTTCAAATACGCAAGTCCTGCTTACGCTGATGGAAGGTGAAGCGGTGTTCGGCGACCTGACTCAGTTTTAATCGCCTACCGGCACCATGACATGCGCGTAAGACGTGTCTCGCCACATGACATACGGACCGCCGTTGTTGGGATCCGTCGGCAGACCGGCAAGCAATGAGCTATCCGGCACGATAATCATCAAATGCGCACCGGACACGACCCACTCGTTGTCCTCGGTCGGTTCCGTCCCAAACGGATCTGTGTTGCTGCCGCCCTCATCTCCCGCCAGCATGTATGAGATGCCGATGCTATCGATATTGACGTCTTCCTTGTTCGCCCAGGCTTTGGCCCAGGCCATCCACTGCTGATCCATGCACATCGGTGCTCTTCCGTCGGCAAAGATTGGTGGCGTCGGCAAGCACGTGTATGGTCCGTCGCCTTCCTGCAGCACGTTGCCATCCCAATCGGCGACCTTTGCGTTGATTACCATGTCGGCATTGCCCGCAGACAGTGCATCACCCAGCGCGCCCCCCTGCATCGTATGGGCATCACCAAGGTCCACCGGCACCATGACGTGAGCATACGGCGTGCCCTTCCACATCACGTAAGGGCCACCGTTATTGAAGTCAGTGGGCAAGCTATCCAGCGATGCCGCATCCGGCGAGATAATCATCAGGTGGGGACCTTCTTTGACCCAATCATTGTCTTCCGTCTTTCCCGCCGCAAAGGGATCGATATTGCTTGCACCGCCATCACCGGCCAGCATGTAGGAGATGCCAATGCTATCGATCGCCAAATCGCCCTTGGTACCCCAGGCATTCGCCCAGGCCATGAACGGTTCGTCCATGCACATCGGACTGCTCCCCGGCGTCATTCCAGGTGGTGAGGGCAAGCAGGTGTAGGAACCGGTGCCTTCCCTGTGTACGTTTCCTTGCCAGTCAGCGACTGTCGCGGTGTCCGAAAAGGACGGCGATGCAGCCGATAGTGCTTCTGCGATGATCGCCTCGGCCGACGGTCCCTCGGGGGCGGCTGCTTCCTCGACGACAGGTGCCTCGGCTTCCTGCGGGCTGCAGGCAATCAGTAACATCAATAACGCCGCCACAGAGGCAAGCGCCTGCCATTTCGTCTTCATTTTAATCTCCCCAATGGTTGCCCTGTTGTTCGGGCCCAGGCAGGAATTATAACGCCAATCGTGCTGAATTCGGGCGCCCCTTTTCCTGACACGATTGCCTATAATCTGCCGTCCACAAGGAGCAGACCGGGAAGCTGGGATTAAAGAGGACACAAAATGACGCATCGATTGCTGCTCGTTTCAATGCTTGGCGCAATCGTCGCCGCGTGCAGTCCGCCCGACACCGCGAATGCGCCGCTTGGTCCAGCAGAGAAAGCAAAGGAACTCGCGGTGACATCGATCATTGTCGATGGCCACATCGACGTGCCCTATCGCCTGAACAAGAAATGGGTCGATGTCTCACAGTCAACCGACGATGGCGATTTTGATTACCCGCGTGCAATCAGTGGCGGACTTAATACGCCTTTCATGTCTGTCTTTGTCCCGGCAAAGCAAGACACCGACGATGCGAGAGCAACCGCAGACACGCTGATCGGTCTGGTCAACAGGATGGTCGATGAATCGCCGGACAAGTTTGCAATTCCCTTTTCTGTCGACGATGTTCGGGCTCAATTCGAGGCTGGTCTGATTTCCTTACCAATGGGCCTCGAGAACGGCTCGGCAATCGGCAACGACCTGGACATGGTGCAGTACTTCCATGATCGCGGTGTACGCTACGTCACCCTCACGCACAGCAAGTCGAATCAGATTTCCGATTCGTCCTATGACGACAACGAGCAATGGGACGGCCTGAGCGAATTCGGCATTGAGGCCGTAAAGGAAATGAACCGCGTTGGCGTGATGGTCGATATCAGCCACGTGTCAGACGGCGCGTTCTGGGATGTCATGGAGGTTGCGCAGGCACCCGTCATTGCATCGCACTCTTCTGCAAGACATTTCACGCCCGATTGGGAGCGCAATATCAATGACGACATGATCAGGCGAGTCGCAGAGAGCGGTGGCGTCGTCATGATCAATTTCGGATCGGCGTTTGTTACCGAAGAAGCAAATGTTTACTCCGATACGCGAAACGATGCCTATAAGGCTTATCTCGAGGAAAACGGACTGGAAGAAGATGACGAGCTTCAGGATGAATTCAATGAAATTTACGACCGCGAGAATGGTCCTTACCCTTACGCAACCCTTGAGCAAACGCTTGATCACTTCGATCACGTCGTGGCACTTGTAGGTATCGACCATGTCGGAATCGGATCTGACTACGATGGGGTTGGCGACTCGCTGCCGTCGGGGCTCAAAGACGTGTCAAGTTACCGGAATCTTGTGAAAGGACTTCTAGACCGGGGTTACACCGACGAAGACATCAGGAAGATCCTGGGCGAGAATCTGCTGCGCGTCTGGTCGGAGGTCGAGACATTTGCGAATACTCATGAAAGCTAGATTTATCATATTCGTTGCGGCGATCGCATTCGCCGTCGTAGCCTGCTCACCCAGCCCACCTGCCTATGACCTCGTAATTCGTGGCGGATATATTTACGACGGACTGGGCGGTCAGCCATTTGTCGGCGACGTTGCCGTATCCGGGGACCGGATCGTTGCGGTAGGCGACCTCGGCGATGCGACGGCACTGAAAGAACTCGACGCTACTGGCAAAGCAGTATCACCCGGATTTATCAATATGCTCTCCTGGGCAACGGCATCGCTCATCGAGGACGGTCGTGGCATGAGCGATCTGAAACAGGGCGTCACCCTCGAGGTTATGGGTGAAGGCTGGTCCATGGGACCGTGGAATGAGCGCCTGAAAAAAGATGCCGTCGCCAGGCAGGGAGACATCAAGTACGACATCAAATGGACGACCCTAGGCGAATATTTGGACTACCTGACGACAAAAGGCATCTCGCCGAATGTTGCCTCCTACGTCGGTGCGACGACCGTACGCATTCACGAAGTCGGCTACGACAATCGTAAGGCCACTGATGAAGAACTCTCGAGCATGCGAGACCTCGTGCGCGATGCGATGCGTGAAGGCGCATTGGGTGTTGGTTCATCGTTGATCTATGCGCCGGCAAATTTTGCGGACACTGATGAACTCCTTGCGCTTGTTGGCGCCGCAGCAGAATCCGGCGGGGCGTACATTTCTCATATTCGATCCGAAGGCAATGCACTGGAAGAAGGCGTTCAGGAACTGATTGAGATCGCCCGCACAACGGGCGCAGCGGCAGAGATCTATCACCTCAAAGCGTCCGGAAAGCCAAACTGGCACAAGATCGAGCGCGTTTTTGAAATGGTCGAGGAGGCGCGTGCCGAAGGTCTGCGAATTACGGCAAACATGTACACCTACCCAGCCAGCGCCACAGGTCTTAACGCGGCTATGCCGCTTTGGGTACAGGAAGGAGGTCACGATGCCTGGGTGGCCAGACTCAGGGACCCCGAAATTCGGGCACGAGTCGTTTACGAGATGACCAGCCCCGAGGTCGAATGGAATAACTATTATTTGCAAATGGGGCCGGAAAACATACTTTTGCTCGGTTTCAAGACCGACGCCCTGAAACCGCTAATCGGAAAGACCCTGAGAGAAGTTGCAGATGCACGCGGCACGCATCCCGCCGAGACCGCGATTGATCTCGTCATCGAAGACAATCACCGCGTTGACGTCAGCTACTTCTCAATGACCGAGGAAAACGTAAGGAAGAAAGTGGCCCAGCCCTGGGTCAGTTTCGGCTCGGATGAGGAAGCATCGGCGACCGAGGGGGTCTTTCTGCTTTCCAACAATCATCCGCGCGCATTCGGTACTTTTGCACGGGTACTCGGCAAATATTCACGCGATGAAGGAATTATCCCGCTCGAGGAAGCCATTCGTCGAATGACCTCCCTACCGGCCGAGAATATTCAGATCCGAGACAGAGGCCGGCTTGCTGCCGGATATTTTGCCGATATCGTCGTTTTTGACCCTGCCACGGTAGCGGATCATGCGACATTTCCGAAACCACACCAGTACGCCACCGGCATTGAGCACGTGTTCGTCAACGGCGAACAGGTCTTGAGAAACGGGGAGCATACCGGCGCCACGCCCGGGCGGGTGGTGCGTGGTCCGGGTTGGGTCGGCTGGGCGGAGTAAATCGGGCTGATCTAGACCTCGACCTTGCCCATCGCGATGAGCAGCAAGGTCAGGGTAATGAGTAAGACCGCGGCAAAACCGCCAACACTGCAAATAACAAAGATTGTATCCACCGGCTACCTCCTGCGATAAAACCAGAGCCCTTTTTAAGGGTTTGATCGCAGGCAGAAAATTCGTACTTGTACTTACTGGTGCCGACGTTCACATAGTAAAAATGGCGGCGAATGTCACCATGCTGTCGAAGAAATGGCCTAAGCGGACGTTTTCATTCGGGCTATGTTGATTGTTGTCAAAATTGACCGTCGGCACGCCGAGTGCGGGAAAACCAAGTAGCTCGATGAATGCGGCGATCGGCACCGTCCCCCCGCTCGTTCGTTTTTGTATTATCGGCCCGTCCCAGACCGCGCTGATCGCGGCCACAAGCTGTTTCGCAAGCGCATTGTTAATATCGGTGCGGTAGGCGTTGGTGCTGCCTCGCCGAATCACTTTGACGATTTTCGCAAATTCGGCGCGGGTCGCGTCGTCCGGGTCTTCACCGACGATATGAAAACCCTGTTCTCCGATATGCGAAAGCAGCTTTTGATAAATGTCGTCGGGCCTGGTCTCCTTGACCAGACGCACATCGATTGCGGCGATTGCGCGATCGGGAACAATCGTCCTGGCGTCGTCACCGATCCATGCGCTTTGCATGCCGCGAACGTTCAATGAGGGGAACTGAATCGCTTCCTGCAAGGAATCGCCGACCTTGTCTGCCTCTGCGAAGCCCAGTGTTCTCTTCATCTCCTCGAGATTATCGGGCACTTCATCGAGTACGCGCTGATCCTCCGGCGTAAAGTCAATACCATTATAGAATCCTTCGACGACGACGCGGCCTTCCGCATCCTTCATCGAAGCAAGTAGCTGGGCCAGCTGCATTGCTGGATTCGGTGCCCAGTTGCCGTAGTGTCCGCTGTGCAAATGCGCTCTGGGTCCGAAAACGGTCAGATCGATCGTCATAATGCCCCTGGCGCCGAACGTTACAGTCGGCCGATTTGATTGGTGCAGGGGGCCGTCGAAGATCAGCAACAGATCTGCCGACAATTTGTCCCTGTAGCGTTCGATGGCCGGCACCAGGTTCGGTGAGCCGGCCTCCTCCTCACCGTCCAGAATGATTTTGATATTGGATGTCGGGGTGATTCCAGCAGCCTGCAGGGCATCCAGCGCCGCGAGCAAAGCAATAATCGGGGCCGTGTCATCGGAAGCGGAGCGTGCATAAATTCGATAGTGGTCTTCAAAAACCTCCAGGGCCTCGAAATCGAGCACCTGTGAATTGGCAGACAGTTTGCTGTCACGCATTAGCGGCTGAAACGGGTCCGCCTGTTGCCACTTCGACGGATCAACCGGTTGGCCATCGTAGTGACAATAGAGCAGCAATGTCCGCTCTGCACCGGGCACATTTAACTTTCCAAAAACCAATGGGTTACCGGCTGTTTCTAGAATCTCACTCACGATGCCGCGAGCCTGCAATTGGCCGCGAAGAAAAGCGGCTTTACGCCTGATATTCGCTCCGTCCGCCGCTACGTCCGGGAATTTCAATGCGGCCATCAGCGTCGAGAGGATTTCCTTCTGATTGGCCTTTGCATAGGCTTCGACAGTCGCCCGCAGGTCCTGGGCCGGCAAAGTCACCGGCAACGCAGGGACTATGCCCAGCAGCAGCAAGACGAACAAACGCATGTCCTGTCTCCTAGAATGAAAACGGCCTCTTGTCACGCTCCTGCGGCGGCAAATACTTTTCGCGCAGCGCTTCCTGCCTGGCCGGCGGGTACTCTTCGTAAATCACGCGGCGCACGTGATTCTGGGCAATCAACACCTTGTCGTTGGCTATCTTCGCAAGTGCCCTGGCATCGCCCAAAGCATCCTTCGCCTCCTGCAAATGTCGCGGTTTTGCGCGATCGGCTTTCTCATGAAGTCGTCTGGCGATGCGTTCGGCCTTCTCCACCGATTTCAAGGCTTTCGCCTCATCCTGCCGCGCTTGTGCCAACGCTCTAACGGTAGCGCGTAGCTGCCCGCCTGCGGATCGCTGGACCAACTGAACGACGACGATCATAAGGATAATTGCGCCAAGCACTGCAGCGATGAGTAACGCCCAGTTGCTTTTCAGGAGATTCCAGTCCATCGCGCAATATATATCATCTTGTATGCTATAAAGCGTTCGGACATCAGGCAGGGTACGCAAAAAATGCGAAAAATTATCGTCGCCGCCTTGATTCTATCCGGGCTTGCGAATGCACAGGATCACAGCTCCTACTACACGGAGCCCTATCAGAAGAAAGCACTGGAGATCTATCGGACGTCGATCGGGTTTCGCACCGCCAAATCGCATGCCCAGGTACCGGCGCTTGCAGACTATCTGGCCAGCGAATTTCGTGCAGGCGGATTTGCGGACGAAGACATTCACGTCCTGCCTTCGAAATCCGCTGAGGGCGAGGATCTGGCCTCGCTGCTTGTTACCTACCGTGGCGACGGATCCTCAGGCAAAAAACCCATACTGTTGCTCGCACATATGGATGTCGTCGAAGCGCTGCCCGAGGACTGGGAGCGTGACCCGTTCACGCTCATCGAGGAGGACGGATACTTCTTCGGGCGCGGAGTCCTTGATGACAAATTTGGCACGACGACTTTGACGTCCACGTTCCTCCGCCTGAAAGCGGAAGGCTTCGTACCGAGCCGGGATCTGATCATCGCGTTCACCGGAGATGAGGAAACAGCGGCTTTGACAATTCAGAGTCTCGTCAACGAGCATCGAAACCTGACAGATGCCGAATTCGCCTTAAATGCTGACGCTGGTGTTGGCGTATTGAATCACGACAGTGAAGCTATTGCCTACCAACTGGAAGCGGCAGAAAAGAATTACGCATCATTTGAGCTGACTGTTCGCAATCCGGGCGGCCACAGTTCCATGCCTCGTACCGATAACGCGATCTACGAACTCGCAAGCGTTCTGAAAAAAATCGAAGCGTATCGGTTTCCGGTGCGTTCGAACGACATTACGCGTAAATACTTTGAGATGATGGCGGATGTAAATGTCGGCGAACTCGCCGAGGCGATGCGTCGGTTTTCGAAATACCCGCTTGACGAGGAAGCGTCAGAGATTCTTTCTCGCAATCCCGCCCTTGTCGGCATGACACGCACGACCTGCGTTGCGACGAAATTGACTGGTGGCCACGCAGAGAACGCCTTGCCGCAATCTGCTGGTGCCACCATAAACTGCCGAATATTCCCTGGCGTCGATGTTGCTGATGTCGAGGCGACACTACGCCGTGTCGCGGAAAATGATGCCCTTGAAATCCAGGTACTTGGCAGTCCAAGTGCGGGCCCGGCGTCGCCACTGAGGGAGGATGTGGTATCGGCAGTCACGAAGGCGGTTCATGCGCGCTATCCGGGCTCACCGGTCATTCCCACGATGGCGCCCTGGGGGACAGACGGAAAATATGTCCGAATCGCAGGCATACCAACTTATGGCACAATTGGTCTGTTTCTGCGCAATGAAGATGAGTTCTCACACGGCTTGAACGAACGGGTGCCCGTCAAGTCATTCTTCGGTGCCCTCGAGCACTGGTACGTCATCCTGCGCGAGTTGGCCGGATGATAAGCTTGGCGGCTACTTAGTCGCCGGGCGGGCCCGACGGCCATTCAGCGTCAAATGGAAACGGCTTGTCCTCAGAGTTGAAAGCCAGAAAACGCATAATCTGATAGGTGTATGTCGCCAGCGATTGCCCCAGTTCCGTAAGTTTCTTGTTCGTCTCGGCCGTGAAAAGCACCCAGAGAAACTGGAACGCAACGACGGCAAAGAAAACAATCCGTGTGACCATATAGATGCCCAATAAAAGGGCCATAAAAACTAAACGGATCCAGGTGGAGCGACGCTTCAGATTCTCTTCCAGTGGTCCTTTTTCCCTGCCCGTACTTTCATTGACATCGTCCGGCAATGCATCGGGCGTTGTTTCATGTTCGCTCATGGTGATTCCCCTCTCGCAGAGATTCAGACGAAATATACTCCTTTTGCCGGAGATTAGTCGCTAAGGAAGAACCCGTACACCAGGAAAGCGATCACGACGGCGATGACAATAGCCAGAAATCCGCTGGCACCGCCCTCCTCTTTCAGCGCAGGTGGCATAGCGTCTTGAGCCGAATCGTGACCAGAAAGCGTATCCGCCAGTTCCTTCGCGGCTGCCAGACCCAGCCCGGTCTCCGCACGGATCAACTTGATGGCTGCAATCTTTCGGCCAGATGCCAGGAGTTGATATATCTCCGGGGAAAGTTGCTGTTCTTCCATTACATGCTAATCCTGATACAGGCGTCGAGGCTCATAAGAATCGTTGGATCATACCGACTCTTGAATCAAACTGCTCAAAGCCGCAAGAAGCATGGAGGGCGGCGAGGACCTTGAAGTATACATCGAGTATCCGCTTGCAGCGAATGCCGGTGGCGGCGAGCTCAATTTCGTACTGGTGGCGCCTGACGCCAAGATCTGGGGATTATTCAACAATGGCTACGCCAGATCGGCAGCCGCTGAAGCTGACGAAGCCTGGAACGACGTCGCGGAATGTTCCGGTAGTGCGCTCTGGGAATCGATCGAAATGAAGTAACGCATAAGCATCGGTCCCTGCAGAACAGCGGGGACTGATTGAGTGACTAATGCGATATGACCGGCAGCACCAGTCGTGACGGATACAGTCTGTCGTGATAGATCGTCTGCTCCGCGACCTCGACACGATCGCTCATACCGAAAGTTTCGCCGTTATTCAGGTTTCTGGCGAAACGCGGAAAATTACTTGATGAGATCTCGACGCGGATCTTGTGGCCGGCAGGAACTGTGTAGCTCGTTGCCCACAGGTCGATCGTAAAGGTATAGATATTGCCCGGCTCTATCGGGCTTGGTTCTGCGTCTTTGTCTCTGAAGCTTGCGCGAAGTATGCCTTCCTGAATGAGCAGGCCGTATCCGTCAGGATAAACATCGACCAGAGCCGCCGTAAAATCGGTTTCTGTTGTGGTCGAGGACGCGTAGATCTCTACCGAGATCGGGCCGGTGATATCCATGTCATCGAGAAGCGCGCCCGTCACATAAGTCAAGACGTCGTCTCGAAGCACTAAGCCGGCACGATCAGGCAGATCGTCGGTACGCGACCAGGGATTGGCATCTTCGGTAATTGTCACGGGATCACCAGGATCATAGCTATAACTGTCCGGGGGCTCTTCATCTGGAGGTACAAAATCCAGTAAGCCATCATTTTCTGATGCTGCGTTTCCGGCGCTGTGCAGGAAAAGTGAGCGAAGTCGTGAGTCTTTTGGAGGCCATTGCTCCTCGTATCGCCAGTCATTATTGCCGATGTTGAAATACTGAACTCTCGGCAGATCGATAAAGCCGTTGTCTTCGCGTTTTAGAAAATAAGTGAAGAACTCGAGCAGCGTATCGCGGTAGGTGGTCACGGCTTCGTTCCCAACGTCACGTCTGCCTATCGTCGTACTCGGCTCAGGTACCGAAAAATAAGCGGAATGCGATTTGTGATCCCAGGGTCCCAATATGAGCCATTGCATGTCGCTGGCATCGGCATTGCGGCTATAAAGCTTGATGCCTTCCCAGCTCGCAATCGTGCCTCGGGTAAAGTTGTCGTACCAGCCACCGAAATGAACTGCCGGCACCTGAATGCTTTCGTACGCGGCTAGCGCCCGTTCCCGACCTGCAACGGATCCCTGCAGAAAATCTGCAACCCGCCTGCGCCACAACACGTCCCGCAATCCATGGGCCTCGCCCATCGTTATCAGGGGAAGATGACGTAAGTCGACCGAACTCGAGTCCTGATACCGTCCGTTTTCCACATCGTCGACTGACAATGTCCAGATGCCGGGTCCCTTTAGCGTAAAAGCACCATCAAGTACGCGTTTCTCACCGGCTATCGTGATATTTGCAGAAGCAAGGGCCTTGATCGCCGAATGGCGGCTCGCAACGGCAGCAAGCGCAGTATAGGCGGCGTAGGACTCCCCCATCACGCCGACAATCCCGTTGCTCCACTCTTGCGAGACGATCCAGTCAATCGCATCAGAGGCGTCGGTCATTTCCTGGTCGTCAAAGAACGCGTTGAATTCACCATCCGACCCAAAGCGCCCCCGAACATTCTGTGCGATGTATCCAATGCCGTTTTCGGCGAAAAAGTTGCCGAGCGCCGGCTGAAAAGCCCGCTCGGTCTTCGTTCCATACGGCGTTCTGGATAAGATTATGGGGAAAGGCCCGCCGCGCGGCGGCAAGTAGATATCGGTCAGAAGCCCGGCGCCATCGCGCATCTCGACCGGAACGTCCTCGGAAACGCGGACGCTGCATGCGTTCAACGCGGCAAACATGCTTGCGAGAAGCAGCAAACCGGACAGCCGTGATGTCATGCGTCGATTTCCGTTCTTTCGATGAAATCGCATCTTACTAAAGTTGATTCTTGATGAGGGCGGCAGCCATTACGTATAGCCCCAACGCAAGAAGAACTACCATGGAGAATCCAAATTGAATTGCCAGGAGTGTAGCCAGTGACGCACTCACGACCGAAGCGAAACCGTTGAGTCCCCATGCCCAGGGAATGAAATCACCTGCCTCAGTCGATAGCCTTGTGAGTCCGATCGGAAACGGCATGCCCATACAGAAAGCGAGAGGAGCGATTACGAGCAAAGACAAAATGACCTTGAGTACATCAGGTAGGCCCGCGAAGCTAGCGAACAGATCCGGCAAAAGAAGCACGTAAGTGAGAGTAATCGCCGTTATTGCCGCGACAATAACAGTGACCGCCGAGTACCCGCTATCAGCGAAATGTGCCGTAAGTCGAGTCGAATAGCCGCTGCCCAGTCCTGCGAAAACCAGGAATCCGCTCAAAACGACGGCAACCGAATACAGTGGGTGGCTCAGGAACAGGATGAGTTTCTGAATGAACGCAATCTCCACGAACATAAACGCGAGGCCAAGGAGAAAGAAGTAGCTACCCATTCGCCGACCAGTGCCGCCCGGCCAATTGCGTTTGCTCAGCGCGAGCGGCAACAGGATCAACACAGCACCGGCAATCAGGGCCTGCACCAACGTCGCGATCAGGATCAGATAACTCCACTCTATCAGGCCGGCCCCACCACGCTTTCGTAATGCCAGCGTCTCCTGCAACGAGCTCCATTTGAAGAAATGGAAGAAATAGGGACGATCGTCGCTCGCAGGCCTGATATCGAATTTGTAGCGCTCGACATATTGAGAGGCTCTGTCGCTCGATAACTCTGTTGCCCCAACGAAAAGATACGGCTCTGCAAGGACGTTATACCGATTGGCCTCGCCTTTCCGCATACCCGGGTAGAAGCCGGTGTCGAACGAGCGCGTGCGCGAGAATTCACGTATCAAATCGATGTCCTGAACCGAAAATTCTCCGTTTCTGGCAAGCAGGGTAACCGTGTTCCAGTTGCGAACAAGCGCGAGCTGCCGGTAAGGTGCATCCACCCCTGACCGCTTCAATGCCTCGGCGGCGGTGCCAAAAAGCTTCAGGCTGTCGCGTGGAGGTATGCGTAGCCACCGTGTGATCGCGAGCATGCCCCCGGGCTCCAGGTGACTCAGGTATTCCAGTATGGCCTCTACTGTATAAAGGTAACTCTCATTCAGTGCCTGGACGCCGGAGCCGGACGCAGAGAACGAGTCCATTAATGCGACCTGAATTAGATCGTAATTTCCCTCCTGTTTGGTGACGAAACCTCTTGCTTCACCGGTGTGAACCGTTACGCGATTGTCATCGTATAGATCTCCCGCGAAATCCGCATAGGTTGATCCGACCAATTTCGTCATCAGCGGATTCAATTCGACGGCGTCAATCTCGCGAGCGCCATGAAAGAGGGCAAATAACACGTCGGTGCCGCCGCCCGCACCGAGTATGAGGACTTTGGGCCGCTCGAGCAGCTGATACGGGAGCGCAGCGGTCACATCATGCATATAGGCCAGCGATTCGCTATTTCCGTCATTTCGCGTGATAACGCTCATTGAGTCGCCGTCGGTGAACAACGCAAGCTGCTCCGGCGGCTCCGCTTGCGCGCCAAAGCTCAATCCGGGCGCATCGCGAAATGGAATAGCCGGGCTTTCGACCACAGTCACCAGTCCCAGCGGGTTCGAGTATTCCCCAAGCACCCGGGTATCGACAACCTGCAACGCTTGGCTCAGGCCTTTAAACGGTGAAATCCGCAGGTCGAGCAGACTTTGCGGCACGAGAAATATCAAAACGGCCAGAACCACGCCCTGTGCCAGTATCAGCCGCCTTCGTGATACTGGGGGAATCGCCGAATTCATTAGCGCCGAAGCCGACAGTGCCAGTACAGACAGCAGCTTGAGTGCGTTCTGCGGTGACATCAGGAATAGCGCGACTACGATCGCAAGGGCGCCGATCCCGGCGCCGAGTAAGTCGAAAAAGTAGATTCGGCTGATGTGCTCCTTAAGGCAAGTGAAAGCGAGGCCAATGCAAACGCCGGCAAAGAAAAACGGCACGAAGAATACAAGATATATGCCGGAGAGATAAATAAGTTGCCGGGGATTCCAGACTACATCCAGCGCATTGAAAGGGACGCGTTGTCCGACCACGAAACACAGCACTATCGTTAAGGAGAACAGGAGCCCACACACAGCGAAGGCCAACGGAAATCGAGGCAGAAGAAGTTTTTTGGTGATAGCGATCAGTGTGCCGCTTGCACCGTAACCAAGCAGCGCAAGACTGATGATCATGTAGGCGAAGTGATGCCACTGTACGATCGACAGCAGGCGCATCAACAGGATCTCGTAAGCGATCGCGGCCGACGAGACCAGGAGGACGGCGAGAAAGACGAATCGTGGCGGCGTCACAAGTGTTCGCTTAGTGCTCGCCCGTTAACGGCACGAACCTGACCGACGCAATTTGCCAGGACTTTACTTCGCCTTCATGGGTTTTCTGTATCAACAGCAATTGCTGCGTCATGAACCGGCCGCCGACTGGTATGACCATCAACCCACCAGGGCGTAATTGTCTTATCAGAGGCGGCGGCACATGACTGGCGGCGGCGGTTACGATGATCGCATCGAAAGGAGCGTGTTCCTCCCAGCCATAGTAGCCGTCGCCGAGACGCGTCGTGACGTTGTCGTAGCCAAGACGCACAAGTAGCGCTTCTGCCTGACTTGCGAGTGGTGGCACGATTTCAATGCTGTAAACGGCCTTCACGAGCTCCGCCAGAATTGCGGCCTGGTATCCGGAGCCTGTGCCAAGCTCCAGAACGACATCGTTCTCATCGGGCTCGATCAACTTCGTCATCAGCGCCACGATGTAGGGTTGCGATATCGTCTGGCCGTGACCGATCGGCAGAGGCCGGTTGTCATACGCAAATCGCTTCTGATCGTCCGGTACGAACTCGTGGCGTTCCACGGAGCCAAGCGAGCGAAGGATACGCTCGTCGATGACCTCGCCCATCGAATCCGCCGCCAGACGGGCATAGAGTTCGACGTCGGCGACCATAGCGGACCTCTGTTCGGCGTATCCAGCATCGTCGGCACGACTGACAAAGACAAGGCCCAGGAGTAAACCCAGCAACAGGCCGGGGGCAAGCCGAGGGAGACGCTGATTGGTATTCATGGCATCCGATAAAACCGTGTGCTTGTCTATAGCACTTTGTGGCGACAAATGTACTCTTGGGTCGTCTTCATTCTAAATATAGTTGACGTACTTTGTTCATTCCGGTCAAACCAGACTTTCAGCTCCCGAGGTTTCCGTATCTGACAGTGCTGACCTGTGCCCTGTGCATTTTCGTGTTTCTGTATCAAATTAGCACCTGGGAGGAATATGAGTCGTCTTTCACCTCCTTTTGCTCTGAGCCAAAGGGTCGCCTGACCGAAATGGTCATGGCCAGAATCGCCAACGCAGACTCGGATACGGCTTGTTTCGATGTACTGCTGCAAATTGATACGTCCCAGGACCCGGCCGGTACGATTCAGGAAATGGCGGCGGGTATGAAGCCGCTCGTGGGCTTGAGCGCAGAGGACTCCCGTCTCTATGTGCTCGATAAGTTGACTGAACAGTTCCGCTTGTACCAAATCCGGGTGCCGACCTACCCCGACAATGAGTTCGCCTACTACACGGGATCATGGAACCCGATCGCGATGGTGACATCGAGTTTCACGCATGGAAGCTGGTCACACATCATCTTTAATCTGATCTTCTTCTTTGCTTTCGCGACGACAGTCGAAGTCCTGATCGGTGGTTTATCGTTCGTTCTGATGATCATCGCCATTTCGATATTCAGCGGGGCATTTTCGTCAATGGCCGCCGGATTACTTGGAACGCACTATTCCACGCTGGGCCTGTCGGGCGTGGTGATGGGGATGATCGCCTTGAATGCTTATCTGCTGCCGGCAGGCTACATCCGCTGTTATTACTGGTTCGTCGTGATATTCGGCTCTGTCGCCGTACCGGTATGGGCGTTGGCCATCTGGTATATCGGCTGGGACATTTACAACTTGTTTTCAAGCGCCGACACGGGTGTGGTCGATGTCATGGCGCACGTCACAGGCGGCGCAGCCGGATATCTCTACGGCGTCGCCTTCCTGCGGCGCAAACGGCGGGAAATTAAGGCGATGCGGCTCGTAAAGCCGCTTGGTGACCCGCCACCGGTCATCTGACCGGTATTAAATCAAAAATCGTCCGGTGAGCGCCTTGTTCCGAGCGGGTCCCGGCGATCGCGATTCATCCCGTATTGCTCGCGAGAAAGTACGCTATGCCCTCTGCCTTGCGGGCCACATACCGTCTTGGTCCTGGCCCTGGATCCTGTTGGCGCAACTCGCCGGCAATCGATCATGGCCGGTCTTCCGGCTGACATCCCGTTTGACGCCGGTGAGGACGCACATGCCGGGATGAGGAATACGACTAGCAGTTTAAGCAGGTGGCTCTTCGACATCGCTCGTCTCCTGAGTGGATAACGCACGAGGACGACGCGCCAATACTAAATCCCCTTGTTTCCAGGATGCCGCCGCGGCCAGAAACGTTTCAATTCACTGCCCAAGAAAATTGACCAGCCTCACCATCGCCTCGGTGTCGAATTTGCAGTAGCGCAACAATTGCTCCCTGAGTTGGGCTTTTCTCCCGGCTGTGGTGCCCGCATCAATTGCCTCTAAATAACCTTCAGAAGCAGCTGTACCTTCTTGAATTCCTTCTAATTCTGAGTACTGCATATCGGCCGCAATGGTCGGCAGTACCGCCTTCAGGGACCAGGAGCCCCGCATCTCAGGATGGTAGTAGTGCTGCCGCGTAACGGGTGCCAGATCGACCAGGCGTTCGACTATTGCCGCCAGCGGCCCTGCAAGATCCGGAAATCGATCGATCAGACCGTTGATCATCCGTTTTTCGTAAGCCGTGTACATCAGCACGGGGCCTTCTGTCCCCAGGGCCCTAATGAGTGACTCGGCAAGACGCCTCATCGGCGGATCACCCGTCAGGTCGAGAAACTCCGCGTGATCGATCTGCCCAGGGGCCGCCTCGTAGTGGCAGGACCATTGAAACGGCAGGGTCTCGTAAGGCCGGGCACCTGCCCAAATGGGAACAGGCGGCATGATCGTCTCGAAATCGAGGTAATAGCGTGGATATGCGAGATCATGAACGAACCGGGATGAACCGGGCAGCAATTCGGGCTGTCCGGACACCGTTACGCGCTGAATGCGCTGCTGCTTCTCCGTCAGCCGGCTAACCGGTACATCGCGAACATCCCGATATCCCTCCTGAACGAATTCGCCGAGTTTGGTTTTGCTGCCGGCCAGCCCCTGCACGGGAAAGTCCGTATCTGTTGGCCAGCAATGCAATACGAACGGACACTCGTAGGGCTCGAAACAGTGCTGACCGACGGGGATGTCCGGTTCTGCCCCTACAGCCGTCTCGCGCGCTTTGTCGACCCACTCCGGCACTACAGGGAGCAAAACCTCGATCTCCCCGCTCATGTCCTCCTCGATGAGCAAGCCCTTGTAGTTTCCGTCTCCCGCATAGACGAAAGCATTGTCAACATGTGCGAGCGCGATGCCCGTCATGCTATGCCCCATTCCCTTGAATACCCAGCTCTGCACTGCACAATCAAACGGGTGCTCTTCCTTGACCGACGTTGAGGCTTTAACTTCGACTATCCGCCAGCCCTCCGCATCCGGCATCAGCGCATCGACCCGCACCAATACGCCCTCATGCTGAAATGTGGCTTCGAAAATCGGAAAATGGGCGCCCGCTTTGACGAGGCGCGCTGATTTTGTCAGTGCATGCTTCATGCCCCCCTTATAAGGAATGACAAGCGCATCATCGGTCGCATATATCTTTTGCGCGACCGCGCCCACCCGGTGGCCGATCTCGAATGAGGCCTCAGTCGCCGCAGATACGACTTTCAGGTCCGGTCGATGGATTTCCAGATACAGTCGTTTCAGGCATTGCCTGGCGGACATCAGCTTTGATTTGGAGAGATAGGTCCTCACGTAGCCTCGCAAGCCATTGATTTTAATCAGTCCTAGGTAGCTTCCACGATATCTCAAAGCGGCCCCGAGTGCTAAAAAGTCCGCGCGTGGTGGTGATCATTGCGCGAGGAGGAGCATCATGCCCCAACAAGTGGTCATGAGACGCAGGATCATCGAAGTGCTCGCCTACCCCCGCCAGGTCGCGAAAGCCAATATCGACCTGTCGAGCTGCCCCCACAGCGGCTTTTTCAAGGCGATGGACTCGAGGTGCGAGCAGTGCAGCAAGAGTTACGAGTGCGATTGGCTCAACTCGACGGATGCGTTCAATGATCTTGGTGCAAAACCGATGGAATTCCTCTACCGCGCACTTACGTTCGGTATCGACTATGTCGACGGACAAACGGCGCATCAGTACCACGATGGCGAAACTTGCGAATGTGATTCCTGCAATTGGATCAGGAATGCTCGCGGCCTGATTGACGACTACAGCGAAGTACCGATACAAATCTGACCGACACAAGATTAGGAGGAGCGAACATGAATACCGATATGAATGATCTGCCGATCGCCCTTATTTTCATCCTTGTCACTGCAATCCTTGTCGTGTGGTTTCGCGGGAAGCTCGCGGCCGGTTCACGCAGCCGGTTGTATCGCATGATGGCAAGACTCGGCGTTGACCCAAACAGATTCTCCCACTCCGATGAGGACGTGGTCAGCGGCATGAAGGCCATACGAAGCCGATGCCGCATGTGCCCAGCCGAGGATGTCTGTGAGCGGTGGCTTGACGGCGAAATTGAAGGCGATCACGGATTTTGCCCGAACGCGAAGCTGTTCGATGGCGTCGTAAGAACCGGCTAGCTTTCAATTCCGGTCTTCAGCCGACTTTGGTGCCGGCCTGCCAGTCTGTATGATCACGCAGGCGAGGCAGCTATGACCGAAGACCTTTTCAGACACGACTCCTATTTAAAGGAATGCGACGCGGTCGTCACCGATGTTGATGACGACGCTGTCGTACTTGATCGCACAGTTTTCTATCCTACGGGCGGTGGTCAGCCGGGCGACACCGGCACAATTCGCTGGGATGCCGGCAACGCTGCTGTTATTGATACTCGTTACGGCGAAGGCGGGGCAATCAGACATATCGTCGCCGAAGATGCTGATCGGCCCAAAACAGGCGACAGCGTAACTGCCGAGATTGACTGGGACAGGCGTTACCGTCACATGAGGATGCATACCGCGCTGCACTTGCTGGGCTCGGTACTGCATTACGGGGTGACTGGCGGCAGCATTTCGGTGGAAAAGAGCCGTCTTGACTTCGACATGCAGGACGCCGTCGATAAAGAAGAAGTCAGTAAAGCTCTCAAAGCCCTCGTCGAGGAAAACCACAGCATCAGCTGCAGATGGATTAGCGACGAAGAACTCGCGGCACAACCGGACCTGGTCAGAACCCTGTCCGTGCAGCCTCCAAAAGGTGCCGGCAAAGTCAGACTACTCGAGATCGAGGGCGTAGATCTGCAACCCTGTGGTGGCACCCACCTCAATTCAACCGGTGAAGTCGGACAGGTTCGAATCGGCAAAGTCGAAAACAAAGGCAAGCACAACCGCCGATTTAATATTCATCTTGATGATTGAAGCCGTGTAGAAGAAAACCAATGGGGCAATTCTTCGACGAACTCAAACGGCGGAATGTCTTTAAGGTAGGCGCGGCCTATGCCGTGATGTCCTGGGTGCTAATTCAGGTGGCCGACATCGTTCTTCCGACATTCGGGGCTCCGGAATGGGTTCCTCAGACGATGACTTTCCTCGTTATTTCAGGTTTTCCCGTCGCTGTCATTCTCGCCTGGGCATACGAGGTCACGCCCGAGGGCGTCAAGAAAACCCAGAATGTTCCGCTCGAGAAAAACATTACGAAACTCACGGGTCAGAAGCTCAATTACTACATTATTGCAGCACTCTGCATAGCACTCGTCGTTATCATCATTGATAACTACGTGTTGCGAGGCTCGGATCCGGCTGGGGGGCTTGTCGATGTCTCACAACCTGTGCCGGGTTTTTCCAATCGTGCAGCAATTGCAGTTTTACCTTTCGTCAATCTGTCGGGTGATCCTGAACAGGAATATTTTTCCGACGGAATAACGGAAGACATCATTACCGGCCTTCAGTCATTCGGGCGATTTCCAGTGATTGCCAGGACCTCGACGTTCTCTTTCAAAGATCAGACGCCGGAAGTTCGGGAGATCGCCAGGATTCTGGGCGCAGGTTACGTTCTTGAGGGTAGCGTGCGTAAAGTGGACAACCAGGTTCGTATCAACGCACAGCTTATCGATGCCAATGGCCGACACATCTGGGCCGAGCTCTATGACCGTGATCTTCACGACATATTTGCCGTACAGGACGAAATCAAACAAAACATAATTGGCGCGATAGAACCGGAGCTTCTCCTGGCGGAAATGGACCGAGTCGCACTTGTACGGACCGAAGACATGCAAGCCTGGGATTACTATCTTCGCGCCGCTGCCCTTGCCCCCACTTTTGGCGGTTATGCCGATCGGAATGGCAACCTTGTAACGATCGAGATCATGGAGCGGGCACTGGAACTTGTTGCCAAGGCAGTCGAGCTTGATCCTGCATTCGCCGATGCGCACACGCTGAACGGTCACATCAATTCAGTGTATGCATTTACGCTCATGGGCCAGGGCGATGACGACGTTGGTGAGAAGCCAATGCGTGATGCATTCGAGCATGCGCGACGAGGACGCGAGTTAAGTCCGTTCAGTGCGACAACCTGTTCCTGCTATGTCGCGTTTCTGGCGGGCTGGGGGCTCCCCGAAATGGTGGACCTGCGGGCCGCTCTCGAGATACAGGAAAACGCGGTTCGACTTAATCCCGCGAATGCCATTGCCCGTTCAGTGCTTGGCATGGTTTACGTTGCGCTCGGGCGGTATGACGAGGGGGTGCTGGAGGCTCAGGTTGCGAAGCGCCTCAGCCCCAAAGATCTGGACCTTTCATTCTTTCTTTTCGTTGAAGGAGCAAATCAACTGGGCCTTGGCAAATGGCAAGCTGCAGCAAATGCAGCGCACGACGCTGTTCTTCTATCACCATTCAACTACGATGCCCATGCCGTTCGAATTGCCGCATTGCATGCCCTCGGCGATTCGCACGGATTGATGGCTGCTGTCGCCCAGCTGAAAGTTGACCATCCCGGATTGGACCCAAGAATCCTGTTCGACGCGCCGCTGCCAGAGTCCATGCTGCCCAGGGTCGGTCACCTCCTGGAAGATCGGGACAATGCTCGATTCAGGCAGGCCGTGGCGGCAATTCTCGAGGAAGCAGGCTGGCAGCCGGGGCAGTAGTCCGAGGTTGCGGAGGGCGACAATCAACAAACAGATCGGTGCTTTAGGAGAAACTGTTTTGTCACGATCGGATTTCAGGGACATCACCAGCAAACTGTACGAAATCGTTTCGTCACCTGAGGGAAACAGAGACTGGGAGGCGGAACGCGCTCTATGAGCATCATCTGGGATAACGAACGAGAGGGACTTGCAATCTCAGATATCGATGGCTTTGACGGTTAATCCGGGGGCCTAAACACGCTTACGATCCAACCAGAACGCAATTCCAGCAAACAAGAAGTAAGCGACCAGAGCAGAAACTGCTAATTCAATCATGCCGCCCTGTGGTGGCGGCCCAAAAATGTTGACGATATTCATCAGGACCAGCAGCGCGACGAAGACACTCATTCCGTATTTGCCGAGCGCGGTACTTGCCTGTGTTGCGCGCAGGTAAAGCCACAATGCGGCAACAAGGAAGATGGCCTCGACCGCAAATGCCGCCGCCGCATTGTTCCAGAGTCCGAGTCCGAATTTCATCGAGCCGTCCGACCATAGGGGAAGGTCTGGCATGTGTGTGATCAGGTCAAGTATCCAGTGTGAAAAGACGGCCAGGGCAACGACAACTGCGACTGAGCGATCTCTCACGAGTAACCAGCGGAACACCACATACGCCAATATTGCCCATAAGGCAGATGCCAGCAGGCTGTGCGTGTACGGCATGTACTCCAGTTCGAAGTGGGTCGATTGGGTAAAATTCGGAATGATGTTCATCCTCTCTATGCCGAGCAGGACAAACGGCATGAACAGAATATCTACAAACTGAACGGCGAGAAAAAGAACGCCGAGTGACACCCTCTTTTCAAATTTCTTTAATCCCAGCGCAACTGCGTAGTGACCGACAAACATGCCATACCCCCGCCTCAATTCGAGGCTGCGTTAGTCCTCGCATATACTGCGTCCCCAATACCGATATTGCAAAAGGATCACAGAAATGAACAAAGTACTCGTCACCGGATGCAATCGAGGCATCGGCCTGCAGCTCTGTACACAACTGCATGATCGCGGTGATGAGGTCATTGGTGTCTGCCGTTCTGCAAGTCCTGAACTATCCGGACTGGGCATTCGGGTCATCGAGGGCATAGATGTCTCGGATGGAGAAAACGTTGCGACCCTGGCGCAGGTTCTCGAGGGTGAACTTATCGACATTCTTGTGAATAACGCAGGCATCCTGCGACCGGACCGACTCGACAGCATCGATTACGATGTGATGCTCGAACAGTATCGAGTCAACACACTGGGCCCCTTGCGAGTCACGCAGGCCTTGCTCACCAATCTTCACGAAGGATCCAAAGTCGCGATCGTCACGAGCCGGGTCGGATCGATCGAGGACAATGGCTCGGGCAACAACTATGGCTATCGCGTCTCGAAAGTCGGCGTAAACATGATCGGGACGAATCTTCGACATGATCTCGAGCCCAGGGGCATCGCCGTGATTCTTCTGCACCCGGGATTGGTTGCCACGGACATGACGGGCGGGACAGGCGTGTCGCCCGCAGAGTCTGCGAAAGGTCTGATCGAGAGAATCGACGAACTCTCGATCGAAAATACAGGCAGCTTCATGCATGCAGAGGGCTATGCCCTGCCCTGGTAGCGAAATTTGCCGTTTTTGACCTCGGGCCGCGGAGGAGTATGATCGGCGCAACAGGGGAGTAAGCTTTTCGGCGGCCATCGCGGTGATGCAAGCCATTGAGAAGGGGACGTTCCGACGGGAAGATGTTCATTTCTCCAAATCGCGACGATCTGCACAAGATCGTCATACTGAACCCCAAGGGCGGTTGCGGTAAGACCACGCTGGCAACCAACCTGGCGAGTTGCTTTGCGCTTCGCGGACCTCCTCCTACACTCATCGACAATGATCCCAACGGCTATACCATGCGCTGGCTGGAGAAGCGTTCGCATAATCGCTGCGAGATTCATGGCATTGCTACTTATAAATCAACCATGCATGCCACACGCAGCTGGCAACTTCGCATTCCAAATGAAACCAGCACCGTCATTATCGACACGCCGGCTGCACTGACACAGCCCGATATTCACGAGCTGACGTATGACGCCAATAGTATTCTGATCCCGATACTGCCTTCGGCAATCGACATTCGCTATGCGACCAAATTTATCGCCGAACTCCTGCTCGTTACACAAATTGACCGGCGAGACCGGCAACTTGCGGTTGTTGCAAACCGGACGCGAAAAAATACGCACAGTCTGACGAAGCTCATGCGCTTCCTCACAAGCCTGAAAATCCCCATCATCGCAGTACTGCGCGACAGCCAGAACTACGTGCACGCAGCCGATCTCGGCATGGGCATTCATGAAATGGCTCACCATCGAGTGAAGAAAGACGTTGAACAACTGGATCGGATCGTTGACTGGCTCGACCGACTACCAACAAGAATGCTGGAAGCCGAACCCTTATCCCAGTTCGAACCCCGACTCGAACCGCCGGGCAAGCCTTTGCACTGACTCCGCGCCGCTATGCGGCTCGCTTACCGGACTTCCGCACTCAGGTTGAGGAGTGCCGGCACATCAGATGCTTTGTACAGGTCGATCTGCGACAGGCTGACCGGCTCGTTGGGCTTTGCTGTCAGAATGAATTTCGAGCCGCCTGACAGGAACTTCTGGTAGGGGACCATCACAAGTTCATCGAAGGCAATTCCAGTTTCCAGTCCTGCGGCCTGGAATGCGTCCATTTCCGCGGTGGTGACTTCATCATCGGACAAACCCTGGCGCCGGCACAGCGAGCGGGTTCTCTCAATCAATGAGTAGTCCTCATATTCGATGCGGCCGTCGATCATTCTCGGCTTGAATGTGCCGCTGGCAATAGCCTGGGGGGTCATCGTGCCCTCGAGCGTGAGGTCGATTTGCATACCGTACATCTCGTCGACGTCCGCCCGCATGTCGACCAACAACTTGCCGTCATCCTGCTCGTATCCCATGCTCATGCTGATAACGACGTCGTTGTAGCCAAGCTGCTTCAGGGTTGCCATAGAAAATCCGTACTTTCCGACACAGGTTGCCGACGTATCGTCCCTGTCTGTCTCCGGCGATGCTTCACGCGCTGCCTGGGACAGTGCTTTCATGAAATCGTCGTTCAGGTCGGCACGCATGCCTTCGATCGCGAAGCCGAAAGACTCCGGTAGTTCTGGGTCGGAGCCGCGCATGTTGGCGCCCATGTCTCCGAGCCTCAGCAGATAAAGGAAGCCCGGCGTGATAATGCTGACCTTGTCGATATCCACCCTGTCGCTGAACTTGCCGAAGCGGGCGCTGATGCCGTCAACGCTGAGTTCCCCCGACATTGTCGAGCTAACACTGTCGTACTGGATGTCGGCAAAGGGCCGCGCCATATCCAGCGCAGCGTCGAGGTTCGAGCTCACCTCGTGATGCAAATAGAACTTGGCGCCGAAATAGCCGAGGACGCCCACCAGAATTACGGTAACCACGAGATTCTTCATGTCGGTTCCTGCCCGGAAGGAAGCTGAGTAATTCAATCGATTCTGGGCACAGGATGACCTTATGTGAACTTAATGCGTCACAAATCGGAATTATTGTTTGCAAAGAATCAGGCGGCAGCTACTTCCGTCAAAGCATGCCTCAGCAGGACCTCGTAACTGCTCCTCTCGAGCGCCATTCCTTCGGGCAATTCGAGTGTAAGCAGCTGCTCTCCATTCGAATCGCGAATGTCCATTAGTAAAAGTGCAAGCCTCATGCCAATATCGATAACACTTAAAGAAACGGCAACAACTACTTGAATTAAAAGAATTAACTGAGAGTTATACTGCTTCTACACATGCCCTCAACCGTCAGAAAAGTGTAAGTTTGTGACGTATTTTTTAAACGACTTGCGACAGGCCTTTTACATAGTTCTGTCTCCCTCTGGCGACAATCTGTGATCGCCCTCACGGCAACTCTCAACACCTTATATTAAGGTGTTACCCATACATAGAATTGGCCCTAAAGGATTAGGCACTGAACATGGCAATGGACCTCACTGCAGACTCCCTCGAGCCGCCGATCAGCGCTCAAAGTATCGTCAAGTCAGCCCAATCAAACCTGAAAGTGCCCGAAGGCCTTGCCTCCGAGCACATCTATATCAGTGGCGACGGCACGGACTCGACTGATGAGCCAACCGTGGTCGGCAAGCAGTATTCGATCAACAATCGGGTACGAGGCCTGCGCACGGAGTTCACCTTTTTCAACGAAGGGTTTCTGAAGGTCCGCGAATACAAGCGAAAGAAGCAAGCGAAAGACTATATGCTGGAGCTTCGCTTCCTCAATCCCAAGCCGACTGTCATCAAACGATTCGTGACCCAGTCATTCTGGGCTGCACTCGGCATGGTCGCCGCTGCTGCACTCAGCTGGCTGCTCACGAAGTTGACTGCGCTGGATAGCTATACTTTTCCCCTGTCGATCGTGTTCGCCACGGGTGCGATTACTGCCCTGCTCCTCTGTATTTACCAGAGCGGCGAGAAAATCCTGTTCTGTACAGCGAGCGGCAACATACCAGTGCTCATGCTTCTCACCAATTTTGGTTGCTTTCACAGCAGCCGCAAAATCGTTCCGGAGATAAGCACGGCGATCGGAAAGGCTATCTCGAGAAATACGCTCGAGGAAGAACCCTATCTCCGCGCCGAGATGCAGGACCATTATCGGCTGAGAAACGAAGGCGTCATCTCACCGAAAGCCTGCCAGACTGGAACATCCCGCATTTTGTCCAGATTCGGCTAGCCCATCTCTCCATGAAGCCCGCAGCCGCCGGCACTATGGCCGGCGGCTTGCGTTAGACTGGTCAAAATGACAAGCACCCTCGCCTTCGATGTTTACGGCACACTGATCGATCCCTTCGGCGTTTCGACCAGACTCAGTGAATACATCGGAGACAAAGGGCCTCAGTTTGCCCGGATCTGGCGCGACAAGCAGATCGAGTACCTGTTTCGCAGAGCATTGATGCGCGACTATCGGGACTTCCCGACCTGTACGCGACAGGCCCTTGAATTCACCAACGAGCAGCTGCAGGCAGATCTCTCTGATGCTGCCAAAGACATGCTCATGGAGCAGTACCGGGTCCTGCCCGCTTACCCGGACGTGCCGGACTCTCTGCAAAAGCTCAAGGCGAAAGACTGCCGCATGTACGCCTTCTCGAATGGGCATCCCGATGATCTGCAACATCTGCTAGAGCATGCGGGACTCAGTGAGCACCTGGATGGCATCGTCAGTGTCCACAAGGTACGGAGCTACAAACCTGACCCCGGTGTATATCAGCACTTTCTCGACAGCACAGATGCAAAAACAGAAAACACCTGGCTGGTGTCCGGCAATCCCTTCGACGTCATCGGCGCACACGCCGCGGGCTGGAATACAGCATGGCTTAAACGTGACCCAACGGCCGTTTTTGACCCCTGGGACATTGAGCCCACGGTAACCGTTGCCGAACTTGCCGCGCTTGCCGACGCCTTATAGAGGAGATAAATATGCCGAATAAAGTTTGTGCGGTGCTTGGAGCCGGGCCGGGAAATGGTGCGGCGATTGCAGGAAAGTTTGCGAATGAAGGATACAAAGTCGCGATTTGTGCCCGCGACGAGGATCGCTTGAAAAATATCGCTAACGAAATTTCCGATACGGTTCCCTACCGCTACGATGTGCAGGACCTGCCAAGCGCCGATGCCGTGTTTGCCCAAATTCAAAAAGATTTGGGCCCCGTCGATACGATGATTTACAATGCGGGCGCTGGCCAGTTCGCCAATATTGACGATGCGACCGTTGAGGGCTTTCAAAGCGCCTGGGAAGTCAACGCGCGTGGCTTGTTCGCCGCAAGCAAGAGTGTCCTGCCACAGATGCGATCGCAGGGCGGCGGTAGCATCATCGTTATCGGCGCGACTGCGTCCGTCAAAGCCGGCGCCAATTTCGCACCTTTCGCCTCGGCAAAATTCGCACAACGTGCCCTGGCACAGTCAATGGCCAAGCACTTGGGGCCGGAAAAGATCCATGTCGCGTACGTGGTGATCGATGGCGTCATAGATCTCGAAAGAACACGCGAGTTCCTGCCGGACAAACCGGACGAATTCTTTCTTGACCCGTCGCAGATCGCGGACTCCGTGTACTTCCTGTCACAGCAGCAATCACAAGCCTGGACATTCGAACTCGATCTTCGACCGTTCGGTGAGAAATGGTGATCGAAAACCATGTACAATCCGACCAAGCCGCGCTATAAGCGGCATTGAGGGGGCTTCAATGAACAAGAAATTCCTGATTTCCTGGCTGGTAATCTTTGTCGTATGGATGTTCGGCAGCTTCGTCGTACACGGCTTATTGTTAGGCGCGGACTATGCCAACGCGCAGCCGAATCTGATGCGTCCCGAAGCGGAACAGCAGGGACTGATTCACTGGATGCTGATTGCACACGCCATCATGGCAGGCGCATTCGTATGGATCTATCAGCGCGGTAACGAAGACAAGCCATGGATGCAACAGGGCATACGTTTTGGCATCGCCGTTGCCTTGCTCGCAGCGCTACCGGTTTACATGATCTATTACGTGGTACAACCGATGGCGGGCATGCTTGCAGTCAAGCAGACCATCTTCGACGGTGTATTGCTCGTGATACTCGGCATCGTCGTCGCATTTCTGAACAAGCCACAAGCAGCATCCGTTGGAGAATAATTCGTGTGAGAGCCCGTCCAGACGGGCAATCTACAGATCTCTGGCGTTTAATGGCGAACAACGAAATCTTAACCTATGCTTGATTGATAGCGTCTTTAATAACTACGCGTAGGAACACAAGGAGAAAAAGAATGACTACTCCCTCGATACATCCGGCAATCGATGACGGCATCAAGGCAGGCAAAGATGATTTTGGCGGTGGATATTTGCATTGTCGGTGCGTGTCGGATCCGGTGCAGGTAACAGTGGCCTCTCAAAGCGCACACAACCATGCTTGTGGTTGCAGTAAATGCTGGAAACCGGAAGGCGCTTTGTTTTCACTCGTCGCCGTAGTCGGGCGAGACAGCGTCAAGGTTACGGCCAATGAACACAAGCTGGCAGTCGTCGATGCGTCTGCAGCAATACAGCGTCACGCCTGCAAAGGCTGTGGTGTGCATCTGTATGGCCGGATCGAGAACAAAGATCACCCATTCTATGGTCTCGACTTCATCCACACGGAATTATCATCTGAGGACGGCTGGTCGGCGCCAGAGTTTGCAGCGTTCGTATCCTCGATTATTGAATCCGGATTCTCACCCGATGGCATGGATGGCGTTCGAACCAGGCTGAAAGAACTGGGTCTCGAACCGTATGATTGCCTGTCACCGCCCTTGATGGACCTGATTGCAACCCATACGGCAAAAGCTGCAGGCAAACTGGCTGCATAGCACAGATAGCGTTTTACTTCGGGATATTGTAAACGTCCTTGCGGTCACCGACTTTGATGACGTACACGATTAGCGCTTTTTCTTCGACCGTATACAGGATTCTACAGTTGCCCCGTCTAAGTCGATAACGCTCTGAGCCCGACAGTTTTATTGCTCCAACTGGCCTCGGCTTGTCCCGAAGTGTCTCGATGCGCTTGATTATATGTTGCCGGTCCGCTTTTGTGGCAACGGCCCCGAGTTCTTTGGCAGCAGATTTCTTGATTCTCAGGCTATATCTTGCCACGTCGTTTCAGGTCCGTAACGACGTTTTCGAAAGAATAGTCTGGTTCCTTTGCGCGAGCTTCGAATGCCGCAATATCGTCTGCGTCTTCGGACAGGGAGTGTTTGACCGCCTCATTTACAAGGTCAGAAACTCTGCGATCGGTTTCAGCCGCCTTCAGACGCAGGGCTCTGTGCAGGACGGGATCAAAGTAGACGGTCGCACGTTTTTGGGCCGGTTCACTCATTGGCCAATGAATAACGGCATAGCGTTAAGACGTCAAGACGTCTGAATGTGAGTCAAAGCTCTTTTTTGGCCATTGACTCGGCGATGTGGTCAGCTTGACGTATGGCCAGGGAGACGATCGTGAGTGTCGGATTGCCTGCCCCACTGGATGAAAACACGCTGCCGTCCGAAACGAACAGATTGGGAATATCGTGCACCCTGCCCCAGCGGTTGGTGACGCCGTCATCTGGATTCTCGCTCATGCGTGCGACGCCCATGTTGTGGCAGCCCGCGCCTCCGCCGGTTGCAATGAATCGGCGTGCGCCGAGCGACTCAAAGATATCCCTGCTCTTTTCGATGGAATGCTCACGCATCGCAACGGTGTTCGGGTGCATCTTGTAATCCAGTATGGGCACCGGTAAGCCATAGCCATCTTTCTCGGTGTCATGGAACCTGATCCGATTCCTTGCCTCGGATGGATCCTCCCCGGTGATGAACACGCCGGCCAGATTCGTATAGTTATCCATGAAGTCACCGGTCTCCTCACCCCAGCCGTTGATCATCGCCGAAACTGAGTATGGGTCCGCCGCGCCTGTCTCGATAAAATAGCCGCCGGCGAAGCCACGCTCCGGCTTGTTATGCCGCTCATCCATGATCAGGCCGGATATTCTGGTGCCGCGATGGAAGTTCACGGGCTTCGGCATGATGGCGTAGGAGATATGCGTCATGTGGCGCATGTAGTTGCGGCCGAGATGGCCCGACGTATTGCCGAGCCCATCGGGGAACATGCCAGAGCTCGAGTTGTGCAGCAGCCGTGTTGTCTCGACGACGTTCCCGGCGACACAGACTGCGCGAGCTTTTTGCTCTTGCCTATTGCCGTCGCTGTCCACGTAAACAACACTAGTCACCTTGCCGGAGTCGTCGTGATTGATCTTGAGAACCATTGCACCGGTCCGCAGCTCGAAGTGATCCGTCTGCTCGGCCTTTGGGATCTCGGTGTAAAGCGTCGACCACTTGGCACCGATGGCACATCCGGAGACACAAAAGCCGATTTGTTGGCAGGCAGGCCGGCCATCCCGGGCTACAGAATTGATGGCCGTTCTCTCGCTGGTGATCTCCTTATAACCGACGCGTTTCCCGCCGGCTTTCAATACTTTGTAGTTGTTGGTCTCGAACGAGGGAGGTATGCCGTGTGTACCGGTTACCCCCATTTTGTCTTCCGCCTTGTCGTAGTAAGGCGCAAGTTCTTCGAGGGTCAATGGCCAGTCGATGAGTGTTGTGTCGTCGAGCTTGCCGTAGGTGCTTAACGCCTTGAACTCGTGCTCCTGAATTCTTAGGGCGATCGCGGTCCAGCGCATGGTTGTCCCACCAACCGTTTTGCAGAGCAGCCCTACTGGGGCACCAAGGCGTTTGTCGAGCCAGGTCAACTTTCCGTGCATGGCCGGCGGATCGTTGACGATGTCAGCAAGCGAGAGGCGACCGCCGGCCTCGAGACAGACGACATCGATACCCTTTTGCGCCAGTTCGTTCGAGAGTGTGCCGCCGCCTGCGCCGGAACCGACAACGACAGTTACGGAGTCATCACTGAGATCGTAGGTCTTCGCCATCACAGATCCTCCGGTAACCAGTCGATATCATCGAAGCCGCGATTGATATAGCCGCCGAATTCCTTGGAAGAACCCAGATAGCCGATGTGCTCCCAGAAGACCGGATTTAGATAGATTCCTGCCCGAACGGCACCCTGGATCGCAGCGAAGAAGCCCATGCCTTCCACTTCACGCATGACAGCAAGTTGCTGTTCTTCGTCGAGATCGATCCACCTGCCTGATTTGACGGAGTTGAGGGCATCATCGGCTGCTGTCAGCAATGCAGCGAAAGATGAGTCACTGGCGGTTGCCGACAGGGCACCGTCAAGGACCTCCGCGTAAAACTCGTCGGACATGGCTTCATGGGGAAACAACAGCCGCGCCATACGAATCATGGCATCCATTGTTTCCTGATCGAGATCGCCGTGAGATTCTGCCCAGGCAGAACTGATGCGAAGTATCGAAGGCCCCAATGTGCCGGAGGCACAGGCAGAAAACGTCATGGCCGCGACCAGAAATCTTCGCCGGGTCGTATTGTTATTTTGCATTTGTGACCTCCGCGCACTCGCTGGAACTCAAGCAGGGTTAAATATAACACCGTTAAATCGGGCTGCGCCCTGCCAATCTCGAACTACCCCTGATTGGGGAATTTTCGCGGCAATCCGAATACCATAGCTAGCATGAAGTCAAAATCGCGATCAGTGCTGGAGTGCGTCACGCCACCTTTGGTATCCCTGCTACTGGGCGGGCAGTTCTTGGCATCTTCCGCTCGGGCTTCGGAGTTATCAGGAATAGCAACGCTAACAAGCGAGTACATTTATCGCGGACTGACCATGTCGGACGGTGACCCCGCGCTACAACTGGGACTCGATTACGAACACGACACGGGACTCTTTATTGGTGCCTGGGCGAGCACCATTGATATCACCAGCCCAATGGGCCAGCGCGATGTCGAACTGGACTATTACGTGGGTTATCACTATTCGTCCTATGCCCCTGTTTCGGCTGCGGTAACAATCTTGCGTTACACCTATCCTGGTCAGACTGGCGTACATAGCTATGAATACAATGAAGTGTTGATTGCTGCGACGTGGAAAGAGCGATACTCGATCGAGTTTGGCTATACGAACGATCTCTATGGGCTAGATGTAATCGCACGCCATTGGGAGATTCGTTCAGAATGGCCTGTCGCAAATGCCTGGGTAATTGGCGCAGCGCTTGGCAGCAATGACATGTCGGATGCCGGCATATCGTCGTACCTGCATTGGGATGTTGGTGCGTCCGCGAGGTTTTCACGCCTTACTTTTGACTTACGCTGGTATGACAATGAGCGGCCGGATGGTTTCGCGGCCTCGCAATCGGCGAATTCTCAGTTTGTAGTCAGTATATCGGCTGCTTTTTGAAAGAAATTAGTTGGCTCGGGATACGGCCTGGCGATTCACGCAACCGGATTCCTGCAGCAGCTTGGCTAACGCTCGACATGCGTTAACCGAATCATCCGCACTTGGCCGGCTGTCCAGCAACAAGCTGCTAATCTGATCATTCGACAGGTTTGGTCGTCGAGCAACGAGCAACGCCACAATGCCCGAGACATGTGCCGCCGACAGCGAGCTTCCAGACGCGTAGTCATATCCACCACGAGGTACCGGCACGAGAATATCTTCGCCTGGCGCCTCGATCGAAAATTGATCGATGGTGTTGCGCGAACTGCTTTGATTATTGGAACCGACCACGATCACGCCCGAGACTTCAGTGGGGAATCCGGATTTGCCGGGTTGGGGCGCTGCTGCCACAATGATCAGTCCGCGTTTCAGTGCTTCATCTACGAGACGAGCGAGAAGCGTATCGGATGGCCCACCCAAACTGAGATTAATGACATCCGTGTCCGATTCGATCGCATGACTCAGGGCCTTCGCAAGCGTGAAGCTGTTGCACGAAGCGCGGGACCTACCCTGCCTGTGCCAACAGGCCTTCAACACGGATAGGCGACTCAGCGGCGCAACGCCGATCATGCCAACACCGTTGTTGGAGGCGGCGCCAATAACACCCGCAACCGCAGTGCCATGCGCATCAGCAGAAAAGTCTCCGTCTCTGTTCTCAACAAAATCATGGTGGCTCGCGATCTGTGTCCTGAGCTCCGGATGATCGAGGTCGGCGCCGGTATCGATGATGGTGACCTTGGCACCATCGCCGAGTGACCAGATATGCGCCTGGCCAAGTTCAAGGGTGCTCAGGTTGTGTTGCAAATTCGCGTAAGGATCTTCGCTGTGAGCCACAGTGGTGCCGGATACTTCGAATTCGTTCATAAGTTGCGCCGACTCCACTTCTGGTCTTAGCCTGAGACGTGTAAGCAAGTCTTCGATATGCGCATCATCGGCAACGCCGAATACGAGGCAGTGAACTTCAAGTGAAATAATCGGCCATTCATCGAGGGCGATCAGATCGAAATCATCTGCGATGCGATTTGCGGCACGCTTTACGCCGACCGATGTGAGATAGGTGGACGATCGTCGCCTGTAGCCCGGTCCGGATGGCCCAGCGCGGGCGGCGTTGCTCATGCCCGGATCTGAAAACGTCACCAGAATTTTTGTCGTATCGGCATCGGCACCCCGCGTTTCGTCAGCGAAGGCCAGCATCGGGTAGACGCCGACCATGAACATAATGATGACAATGTTGCGAGTCATTGATCGGGTCCACCGAGCACAGGCTGTGCGAACAGTATCCGGGGATCGCCCTGCAAGAACAGCACAAGATTGTCTCTATCTTTCAGCGACATCGATGTCGAGAGACCGAGTGTGTAAACGCCGCGGTTTGACGGGCCATCGACAATATTGAGCTCAAACCGGTCAAGAAATACGGCGAGCTCGCTTTTCGCGATCTCAGGACTGAATACGACGCGTACGTATGTGCCAGGCGGGAGGCCGCTTGGCTCTGTCAGCGTCGTGAAGTCACTGTTGTCGGATGCTAGCCATAACAGCAGGCTCGCAAGCACTACCACCATTAATGACTGAGCAACAAATGCAATCCGCCAGGGACTTTTCAGGGCCTCGCGAACGCGCAAAATCCACTCTCTCCCCCAATTCTGCCTGTCAATTAACCTGTCAATCCTTGCATTAATGTTCCGCATGTCAGGCGCGGGCACGATAGCGGCTGAATTCTCAATCGAAGCACGAACGCGCTCCAGATCGTCCAGTTCCCGTCGACATATCACGCAGGCACGGGCGTGTTCCAGAACGCTCTGTATTTCCTCGGCAGGCAACGATTCGTTTACCAGCCAGGGCAGCAATTCTGCTGCCTGCTCATGAGCCATGGGTTCATGCGCGTTCACGACTTTGCTCCTTCGTCTGACCTGCAAGCGCCGGAAGCAGAATTTTGAGCCGGCGCCGGGCGTGGTACATGCGAGTTTTGACCGTGTTTACCGGGCAGGCCGCGATCTCTGCTATCTCCTGATAGGAGAATCCACCGTAATACGTGAGTTCCACTACCTGGCGATGATCGGGGCTTAGCCGCGCTAATGCAGCACGGATCCATTCATCGTCTTGTGCAGATCTTCCCGCAACAGCATTCGAATCTGCACTTCGGTCCAAAGGTGCCTGATAGCGGCATTCCGTCCTCATTGCCGTCAGTGCCTTACGGTACGCAATGCCGAATATCCAGGTAGACAGGGCTGCCTTTCCCTGAAACTTCCTCGCGTCTTTCCAGACAACCATCATGACGTCGTCCAGCACTTCTTCCACAGCCGCCGGATTGGAGAGTAGTCGTCGGAGGTAGCCATAAAGGCGTGGGTGGTAATGCCTGTAGAGCTCAGAGAAAGCCGCCCGATCTCCACGCCGAATGCGGCCCAGAAGCGCAAGCTCATCGCGCTTCTGCACTCTGTTTGTAGCTTTCCCGGCTGTGGAATGCGGCATATACGGTGTCCGGCAGGCCATCTTGACCCTACATTATAAGTCTCCGCGCGGCGCCCGAAGGTTCATTTTCCAGTCGCTGGACTTGATGCCGTGAGCCGGTGATCGCTGAGTTATGACATAATATATTCTGTTAATTAATATATATTTACCGTATTTTTCTAATGTAATTTCTAGGAACGGTTGTCATAGAAAAGTCAAACACTCTTGCGACTGCAGCCCTCGAACGGCATTGAACTATTACCACGTTACAGGCAACTGACTAAGAGACGGGTCAACCGGGCATAGCCACGGCCGTTGTAATGACACAGCCAGGAAAGGAACTCTCAATAACAATGCGGCGTGCCGTCTTGCCTCTGATTCCACTCATATTCAGCGCGATTGCTGGCTGTACGGCCGGCAGTGGCGAGGGTCTCGACGTCAGCGGCCGGCCACTGAGCGAGGGCGGCAATGTTCCTCTTGCGCCAACGCTTGCTTCGGTCCAGGCGAATGTGTTCAACCCTTCCTGCATCGTCTGTCATTCGGGCGCAAACGCTCCTCAGGGACTCCGACTCGACGCCGCAAACAGCTTTACGAACCTCGTTGGCGTTGGCAGCCGACAGGACTCGTCATTCCTGAAAGTCGCTCCCGGCCAGCCCGATCAGAGTTACCTGATCCAGAAGCTCGAAGGTACGGCTTCGACCGGAGAACAGATGCCACTGGGCGGGCCTCCGATACCGCAGTCGACGATCAATTTCGTGCGCCAGTGGATCACAGACGGCGCCCTGCCCGACTCCGGCGGGCCACCGATTACCCCGCCCGTCGTTGTCTCGCTGACACCGGCACCGGACAGTGTGCTCGGCAGCTTCCCTGCAGACATCACTGCAGGCTTCGATCAGGACATTGATGCCTCGACGATCAATGACATGACATTCACGCTGGTCCGAAGCGGCGGCGACAACACTTTCAGCGATGGAAACGAGGAAAGCATAGTGCCTGCGTTGCTTACCCTGTCAGCGGTCAACCCGCGCCTTGCTGTAATGGATCTGAGCGGCGTATCGGCCGTGGAGGATCTATATCAGGTCACCCTGTTCGGATCCGGGCCCAACATGATTCTCGGCATGAACGGCGTGGCGCTTGATGGCGAGTACTCGGGCAGCTTCCCGTCCGGAGACGGCACCGAAGGCGGAGATTTTGTGGTCGAATTCGAAGTGCAGGGCATACAGCCTTCCCTGGCATCGATCCAGGGCAATATCTTCGGACCAACTTGCTCGGTTGCGGGCTGCCACTCCGGGCCCTCCGGACCGAACCTGCCCACCGGTATGGATTTGAGTTCCGAAAACGCCAGCTTCAGCAGCCTAATCAACATCGCGAGTTTCGAGGAGCCGACTATTTTCCGGGTTGCCGTCGGTGATGCTGACAACAGCTATCTGATTGACAAACTCGAAGGGACCTCTGTACAGGGATCACGAATGCCGCTGGGAGGGCCGTTCCTCGATCAGGCCACGATAGACGTCGTCAGGCTCTGGATCGACTCCGGAGCACCTCGATGAGTGCGCGGATCGTAATCACTTTGCGTCTGCTTGCGGTCTTATTGTTGTCGGTGTTGGTCTTGCATCAGCCGGCCGTCGCGGAGCCTTATCTGGCTATACAAAAAGGCTTGAAATGCGGGATGTGCCACGTCTCTCCATCCGGCGGAGGAAAGCGAACAGCTTACGGCAATATCTTTGAACAGGCGGAAGCGGCGGAACGAACGCTGGACATGGGGGAGCTGTGGACCGGCGAGTTAGGCAAGTACTTCGCGGTCGGTGCCGACCTGCGTGGCGGCTGGAGCCAGGTTGATGTGCCCGGCCAAACCAAAATCTCCGACACCGAACTGGAAGAGTTTCTGGGCTATGTCGAAATTAGACCGTTTCCACGGAATCTAACGATCTATGTCGATGCAAAACTGCGCCCCGACGACCCGTTCGTGCGTGAACAGTACGTCCGATTGTCGACAGCGGATGACGGCTGGTATGTCCAGGGCGGCAAGTTTTTCCTGCCCTATGGTCTGAGATTACAAGACGACGATGCGTTCATACGGCAGGTGACCGGCATTAACTTCAATACGCCCGACATCGGCTGGCAAGTCGGGTACGAGCAAGGAAAGTGGTCGGCGCAATTTGCCGTCACACGGGGCAGTGCCGGTGGCCCGGAACTGGATTCAGGTAAACAATACAGCCTGCGCGTCGCTCATGTGACCAACAAATGGCGCGTTGGCGGCAGCTTCAACTTCAATGATTCGAAATTCGGCGATCGGCAAATGCAAAACATCTTTGGTGGACTGCGTACAGGCCGTGTCGCCTGGCTTGCAGAGCTGAATTACATCATCGACGACGGCACGCCCACAGGCCAGCGCGATTCACTCGTTAGTCTTCTGGAGGCAAACGTCATGCTCAAAAAGGGTCACAACCTCAAATTTACGTTCGAGTATTACGATCCGGACAACGACGTATCGGAAGATGAACAAACAAGATCAAGTCTCGTGTGGGAGTACTTTCCGATTCAATTCCTACAGACTCGTCTTGGTTATCGGACATACGACGGCATTCCACAAAATCCTGCCCAGAACAGAGAGGAGCTCTTTCTCGAGTTGCATCTACCTTTCTGATCGACGCGTTGAACCTAATCGCTGTTTTCGGCGACTTACCCTAAAACCAGTAAAACTCCAGATCACTGCCAGGCAGCCGGTGGCAACCTGGCGCAGGGGGCGACATGAAAAAAACGATTTGTATGTTATTTGCTACGGTGCTGTTTTCAGCAATGGTCGGTGCTTGTGGTGGCGGCGGCGGCGCCGCACCGGTCGCTGCAACCCCCGCTGCTCAGGACCCTGGTGGGGTCTGGGCCGGTCAATCCGTGACCGCGGCAGCTGCCGACGTCTTTACGAGCTTCGAGTTCAACGCAGCTGGACCGTTCTCAGTGGGTACGGCGCCCTTCAGGGCGACATTTTCCAATGGCAACGCAGAATCCAGAGGTATCCCATCGTTTTATATAACGGGAGCAAACTCCTGGCACATTCTGATAGGAACATCAGCAACTGTAACTTTTGAGACGATGCCGAGTTCGCTGAATTTTCACGTTCGAACAGCAGCCGCGACCGACGTCGCGGAGATTCAGATACTGGACGAAAATTCCAGTCTTATTCGAACCATCGTGCCAAACAACGTATTCCAGGAGATCACGATCAATCGAACTGCGGGTCAAACATTGATTGGTTCGGTCGAGGTCACGAGCACCAGCGGAGGCGACGTTGTTATCGACGACTTCACTTTCGGTTTTTCTCAAACTACCGACGATATTGGCTGCATAGTCGCAAGCACCCTCGAATTGGCCTGCGTTATCAGCGACACCACAACGAACCAGATTCTCGCGACCGCTCAGGGCACGGTACAAATTGCAAACGGCAATCAGGTATCGGGCTCCGGCACACTGTATGCTGCGCCGGGTCTTACGCTCGGTGACGGATCAACTGTCGCTGCCCTTACCATTTCGGGCGGCACGGTCAACGAAAGTAATACACTTACCTTCACGGTTGACGCTGCCGGCGTTACATCGACTATCTCAACGACATTCGATGTCAGCTTCGATCGCGGTAGCGACCTTGCGACGATCGCTGCCGTTTACACAACGTTTGATATTTTCGGTGACCCGTCTTCGTTTACGATAGACGCAGCCGGCGTAATTACGGGACAGTCCAATTCGGGCTGCGTCCTGAACGGACAGGTCAACATTATCGATGCCGCTTTCAATGCCTATGACGTATCGCTTGATGTCGCAAACTGCGGCGGCCTTGATGGAATGTACGACGGGCTGGGCTCATCACAAGACGATGCCGTGATGGACGACTTGTTCGTATTCGCCGTTTTCACCCCACAAAACGCGATTGTTGGTGAGGCGCTGAAATAAGTGCCAGTTCGACACTACTCTTGCTGGTTGACTCGCCAGTCGTAGTCGATGAAGACGATATCGTAGTCATTCGCGCCGACCAGCTCATCTTTCAGGCTGGCCGGCGCGACACTTGCCAGATAATCGACAAGCCCGCGTTCGGATGACAGGCCCCGCCGGCGCAAGTCATTGAGAAAATCTGACCTGAACCATTTGAAGATCGCCGACAGGACGATTTCTTTCTTGTCGTGATCGATCGACACGTTTCCTGGGTCGCTTACGAAGTCGATTGCAGATTGCTGCAGGAATGCTTCGAGGTCCTCACCTGACGGTAGCTCGGGTCTGAGCACCGGGCAACTCTCACTTGCGCAATTCAATACAAAGTGAATACGCGCGTCGCGATAGCGCCCGCGAATAATGTCGTTCTCAACGGCATAGAGACTGTATGCCTTGCCGCCAAACACGAAGCGAAGCTGATGGAAAAACCCCAGCCCCTTGACGAGTTCAAGCGGTGCTTTCACATTGGTCACGCTCTCCAAAGGCCAGCGATCGAGAATGCTTTTGATGACGTAGGCATTGTAGGCATACAGCCAATAGGCGAGCTCATCCTGCTTCGACTCAAATCTTGCGGGCGTCGTTGCAGGGCTGAACTGGCTGACAGCCGCAAGGTATGAGTCGAGTCCTTGCAGGTCTGCTGTATTGCTGTGCCATCGCTCATAATTAACATCGCCTGCGTCATCGACGTAGCTTTGCAACAAGGCCTCGAATACCGCATGAGAAAAGCCATCCTCGGGAAATGCCTCAGGAATGGCGGCATCGATCGTAATTTGCCGGGGGCGATTCAGTATGAGGACTGCCGCAAGCAAAACTGCAAGGATAAGCAGCACTGTAACGCCAATTTTCAAGATCTATTCCCCGTTCGTGGCCGAATTGCTGGCCCCGGGCGGGGCAGCCTCCTTAAACCCAGACCGGTCAAGCGCCGGGAATATTACTTGTTGGAAGAGGTGCCTGGGCCGGCAATCTGGAGTATTCTTCAACACCGAGCAGCTAGTGTCATTACGAAGACGCATGTGGAGGTCAAAATGGCAATGTTTAAGAAGGGAGATGATGACGCGCAGGCGAATTTAGCTTCGCCGCCGAGAATCGGTCAGGCGCGACCAGTACGATCCAAGAACGTATCTGTCATCGGACCAACACTGGTCTTCAAGGGCGAGTTGTCGGCAGACGAAGACCTGGTCATCGAAGGTCATATCGAGGGCACAATCGCCCACCACAAGAAGCATCTCACCATCGGCAAGCAAGGCAGGGTGAAAGCGAACATCCATGCCAGCTCGGTCATCGTCGAGGGAGAACTCGACGGCGACATCCACAGTGAAGGTATCGTTTCGCTGGCCAACGGGGCCGATGTGAAAGGCAACATCTTTTGTAGCCGTATCGTCATGGAAGACGGCGCTCGGTTCAAAGGTAAGATCGACATGGGTGAACCGCAGATGATCGAAGTACCGAAGGAACCGATTGTTCAAAAGGAACCGATTGTTCAAAAGGAACCGATTGTTCAAAAGGAACCGATTGTTCAAAAGGAACCTCTACGGTCCAAGCCGATCAAGACGGGAAAAATTTCGGCCTGAACCGATCTGTGCGGAGCCTGTCCGGAGAGGCGATGACGTAAGATAGGTGCATGCACCTGCTCGTCTTCGGTCTCATCATCATCGCGGTCATCTTCGGACCCGGCATCTGGGTACAGCGCGTGCTCAGCAAATACGCCGAGCCTGCTGATCGTTATGCCGGCACCGGAGCGCAGCTCGCACGCCATCTCCTGAACAAGAACGGTCTCGAAAACGTCAAAGTCGAGCAAACAACAGAAGGCGATCACTACGATCCCGGTGAAAAGGCCGTTCGATTGACCCCCGATAAGTTTGACGGGCGGTCACTGACCGCAATTACCGTAGCGGCACACGAAGTCGGGCATGCTCTGCAGGATCGAGACGCTTACCGCCCCTTAAGGCTCCGAACACACCTTGTAAAAGCAACCCGGCACGTTGAGAAGCTCGGCGCCGGCATATTGATGGTCTCGCCATTCATCGGTGCGCTGACGCGTGTACCCATGCTCGGCGTCCTGATGTTTCTCGGTGGTTTGTTGACGCTCGGCACTTCGACGGTGATTCATTTCGTGACACTACCGACCGAATTCGATGCGAGCTTTAATCGCGCGCTGCCAATTCTGGAAAAAGACAAGATTCTGAAAGATTCTGATCGCAAGCACGCGAGGCGCATTCTCAAAGCCGCCGCATACACCTACGTATCGGCATCGCTGATGAGTCTTCTGAATATCGCCAGGTGGTGGGCGATCCTGCGGCGCTGAGCCCCTATTCTTCGGTCGTCTCTTCTACTTCGGCAGGTATCAGGCTTTCTGTATCGTCCGTTTCCGAGGATTCGGCTTCCTCTGTTTCACCATCCGGCTCTGGCATAGACTCCGCTCCCCCGCTACCGCCCGGGCCACAACTCCAGCCCAGGTCACGAAGCTTGGCGACAAAGCTGTCCGCCATATTTTCGCAGTAACCGGCTTCGTTCAACGCACGCCAAAGTACCTGGGTTTCTCCGGGTGCTTCAGTGTCCTTGAAGTAATGGACTTCACAGGGAACAGTCACGCCTGTTTCATAGAAAATGACCACACGCCTTTGCAGGTCACCGAAGGTGCATTGATAGTCGTGCGGTGCCTGGGCGAAAGAGAGCCCCGGAAGTATCGCTGCAAGAGCAATCGCCAGAATTTTATCCGTCATTTCGCACACCCGAATCGCTGAACGCCAGTAGCGGAGTATAACAACCCGGGAATCAATTTCGGTCGACACCCCGCAGACTTTGACAGGGGCTCCTCTCAACCCATGCAGCGTAACAGCCCATTTTGGCGTTGTGTACATGTATGTAGGCCACAGAATCATCCCCGAACATGCGATCTATCACTGACACGATTTTTTGACCGTCAACGACATCCGCGTCCACCATCATTCCGGCATCGTCGAACGCACGCAGCGACAGGATGCGTCGCCTGAGTACCTCAGGCACCCCATTCTCTGCGGGTTTGGCCTGGATCGCCTCTTCCCGAACATAGATCGCATGACTGGAACGAAATGGAGAGGCGGCCGCTTGATGCTCGTAATTCATCAGAAGCACAGATTCTCCGACCTCGGCATCCTGAAGCGAGACCCGACATGGAAAACCAGGCATGGAATCCACGAGGACGCGCTTGACGCCAAGACGCTCGAGCTCGTCTTCATCCTTGCCGAACAAATGACTGAACTGATCCACCGCCAGCGCTCGTATTTGAAAAGTCATGATGCTGTTCCTGAGTAAAGAGGGATTATTTTAAGAACTTTCGGGCCACAGAGTGGCCAGATTCGGACCCGTACTCAGATTGTCCGGACCGCCACAAATTAAAGCGGTAGACCTGATGGCGACACCACCTCTGACAGTTACGTCATCTTTCTAATGTAGTTTCTAGAATGGCTCGCTGTTTTTCATCAATGCGTCGAGCTGCACGTGCCATCAATTGTTAACTGGAGTAGTCTTACGTCCATGCGAGTCTGTCGGGCTGGCATCAAAACCAGGACGAGTCTGGAATCGCATGCGAGGGAGAGTCATTCCATGCTAGAAAAATCTAACTACAACGAGACTGATTCCGCCAATGAGGAATCGCCAGTCACGATAGCAAGCGAGAACACAGACATTCCACGAGTGCGGCCAAAGAACGTTTCCGTTTTCGGATCGACGCTGGTATTCAGGGGTGAATTATCGGCCGACGAAGAATTACTGATTCAGGGCGTGGTCGAAGGCACCATCGCTCACCACAAGAAGAATGTCACCGTTGGTAAACATGGCCGGGTGAATGCTCTGATACATGCCAATTCCGTCACCATTCAAGGACGAGTCAATGGAGACATTCATGGCGATGAGTTTGTCGTGATGACTGCCGGGTCGGAGGTCAATGGAAACATCTACTGCCCCTGTATCAGGATGGAGGATGGCGCGCAATTTAACGGCACCATACAGATGAAACACTAGGGCGCGAGGTCGTTCGCGCCTGTCATTGCATGTGCATATAGGGGGTCATTATGACTTTACGCATCAACTCCGAGGCGCCCGATTTCACCGCTGAGACAACACAAGGGACGATCAATTTCCATGAATGGATCGGCGATGGTTGGGCAGTTTTGTTCTCACATCCGAAAGACTTCACGCCGGTGTGTACTACCGAGCTGGGTTACATGGCCGGTCTGCAACCGGAATTTGCAAAACGCAATTGCAAAGTAATCGGCCTGAGTGTCGATTCAGTAGATGATCACGAACTGTGGTTGCAGGACATCGAAGATACACAGGGGCATAAGGTCACCTATCCACTGATCGGTGATACCGACCTGAAGATTGCAAAGTTGTATGACATGCTGCCCGATGATGCTGGTGAATCCTCGGAAGGCAGGACCGCCGTCGATAACGCGACGGTGCGTTCAGTATTTCTCGTGGGACCGGACAAAAAAATCAAAGCGATGCTTATCTATCCGATGAGCAGTGGAAGAAACTTTGACGAAATCCTGCGGCTCCTCGATTCCAACCAGTTAACAGCGCTGCATCAGGTTGCGACGCCAGTCAACTGGAAACACGGTGAAGACGTGATAATCGTGCCTGCCGTTTCCGATGAAGAGGCCAACAAGCGTTATCCGGATGGTTGGAAATCTCCCAAGCCTTACCTGAGGATTGTGCCCTCGCCGGATTAGTAACCGCGTTCCTTATCGACGACGCTCAATAAGCGCTCGCCCTGCGTGTAGCGGCGCAGATTCTCTTTCGCGACGATCAACGATCGGCGGTAGGCGTCGATGTTGCGGCCCGATACATGCGGAGTAATCACGACATTTTTGGCTCTCCAAAGGGGATGCTCGGATGGGAGCGGTTCCGGATCCATGACATCCAGCCCGGCTCCGCCGAGCCTGCCGTCATTGAGAGCTGCCACCAGATCGTCCGTGACCGTAGTCTTTCCGCGCCCGACGCTGATATATATTGCGCCTGGCCTTAGTGCATCAAAGAACTTGCGGCCAATCATTCCATTGGTTTGATCGGTCAATGGCAATGCGTTTACGACGTAATCGGCCTCGCCCGCCAGTTCGTACATTTCGTCTGACAGACCAATCTTCTCCACGAAATCCGGGCCTTCACGGCTCGAGTTTCGAGTGGCAATCACGCGCATGCCGAGTCCCGATGCACGACGGGCAGTTTCGGTGCCGATGCCACCGAGTCCGAGTACCAGCATAGTCTTGCCCCAGATATCCGATGTCGGCCTTGCGCCGCTGCGTGCCCACTCTTGCTGATACTGTGCCTTTTGAAAATGATGAATGTCCTTCGATAGCATCATCGTCATTGCGATGGCAGCTTCGGAAATGCTGGGCGCCGAAACCCGTTGGTTATTCGTCAAGATGAAGTCACGTTCGCGAATGCGCGGATCGGCCAAACATCTATCCACTCCGACGCTATAACTATGATGCCAGCGAAGCGCATCCATCGCGTTAACGAGCATGGGTCGGCAGAAGCTGAGTAGAACGTCCGCATCGGAAATTGACTGCAAATCCGGTTCAGTCGCATCGAGCAATACGATTTCTGCGTCACCGGCGACTGAACGTATCCCGGCCAGAAATTCTTCCGCCGACAATCCCGGAATCGGACGGAACGATACCGCCACCTTTTGGGGCTTTGCCCAGAGTGGATGATTGCGGACCGGATCGTTCGATTCTCTCAGGGACAGTGATCTGATCAGCTCAATTGCGGCGGGATCGGCTTCCCGAGCCTGGGCGTTCGTACTTGCTGTCGCAACACTCAGTATGACAGCAACGATAAGCCACGAAATCGCGGCGTCTGTCTTGTTCCAGGTTGTTGTGTCGGTGAATATCGGAAACATTATCTATTCGACGTCGACCTCGTCTTCGGGCTCGAAATCGTCTACCACCTCAGCTTCGTCGGCGGCTTCCTCTACTGCCGGCGGAGGCGGTTCGGGCAAGGGCATGTCACTGTTGTATATGTCGTGAAGCATTTGCCATCTGCCATCGATGTGTCGCCAGATCTCGACATATTTTCCGACATCGAGCGGCGCACCAGTGGGGTCAGTGATCATATATGTGCCGACTTTGTAGCCGACATCTCCATTTGCATACACTTCGGCGTCGCTGATCTCGGCGCCGTTACCAGTTGCCTGGAACTCGGCCCAGAACGCCTCGATTTCAACCCGCGTTCTGACCTTCTTGCCATTCGGCGGATGCACCGCGCCGTTTGCCGCATAAATTGCGGCAATTCCGGCGGCGTCCTTCGCGTCGAAAGCGGCCTGCCACTCCATGCGCATTGCCCTGAGGCCCTCCAGATCCGTTTCCGGCGCTTCCGAGCAGCCCACCACCAGGACAGCGAACAGCAGCGTGACTAGCTTTTTCATGGCATTTCCCGACTCAGTCTGCTTGTCGCAGGCATTATAGAGCGATCGGCCCGGACTGCCTCATTTTCCGATCCCGCCGCCGGCGTGTAAGAAAAGCCTCGAAAGTTATGTGAAACAGGTCTCAATTCTCCGCCTGATCAGGAACTTAGGCATCATTTTGTGACCAGCAGCCAGACCGCAGGCTGCCCATCGGTGCATTTTCTGGTCTCGACAAACCATAGACAAGCTGTGAGACCCGATATGTGGATACCGACACCAATCTACGAAAGAATTCCCCAGTTCTGGTTTTTGCTGGGCCTGCTGTTTTTCGCGACCGGCTTATACCTCGGCTTTGAATTCGCATTGTCCTTCTGGTACCTCGCCGTCGGCGTGGCCTGCTGCTCATACGGCGCAGGAATCTTCCTGGTGCGACTCGCTCACCGCGGGAGCCCGAAGGCTGCGCAACGGTCGGCCGTAGCTGAAAACTCACGCGAAGAAGCTGCCCCGGTAGAAGTCGAACCGGCAGAATCTCCGTATTCAGAGCCCGCCCACGCCGAATAAGATTTCGCAGATTCAGGTCGGGGCCTGACAGGGCCCGGTCTGCTGCGCATACGCTTCACGATAGTCGATGCCACCGACCTTCATTACCTTTTCTTAAGGTAAAGATCGGGTATCCATCAGTCATGTCATACGGTCATCCCCAACAATCGCCCCATCGGCAATATCGACTACACGCCATCTGGGGAGACCGGCATGACAAAGAGCCCGACTACCACATCCTGGAACATGCTCTGCGCCTGTGGATTGCTTATTCTTCTCGGCGGCTGTGCTCAAAGTTCTGTCAGGGTCCCGACAGCGACGACTGCCGCAGACTATCCCAGCGAGGAGCTTCGTCGCTCGTTCGGACAAATCGCGGTCCTGCCGACCTATACGACACCCCGGATCGAACTTAACGAAACCGTCTATGACAAGGGAGAGTGCGCAAAAGAAATGGCCGGCTCGGCGGTAGCAGGCATGATGGATGGTTGCACCGACGGTATGGGCTGCCTGGGACTCCTTCTCTTGAGTCCTGTCGTCGCGGGTGTCGGTGCCATGGCCGGGGCCGCAGAAGCGGATACGGAAGAGCAGGTCAAAGCGCGAATCGAACTGATCCACACCAGAACGGAATCGTCCGAAATCGCCCAGCGATTTCAGGAAAACGGGGAACAGGTCGCACTGCTGTACGACGAGTTTTCAATCGCTGCGAATCCGGTAACCGAGAGTGTTGACTTCGAGGAAATTCCATTCGATCTATTACGGCAGCGAGACATTGACACCGTACTGCAGCTCGGAATCACCGATATCTCTTCCCATACGGCAGAAGACAAGTATTGCGATCCGGCGCTGGCTTTGAACATTCGAACTCAGCTGAAGATCTTCTCTACCGATGGCAAGCCGGTCTACATGACTTCGATCAGTCGAACCTCCAAAGCGAGGGAA
>Ga0255052_10000044_pt1 | contig 79230 bp, 73 predicted proteins | sample JV7_2_21_MG_FD_188632 | JGI IMG/M metagenome (GOLD analysis project Ga0255052, IMG submission 188632) | Seawater microbial communities from Jervis Inlet, British Columbia, Canada - JV7_2_21 | ecosystem: Environmental > Aquatic > Marine > Inlet | place: Canada: British Columbia | collected...
AGCTGCTGCTGGCCTGCGCCGCCGTTATTACTGTAAAATTATGACCTTATGGGCCATTTCGGCGCTCTGCCGAAAATTGCCTCGGGCGCAGGCAGGACTAATGATGAACGACTACATGGATCTCGAATCTCGCTACTGCGCGCACAACTATCTCCCGCTTCCCGTAGTCCTGACGCATGGCGAAGGCGCATATGTCTGGGACGATTCCGGCAAGAAGTATCTCGACATGATGAGCGCATACTCTGCGGTCAGTCACGGTCACGCGAATCCGCGACTCGTGCAGCTCGTACGCGACCAGGTCGGCACGCTCAACATCGTCTCCAGGGCGTTTTACACGGACAAGCTCGGCCCGTTTCTTGCGCGCGCCTGCGAATTAACAGGACAGGATATGGGCCTGCCGATGAACACGGGCGCCGAAGCCGTTGAGACCGCGATCAAGGCGGCCCGTAAGTGGGGGCATACGGTCAAGGGCATCGCCGACAACAAAGCCGAGATTATCGCCTGCAAAGGCAATTTTCATGGCCGCACCACTACGATCATCTCGTTCTCGGACGAGGCGCAGTACAAAGCGGGCTTCGGGCCGTTTCCCCCGGGCTTCAGCCTGATCGACTACGGTGACATCGATGCGCTCGAAGCTGCGATCAATGAAAACACCGCCGCGTTCCTGGTCGAGCCGATCCAGGGCGAGGCGGGCATCGTCCTGCCCCCGGACGGCTACCTGAAGGCGGCGGCAGAGCTATGCCGCAAGCACAACGTATTGCTGATTGCGGACGAGGTTCAGACCGGACTCTGCCGCACCGGTAAGTTCCTCGCTTGTGAGCACGAAGACGTCAAACCCGACGGGTTGATCCTCGGTAAGGCACTGGGCGGCGGCATTTTTCCGGTATCCATGTTCCTTGCACGCGAGGAGATCATGGGTGTTTTCACGCCGGGAGATCACGGCAGTACCTTCGGCGGGAACCCGCTGGGTGCAGCAATCGGTCTCGAGGCGCTCAATATCATGGTCGAGGACAAACTGGCGGAACGCAGCGCAGAACTCGGCGATTACCTGATCGCAGCGTTGCGGGAGATCGACAGCCCGCTGATCAAGGACATCCGCGGCCGCGGCCTGTTTATCGGCGTGGAAATCGATCCGGCCCTCGGCAGCGCAAGGACAGCCTGCGAAGCGTTGATGGCGCGTGGCTTGCTGAGCAAGGAAACCCATGAAACAGTGGTTCGCCTCGCGCCGCCCCTGGTTATCGACAAGGCCGCGCTCGACTGGGCGGTGGATACTTTACGCGACGTACTCACAGAGATGGACCGGGTACGACTCGCCTCCTGACGACTCATTCAACGGATCAAGCCATGCCTGAGATCACCGTAATGCACATCACCATACTCGCCGGTACTGTCGCGGCCGGCGTGGTGATCGGCTGGATAGTACGCGGCTCGCGCTGCGCGCAGGAAAAAGTCGCCGTCAACGAAGGCTGGCAACAGCAACTCGAGGCGCAGCGCGTTGAGCACGAGCGATTGCTCGGTCAAAACAAGAACCTGATGGAGCAGGTCAGCCAACTGCAGGCATCGGGCAAGGACGGCACGAATCGCGCGCGCGAGTTGTCGGATGCGCTCAAGGAAGCGTTCGCACGGCGTGATGAGCTACAACGTGAGCTCAAGGACATCCGCGGCAATCTCGAAGTAGCGGTCCGGGAGCGCGAGAAGCTGCAGTTAGACATGCAAAACACGGTGGTACTCGGCGACAACGCGCAGTCTGCCCTGAAAGAAAAAGACGACAAGATCTTCGGCCTGAGCCGCGAACTCGAGAATTGGCAAGACCGCCTGCCGCCACTCATCGAGCGCTTTCGCGAGCGCGACGAAGAAGCGACTCAACTCGACCAGGACCTGCAAGCGGCAATCGAGCGCATTGCTGACCTCGAAGCCGAATCAGAGGATACCGGCGACCTGGATGAGACGCGCGTCGAAGCCGTCGATCCCGAGACCCTCGGCGACGAACTCGATGCGTCCAATGACCCCACGAGCATGACGCAGACCGGCATTGACGAAGCGCTGATCGAAGACGGCGACGACGAGACCGAGGTCTCCGAGCACATGGAAGTTGACTTCGACGTGTTCGGTGAGGACGACGAGATCGATGTCGAGACTGATGCGGAGACTGGTGCCGAGACTGATACCGAACCGGCGGAGGCCGAGGAAGCAGATGCGTCAGCCGGGTTGACCGCCCTGGCGGATCACGGGCCCGGCATTGCGCATGACGACCTCAAACTCATCAAGGGCATCGGCCCGGCGATCGAAAAGACGCTCAACGAACTCGGTATCTGCCGTTTCGACCAGATAGCCGAGATGAGCGAGTACGATATCGACCGGGTTGCGCAGCGCCTGAAGGGCTTTCGCACCAGGATCTATCGCGAAGACTGGATTGGCCAGGCACGCGACCTGCAGCTGCAGAAGACCGCTAGCTAAGCCTATTCATTCGGGCCTTGCAGGCCCTTGAGCTCGACTTCGAAGATCAGCGCAGCGCCCGGCGGAATGACATCACCGGCGCCGCGATCGCCATAACCCATTTCGGGCGCGATCTTCAATTCTCGAATCTCGCCGATGAGCATGCCGGCTACGCCCTCATCCCAACCTTTGATCACACGCCCCGCACCGAGCGGAAACTGGAATTCCTCACCGCGATCCACGGAGCTATCGAATTTCGCGCCTCGACCGTCTTGCGCGCGCTCATCGTGGAGCCAGCCCGTATAATGCACGGAGACGTAATCGCCCGCGACGGCCTCACGCCCGTGTCCGTTCTTGAGTTTTTTCATGGTCAGTCCGGGCATGATTTCCATCTCCTCGTTGGTCGGTGTCGCGGGCGCCGTAGCTGTCACGACTGTCGCCGGCTTCGCGGCTTCGGTGACCGGCAGTGATTCGGTATTTTCGGCCGAACAGCCGGTGATGAACGCAGCATAAGCCAGGGCAACGAGCGTCATTCTAAATGTCATAGTCATTCGCCTGTGATGATAAGAAAGGTCGCGTGGCTACTCGCCACTGTTGTCGAAATCCAGTGATGCGGAATTAATGCAGTACCGCAATCCGGTCGGTTGCGGGCCATCGTCGAATACGTGCCCGAGATGCGCGCCGCAATTGCTGCACACAACCTCCTTCCGGATCATGCCATGGCTTTCGTCAATATTGGTCTGCACAGCATCGCCCGCCAGGGGTAACCAGAAGCTCGGCCAGCCGGAGCCCGAATCGTACTTCTGCTCAGAGCTAAACAGCTCCGTCTCGCAGCATATACAGCGGTAGGTGCCGTCGCCCTTATGGTCCACGTACGCGCCCGTAAATGCACGCTCAGTGCCCTTCTCCTGAGTCACCCGGTATTGTTCGTCGCTGAGCTTCGCCCGGAGATCGCTATCTTTGTCTGCATTGTCGGCCATCTGGCGTTCTTTTAGCCTGCGTCACGCGTCGAATCAAGTTCCAGCAGCAGCTTGTTCATGCGACTGACGTACGCGGCCGGATTTTCGAGCTGCGTGCCCTCTGCCAGCAACGCATGATCGAGCACGATGTGCGACAGCGCACGAAAGCGCTCCTCATCAGTTTCACCGGATAATCGCTCGAGCAAAGGATGTTCGATATTGACCTCCAGTATTGGCTTTGTCTCCGGCAGGGCCTGGCCGCTCGCCTCCAGCATACGCTTGAGACTCGGATTGAGATCGCCCTCCCCGGCGACGACGCAGGCCGGTGACTCGACCAGCCGCCGGCTGACGTTGACCGCTTCAACGCGATCCTTAAGCATCTTTTTGATCTTCTTCAGCAGCGGCTTGTGTTCCTCGTTCGCCACGTCCTGGATGATCGCACCGTCGCCCTCGGGCAAGCTCAGACCTTCCCGGCCAACGTCCGCAAGCGGTTTGCTGTCGTACTCACCGAGGCCGTCAACGAGCCATGGATCGATTCGGTCAGTGAGCAACAGAACCTCGATGCCCTTCTCACGCAGTTGTTCGAGATGCGGACTGGCCGCGGCCGTCGCGTGGTTGTCCGCGAGCAGGTAGTAAATGCGGTCCTGACCTTCCTGAAGCCTCGAGATGTAGTCGTCGAGCGAATGCTCCTGCGCCGCGCCGTCGCCGTGCGTCGTCGCGAACCGCAACAGCTTTGCCAACTTGTCCTTATTGCCCGGATCCTCGACCACACCTTCCTTGACTACCGCGCCGAATTCACACCAGAAGTTTGCGTAGTCATCGCTATCATCTGCCGCGATTTTCTGCAGCATATCGAGGACGCGCCGCGTCAGTGCGCTGCGAATCGAGGTCAGATCCGGATGCCGCTGCAGGAGCTCACGCGACACATTGAGAGGCAGGTCGGAAGAGTCAATGACGCCTTTGACAAATCGCAGGTAGAGCGGCAGGAACTGCTCGGCATCATCCATGATGAAGACTCGCTGCACGTAGAGCTTCAGGCCTCGTGGAGTATCCCGATTCCAGAGATCGAACGGCGCATTCGCCGGGATATAGAGAAGACTCGTGTACTCACGCTTGCCTTCGACCTGATTGTGGCTCCACCGCAGCGGATCCGCGAAATCGTGTGACAGGTGTTTGTAGAACTCCCTGTACTCATCGTCAGAGATATCGGCACGTGAACGCGTCCACAGCGCCGTTGCGGAATTTACGATCCGGTCCTCGGCTTCTCCGCCGGCCAGGGTGACAGGGAAGGCGATGTGGTCAGAATACTTGTGAATCAGGTTTTCGAGCCGGGCTGGCTCGGAAAATTCGATCTCGGCATCTTTGAGATGCAACGTTACACGCGTACCCCGGCTCTCGAGCTCGACCGTCTCCACGGTGAATTCCCCTTCACCGTCCGACTCCCAGCGCACTCCATCACCGTCAGACAAACCCGCGCGGCGACTTTCAACGACAACATTGTCCGCAACGATGAATGCCGAGTAGAAACCGACGCCGAACTGGCCGATCAGGCGCGCGTCCTTTTGCTCATCACCGGTCATGCGACCCAGGAACTCAGCCGTACCGGATCGCGCAATCGTACCCAGGTTATCGACGAGCTCCTCGCGTGACATGCCGATGCCGTTGTCCACGACAGTAATCGTCTGTGCATCGCGATCGAATTCGATGCGTATGCCAAACTCGGCATCCTCGCCCAGCAACTCGGGCGTGGCGAGCGCTTCGAAGCGCAACTTGTCCGCTGCGTCGGATGCATTGGAGATCAGCTCGCGAAGAAATATCTCCTTGTTGCTGTACAGCGAGTGGATCATCAGCTGCAACAGCTGACGAACCTCGGTCTGGAAGCCGAGCGTTTCCCGGCCGTTAGTACTGCTCACGCGTGTCTCCCCAGGATGGAATTGCAACGGCCGCGAAACGGCCATGTCAGGGCACAAACGATAGGGTTTCGGGCGCCTTTTTCAAGGCCAATGTAGTCGCCGTAGCCGTGGCCGGCTCAGGCGGTGTCGTATTGAGCAGTCTCGGCTGCGACAGGTTGCGTCACCACCCTGTACAGCAAGAACACGAACATCAGGATTGCCAGGGCCATAGCCAGCGGTGGTTCGGCCAGCGCCAGTGCGATGCCGGCGACTCCGGCGATGGCCGCCAGAATCATAAGAGCGACCAGCCAGACCAGGTTTCGCAGTTTTTCCGCAACCAGACCAACGGCGCCGAACAGATCGTCCAGGTCATCGAGGTATTGCAGGAGTCGTTCCAAGTGTCCGGCCTGACGTACGACTAGCGTACGATGGTCAATAACGGGCCGCCGCCCTTGGGTTCGTCAGAATGACTGTCCGTCTCCGCGAGCGCCGCATGATTCGATTCCTTGGCATGCGCGATTGCCCGGTGAAACAGTTCCCAGCGTTGTCGCGACGATTCGTTCTTAAGAGATACGACCGGCGCTTCATTTTCGTGGTGCTTTGTTGACATACTGTCTTCGCAGTCCATTAGCAATAACAGTGTTAAAGCGACTATAGGCAGCTCTGCAATAGCGCTCCGTGAGGCAGATCACAGCTTTATTTGAAAGTCTTCGGCGCGGTCAAGAAATGCTCGAAAACCAGACGCAGTACCGCTTTTTACGACCGACGAGGTCACACTGCACGTCTCACAGGCAGCGCTCGGGTAACAAACAAAAACGCCGACATCGTGTCGGCGTTTTATGAAAAATAGTTGCGGACTTCTGCGGCTAATTGTTGTCCCTAATCATCATTCTCATCATCCGTCCAGTTGCGTTTAACCTGTTCGCTCCAGCTGCGGTAGCCTTTCCAGGTATAAAGTGACGGATCGATCCCGACCCTGCGGCCTCGCGGCGCGGGCGCTTTCGAGATCCAGCGACGATACTGTTGCCAGCCATCGGCATCGTTGGCCGCAGGTTGGTCAGGGCGCACAGTCGTCTGCGGCTTTTCGGCTTCGGGCTTCGCATCCGTTGCGTAGTCGTCGACCCATCTTATGTGTTTGCTATCGGGCATCGAGCCTGCTCGGTCAATCCGTTGATCAAATCCTATGTTTAATAACCCCGGATTCACAGGAACTGCATCACAGTGCCGTAGAGCATTTTTTACATAATTTTCAGAGGGTTACATTCCGTTTTTACTTAATCCCAGGGGTAACGACGTGACGCCTGCCCGGATTTCGACAACACCTGCGGCTTCGGCCGGGCGTTCACGATGCAATCGTCAGTTGTGTACCCGGTAGCACGGCTGATACGTGCCGGCGGCGATCTTCATGCGCTTTTGTTCGACAAAGGACGCCAGCAGGTCATCCAGCAATGCCATGATTCGCGCAGATCCGCGGATCTGAAACGGGCCGTGCTTTTCGATTTCAGCCGCGGTGTCGTCGCGAACATTGCCGGAAACGATACCGGAAAATGCACGGCGCAAGCTGGCGGCCAGCACATGTGGCTCCTGGTCTTCATTGATCGCAAGTTTGCTCATGTTGTCATGCGTCGCCGTGAAGGGCTGCTGGAAATCGCGATCGATCGTGAGGCGCCAGTTGAAATAATAGGCATCCCCATGTTGCTTGCGAAAATCGTGCACCGCTTCGAGACCATGCGCCAGCTCCCGCGCGACCGCGCGCGGATCATCAATGATGATCGAGTACCGCTTTTTCGCTTCGGCACCCAGTGTCGCGGTGACAAATTCGTCGATCTGGCGAAAATACGGCTCCGCCGACGCCGGGCCTGTCATGATCATCGGCAGAGGCTGCGTGGCATTGTCAGGATGCAGCAGTACACCAAGCAAATAGAGGATCTCCTCCGCCGTGCCAACGCCACCGGGAAAGACCACGATGCCGTGGCCAACGCGGACGAATGCCTCGAGCCGTTTTTCCATGTCCGGCATGATCACGAGTGAATTGACGATCGGATTCGGCGATTCGGCGGCGATGATTCCGGGTTCCGTGATGCCTATGTAGCGACCGTCACGTATGCGTTGTTTTGCATGCCCGATCGTCGCCCCTTTCATCGGACCTTTCATGGCGCCCGGGCCGCAACCCGTGCAGACATTCAGACCGCGCAGCCCCAATTCGTAGCCCACGAGCTTGCTGTAATCGTATTCGCTGCGACTGATCGCGTGGCCGCCCCAGCAGACAATGATGTTGAGGTTGGCCGGGGTGAGCAACAACTTCGCGTTGCGCACGATGTGAAACACCGCGTTTGTCGTGCCTTCGCTGCTTTGCAGGTCGAAGCGACTGTCCTCGTCGATTTCGTTACGCGTGAAGACGATGTCGCGCAGCACGGCAAACAGCAATTCGCGAATACCGCGGATCATTTTGCCGTCCACGAACGCGTTGGCCGGCGCTCCGCTCAGCGAGACCTTCAGCCCCCGATCCTGCTGGATGAATCCGACCTGGAAGTCCTTGAAGCGCTCGAGCACCGTCCGCGTGTCGTCCATCTCACTACCCGAATTCAGGACAGCCAGCATGCACCGCCGCAGTAACGGGTACAGGCCACCCTCACCGCCACCGCGCAGTTGATCAACTTCAAATTGCGACAGAACCTCGAGGCTGCCTTCCGGCCATACCTCGGCGTCAACCGTATCGTGATCGGTCATTGCTATTTCGCTTGTTTGCAGAGTTCAGGGGCGAATTTCTATCGCCGTATTCTCGCTCGTCATGAGCCAGATATCGATCATGTCGGAATTCGACACGGCGATACAACCATTGGTCCAGTCCTGAGTCCGGTAATAGGCCTCGGACCGGGTCGGTTCGTTGGGCTGCCCGTGAATCATGATCGCGCCGCCCGGATCCATGCCCATCTTGCGCGCCTCCGCACGATCGCGCTGATTCGGGTAGGACACATGGATTGCCAGGAAGTACTCGCTGTCGGGATGTCGAGCGTCGAGAGTGTAGGCGCCCTCGGGCGTTTTAAAGTCGCCTTCGTGTTCCTTGTCGCCGACGGGCCGGATACCAAGCGCGATCTTGAACGTTCGAAACGCCACGCCCCTTTTAAGCAGGTGCAGTTTGCGACTGGATTTCTCGACGACAACCTTGTCCGCGACCGGGAAGTCGCCCGCCAACGGGCTTTCCTGCCAACCCGGCACCACGACGCCTGCCATAAGCAGGGCGCTCATCATGCCGAGTTTTTGCCAACGTCCGACCATATGCGGAATCCTGAATGTCGTCGCAATCAAGACTAGCAAAATTGTCGGCCCTGAAAAAAGAGCCAGGTCACATCAGACATTTCTGCCAGCGATCCAACCGATGGCGAATCCGATGCCTCCTGCCACCAGCGTATAGACCGGCAGGAAGCGAAACAGCTGCGCGGGTTCTTCCGAGTCACTGAACATGCCGTCAAGATTGATCGAATACGCGTAGTGCAGATACAGCGACAGGCCAAGCGCAGGAATCGCGAATCCAGCCGTGCCCAACGGCCACCGCCAGCCCGTACCACTCCAGTTGCCATCGCCACGCCACAGCGTGATTGCCGCGAAGGCCAACACCAGCACGGGCGGCAGTAGATTACGCAGTACGTATGGTCCCCCCTGTTGGACGTCGTTGAACCAGAACGCTGCTGCAATGGTCACTAGCAGCACGGGCAGGAAACGCACCAGCATCATGCGGAAACGGAGCTGCATCAGGACTGATCCGTTCTCACCATGGTCGGGAATCGCACGGTCGTGCCGGGCGTGACCTTGTGCAGATCGAGGCCGGGGTTGTACTGGCGAAACAGCCATACCGGGACGTCGTACTGCCGCAGCGACAGTATCCAGATGGACTCACCGGAGCGGATCGTGTGCTCGGTCACGCCGGTAATGACGTTTTTACGAAAGAAACTGTCCTGCTGTCCGCGGTGGTAGTCAACGCGAAGGCTTTCGAATGTCTGTGCATCGACATCGCCGAACTCGAGCTTGATGCGTTGACCGACCTCAACCGGGGTGCGGAACGCAAAGCCGTTGATGTCGCGCAAGCGTTGGGTGCGCAGGCCCAACCAGTCCGCATAGTGTCCGAGCGTCTCGAGCGGCTGTACCTCGATGGTGTTGTCAGCAGCAACCGTGTAGTCGCTGGGGTCGGATAACAAGGTCGTCTGCAGGGTACCAACGAGACTCGAAGCCAGATCGCTCATGAGCGCAGCGGGCTCCAGGTCTTCGATCGGCAACGCCTCATCCGGCATTTCCTGGACCGACGAGTCCCCGACTTGCTCCTCGGTCACACTCGCAACCACGACCGGTGCCACAGGTTCGGGCTGCGCGGCGACTACCGCAGGCGCCGGGCCGGCCGCCGGCAGACGCAGCTGCTGCCCCGCACGTATCCGGTGACGGCTGCCGAGGCCATTCAGCGCGACGAGCGTCGATACCCGTGTGTCGTAGCGATCGGCGATTTCCGACAGCGTGTCACCGCGTGCAACTGTATGGAACAGATCGGGCAGCTGCTCGCCTTGCCAGCTATCACTCGGGACGAGCGCGACCAGATTGTCGATGGAATCGGTGATCGCGCTCTCGGGCATGCGCAAGCGGTAGCCGCGCGGCACGTGTTTGCTGCCTTGCCAGATCGTCGCCTGCAATGACGGATTGTGTTTCGCGATTTGCTTCGCCGATACGCCAAGCGCCTGCGCGAGATCATCTGCAGAAATGTAGTCCGGCAATTTCAGGTCGGCATAAGCGGTGGGCGATTCCCGCACGACCCCGGGAAAGTACTGCTCAGGATTCTGGTCGACCTGTTTCGCGGCCAGGAATGCGACGTAGAAATTGCGCGACGCGAAGCCGAACGTCCGACCGTTGTAATTGCGCAAAATTTCGACGTAGGCCGTATCGCCATAGCGGTGCATCGCACGGCGCACCCCCGACAATCCGTGGTTGTACGCGGTGATGGCCATCGGCCAGTTGCCCGCAATCGAATAATTGTAGGCCAGCAACCTGGCGGCGCCTCGCGTTGCTTCGAATGGGTCATTGCGCTCGTCAATGACGTGATCCACCTGCATGAAACGCCTACCCGTGCTGCGCGTAAACTGCCAGATGCCCGAAGCGCCAACGTGAGAGCGCGCGTCAGGATTGTAGGACGACTCGACGTGCGGCAATGCCGCGAGTTCGACCGGCACGCCGAGCGCGGTGAATTCCGCCTCGATGAAATCGCGCCAGCGACCCGAGCGCTCGAGCCCCTCGCGGAATCGATCGGACAGCCCGTGCTGAAAGCGAATGCGGCTCGCTGCCGCATCGAGCGTCGTATTGCTCACATCCGGTGGCCACAGCGCAAGCACGCGCTCATCTTCCGCGCTCAGATTGTCGCGTTTACCCTGGGCCAGCGAGCGCAGCACCGCTGCCACGGCGTCGCGGCGTTTCTTGACGCGGCGGTTGCGCTCGCGGCGGCCGAGATTCGCGGGCATATCGAGCCGCTCGTAGACGACCGCGAGATTGCGATTATCGTGCAGGACCCCCTCGTCCGTGTCGTAACGGGTGAATATCGACACCCAGAAATCGACGTCCGGCTGTAATTCTTCGGGAAACGGGAAGGTCTCTTCTGCAGCGACCGGTGCCAGCACGAAGACCGCGAGCAGGGCCAGCAAAGCGCATAAATTTCGTCTTTTTCTTGCCATTTAGATCAGTTCAAGTTTCAATCGCAAATTCTTGATTAGTTCACAGAAAAATACTGAATTTCAACGTAATCTTGGCGATGCTAATGAGCTTTGCCGGCCGCGGCAAATTACCGCTCGCCGGGCACCGCCACAAAATCTGATAACCATGACCAGCCAGCGCCACAAATCTGCCTTATGTCACCTCGCCATCGCGATGTTGCTGATCGCGTCTGGCAGCTGGGTGCGCGCCGGCGAAGTCGCCGTGGATCCGGCCGACAACGGCGCAGACATACGTGATGATACGACCGAGGATGTGGACTCGCGTTCCAGTGAAGTTGCGGCGGCCGCGGCAGAATTTGTCGAGGTCGTCCCGGAACACTCTCTCGACGTGCCGTTGGCTGAGGCCGTAACAACGGCCGAAGGTCTTGCCGAGCCCCTGCTGTTGCTGGGCGCCGAGATCGCGCCTGGTACCTCACAGCGGCTCTCCTGGTCCGCGACGGAGCTTTTCGAGGGTGTGCCCGTGTCGACACCGGTGCTCGTCGTCAACGGCGCACTCCCGGGTCCGACGCTATGCCTCACGGCTGCGGTACACGGCGACGAACTGAATGGCGTCGAGATGGTGAGGAGAGTGTTGCACGACATCAACGCCGAGAAACTGTCGGGCTCGATCATCGGTGTACCGATCGTCAACGTGCAGGGGTTCCGGCGCGGCTCACGTTACCTGCCCGATCGCCGTGACCTGAATCGTTATTTCCCCGGCAACCCGAAGGGTAGCGCCGCTGCGCGAATTGCCCATTCCTTCTTTACCAACATCGTCGCCCATTGTGACGCGATGGTAGATCTGCACACGGGCTCCTTCGAGCGCGCCAACCTGCCGCAGATTCGTGCGGACCTGCGCAATCCCGACGTCGTGACACTGACACAGGGATTCGGTTCCATGGTCATCCTGCACAGCAGCCCCGAGGTCGGCACGCTCCGTCACGCGGCGACCGAAGCCGGCATCCCTGCGGTGACACTCGAGGCCGGTGGGCCCTCGCAACTGGAACTCACCGAAGTCAAGCACGGCGTCAAGGGCATCGAGACCCTGATCGGCGCGATAGGCATGATGCGCAAGCGGCGTCTGTGGGGCGACCCCGAGCCGGTGTATTACCGCTCGTCCTGGGTGCGGGCCGATAGCGGTGGCATCCTGCTCGCGGATGTCAGTCTCGGCAGCTCAGTGCGCGAGGGCGATCTGCTCGGCACCATCACGGACCCGATGAACAATGCCCGCAGGGAACTTCGATCACCCTACTCGGGCCGCATTATCGGCATGGCCCGCAACCAGGTGGTCATGCCAGGCTTCGCGGCCTTCCACGTCGGCATTACAACGACCGATACGCCTGTCGAGGGCGAGCAGCAGGTCGAGCCGGCGATTGTGCATGAAGAGGAAAGCGCGAGCGACGATTACGTCGACGGCATGTCGGAATAGTAATAGGGATCAGAGCCCTGTTACATTTCTCTGCATGAGCAGCGACCGCACGCCACTCCATCGATATTGGACTCCACGTTACTGGCCGGCCTGGATGGGCATGGCCGTACTACGTGTCATCTGTCTGCTGCCGCACCGCGCCGCACTGGCGATCGGGCGGTCACTCGGCCGCCTGGCCGAACGTGCTACTGGCACACGCCGGGCAATTGTGCGCCGCAATATCGAGCTGTGCTTTCCCGAGCTCTCCGCGACCGATCGGGACACGCTTATGAGCAGGCATTTCGAAGCGCTGGGTATGTCGCTGGTCGAAATGGGCGTCGGCCGCTGGGCAAGCGATGCAACGCACCTCAAGCTGGCGCGCCTGGAGGGACTGGAGCACCTGCAGAAGGCACTCGACACAGGTAAAGGCGTCATCCTGCTGAGCGCGCACTTTACGACGCTGGAGATATCGGGGCGCGTACTTGCCATTAACAGTCCGCCCTTCGATGCCGTATTCCGAAAGAACAGCAGTGAGTTCATCACCGAACTGCAGCGCACGGGTCGCGAACGCTCAGCCGATACGACTATCGAAAAACGCGACATCAAGAAGATGGTGCGCAATCTTCGCAAGGGTCGCACGGTCTGGTATGCGCCTGACCAGAGCTACAATCGCAAAGGCTCGGAAGTGATACCGTTTTTTGGTGTGCCATCCATGCACACAACCGCGACGTCGATGCTCGCACGCCTCGGCGATGCGATAACGCTACCGTTCTTCCCGTGTCGACTGGACGACGGCAGCTATGTGCACCGGATACTACCGCCACTGGAAGATTTCCCGAGCGACGACGCAATCGAAGATACGAAAAAATATGTTCGGGTGCTCGAGGAGCATATTCGGAATTGCCCCGAGCAGTATTTCTGGCTTCACCGCAAGTTCAAGAACCTGCCCGAAGGCCACATCGACTACTACGCCGACCTCGACGCATTGAAATAACCTTCGAGGAGCGCCTCCCAGTTACCGGTATCGAAATGCACGCGCGGATCGAGCGTCTTGATCTTGACGAGCGAGCGGTGCAGGCGACTCAGTGTCTTCTGCTGCCATGCACCGGGCTGCAACAGGCGGCCGCGATCGAAATCGAGCATCCAGAGTCTGCCGGCATTGTCGATCTGCAGGTTATAGGCGTTCATGTCGGCATGGTAAACACCCGACGCATGAAACTCCTGGATCGAGGCGCCTGTCGATTGCCAGAAGTTCTCGTCACGCGCGCGCTCCGCGATGAACTGCGACAGCGGTTGAACTTCGGGTATGCGCACAGTGATGATGTCGGCCGTGTATGTCGGTCCCTGACGGCAATACCTCGCCGCAGCCGGCCTTGGTACGCGCAGGTCGTTCACGGCGAGCTTTGCAAGCAGGCGCCACTCCACGAACGAACGCGTGTTGTCCTCGCCGGTCCACACGTAGCGATCGCGCACGAGCCTGCCGACCAGACCGCCGCGCATGAAATGCCGCAGCACAAATTGCCGCGGCACATTGCCGACAAACATCGTATTGCCACGACCGGCCGATCTCAGGGAACCAGTCAGTGGTTCCGAGTGCAACCAGGTTCCGGCGAGGAACCGGTCCTCGGAAATCTGGTTGATGATGGCCTTATCGTATAGGATGGCGCCGGTCGCGGTCTTCTCGACGGTTTCGGTCAACGGATCCGTCCCTTGTTATCGATTTGTCTCACTTGTTCGCAAATTCTGCGCCCGAAGACATCTGCATCGTTCGACTCTCGGCGATTGGCGACACCTGCCATGCGCTTGCGGTCGTGCGTAACCTTCAGGATAACTGGCCTGACACCCGCATCACCTGGATCATCGGCAAAACCGAGGCCGGGCTCATTGGCGACATACCGGACGTGGAGTTTATCACCTTCGATAAATCCGAAGGCCGCGGCGCATATGCGGAAGTGCGGAAGCAGCTGGATGACAAGCAATTTGACGTCGCCTTATGCATGCACGCTTCGATGCGGGCAAATTTCCTCTGCCGCGTTATTCGGGCCACACACAAGATCGGCTTCGACAAGGCACGTGCGCGGGACTTCCAATGGCTGTTCACGGACCAGCGTATTCCGCCTGCAAGTGGCGAACATGCGCTCGAAGCGATGATGGGTTTCGCCCGGTTCATCGGTGCGCGGCCGACGGACCTGCGCTGGGACATCCCGATTGATGACGCGGATCGTCGATTCGCGGCCGGGTATACGGGTAAGCCCACGGTGATCATCAGCCCGTGCAGCAGTCAGCGCAGCCGAAATTTCCGCAATTGGCCGGTCGAGCACTTTGTTACGATCACCCGGCATCTGCGCGAGCGCTACCACGCCGAGATCGTTCTCACCGGTGGCAATTCCGGGCTCGAACGCGACTATGCCGACAAGATCAGTACCGTGACCGGTGCAAGTAACCTTGTCGGCCAGACCTCGTTGAAACAGTTGCTGGCACTGCTGGCAGCAGCCGACCTGGTCATCTGTCCGGACTCGGGCCCGGCCCACATGGCAACAGCCGCGGGCACGGCGGTACTGGGCCTTTATGCGACCTCGAACCCCGATCGAACAGGCCCGTACCTGTCGCAGCAGCTCACTGTGAATCGCTACCCCGACGCCGTGAGCAAGTATCTCGGCAAGGACGTACCTGACGTTCGTTGGGGACGCCGCGTGCGGCATCCGGAGGCGATGTCGCTAGTATCGACAGATGACGTTATCGGAAAGATCGACGAGGTTTTTGGATAATTGCGTCTTTTCAAGATCTGTTATCGACATTTCGAAGAATTTAAGGTCGAATTATTAACCGTAGTCGTGTCATATCCAACTCATAAGTCAATTGCTTATTTTTTCGATATTTTAAGATATTCGGGACAATATCGTGAGTTTTTGGATCATTTAGAAGCGATTCCTGGCTTACAGGTCCGGAAATACACCTGAAAATCGCTATTTCGCCAGCGCTCGCAGGCCCCAGTCGGTTCGGCTCTACAAGCCAATTTTCATTTTTATCGTAATTTCGGCACAAATCGACGCAAATTAACGCTATTTAGAGCGTCTTTCGGCGACGACATCATCCCGATCACTACCTCAGAAAAAATCGACAGATCTTGCTTGTTTTGCGATTTTCGCCACTTTTAGCGGCGGATAGATGTCTTTTATTGCGCGATCGACAACTCATCCAGGTAGTCTTTCACGCCCTGCTCGACCATGCGGAATTCAACATCGCAGCCCGCTGCGCGCAGGTGGCTGAGGTCTGCCTGCGTAAAGCTCTGGTAAGCCCCCTTGAGATGATCCGGAAAGGGTATGTAGCGGACCTTGCCGCGGCCGTGCCAGGCGATGACGGCGTTGGCCACATCGTTGAAGCTCTGCGCCTTGCCGGTTCCCGCATTGAAGATGCCGGAGACGGCCGGATTATCGAGGAACCACAGGTTCAGAGCGCAAATGTCCTCGACATAGACGAAGTCACGCAGTTGTTCACCGTCGCCGTAGCCACCGGATCCTTCGAACAGCCGTGTCTCGCCATCCGCAATGACCTGATTGTTGAAATGAAACGCGACGCTGGCCATCGACCCCTTGTGCTGCTCACGCGGCCCATAGACATTGAAGTAACGCAGGCCGACGACCTGGCTGCCGGGCGTCGCCGCCACGCGTCGCACGTAGCGATCGAACTGCAGCTTCGAATAGCCGTAAACGTTCAGGGGCGCCTCGTTGTCGGGCTTCTCGGCAAACGTCTGCGACGCACCATAGACGGCGGCCGACGATGCGTAAATATACGGGGTACCGTTCTCCAAGCAATGGTGCAGTAATCGCTGCGAATAGCCGTAGTTGTTGCGCATCATGTAGCGACCATCCCACTCCGTCGTTGCGGAGCACGCGCCCTCATGCAGGATCACACGAATCGACTTGCCAAATGCCATGTCCGATTCGAGACGCTCGAGAAAGTCGTCCTTGTCGAGATAGTCGGCTATCGGGAGGTCGGCGATGTTGACGAACTTGTGACCATCCTCCAGGTCGTCCACGACGACGACGTCATCGTGCCCCCGATCGATCAGGGCGCGGACGAGATTGCTGCCGATGAAGCCGGCGCCGCCGGTGACTACATGCATAGTTCGATTCCTGGCCGGGTTGGGCTCAATCGCTTTCTTCCAGGTAGTACTCGGCACCGCAGTAAGGACACTTAGCCTCGCCGGTTTCCTCGATGGGCAGGAACACCCTGGGGTGTGAATTCCAGAGATACATGCCTGGCATCGGGCACGACAGCGGCAAGTCCCGCTGGCGCACCGAATAGCGATTCTCCGCATTGGCTGGCGTAAGGTTTTGCTCGACGGTTCCCACTCTGCTTGCCACTGGATAATCCGGTTACGTTCCAAGTGAGAGCGAATTATACGCTGTCGTTCACACCACGGGCTATGACTCCGTCATGCCGAGATGTTGCTCCCACACGGCGGCGACAAAATCGCGTTCCGCATCGAATTCGCCGCTTTCGACGAACGGTGGACGATCGTTCAATGACAGGTGGTGCAGGCGCAGCCTGAACTCGCGATACACAGACTGTAGAATTGCGGCCGTCTGTACGTCGAGACGGCCGACGGCGGCCAGCGCGGCCAACTGCCGGATATTGTCGCTGTAGCGAATGACCGCCGGAAAAGCCGCGGCATTGTCGAGCACCAGGAATTGCACGATGAATTCTATGTCGCCGATGCCGCCGCGGCCGTGTTTCAGATCGAATCTGCCCGCGTCACTGCGATCGAGTTCCTTGCGCATGCGCCGGCGCATCGACAGAACGTCAGCGTGCAGACTGTCTCTTCGAACCCGGGACATCAGGGTCTCCGCCCTTATGCGCACGAAGTCGGCGGCGACGCTGGCACTTCCTGCAACCGGCCTCGCCCGCAGCAATGCCTGGTGTTCCCACGTCCAGGCATTCTCCTCCTGGTAGCGTTCGTAGGCATCGGTGCTCGTCACGAGCAAGCCCCTGCGGCCATCAGGCCGCAAGCGCGTATCGATTTCGTACATGACTCCGGAGCTGGTCTGTGTCGTCAGGAAATGCACGAGTCGGCGTACGAGCCGTCCGAAGAACATCGCGTTATCAAGCGGCTTTTCGCCATCCGTCTTCTGCGCCGCTCCGCGCGAATCGTGCAGGAACACGAGATCGAGATCCGAGCCGTACGACAATTCGAGACCGCCGAGTTTCCCGTAGCCGATGATGCCGAATCCGGCTTCGCGAATTTCGCCGTCAATGTCGTAACGTGGCAAGCCGTGCTTCTGCGTCACATCTCTCCATGCCGCGCGCAGCGCCCGGTCGAGTACCGTTTCTGCGAGAAAGGTAAGGCTGTCGCTGACCTTCATGATCGGCAAACCACCGCTGAAGTCCGCTACTGCGATGCGAAACAGGTTGGCACGCTGAAACTGCGCCAGTGACTCCATTTGCGCCTCGCTGTCCGCCGCCTGCAAGTGGGCTATCCGGCTGTCGAGTTCAGCCTCGAGATCCGCCTTGTCGACACGTTCCGTGTAGATGCGTGGATCGAGTAGTTCGTCGAGCAACACCGGAAACCGTGCGATTTGCTCCGCAATATAAGCGCTGCTCTCGCACAGGCGCACGAGCCTGCGCGCCGCAAGCAGGTTTTCATTCAGCAATGCCACGTACGCGCTGCGCCGCAGGATGCGATTAATCACCGACAACGATCGCTCGAGTGCCAGCACGGGGTTCCTGCATTGACTGATAAGCATCACGAGTCGGGGCATGAAGCGTTGCAAGCGCCGCCGCGATGCCGTGTCGATCTTCAATGTCGACGGTGAGTTCTGAAACGACGCAAGAGTTTCCGCGAGCGCGGCTGCATCCTGATGAGCCTCGAGCGCGTCAATCCAATCCTCAACCGTCGCTTCGCTTTTCCAGAGGACCGCAAATCGTCGCTCGAGTTCGTCCTCGGTTTTGGCCTCGCCGCGAAATGCGATCGCTTCAAATTCCCTGGTCACGTTTCCGCGGTGTGTGTCGAGTTCGCCGACCAGGTCTTGCCAGCTGGCAAAACCCATCGCAAAACTCAGCCGTCCGCGGTCGACGTCATCGGACGGCAAATCATGAGTCTGCTGATCTCGAGTGGCCTGGATGAAATTCTCGAGCCGTCGCAGGAAACTGTAGGCCTCCCACAAAGCGGTGACAGCTTGCGCACCGAGACCACGATCATCTGCCAGGGCCGGCAGTACTTCGCACAGCGACTGCCGCTGCAGGTCTTCGCGGCTGCCACCGCGAACCAGCTGCAGCGACTGCACGATGAACTCAATCTCCCGGATACCGCCGGGGCCGAGCTTGATGTTGTCAGCCAGTTCGCGACGCTTGACCTCCTCAGCGATCAGCGCGTGCATCTCGCGCAGGGATTCGAAGACCCCGTAGTCGAGATAGCGCCGGTACACGAACGGTAATATCAGATCCTGGAACAAATCGGCCTCTACATCGCGGTCGGGCCGGGGACCGACGATGCGCGCCTTAATGTAGGCGTAGCGCTCCCAGTCACGCCCGTGTTGCAGCAGGTAGGACTCGAGCGCCGCGAAACTGATCACGGGTGGTCCACTGTCACCGAACGGTCGCAAGCGTGTGTCGATACGAAAAACGAAGCCGTCGGCCGTCACCTCGTCGAGGAGTGCAACGACGCTTTGTGACAGGCGGGTGAAATACTGTTGGCCACTCAGCACCTTCGGGCCGGTGCTCTCACCGTCTCTCGAAAACAGAAAGATGAGATCGACGTCCGACGAAAAATTGAGCTCCGTACCGCCGAGCTTGCCCATGCCGAGAATGACAAAGGGCACAACTTCGCTGGAGGCATCAACAAAGCGGCCGAAGCGTTCTTCCAGTTGCCTCGTTGCGTATCGGGTCGCCGCGTCGAGCAGATGGTCCGCAAGCAGTGACAGCGCCTCGAGCGTCTCCGTAAGCTCGGCACTCCCTGTGACCTCGCGCCACAGGACCTGCAGCATGTAGCGGTGACGGAATCGCCTCAGTCGGGACCTGATCTCGTCGAAATCCGCATCACTCGCAGCAATTTCGTCCGCGAATTGCTCCAGTACCGCGACGCTTGTCGGCGTGCCAAACTCGACGAGCCTGTCACCGAGAGTGTCCCACTCCCGTAGCAGCGTATTGCCGGCGAATTCGCTGACCGCCAGCACACGTACCAGGTCCGATTCGACGTTCTCTGCAACCGGTTTGGCGTCGTGTTCGCTGTCGAGCCGCTCGAACCAGCGAGCGACTGCCGGTCGCAGCACTTGCGGCAGCTGCCGCAGCTTGTCGTCATTCCTCGCCATCGCGAGCAGTCTAACGGAAAGTGCACTATTGCCGCGTTACACGGCCTGATTCAAGCGGTGGATTTGCGGGCCTGGTCCGCCAGGTTTTCGAGTACCTTTTCGAACGACACGGGCTTGCCGATGGCATGACCCTGCGCAAAGTCGACGCCGAGCTTTGATATCAGCTTGCGCGTCTTGTTGCTCTCCACATACTCCGCCACCGTCACCAGTTCCATGACCTTCGCCACCTGTGTGATAGCCGCCACCATCGATTCCGAGATGCGGTTTTCAGTGATGTCCCGAATAAAGCCGCCATCGATCTTGAGAATGTCGACAGCAAAGTTTTTGAGGTACGCGAACGAGCTCAGGCCTGCACCAAAATCGTCGAGCGCGATGCTGCACCCGCGCTCGCGAAGCGCATCGATGAACTGCTGTGCCTTTGCAAGATTCGAGACAGCTGCGGATTCCGTCACTTCGAAGCCCAATGCCGTTGCCGGAATACCGGCCTCACTCAATTCGTCATCAATAAATTCCAGGATGTCGTCGTCCGACAGTGACTGCCCCGATAAGTTGACCGAGAACACGGCGCCAAGGTCATTCACGACGAGGGGATTGCCGGCGAGGCGCGCAATCGTCGCGGAGATTACCCAGCGATCGATCTGCGGCATCAACTGGTAGCGCTCTGCTGCCGAGAAGAATGCAGATGATGCAATGGGGCTGCCGTCATCGTCTTTCATTCGCAACAGAATTTCGTAGCGCGGCACGTCGTTCTTGGTGGTAAGACTCGCGATCGGCTGAGCTAGCAGGGAAAATTCATCCGAGTCGAGCGTCTGTTGAATCTGCGCGACGAGTTGCATGTCGTCGTGGCGACGTATAATGCTGTGATTCTGTTCGTCGTAGACCTCGATCCGGTCGCGACCATGGTCTTTCGCAGCTTCACAAGCCATGCGTGCTTCTGTCAGCGATGCGCCCTCGTCTCCCGAGCGCCGGTTGAACTCGGACACGCCGATACTGATTGTTACCTGCAACGACCTGTCGCCCTCGAGGAAGCGCAGGGATCTGCCCTTTTCGCGGATCTCGTGCGCAAATTCAACACCACGATCGGAGTCCGCGTGCGTCAGGAGGATGCAGAAATCGTCGCCCGTGAGCCGCGACAGCACCGCACTGCGAGGCAGGTCTTCCTCGAGCAATCGTGCAAATCGCATGATGACTTCGTCGCCCGCTTTGCGGCCAAAAGTGTCGTTGACGAGTTGCAGATTGTCGAGATCGAAGTAGATCATCTGATGCGAGTCGTTATCGGACTCCAGGTTCTTCCAGGCTTCGTGCAATTGCGCTTCAAAGCCCGAGCGGTTCATGAGGCCGGTCATCGAATCGAAGGACTGCTCGATGACGTATTCGACCTTGCGTACGATGTGCGACATGAAACGCCGGTGCGTGGTATTGAATGGTTCGCCGGACACCCGGCCGAGTTGCGCGATCATGCCCTCGACATTGCCATGCTTGTCGATCAGTGGACACAGCATCGTCTGATACCCGCGGTCGGCGACAGTCTCACCGCCCTCGACGGCCGGGATTTCGAACACGACGGGTTTGCGCTTGCCTTCGAGCTTCGGAAACATGTGATCGACCAGGTAGCGGTCGAGCACCTTGCGGTTGACGTTCTTCCAGCTGGAATGCGTCGCGCTGATACGAATCCGTTTGCCGGGCATGAGCAGTACGCTGTACGCGATGCCGAGGAAGCGGCCGCTCTGGCCAATCAGCTGTGCCAGCCCCGCGTGACTGCGCGACTGGCCATGAATCTTTTCGTCGACCTCGTAGACGAGCTTGAGCTCCGTCTCGACATCATTCTTGTGCGCGAGCGCTTCTTGCAACTCGCCACTAACGTGTAGACCTTCGCCGATCACGGCGACGGCCGGCGCCAGGATGTTGTTCAGTAAAGTGGGGTTGAACCAGGACGACTTGCCGGCGTTGCGCGAGAACACGACGACCAGGAAGCCCAGAGAGTCGCCGTCCTCACTGCGCACCGGCAGTACCAGCAGCGTCCGGCCGGATTTCAGCGTGCGGCGCACGAACTCCGCTTCGGGTGCCTCACCGCTCAGGATATCGGAGGGCAACTCGGTGACGAAATCGTTGATCTCGAAGTCGTCCGCACCGTCGCTGCTCCAGACGCAAATGCGATCGGTGTCATAGAAGCTGAAGCACTGCGCGCGTGGCACGAGCGACTGCAGCAAGTCCTTGGATTTGCCTATGTTTTTTATTGTCGCCAGGCTGTGAACGTCTGCTGACACGGCATGCTCCGTATCTTGTCGGATGCCTACCATGCCATCTGCCGCCCTGCCGGGCTGTGATTCAGGTCTCAGGTGAAACCATTTTCTCTTTGTGTTTCAGCCCATTACGGCCCCGGCGACCTGCAATATCTGGCCTTTTTAGCACACGCACAACAAAAACACGGGCCCCATACCGGGGCCCGTTGTCTTGTCGCATTACAGGGCCGCGAGCCAGCTGTCGTCAGAGCCCTCCTCGACACCTTCGAAGAGTGGTGTCGACAGGTAACGCTCGCCCGTATCCGGCAACATCGCCAGTATCACGGCGCCGTCAGGCGCTTTCACCGCGACGTCGAGTGCCGTCGCGAGCGTCGCCCCGGAGGAGATGCCCGTGAAAATGCCTTCCTTCGCTGCCAGTTCACGTGACACCTCGATCGCGCGGTCGTCGGCAACCGACATCAGTTCGTCATAGATGTCGCGGTCGAGAACATCCGGGATGAAGTCCGGTGTCCAGCCCTGAATCTTGTGCGGATTCCACTCGTCGCCCTTGAGAAGTGACGCGCCCGCGGGCTCGGTCGCGACGATCGTTACGTCGGGCCGCGCAGCCTTGATGGTCCGGCCGGCGCCCGTCATCGTGCCGCCGGTGCCGTAACCGGTCACCCAGTAGTCCAGCCGGCGGTCGGCGAAGTCGCGCAGAATCTCCGGGCCCGTCGTATTCGCGTGGTACTCGGGATTCGCAGGATTTTCGAACTGCCGGGCCAGGAACCAGCCGTGCTCCGCGGCCAGTTCCTCGGCTTTCCTGACCATGCCGGTGCCGCGTTCGGCGGCCGGAGTCAGGATGACCCTGGCTCCGAGACCACGCATGATCTTGCGCCGCTCCATTGAAAATGAGTCCGCCATCGTCGCGACGAATGGGTACCCCTTGGCGGCGCAGACCATCGCGAGTGCTATACCCGTGTTGCCGGACGTCGCTTCGATTACGGTCTGCCCCGGCTTCAGGGTCCCGCGTTGCTCGGCATCGTTGACGATTGCAAAAGCGAGCCGGTCCTTTACGGATGCCATCGGGTTGAAGGCTTCGACTTTGACGTACACCTCGACATTGTCGGGCGTCATGCGATTCAAGCGCACGACGGGTGTATTGCCGATGGTCTGGAGAATATTGTCGAAAATCATCCTGTTCTTCCTTGTTATTCGTGATTCGCCACTCTTTGTATAGCAGAAAACGCGCCAAATGCATCATCCCGCGCCATCTCGTGCATCTGGCACCGCAGTGCCCGGCCGAAAAAAACCTTTTGTTTCTGCGGATATAGCGCTGTGTTATATGTGTTCTGGTCGGCCGGCCGATTTTCGCCCGAAATTCAGTCACAAACGGCAGTTTCCGTGCCGGCTTAGACAAATGCGTTATTTGTCGCAATTTCGGAAACACTTGGGCATATCCGCTGTCACATACAGGAACCGCGCGCTGTTAAGCATCGAATGAAACTACAACAACTCAAGTACTTGCTGGCGATCGTCGACAACGGGCTGAACATAACGGCGGCTGCGGAGCGGCTGTATACGTCTCAGCCGGGGGTCAGCAAACAACTCAAGCTTCTCGAAGAAGAGCTCGGCCTGCAGTTGTTCACGCGCAAGGGCAAGAGCCTGGGTGGCGTCACAGCCGCTGGCCAGCAGGTGATCGACCGCGCACGAATCATCATGCAGGAAGTGGAGAACATCCGCAGCCTTGCGTCGGATTACTACCACGAGGAAGAGGGCACGCTATCGATCGCGACAACGCATACGCAGGCGCGTTACGTGTTGCCCGACGTCATTCGCGAGTTCCGCAAACGCTATCCGCGCGTAAGCCTCAATCTCCATCAGGGTACGTCAGAGCAGATCGCCGACATGGTCGCCGCGAATGAGATCGACTTCGCGATCGCCACAGGCTCTCGCAAGTTGTTCGCCAATCTGCTGCTCGTGCCGAGTTATCGCTGGGACCGGAAGATCCTCGTTCCAAACGAGCACAACCTCGCCCACCTCAATCACAAGCCCACGCTGCACGACCTGGCGGAGTATCCACTCGTCACCTACGTTTTCAGTTTCGGCGGCCAGTCGTCGCTGAAGAAGGCGTTCGCGAACGAGGGCCTCGAACCCGACGTCGTCTTCACGGCCCGTGACGCGGACGTTATCAAGACCTATGTTCGAATGGGGCTCGGTGTAGGCATCGTCGCCAGTATGGCCGAGGACTGTGACGACAAGAAGGATCTGACCGCGATAGAGGCCGAAGGCCTTTTCCCGCGCAGCACCACCTGGATCGGCTTCCGCAAGGATGCCGTGCTACGCCGCTACATGCTCGACTTCGTGCAGCTGTTCGCACCGCACATCACGGCCGACCAACTCGAACAGACCCGGCACGTACGCTCGCAAGACGACATCGACAAGTTATTCGAAAGCGCCGAACTACCGGTACGCGGCGGTTGCTCGGACGAGGTGCCGATCGCACCTGAAATGCACGCCGTCAGCGCCTGATTTGTTGCGCCAAGACAAGCGCGCTAATAGATACGAATACCACCGTGGCGTTTCCGGCTGCGGTGATCGACCCACAACAAGCCACCAATGAAGCCGGCAATCAGGCAGACGCCGATCGCACCGGCAACCCACGTCAGGGGAAGGCTGTACTGGTAGCGCTCGGCGCGACTCTGGTGTGATGCAATCTCCGTCTCGAGTTCCGCAACCCGCGAGCGCGTGACTTCGAGGTCTCCCTGCATTGTCGTGGCATCCGCCTCGAGCCTGTCGATCGTGGCCGCCGGGTCCGCGAATGCCTGGCGGGCGGATTCCAGTTCCCCGGTCAGACGATCGACCTCGGCCTGCGTTTCACTGACGATCAGCTTGGCCGGCTTGTCGTAAACGATGTAGGCGGCTTTGACGTAGCCCTGCGTACTATCCGGCAGCTGAATATGGGCGTACAGGCGATCGCGCGATAACACTTCGAACTCCTGACCACTTTCGAGAGAACGGAATGCCCGGTCACTCGTGTCTTCGGCCTGGTGCAGCCCGAGCACCAACCGGTCGGTAACGTACCCCGTTTCCGCCGCCGCCAAGATCGGCAACAGTGCCAGCAGCCCGATAACAAAACGCATAGTGGATCTCCCTTGCCCGCGGGGAGTGTACTACAGCAGCGTCGGAAGTCTTTACACTTATTGCTCGTGCAACCAGCGCAACAGCGCGAATTGTGCCTCCTCACCGGGACCGCGATGCACGTCGTCGTGATTGTGCAGCATGACGACTGTATAGCGCCGGCCGGACCTTGATTGCAGGTAGCCGGCGATCGCCGCAACATGATCGAGCGATCCGGTCTTGAGATGAGCCTGCCCGGTCAACTCCGCATCGTCAAACTTGCGCCGCAATGTTCCGTCCAGCCCTGAAAGCGCCATCGACGCCAGGTACTCCGGCATGTACGGCTGGCGCCAGGCGTATTCGAGCAACGCCGCAAACTCGCTCGCCGAGATGCGCGCCTCACGGGACAAGCCGGCGCCGTTGTCCAGCTCCAGGTGAGGAAATTCGATGCCCGTTTCCTGCAGCCAGTCGCCGACGACCCTGCGCCCGCCGCTTTCCGTACCGGGCGGCCCCAGGACTTCAGCCGACAAGGTGTACAGGATCTGTCGCGCCATGACATTGTTGCTGTTCTTGTTAACGCGCGAAATGATCTCCGCGAGCGGCAGGGAATCGAACGTGACAAGGGGCTCGGCCTCTTCCGGGGCCTTCGCGTTCATCCAGCCGCCCCTGAATTCGCCGCCCGATTCACGCCACACGGACATGAACATGCCGTAGCTGAATTCGTTGTGATTTAGTGCCGTGCGGTCCATTGCGTAGCTCTTGCAACCGTTTGGAAACCGGCCGCTGAAAATCATTTTGTCGATCGCTTCGTTCGCCGTAATCGTGATGCCGCGTTGATAGCCGCCGCAGTAACCACGGCCAAGGGCGAGCCGATTCTCGACGCGCAAGTTTTCCAGCGGCGGATCAACCCAGACTCTGACAGCGTTGCGCTCGTGGTCCGGCTCGAACCAGTACCGCACGACTTTGAAATTCATCAGCAACGCGTTGGGCACCACGTTATAGGCACGCAGCGGTTGGCGGTCGAACTCGGCAGGATCGGACTCACCGACTTCGAAATAACTGTCATCGAGGAGCAGATTGCCGTCGATTGAGTGCACTCCGGCCTGCCGCACGAGGCGCAACATCTGCCACACGCGCTCGGTGACCAGGAAAGGATCCCCGTGACCTTTGATCAACAGATCACCATTGAGCTTGCCGGCGTCGAGTTCACCGAGCGCATGTACTTCGGTGGTCCATCGGTAGGCCGGTCCGAGGATATCCAGCGCGACCAGCGTTGTAAGCAACTTCATGGTCGATGCCGGGTTACGTGGCTCCCCATCATTCCAGCGCAATACGGTCTCGCCGCTGTCTATATCCCGCACATGAATACTGAGAGAGTCGTGTGGAACCTTGCGAATATCGAGAATGCGCTGCACCGGCGCAGGCAGCTGTTCCTCGGCCGCAATTGCGATTACGCCCGGCGTCAAACCAATAATCAGCAGCAGGCTGCCAAACATCCTGATCGTCATGTCACCCCGGTTTTACGGTTCCGTTTGCCCTCGCAGCGCACGCGTTGCCGCACGGTGCACGATCCAGACAATAGCGGCGATGGCGACTACAGCGATCGCCGCTATCCAGAAAGCGCCACTCGTGGGTCGCACTTCGCCGGCCAGAATCTGTCCGAAGTCGTCCGCGAGAGTGCCAAGATATACGTACAGCAGTACGGCTGGCAACATCCCCAGCGCGGTTGCCGCGACATAGGTCGTCGCGCGGACACGCGTCAGCCCGAAAGCGTAGTTGAGAAGATTGAACGGCAACACGATCGCAAAACGCGTCAGGAAGATGATGTAGAACGACTGTGCGTCGACGGCTTCATCGAGCGCCTGCAGTTTCAGATTGTCCCCCATGCGCTTCTCGACCCACGACCGTCCGAGCGCGCGGCCGGCGAGGAACGCGCCAAACGCGCCGACGGTGATGCCGAAGAGTGCGTAAGGCAAGCCCGGAAACAGCCCGAATAGCAGCCCGGCGATCATCATCGATATCCAGCCGGGAAACAGCGCAATGGTGGCAATGATCACGATCATCACGTAGGCGACCGGTACGGCAACCGGATACGCATCGTTCAGTTGCGTCAGGCTCTCCAGCCACTCCGTGACCGGAAGACTTCGGAACATGATCGCAACAGCGATCAGTCCGATGAGGACGAGAACCCGGTTGATTGCTGCACGGCTCATCAGCGTCTGCGCCGGGCTGGTTTGCGAATTCCCAGCGTACGAATTCGATCTGCGAGAGTGGTTGGCTTGATGCCCAGTAACTCGGCCGCGCCGTCCGGCCCGGAGACGCGCCAGTCTGTCTGCTTCAATGCGGCGATAAGGTTGTTCTTCTGGAATTCGCGCATCTCTTTTTCGGTCATGAACGTGACATCGGCAGGAGAATCGACCGCGGGTAACGGGTCCGCCGACGCTTCCGCAGGCATCGAAGCTTCCAGACGCAGTACGTTACCGGGTGAGAGAATGACCGCCCTTTCGATCACGTTCTTGAGCTCCCGAACATTACCGGGCCAGTCGTAACGGCGCAGCTTGTTGGCCTGGCCGCGTGTCAGCGTCATCGGCTCGCGACCGAAATCCTTGCACGTCTCCTCCAGGAAATCCTGCGCGAGCTGGATCACGTCGTCGCCACGGTCCCGGAGCGGCGGTACTTCGACCGGGAACACGCTCAGGCGATAGAACAGGTCCTCCCGAAACTTCCCGTCGACGATCTCTCGTTCCAGGTCGCGGTTCGTCGCGGCGATGACCCGAACGTCGACCGATCGGGTGACGTCGTCGCCGACACGTTCGAATTCACTTTCCTGCAGGACACGCAGCAGTTTGCCCTGTAATTCCGTGGGTAACTCGCCGACTTCGTCGAGAAAGATCGTGCCGCCATCCGCCAGCTGAAATCGCCCGACACGATCGCGATGCGCACCGGTAAACGCTCCTTTGACATGCCCGAAGAACTCGCTCTCGAAAAGCTCCTTCGGTATGGATGCGCAGTTCACTTTGACGAGCGGTCCTTCCGCTCTCGGGCTACGACCGTGAATCGCGTGCGCGACGAGTTCCTTGCCAACGCCGGATTCGCCCATCAACAGGACATTGACGGGCGTGTCCGCAACGGCTTCGACGCGTTTCAGCATCTCCCGCAGCGCCGGGCTCGTACCGGCAATGCGGCCGAGATTCATTGCGACATTGACCTCTTCGCGCAGGTAGTCGCGCTCGAGTTCAAGTTCCTCCCGAAGGCGCGCATTTTCGGCAAGCGTTTGGCGCAGCTGGCTCTCCGCTCGCTTGCGCTCGGTGACATCCTTCGACGCCACGAGCATGCGATCGACGTTGCCGGATGCGTCGCGGTGCGACATTGCCGACATCACGATGTCGAGCACCTGCCCATCCTTGGTCAGCATCTGTCGATCAACGTTATTGAACTCCCCCCGATTGACGGCGTCCTGCAACTTGATTCCCGCGAACTTCTTGCGATCGGCCTCGCTATAGAAGTCGGTCACCGGGCGCCCGAGTACTTCCTCACGCGTGTAGCCGAGTTTTTGCAGCCAATGATCGGTAACCGTCTGGATTTGCCCGTCGGCGTCCAGCGTATGCAGGATCGCCGGCGTCGAGCGGTACAGATCCCGGTACTTGAAGCTCGCGCGGGCCTGGTCGGTAACCTCTGAATACATGGCGATGGTCTGCAGAAACCGGCCTTCGGGGTCGTACTCGATGATCGCGTCGACGACGCAGTCAACAACCTCACCGGAACGCGTAACGAAGCTCACCGGCTTGTTTTCGAGTTTCCCGGTCCTGCGCAGTGCGGGGCGGAATTCCTCTTTGATGCGTTGCAAGGACTCCGGTGTAACGTAGTCATCCGGCAGGCGGCCGATCAGATGTTCTCTCGAATAGCCGAGACGCTCGACGAACGCGTCGTTGACATCGAGATATCTGCCGTCCTCACCGATCGCGATTGCCATCGCGGGCGCCTTGCGAAACAGCCATTGGTAATCATCGACTTGGATCATCGCGCCAGTTTATACGAAATTTCGTAATAATGGTTACGGTATTTCGTTATTTACGATTTTTCGTAATTAGTGCTTTCATGATAAGCCATTGTATATGAAGGTATTTCAAGGTTGGCACGACTTGTGCAGTGATATGCACTTAGTGGTTATTAACGAATGCATTGCGGCGTCAGGGTGACGCCGGCAACCTCACAAGGAGTTAAAGACATGAAAGACTACGTCGAAAACGGGCTGGCGCTGGCGGGCATGCTCGTCGTGCTGGCCGGTGTCATGTTTGCCGCAGCCGCGGCATTGACCTGATACCAGGCACGTTGGCCTGATATCAGGCACGTTTCGATGTGCGCAGGTCCGACCTTGATATTGGCTGGGCTGGCCGCACATTGATTGCGAACACCGGGGGCGCAAAAGCGCAACTCTAAAACCCCCTGAGGTGGTTCGCACGGCCGGGTCTCTCTCCCCCGATTGCCAGGCCAACGAATCACCTCGCAACAAGCCGGCAGGATTGCCGGCTTGAAAACGGACCGGGAAGGTCCGGCGGCAACCCCCCCTGCCGCTAAAACCTGGGCGCCGGGGTCCGTTCCGTGTCGGATCGGCCCGCTGAATCGTTCATCGAATGCAGCACTCCGGCGCCTTCTTTTTTGGCCGAATTGGCTATCAGCGATGCACGCGATCGCGATGACTTTCCGCGCGGCCGGCATGATTCCTGGCACCGTGATTACTGATACTTTCGCGCACCTTGCGCAGCCAGATACGCGCCCAGGCGAACTCGAGACCGAGGATGGCGAGGCCGATGGGAATGACGATCAGCCCGGGCCCCGGCGTTACGAGCATGACGATACCCAGCACCAGGATTGTGGAGCCAACAGCAAGCACCGCAATACGGCGTGCCGTCTTGTAGGTGAGATGCGCGACCTTGTTAATCATGGATTTTCCGGATGTCGTGCCATATGTCGGACAATTTGCACGAGATTACCACTAATCGATTGCCTATAATCCGACCGTCCCGGCACGGCGATTACTGCATGCTGACCCAAATTATATTGCTGCCTGTTTACTACTTCATCGTTGCCGACGTCGATCGACTGTTCGTGCACACCGAACCCGCGGTCGCCTCGATCACCCCGCATCCCGGAAGTCGCAAACTAATCCGCCTTCCCGAACTCGAGTTTCCCCTGCGAATCAGCGCGCAATGTGCTGCGGGCCGTACGCCTGAATCCATCTCGATCAGTGTCGCCGACACCCACAGGACTTTCAGCGGGGAAATTCTTCCGGTTTCCGCAACACTCGATACGTCTGTGCGAATTCCTCCGCGTCAGATTGCGCCGATAGCCATTCGGGACTTCTGTATCACCGCAAGCGAATCTCGACCTTCCCTGCTGGTGACTACCGCATTGACGGCGCAGATCTCGTTGCGCTGCGTGAAAGACGATGAGCGCAGCATTGCATTCCGGGCGGAAGCGCTGGATGTCGTGCTCAACTGTGAGACCAGCGGCGCAACAGCGCCGGACATGGCCGCGATCAGGACTCCCCGGCGGCCAGATTCAGCTGCAGAAAACTGAGCGTCCTCTGCCAGGCGTCTTCGGCAAATTCCGGTTTGTAATTGTTGCCGGTCGGATTCGCGAATGCGTGCCCGGCGCCCGGATAAACATGAATTTCATGGCTCATTCGCAGCCGCTTGAGTGACTGCTCAAAACCTTTGACAGACTCGATGCTGATGCTGCGATCCGCATCACCGAAAAACGCGAGGATCGGTGCATTGATTGGGCGCAGTTTCTCCTCGTCGTCAATCACCTGGCCGTAATAGATCACCGCGGCATCGAGTTCTTTGGGAAACAGCATGGCCGTATTGAGCGACCAGCCTCCACCGAAGCACCAACCGAGCGACGCAACGCGCGGTGCCCCGGCGACGTCGTTGACGAACGCATAAGCCTGTTCGATATTTGCGGTCGCGGATTGCGGATTCTCGACGACACGCAGCATCATTTGCCTGGCGGCCTCCGGGTTGCTCGCGATCTCGGCGCCGAACAAGTCAACGGCCAGCACGATATAGCCTTCACCGGCCAACCGTTCTGCCATCGCGCGAATGTTGTCGTTCAGTCCCCACCATTCGTGAATCATTATGATCGCAGGCAAGGGCTCGACCATGTCCGACGGGTACGCGAAGTGTCCGTAGACGATTTCGTTGTCCACTTCGGCATAGGCCATGCGCTCTCCTGTGACATCACGCGCCGGTTCGATTAACGCGGCCGCGCTCGGCTCCGCGACGTCCTGCGCGTGCTCCTTTGCCATCGCCTCGACATTGGCCCGGGCAGCCGCCTGGTCCTGAACTTCTGGTCCGGGATCCGCCTTGTCACAAGCGGCGAGGAAAAGGCTCATAGCGATCAGTGCCGCGCCACGCGCCGGAGTGCAATCGATCATAGAATGGTCCTGCGGATTTTCGCCAAGTGTAATCGAAAATGCGCGTCGGTCGAAGGATTCGCTGTACGTATCCTTGAACGATTACACTTTCGACCATCTGACCAAAAGTTGTGGGGGGCGATCCGTGACACTGCTTCAGGAATCGATCATCTATTTGCTGGCCGCAATTATCAGCGTGCCCATCAGCAAGCGCCTGGGTTTCGGGTCCGTGCTTGGCTACCTGGCCGCAGGCATCATCATCGGCCCATTTGGGTTCGCGTTCATCCACGAATCGCAACACATTCTGCATTTTGCCGAACTCGGGGTCGTCTTACTGCTGTTTATCATCGGTCTCGAACTCAAGCCGTCCCGCCTCTGGGTCATGCGCAAAATGGTCTTCGGCCTTGGTACGGCGCAGGTGCTGATCAGCGCACTCGTCTTGGGCTTGCTTGCCTGGCTCTACGGCCTGGGCGCAACGACGTCGGCTGTCATCGGGCTCATACTCGCACTGTCCTCGACGGCATTCGTATTGCAGATGCTCGCGGAGAAAAAGCAGCTGACCTCGCACTACGGGCGCGCAGCGTTTTCGATCCTGTTGTTGCAGGATCTCGCCGTCATCCCGTTGCTCGCGATTCTGCCGTTACTTGGCGTCAAAGCAGTGACGGCCGGTGGATTCGACCTGACAGGAGCCGGCATCGGCGTCGCAACCATAGCGGCGTTGATCATAGGCGGCCGCTTCCTCCTGAAGCCGACGCTCCACATGGTTGCCGCCGCCGGAATTCCGGAATTGTTCACCGCGACGGCCTTGCTGGTCGTCATCGGTGCGGCCTTACTCATGGAAGTTGCCGGCATGTCGATGGTCCTCGGCGCATTCCTGGCCGGCATGTTGCTCGCCGACTCAGAGTACCGGCATCAGCTCGAGGCCGATATCGCACCATTCAAAGGCCTTCTCCTGGGCCTCTTCTTCATCGCCGTCGGGATGTCGGTGAATATCAACCTGCTGCTCGAGGTGCCCGCAAAGATCCTGTTGTTCGTCACAGCGCTGATGCTGGCAAAGGCACTAGTACTGATTCCGCTCGCGCGACTATTCGGTATGTGCGACTGGCGCAATGCGTTGAGCCTTGCGGCCGTCATGTCGCAGGGAGGCGAGTTCGCGTTCGTACTATTTGCCGTAGCGACGCGCGAACGATTGATACCAGCTGCGCTGATCGACGATTTGATCCTCGCCGTCGCCGTATCGATGCTGCTGACACCCTTCGTTTACTTGCTGAATGAGCGCTTCGGCAAGACGCTCGAAAAGCCTGTCGAACCGGACTTCGACGAGCCGCCCGATGACCGACATGAAGTCATTATCGCCGGCTTCGGCCGTGTCGGGCAGATCGTCGGGCGCCTGCTGACGAGCATTGACAAGCCGTTTACGGCACTCGAAATCGACTCGTCGCAGGTCCACATTGTTCGCCGCTACGGCAACAGCGTGCATTTTGGCGATGCCTCGCGTTCGGAGGTACTGCGCGCCGCGGGCGCAGGGCACGCCAAGGTGCTCGTGCTGGCGACAGCCGCGATGGGGACGTCGCTGCATATCGCTGAAACCGCGAAACGTCAGTTTCCCAACCTGACGATTGTCGCAAGGGCCCATAACCGACGCCATGCACACAAACTCATGGATGCCGGTGTCGATCACATTATTCGCGACACGCTTCTATCAAGCATTGCGATGGGTGAGAGAGTGCTCGAGAGACTGGGCCTCGACGACAACGACGTTCATCATGTTTCCGATATGTTCAGGGAGCGTGACGAAAAACTGCTACTCGAGCAACACGCGATACAGAATTCCGAGGAAAAGCTGATCCAGTCAGCCAAAGACTCCGCCAGGGAGCTTGAATCCATCCTGGAGCAGGACCGCCGGCGCAAGCAGTAGCTCAGTCTTCCCAATCGTCGTCCTCATCCCATTCGCGAAGCTTACTTTTGTCCACCTGGCGCCATTGCTGATCGCTTTTTTTCATGTACTCGAACACCTTCGCGATCGTGTAAATCACGACGAGCGCAATGAAAATCAGAATCGGCCAGAGACCTTCAGGCATCACGTACAAACTGCATGGAATAGAGAAAAGAGCTTAACATCGGTGACATGAGCTCGACACGAACATCAGCTACCAGGCGCACGATCGCCTTCATTCGTGAGTCGCTGCGCGACAACGAAGTCGACTACACGCAAGGACGTGTAAGCGTTGCGCTCGGCCTGCTCGCAATTCCGATGATGCTCGAGATGTCGATGGAAGCGATTTTCGCAGTCGTCGACATCGCCTTCGTCTCCCGTCTTGGCACCGATGCCGTTGCGGCCGTCGGCATTACCGAGGCCCTGATCACAATCCTGTATGCCGTCGCCATCGGCCTCGGCATGGGCGTGACCGCCATGGTGTCGCGTCGCATCGGCGCAAAAGACCAGGATGCGGCGGCCCGTGTGACCGGTCAGTCGATCTGGTTCGGCGCGCTGCTGTCGATCGTCATCGGCGTACTCGGAGTCATTTTCGCTGAGGACATGCTGCGAATGATGGGTGCATCAGAGAGCGTCGTGGATCAAGGCAAGGGATTCACTGCCGTGTTGCTCGGTGGTTCGGCCAGTATTCTGTACCTCTTCTTGCTCAATGCCGCGTTCCGCGGCGCTGGCGACGCGGCAGTCGCATTACGTTCATTGTGGCTTGCAAACGGTATCAACATCGTCCTCGATCCCTGCCTGATTTTCGGGCTCGGACCGTTTCCGGAGATGGGCGTGACCGGAGCGGCTGTGGCGACGACGATCGGTCGTGGCGTCGGCGTCGTCTACCAGCTGTATTACCTCATCGGCGGCCGCGGGCGGCTTGAATTTCACATGCGCCACCTGCGATTCGAATTCGCACTGATGCGCCGTATGATCATCATCTCGGTTGGTGGTATCGGCCAGTTCCTGATCGCGACGTCGAGCTGGATCGTCATCATGCGCATTGTTGCGATCTACGGCAGCGGGGCGATCGCCGCGTATACGATCGCTTTGCGCATCATCGAGTTCGTATTCCTGCCGGCCTGGGGTCTCGGCAACGCCGCGGCAACGCTGGTCGGGCAGAATCTTGGCGCCGGGAAACCGGACCGCGCCGAGGAATCTGCCTGGCAAGCTGCGAAATACAATGCGATTTTCATGACGGGACTCGGCTTCCTTTCCGTGCTTGCTGCACCCTGGATTGCAGCGCTGCTCTCGAGCGATCCCGATGTATTGCGTTACGGCACGAGTTGCATCCGCATCCTGGGCATTGGATATCCAATGTACGCGGTCGGCATGATAATGGTTCAGGCACTGAACGGGGCGGGCGATACGGCGACGCCATCGATACTCAACTTTGTGTGTTTCTGGCTGACGCAGATCCCGCTCGCCTGGTGGCTCGCGGAGCCTCTCAGCTGGGGACCGAACGGCGTCTTCTGGTCGATCGTCATCTCGGAGTCGCTGTTGACCGTGTTGTCGGTGATGGTGTTCAGGCGCGGCAACTGGAAACAACAGATCGCCTGACAGCCCTGGCTCAAGTCCAGTAGACTGCGCGCAATATTTTCAGGAGCTAACCATGGATGACCTTTCCCGCCTTGCCAATATGGCGGAAATCATCGGCGCTGCCGTCGTTATCGGCGGTATTTTCTTCGCGGTTATTCAGATGCGGCAGCTGCGCCAGCAACGCCGTGAACTGGCCGCAATCGAGCTGTTTCGCTTTTTCGGCAGGCCACAATTCTCGCACGCCTACCGGGAAGTACTACGCATGCCTGACGGCCTGGACGTCGATGCGATGCGCACATACTCCGAGACAGCCGAAAACTGCGCGATGACTATCAGCACGACCATGGAGAGCATTGGCGTCATGATGTATCAGCGCATCGTGCCATCGGTCCTGGTTAAGAACCTGATGGGCAGCAGTGCGGTCCTGCTATGGCGGAAACTGGAGGTCTATATCAACGGGATTCGAAATGATCTCGACAATCCCGCCGCCTTCGAGTGGTTCCAGTGGTTGGCCGAAACTCTCGAAACGCTGCAGGACGGTGACCAGCCGCCCGCCTACGAGGCACACAAGGACTGGAAGCCCACAGGCCTCACTCCCGAGATCTGACAAGACATGAACGAGCCGCCACTCATCGACATCCACAATGCGACGATATGGCGGGGTACGACGTGCGTATTCGACAAGCTGAGCCTGACAATTCGGCAGCACGAACGCATCGCGATACTGGGCCCGAACGGTTCGGGCAAGACGACGCTTCTGAAGACGATCAATCGCGAGCTGTACCCGGTCGTCGCGGACGATTCGTGGGTGAAAATTCTCGGGCGGGAACACTGGAACGTCTGGGAGCTGCGCAAGCACATCGGCATCGTTTCGCACGACCTGCATCAGCGTTACAGGCCGACAGCAACGGCTCTCGAGGTCATCGTTTCAGGCTATCTGTCGAGCATTGGTGTACACGGCATACTCGCCGAGCGAATTGGCAACGACCAGATCGCCGCTGCACGCAACATTCTCGAGGAGCTCGGAATTGGCGAACTCGCCGACAGGCCGTTGAAATCGATGTCGACAGGACAACAGCGGCGCTGCCTGCTCGGTCGCGCGCTCGTTCACCGCCCGGATACGCTGATATTCGACGAACCTACCGCAGGCCTCGATTTCTCCGCCAGTTTCGACTATCTCGGCCGCGTCCGGTCGCTGGCCCGAGATGGCTGCAATATCGTGATCGTCACCCACCATCTGAACGAAATTCCGCCCGAGGTCGAGCGCGTGATCGTCCTGCACGAGGGAACGATCGCCGCCGATGGCTCGAAATCGGACGTGCTGACGGCCGAGCGGCTGAGCGAGGTCTACGGCACGCCGATCCAGGTGGCCGAGGTCGACGGTTACTATCTCGCTTACCCCGGAGCGCAGACGTTCGCCAAAACGTGACCTGTTACGTTAACTTGAGGATGGATTAAGCCTATTCTCGGGCGATGTTCATGGTTTTGAGGACTTTCCTGTCGAGCCTGCCGCTCATCGCGCTGCCCGCCGTGGCGGCCGAAACCACGGTCGTGACCGGCATCACGAGCGTCGGTCCCGCCATGTTCATGTTCACGATTGCCGGCGCTCTGTTCCTGACGCTGATCTTCCGCAAGGCAGCCACGCAGCTCGCCCATTACATCGTCTCGCGTATTGGTGAGATCCGTATCCGGCGCGCACTCGAGTCTCGCACCAAGGACGTATTGCACGACTTCATGCTGCCCGGCGCTTATGGCGGCATCGCGCGAATCGATCACGCCTGCATGACGGCCGGCGGCATCCTCTGCATCCAGACCAAGCATTACAACGGCATCGTGTTTGGCGAGGCCGACGAACCGCAGTGGACCAACGTGGACGGCGTGACGCGTCGGCGTTTCCTGAACCCGCTGATCCAGAACGAGGGCCGCACGCGCGCATTGCAAAAAGTCGTTCCGGACGTGCCGGTAGCCAATCTCGTTATCTTTACGGGTTCCGTGGAATTCACCTCGGCGCCGCCCAAGAATGTCATTCGCGTCGCCGAACTCGAGAGCTTCATCGCGAAGTATGTTTTCGGCCCGAGCAAGATCGAAGACTGGGATGCGGTGTGGATGACCCTGCAGTCGGTCGCACTGACCGACGCAGAAACGCGCAAGGACCACGCAGCCCAGCTCAGCTTCTCCTGATTCGCCAGCCATGCTTTATACTCGGGCGCTCTATTGCCTGGCGGTTGACCAATGCCCGATTCTGCAGCCCTGATCACGTCGCCCATCGGCGTACTCGCCATACTTTGCGCCGTCGCCGCGTTCTTCTTCTACCTCGAGAAGGCCACGGGTGCGAAACTGTTCCAGTTTCTTCCGCCGTTACTGTTCATCTACATCACACCGGTCATTCTCAGTAATGTCGACATCGGCGGCACCACGGTGATGCCTAACGAGTCGATTATTTACAGCGGCCTCAGCAAGTATGCATTGCCGGCCTTCATCGTACTGATGTTGATCAAGGTGGACGTCCCCGCGGTCGTGCGCATAATGGGCAAAGGCGTGCTCGTCATGCTGATGGGCACCGCGGGCGTCATGGTCGGCGCCGTTGTCTCCTACATGATCGTGCACCGCTGGCTTTCCGAAGATGCCTGGACCGGTATCGGTGCGCTCGCCGGCAGCTGGATCGGTGGCACCGCGAACATGGCGGCAACCAAGGAAATGCTGGGCACATCCAACGAGCTGTTTGGTCTGGCGGTCATTGCCGATAACGCCGTCTACATCGTCTGGCTGCCGCTACTCCTGACATCGCGCAACTTCGCCGACAAGTTCAACGCCTGGGCGCGCGTTCCCGAAGAGCGGCTGAAAGCGATGGAGGAAGCGGCCGAGACCCATGTCGAGGAAGAACACGTACCGACGATGCCGGAATACATTTTCCTCGCCGCCGTGGTCATTGTCGTCTCCTGGATCGGCATCACGCTCGCCCCTGTGATCTCGCAGTGGATTGGCACCAACGTCGAAGCCCTCGCACCTGTGTTCGGCGAGTCGACGACTCGCATCCTGCTGGTTACGACGATCGCGCTGCTATTGTCCGTCACACCGGTGTCCAAGCTGCCGAACTCGACGGCGATGGGCACTGCGCTGGTCTATATCTTCGTTGCAGGCATCGGCGCCCGGGCCGAGGTTGCCGGGCTCGCACAGGCCCCGGCATTCCTGCTCGGCGCGTTCATCTGGATCTTCATCCACGGCGCATTCTGCCTGGCGGGCGCGTGGATCTTTCGCGTCGATATCCACAGCGTCGCAATCGCATCCGCAGCAAATATCGGAGCCGCCGCCTCGGCACCGATCGTGGCCGCGCACCACAAGCCGAGCCTCGTGCCCGTCTCCATCCTGATGGCGCTGCTGGGCTATGCGATGGGTAATTACCTCGCCCCACTGACGGGCTATCTCGCGAAATTCGCCGTAGGACAATAACGCGGTTGACATGCAGCCGAAAAGCTGCATAATAATATGCAACCTTTTGGCTGCGTATTAACGATGGACGCGATATTCAAGGCACTGGCCGACCCGACCCGACGCGCGTTGCTGGACCGGTTGTTCGCGGAGCAGGGTCAGACACTGACTGAGCTGATCGACGGGCTCGACATGCGCCGGCAGTCCGCCGCCAAGCACCTGGCGGTCCTCGAGGACGCCGGGCTGGTCAGCTGCCAGTGGCAAGGCAGGGAGAAATTGCATTATCTCAATCCCGTGCCGATCGCCGAGATCAATCGCCGCTGGCTCGACAAGTTCTCGGGCGCGCGCGCCGCAGCCATTTTGAATCTACGAGATGCATTGCAGGAGAAAGACGATGAGTAAACCGGAGTTTGTATACATGACCGTAATCGCAGCGCCGCCAGAAGAAGTCTGGAAGGGCCTGACGACGGCCGAGTTCACGCGCCAGTACTGGCACAACACACGAGTTCAAAGTGACTACGAGCCAGGCAGCAAAATCGAGTTTCTGAACCCGGACGACAGTGTCGGCGTCGCCGGCGAGATCCTGAGCGCCGATTTTCCGAAAGAGCTCGCCTACACGTGGGAATTCACGGGCAAGGATTCGACGGCTGCTGGCGACCCACCGTCACGCGTGACCTTCAGACTCCAACGGCTCAACACCGGGACGCGACTGACCGTCGTCCACGACCAGCTCGTGGAGGGTACGCAGACGGCATCCATGATCAGTTTCGGTTGGCCACACGTTATCGCAGGACTCAAGACCCTGCTGGAGACTGGTCAAGCCGTCGACTTCACAGGCGCCGAGGAATCAGACTGCCCCGGACAACAAGCCGCTGCGAACGGCTAGACCCGCCAGGGGGGATGCTTGCGGTTCTCGGCGGCCCAATCGAGACGTTGATGGTATCGTGACGCCATGCCGACGGTCACGATACAAGACGTAAAGCGCGTTGCAATCAGGACTTCCGTTGCCGTCGCAGCGGTTGTCATCGTACTCGGCGCGCTGCTGACATGGGCATGGAACACACGGCCGGAGATCGCCGACACCGGACTGCGCCCGCCAGTCGAGGTGGCCAACGAATCACCAACGGTGACGGTCACCTGGTTCGGCGTAACGACACTGTTGTTCGATGATGGCGAGACTCAGATTCTGATCGACGGATTCATATCACGGCCGTCGTTGTTCGAAACGCTGCTCGGCATCCCCGTCTCGAGCGACGCCCCGATGATCAACTTCGTCCTCAATGAGTATCGGATACAGCGACTCGCTGCGATCATTCCCGTGCACTCGCACTACGATCACGCGATGGATGTCGGCGCGATTGCCAACCGCAGCAGCGCTTCGATTATTGGTTCCGAGACCACCGCGAACATCGCTCGTGGTGCGGGTGTTCCCGAGGATCAGATTGTCGTGGTCAGTGATGCGACGCCCTACGCTTTCGGTGATTTCACGGTGACGCTTATTCCGTCCGTGCACGCGCCGATCGGGCCGAGAGGCTCGGTACCGCTGCCGGGTACAGTGGATGAGCCGCTGGAAACTCCCGCTCGTATCACGGCATGGCGCGTTGGTGGCGCGTTCTCGATCGTCGTCGCGCACCCAAAGGGCACGACAATCGTGCAAGGGAGCGCCGGCTACGTCGATGGTGCGCTCGACCAGGTACAGGCGGATGTCGTTATGCTCGGCGTTGGACTACTCGAAAGTCTTGGCCGCGACTATGCGGAGGGCTACTGGCAGTCCCTGGTGACGGCGACGGGGGCGACGCGAGTATTTCCGACTCACTTCGACGACTACACGCAACCTTTCGGCGAGATAGAGTTGTTACCCGCGCTGCTAGATAACTTCGTCAACACAGCAACATGGCTGCAGGAATTTCGCGATACCTGGGACCGCGACAGCCAGCTGTATCTTCCGGTCTTCGGACAAGCATTGACGCTCTATCCCGAGGAATCACCGGACGCCTGAAGCACCAGTGTGCCGGCGATCAGGGCTTCCTTGTCGCCCTTGTTCATGCGCTTGATGCGATGCTCCAGCCGCAGCGCATCACTACGATCACCCGCGGCAACTTCGAAAACAAGTTCGACCGGTAACCTGCCTCGCAGGTATTTGGCACCGCGCGCGCCGCTGCGATGCTCCTCGAGCCGGCGCCGGACATCGAGCGCGATGCCCGTATACAGACTGCCGTCGGCACAGCGCAGAATGTAAATACTATAGGACAAGGTCGTTACCGCGAATCGTCGCGGTGGACGCGCTCCGTCGATGCCGGATATTTGCCGAGTAACGCTGCGGGCCGTATTGGTCGAGATTCGAGGTTGCCGCCACAATTGGGACAGACGCCCGCGAACACGTCTTCCGCACAGTCCCGACAGAACGTGCACTCGAATGTACAGATCATGGCTTGCTGAGAGTCGGGCGGCAGGTCCCGATCGCAGGCTTCGCAGTTAGGACGAAGCTGCAGCATGGATCAGGCGTTGCCGCCGGTCAGGGCATCTCCAAGGACACGGAATGCGCCGACCTCGATGCCGGTCAGGTTTTCCGGCGTTTCCGCAAATGTGAGCGCAATCTCGCTCGCACCGTCGAGTGCATCCACCGGTCCGTTGAACGTCAGTCGCAACATGTTGCCGAGCAGTTGAGCTTCGCTCAGCAGCTCGTGGCCACCGAACTGCTTCTCGTTGATCTCGATGTGCATCGTTTCATCGAAGTCGTCCTCGATCGTCCTTACGAGCAGCAGATAATCCTCGATATCGCCGCTCTCCGACGTCTTCGCGAAAAACAACATCGTGGCATTGTCGCGAACATCGAATGCGACCGTATCGTAATGGCGGCTGTCGGACATCACGCCCTCCGCTCGTCAATGGACAAACTGCAGTCTACGCCACACGGCCTTTTATTGCAGCGATGCGGGCATCCTTGTCTTCCCAAATCGCTCCCAGCCAGCGGTGCATGTCACGTCGAGATTCGCGGTCGTTCTCGTAGTCGCCAGCCAGTAATTCAGCGTCGATCGGGCGGGTCCGCACGTCGACGGTAACGGTCACCCGCTCGCCGCAAATCATGTCCCAGAACTTGGGCACGCTACCCGAGTAGACGAGAGTCACGTCGACGATGGCGTCAAAGGTCTCCCCCATCGACGATATTGCGACGGCAACGCCCCCGGCCCGCGGCGGCAACAACTGACGATGCGGCGAATTTCGCGCGACCCTCTTTGCCTCGCTGAAGCGGGTTCCCTCGACGAAGTTGATGACCGAAGTCGGCGTGTCCTCGAACTTCCTGCACGCGAGACGCGTCGCCTCCAGGTCCTTGCCTTTCTTCTCCGGGTGTTTCGCAAGGTACGACGGTGAGTAGCGCTTCATGAACGGCATGTCGAGCGCCCAGAAACCGATGCCGAGCAACGGAAACCAGACGAGTTGCTGTTTGATGAAGAACTTCAATAGCGGTATGCGGCGGTTGAATGCAACCTGCAGGACCACGATGTCGACCCAGGTCTGGTGATTCGCGAGGACCAGGTACCAGCCCTGTCGGCTGAGGTCCTCGACCCCGTCTGCGCGCCAGGCCCGTGAGCCCGATCCCGCCAGTATCAGGCGATTACCACTGATCCAGTTCTCGGCCATTGCCATCAGCCATCGAGTAACGACGCGCCGCACCGGCTTGACGGGAATGATCAGCTTCACCAGCGCCAGCAACATCACTGGCACGATCCAGACCATCGTATTGATCGTTAGCCCCGCGAACGTCAGCACACCCCGGGCTTGCCTGAAAAATGACTTCACTCGTTACCTGTAACAACCCGAACAGACTGCCGTATTTTAGCGCGAAGCAGCTGCCGTTAGCGGCTTGCCGGGGCAGTTGCCTTGGAGTACCTTGATTCCAACAACGGAGCACAAAATTGAGCAGCGAACGAATACGCGATCTTCTGGCCGAACTCAACAGGGAATTGCAGGCGACGGGAGACATTGACGCCGAAACTCACGAGTTGCTGGCGCAGCTCAACGAAGATCTCGACAAGATCACCGACGGCGACGGCGCATCGGCCGGAGACCGCGCCAAAGACCTCGAATCCCGATTTGCAGCAGAACACCCGGTTGCCGAGCGCATCGCAAGAGAAATCGCCGATATCCTGGCTAAGATGGGAATCTGAGGCGAAAATGCCTGGCGCTGCGACGATGGGCCGCGGCCTGCTGGCATTTTCGGCGCTTGCGATCATCCTGTTTTTCGCCATCGTCGACCCGGTTCCGCAGGACCCCGCGTATCACGCGTTCGCTGACACACGTTCGCTGCTCGGGGTCGCAAACTTCTGGAACGTAATGACGAATTTGCCGTTCCTGCTGGCAGGCGCTTACGGCCTGGCCTTTGTCGCAAGAAATCCCGACGCCGTGGGCGACTCCGACTTGCGGTGGCCCTGGTTTATTTTTTTCGCGGGCATCGCGTTGACCGCGTTCGGCTCCGGGTATTTTCACCTGGTGCCGGGGAATGGCTCCCTCGTGTGGGACCGCTTGCCGATGACGATCGGTTTTGCGGGCCTGTTCGCGATCGTCATCGGTGAATATCTGTCGCCACGCGCAGCGCGCACGTTGCTCATGCCGTTCCTGGTCGTCGGTGCTGCGTCGGTCTTCTACTGGCACCTGACGGAATCCGCCGGAAGCGGCGACCTGCGTCCGTATGCGGTCGTGCAGTTTCTGCCGGCCCTGTTGATCCCGGCGATACTCGTCATCCGTCGCGACGCCTCTGACCTTACCGGAACGTTCTGGCTGCTGGTCCTGTTCTACGTCGCAGCCAAGTTGCTCGAATATTTCGACGACGGCGTCTACGGCGCATTGCAGGTGATGAGCGGCCATTCGTTGAAACACGTCGTCGCAGCGCTCTCGCCTGCCATCCTGATCCTCGCGCTGCATCGCAGATTGGAACGACCAGCCGGTAAAGCTCATGACTGAGATCACCTATGAGGGAAGCTGCCATTGCGGCTCGATCGGCTACGATTATTCCACTGCGATACCGCCCGATGAATGGTCTATCCGTGCCTGCCAGTGCGCGTTCTGCCGCGCACATGACGCACTCAGCACGTCCGACGCGCAGGGTCGAATCGCGTTTCTTGCGAGCGACCCATTGCCGCTACAGCGCTATCGGTTCGCGCTACGTACCGCCGATTTTCTCTTGTGCCGCAACTGCGGTATCTACATCGGCGCCGTGATCGAAGCCGGGTCGGGCCGCTTCGGCATCGTTAACACACATTCCCTGACGCCGGTACCGAATAGCATCGCCGAGGTCGCACCTATCAGTTATGACGGCGAGGATACGAGCGGGCGCGTTAGCCGGCGCGAGGAACGCTGGACACCGGTGACCAGTGTTCCCTGGTAGGCGTTAACGCCAAACGCTCTCGTGCATTGCGGTAAGCCCTGCGCTGCGGAATTTCGGCGGCCCGTTATCGATGTCGTCGTAGCGGTCGACCAACTGCAGCGTGGGCCAGTAAGCCAGCACTTCGTCCGCGGGGACCGAAAACGGCGGCCCCGTTGCTATCGTGTCGTCGTAGTCGATCGTGATGATGAGTCGACAAGCGTCGGGGGTCAGTAGCGAATCGAGATGTGCCGCATAGGCCGGCCTAAGGTCAGGCGGCAACGCGATCAGCGCACCGCGATCGTAGCACGCGTCAAATCCCGCGACATCGAACTCGAAGAAGTCGCCGCAATAGATCGTGATACGCCGGTCCGTTCCTTTGTAGACCGTCAGTCCAGCATCGCGAGTTTCGTAGCCGATGCCGTTCTCGGCGAAAAACGCCCGGGCTGCGATATCGGACAGCTCGACACCGACGACCTGGTTACCCTGCTCCTCGAGCCACAGCAGATCCGTCGTCTTGCCACACAGCGGCACCAGTACGCGCTTGTTGCCGGCACACCAGTGTTTGCGGAGGCTGGCGTTGCCGCCCGCCTCGTGCCACCCGATACGGCCTTCTTCCCAACGCTCCAGCCATGGTTCTGTCACGGGATATTGTCCTTTGTCGCCTGTTTGTGGAAGCGCGCCCCGGCGCGCGATCGGAGTCAGTAATAGTCCCTAGTTTACGCATCGGGTAAGCAGCGTTACCATGCCCGCCCCGTCACCGCACAGGAATCGATCCATGGCGACTGCAGTACGTATCGACGGCAAGGCCAGGGCCGCCGAAATATCGGAAAAAATAACGGCGGAAACGGCGGCGCTGTTGCGCGATCACGGCGTCAAACCCGGGCTTGCTGTGGTTATCATCGGTGAGGATCCGGCCAGCCAGGTCTACGTGCGCAACAAGAAACGCACGGCTGAGGCCTGTGGCTTCAATTCGGTACAACATACGTTGCCCGTGGACGTGTCCGAACAGGAAGTACTCGACCTGGTCACTGCTCTCAACGACGACGACGCCATTCACGGCATCCTGGTGCAATTGCCATTGCCCGGGCATCTCGACGAGCAAAGTATTACGCAATCGATCTCGCCAGCCAAGGATGTTGATGGTTTTCACTACATCAATATCGGCAAGCTCACAGCAGGCGATACCGCCGATGCCTTTATCCCCTGCACGCCGGCCGGTTGCATGTTGATGATCGAAGATCATCTCGGTGCGGATCTGTCCGGCCTGACCGCAGTCATCGTTGGGCGTTCCAACATCGTCGGTAAGCCGATGGCAGCCCTGCTGCTTGCTCGTCATGCCACCGTGACGATATGCCACAGCCGCACGCCGGACCTTCCGGGCGTTGTGCGCGGGGCAGATATTGTCATTGCCGCCGTCGGCAGGCCGAACATGATTGGCGGCGACTGGATCAAGCCGGGTGCGGTCATCATCGACGTCGGCATCAATCGCGTCGAAGTCACGGTCGACGGTGAGACCAAAAACAAACTCACGGGTGACGTCAATTACGACGAGGCAATAGAAGTTGCCAGGGCTGTCACGCCCGTACCCGGCGGTGTTGGACCGATGACAATTACAATGCTGATGGCAAATACCTTGCGTTCCGCGAAGCTCGCCGCCGGTCTTGGAACGTGACAGACAAGACCGTAGTCATACTGCACCTGAAGTCGGCTGCTCTCCCGGCCGTGAAACAGGCGATCAAGACTGTAAAAAAGGAAGGTCACGACTTGCGGGTCTTTGTTCCCTATGGCGGGAAGGAAGTGGCACGCATCGTGCGTGAGACTCTGGATCGCGGCGCCGAGCGCATCATCGCCGGCGGCGGAGATGGCACGCTCAATGCTGTAGTGAACACGATCGTTGTAGCGGGCGACGACAAACCCGACCTTACGTTCGGCGTCTTCCCGCTCGGCACCGCGAATGACTTCGCACGTGGTTGCGGGCTGCCGCTGGACGATTTGACCCAGTGTCTGCGGATCGCCTGCAGCAGCAAGGGCCACGCCGTCGATGTCGGGGTCCTCAACGACCGCAACTTCATCAATGTCGCGAGCCTAGGATTTGGCGCGGAGATAACGGCGACCACGACCGCGCAGCTCAAGAAGGCGCTCGGCGGAGCTGCATACACGCTTACGGGTCTCGTCAAGGCAATGAACCTAACGCCACATACCGGCCGTGTGCTCGTGCCGGGAGGGGAGGATCTCGACGGCAGTATCCTTTTCGCGGCTGTCGGTAATAATCGCTACGCCGGCGGTGGATTCGAGGTTGCACCGCTCGCAAGGCTCGATGACGGGTTGCTGGACCTCTGCGCGATCCGGATCGATCGTGGCATCCGCCTTGCGAGTATCGGACAGGAACTCAACGACCCGATGAATCCCGACAACGTCCACGTGAACTATCGGCAACTCGAAGATTTCACGATCGAGTCGGATCGCGAGCTGCATTGCAACCTCGATGGTGAGCCGCTGCAGACTACGCGGTTGGAGTTTCACGTCCGTCCGCAACACTTGAACGTCGCGTTCTAATCTCACCCCGGGGCCGGGGGTCGGTCGCCAGCGCTAGTCGTTGGCGACCGACTGCAGGCGGAATTGAAATGTCCGGCAGGTCTTGATACCGGGCACTTCCTTTTCCGGGGGCAGCGCCACGTAGCGTGAGGTCCTGATCGCACGAATCGACGGCCTTTCGAAGATTCGGTCGGTACTCGAGCGCACGGCGATACGATAGGGTCGGCCCTTGCGATCGACGTTGAAGCAAACCTGCACGTCGCCTTCGACACGATCACGCCTGGCGATGGCCGGGTAGACCGGGGCAACGGTATTCAGCGGAACGCGCTCTCTGTTCCAATCAGGCAGGTGGATCACGCTGGGCTCATCCGCCGCGAAGCTGCCCGATGCCAGCAATAGCAGCACGGCTGGCAACAGCCTGCTATTCACCACCATTCACCGGAACCTGGCGACGATCGTCGATAGTGATGCTCGGCGCTACCGGGTCTGTTTCATCCAGCAACATGGACTTGACGATCTTCAGGGTACGCGCATTCGGATTGATCGCCTCGCCATCTGCGATATCCCGTTCTGCATCCGCGTAACGTTTTTGCTTGACGTAGACCAGCGCGCGATTGCTGTAGCTGCGCCAGTGCCTATCATCGATGATGAGGGCCTGGTTACAGGCATCGAGCGCTTCGTCCAACCGGTCGAGCATGAAGAGTCCGGCACACAGATTGGAGTAACCGGCGACTCGCTCCCGATCATTGGAGGCGCTACGTAAGCCGCTTCGCGTCAGCCGTACGCCATCCTCCGCATTGCCCGTACGCAATGCTGTCGCACCGTCGGCCAGGTCGATATTGCTCGGCCCGATGACCGTGCGCGGCTGGCTGTCCTCCTGCCCTGTGGCGGGCACGACCACGACGATACCCAGCAGGGCAAGTAGTGGTACAAATCGTCGAATTATCATGGTCCTTCGTCCGGGCGCCGGACGCCGGGTTCAGCCGTCCGCCTCGAGGTGCTTGTTGAAGAATTGGACGGTTCTTTGCCACGCGAGTTCAGCCGCCGTCTCGTCATAACGCGGCGTCGTGTCGTTATGAAAGCCGTGCTGAACACCTTCGTAGTCGTGATGGACGTAATCTGCGCCGGCTTTTTTCAGTCCCTGCTCGAAACCGGGCCAGGTCGCGTTCACGCGTTCGTCGAGTTCGGCATGGTTCAGCATCAGGGGCGCCTCGATGGACGACGCCTGTTCCGCCGCCGGATGCCGGCCATAGAATGATACGCCAGCGTCGAGATCCGGAAGCCTCGTGGCAAGTTGCAGTACCTTGCCGCCGCCAAAGCAGAAGCCCACGACACCGATACGACCGGATGTGTCGGGATGCTCGCGCAGGAACTTCACTGCGGCAATGAAATCCTCGGTCATCTCTTCGCTATCACGCTGTTTTTGCAGCGCCCTGCCTTCGTCGTCGTTGCCTGGGTAACCACCCAGCGGCGTCAGCGCGTCGGGAGCGAATGCTATGTAGCCGGCGACCGCCAGTCTCCTGGCGACGTCCTCGATGTAAGGATTCAGGCCACGATTCTCGTGGATGACGACAATGCCCGGCAGTTTGTGATCAGTGACGGCGGGGCGCGCGAAGTAACCGCGCATCACCCCTGCGCCCTGTGGAGAAGCGTACTTCTTGTAGCTCGTCGAAATCGTTCGATCACCGGGATCGACTTGCTGCGCCAGCGCATAATCAGGGCTCAGCGTCGCCAGCAGCGTCGCGGCCGATACGCCAGTAGCCGTAAATTTGGCGGCCCTGTCCAGGAATTCGCGCCGGCTGATCGTGCCGTGAACGTAACCATCAAACAGCTTCCAGACACGTCGATCAATATCGCGGCCGTCGCTCATCGATCAGCCACTGATGTAGTGTTCGAGGTGTTCTATTTCCTCTTTCTGGTCCGCAATAATGGCCTGCACGAGATCGCCGATCGAGATCATGCCGACGACCTGGTCGTCGTCGACGACGGGCAGATGCCGGATCTTCTTTTCCGTCATCAGTTCCATGCACTGGTCAACGCGGTGATCGCTGGATGTCGTCAAGACATCCGTCGACATGATGTCCTCGACCCGGGTCTCTTTCGAAGACCGTCCCTTGATGATGACTTTGCGAGCGTAATCGCGCTCGGTGACGATACCGAGCAATTTCGCGTCGTCGTCCATGACGACGAGCGAGCCGATGGATTTGTCGGCCATGAGTTTGATGGCGTCAAACACGGATGCGTCCGGCGAAATGGAAATTATGTGCCTGACTTTCACATCGAGCAGGTGTTTAACGAGTTTCATGTTCCTCCCCTTCCCCGCCCGCGACGGCTGGTTATCAGCGCGACCAAGAGTGACACCCCATTATCCGGGTTCGTCATCATTCTAGCTTGACGAAACAAAGCCCGCCATCGCTGGCGGGCTTTGAGGTCTTAAATCAAAGACTTACAGAGAGCTCTGTGTGTCAGTCGTCCTGCTCGACGACGCCGCGCACGTTAGTGAAGGTCACCCCGCCGCTGCCATCGTCTACGATGATCAGGTCCTTCTCGACGTCGTCGACCCTGATATTGCCGGAGCCGTCTTCTATCCTGACCGAACCGCCGACACCCTGAATCTCGATGGTCCCGGAACCGTCAATAATGAATACGTCACCGGATGCGGCGCTGACTTTGATCGAACCAGAGCCGTCATCCACGGTTACGGATCCGGCGTTCGTGACCTGGATGGAGCCACTGCCGTCATCAATGAGCACGTCACCCGTTACGCCTGAAATTGTCGTTGAACCTGATCCGTCATCCACGTTTAGTGCTATACCGGCAGGCATGCGCACGTCCAGGTCGATCGTGGCGTCACCGTCCCAATGCCAGGCGGAATTAAATCCTGACTTGAGCTCTGCCCGCTCGCCATCTCGCTCGAGCTGCAAGTCGAGCCGCTTTTCGATCAGTTTCAGCGCATCTTTCTCGTTCTTTTCTTCGATGATGATCGTCGCCGTCACCATGATGTCCGCGGCACCATCGGCGCCGGTAACAACAAGCGATCCTGCGCCGGCATCGATTACAAACTCGGTCAGTCCGGCTGACTGCAACGTCAGTTCGCGAACCTCGGTGTAGTTACTGGAATCAGCCTGGGCCAGGCTCACAACGAACATCGCCATTACTATGAATCCACGCATCACGTGCTCCTTCGAATTATTTCGTCGCACAAAGTCATCCATTAGACGCTTGTCAACACCGTTTGGTTGCAACGCTGGGATTCAGGGATTGGCTGTCTGGCGGTACGGCCTAAGGCGGCGCTCGATGTCACCACCCGAGTACCAGGTACCGCGAACCATCACGCCATGAATTCTGCGGCTGTTGCCGATGGTCTCGAGTGGATTGCCATCCAGCAGTACGAGGTCCGCCTGCCGGCCGACCTGGACGGTGCCGGTATCAATATCCAGAAATTTGGCGGCATTGACCGTTCCCGCCTGCAGGGCCTCGAACGGTGTCAACCCGGCTACGACGAGAAATTCCAGTTCATTGTGCAAGGAATAACCCGGCACGTTGAAGATCTGCGGCGCATCCGAGCCCAGCAGGATCCTGCCACCCGCCTCGTGCAACGCAAGGATCAGCGCACGCCGGATCCGGATTGCTTCTGCCGCTACTTCGGGACTGAACCCGCGTTCGGCCTGCTGCGCTTCTTTTGCGGCGATCCACCGATCCACAGTCTCAGCTGGCATGTATTGCATGTCCGGTCGGTTGCGAAGCTCCGTGACGGAGACCTCGTTGATAAGTTGCTCGATCAACGACTGCGTCGGCACGTTCCACACACCCGCCTTTGCGGTCTCGGTAGCGAGCGTTGCGATTCTGTCGGCATTGACCTGATCCGCCAGCAATACGTCGAAGAACCCGCCGTAGCCACCTGACGGATCGAAGTTGCTCGGCATCAGCGCCGCCATGTAGCCGTCGAGGTGATCGATCGTCGCGATACCGGTTGCGATTGCATTCGACACGCCAACGGCCGCCGGCACATGACCCGCGAAGGGAATTCCCAGCTCATTTGCGGCATCAGCAATGGCCGCGAATTCGCCGGCATCGAGTCCGGGATGGATCTTGAGGAAATCATAGCCGGCGGCGTGTTGTTCGCGCACCTGGCGTGCGCCGTCCGCAGCGCCGCTGACGGAGCGCCCATTCAGGGATGGACCCGATGTGATTAGCCGGGGCCCGAACACCTTGCCGGACAGCAGTTCATCACGAAGCCGAAGATGCGATGGCCGACCCAGCATGCCGCGAACGGTTGTTACGCCGTTCGCAACGAACAATGCGAAGTACCTGTCGAACTCCGCTGAATTCACGCCGGGCACATGCGCGTGCATTTCAGCGAGACCGGGCATCAGGTAGCGGTCCGTGCCATCGACAACGATCGCCTCTTCCGGCACAGGCACGGTGTCCACGTCACCAATCGTCGCGACAACGCCTGCTTTAACGATCACCGTCTGCTGAGTCAGGACCTCTTCCGAGATCATCGGGATCACGTTGACGTTAACGAACACGATAGTGTCCGCAACCGCTGAGTTCGCTGCGATTGCAGCAAAGAGGAACAAGAGCCAAAGCCTCATGGTTGGTCCTTTTGTTCGGCTGTGAGTATTTGCTTCAGCGTATCGCGGGAGATGTTGCCACCGCAGATCAAAACGACGACCTTAAGCCCCTCGAGGTGCTCTTTTTGGCTCGTCATAGCCGCCAGCGCGACACCCGCGGCCCCCTCTACAAGCTGATGCTCAAGGTCGATGAACTGCCGCATCGCCGTTGCGATCTGGTCCTCGTCGACGAGCACGAATTCGTCAATCAGCTCGCGACAGAGATCAAATGTAATCGCATCCGGCTCGACCCCGCCTGCTGTGCCATCTGACAACGTTGGTCGGCTGGGTTCTTCGATGATGTGTCCGGCTGCTATCGAATGCGCCATCACGGCGGATGCTTCAGGCTGGCAGCCAATGATCCGGACAGTCGGATTGTGGCTCTTCAATACGCTGCCGACCCCGCTAATCAGTCCGCCTCCGCCAACTGCTATATAGATGACGTCTGCATGCGGCAATTGCTTTGCGATCTCGACACCGCAGCTACCCTGCCCGGCGATGACCTCGGCATCGTTGTAGGGGGACAGGTAAAACATGTCGTGCTGTTCCGCGTACTGGCGCGCGTGCGTTTCCGTGTCGAGCCCGTCAGTGCCAAAGAACCGGACGTCTCCGCCATAGCTCTTGATCGCATCGACCTTTGCAGGCGAGGTTTGCTCGGGGACGAAGATGACGCCATCGACTCCGAGCTTTTGCATCGCAAAAGCGACTGCCGCGCCATGATTACCACTCGATGCTGCCACACAGCCCATTGCGCGTTGCTCAGGCGTGAGGGTCATCAAGCGATTCGCCGCACCTCGCAGCTTGAACGAGCCTGTGTACTGCAGGTTCTCCAGCTTGAGATAGACCTCAGCACCCACCAGCCTGCTGTATCGCGGCGAATGGTCAAGGAGTGTCTCGCGAACCAGGGTACCAATTCGATTCGCGGCGTCGACAGCGGCAATAGCGACGTCTGTGGTATCGGGTGAGCTCATTTGCAACAGTCTCGGTTCTTGGCACGACAATCGTCAAGTACCGGACCGTTACTGAAATGCTGTCTGGCGTCGGGAACGTTCAGCTGCCAGAATCTGGATTCGATGCCCGCATCCCTGACTGCCATGACAATTCGATCCCCTACAGCCGCGTTGCTGCTTTGCCTCGTAGCCTGTGGCGGCGCAGCCGAACCCGACGAAGCGCCTGTATCAGCTGACATTCCGGCCCCGCCAATCTCGGTCGACTCCGCGGAGCCGCTTGCCGCGGAGACCCCTGACGCACTTGACGAGAACCCGTCTTCCGGCGACCTCCTGCCTATGCCGTTCCGCGCTATCTGGGAACCCTGGCACGGCGATCTCGACAACATGGTCGAGCGCCGAGTGATACGGGCCGTGGTGCCTTTCGGCGGCTACCAGTTCTATTACCAGGACGGCCTGCCACGTGGCGCCTCGTACGATTTGCTGCAGCGGCTCGAGCAACACCTCAACGACAAATTGGGCCGGGGCAACATCAAAGTATACGTCGTCGCAATTCCGGTCCGTCGTGACCGGCTGATCTGGGCACTGCAGGAAGGTCACGCCGATCTCATCGCCGCCGACCTGACAATCACAGCGGCGCGCAGCGCGCAGATTCAATTCTCACGGCCGATGCTGACGAAGATCAACGAAGTCATCGTAACCGGACCAGGCGCCGAACCCCTTACCAACCTTGATGACCTGGCGGGCCGGGAGATCGTCGTGCGCCGATCCAGCAGTTATTTCGACCATTTGCAGCCAATGCAGCAAACATTCAAGGACAAGGGGCTGGAGCCGCCGACGATTCGCGATGCGGACGAGATTTTGGAGGCCGAGGATCTGCTCGAGATGGTCAATGGCGGTATCATCGACGTCACCGTCATGGACGACTACAAAGCCCGCTTCTGGGCAGGCGTGTTTCCCGACATCGTTATTCACGACGACCTGATCATCAACGAAGGTGGTTCCATTGCCTGGGCATTCCGCAACGAAAGTCCGCAACTGGCTGCTGCCATTCAGGGTTTCCTGCGCAAGTACGGCAAAGGTACGTTGATCGGCAATGACACTTACAACCGCTACCTGTCCAATGCCGCCCGCGTGCGCTGCTCGTACACACGAAGATCGCCGCAGGAGTTGGCTGATCTAGTCAGCGTGTTCCGGAAGTATGGCAACAAGTTCGACTTCGACTGGCTGATGCTGGCTGCTCAGGGCCAACAGGAATCGGGCCTGCGCCAGAATCGGCGCAGCTCGGCCGGGGCTGTTGGCATCATGCAGATCAAGCCATCGACAGCCGCTGACAAGAACGTCGGCATCGATGACATCAGCACAATTGACAGCAACGTGCACGCCGGCGCGAAATACATGCGCTTCCTGGCCGATCGCTACTTCAGCGGTGATGAAATTGATGAGCTGAACCAGTGGATATTCAGTCTCGCCGCCTACAACGCCGGACCCGCGAAGATCGCCCGGTATCGTCGGGAAGCGGCCGAAAACGGCTATGACCGGAATCTCTGGTTCGATAACGTAGAGATCATCGCGGCGCGCCGTATCGGCCGCGAGACCGTGACTTACGTCAGCAACGTATTCAAGTACTACGTCGGTTACCAGCTAACTGCGGAGCGCACTGCCCTTGTCGACAAACGACATGGCGATGCACTTAAAGACTGCGTGGCGCAATCTCCCGACTAGCTACATCTGACCCTCGATCGGCAACAGGCTCATGAGGCGGGTCCGAAGCCTGCGCCAGAAACCGGTATCGGGTTCCGTCGTTAGCTCACGGTCATGGCCGTCTCGCATGTGATGCCATGTCAGCCTGCCCTTGTGATTCAGCTGAAGCTGGTACGCGCTGGATTGCAGGGAATCGAGACCTGACGATGCCATCGTCGTCGCCATTTCCGGCCCCTCGACGACCATCCCCATTTCTGTGTTGATATAAAGAGAGCGTGGATCGAGGTTAAAGGAGCCGACGAACAGTCGCTCCCGATCCACGACCGCAACCTTCGAATGCAGCGTCAACGGCGCCCGATCACTTTGGTCGTCTGCATCGTTTTCCGGGCTCGACCGCAGTTCGTATAACTCGATCCCCTGCCGCAACAACGGTCGCCTGTAGCGCGCGTAGACAGCATGGACGCTCGGGTGATTCGTCGACGCCAGCGAATTTGTGACAATGACGACGCGAACACCTTTCCTGACCAGCGCGCTGAAAAAATCGACGCCCTGCCGTTGCGGTACAAAATACGGCGACACGATTATGACCTCGCGGGTCGCAGCGGAGACCATTTTCACCAGGTACGTCGTGACATCCCCGACCTGCTTCCGGACGAGTCCACGAACCTTGTCCGGATGATCAAGTATGAGTTCGGCAGATGCCGCAAGTAACGGTAAAGACCCCTCGATCAACGCGTCTACGAGTTCGTCATTCAGACCCCGCAGGAACGCACTGTCCTGGCGTTCCTGCAAGTAGCGGCGCCCTGCCGCAACGGTCTGATTGACACCCGGGTGGTCAAGGAATTTGTCGAACACGCTGATCGGAATCGCTTCCGGCGTGTTCCAGTATTCGTCGAAACCGTCCGATACGTCCTGGACGACTGGGCCGATCGCCACCAGGTCTTCGTCCAGAAACTGTGCTGTGCTGCTGGTCTGGTAGTACTCATCGGCAAGATTTCGACCACCCACGATCGTGACCTGGTTATCGACGGTGAATGACTTGTTGTGCATGCGCCGGTTCAGAACATTGAAGTTGGCGATAAAACTGATCATTCGCGAACGGCGTCGCGGGAACGGATTGAACACGCGTACGTCGATGTTGACGTGGTCACTGAGGCTGAGCAGACCGCTGTCGATGGGTTCCGTCAACGCATCATCCATTAACAGGCGCACGCGTACGCCGCGGTCGGCCGCCTCGACGAGCTTCAACGCGATCAGGTTGCCGCTAAGATCGTCTCGAATCAGGTAGCTCTGGATATCGATGCTGTGTTCGGCGCGCTCGATCAGGCCGATACGCATGCACAGCGCATCGAGGCCAAGTTGCAGCCGGTAGACACCACACAGATCGCCCTTGCCCGCTAGCCAGTTTGCGGCGGCTTTGCCGAGTGACGAATCGCGGGTCGCGGAGAGGGCGTAGGTGTCCTTGCGTTCCGGGAGGTCGAAGTACTTGCGATACTTTTGAGGTACACGGCTACCGACGAGTGTCTCGAACATTCCCATGTCTGGATTATCGCCCAGACAACTTCGTGTAATCCAAACAGTTTTGCGGAGACAAAAAAAGCCCGGGTCTGGCCCGGGCTTTTCATGTCAATGTACAGCGTTGGCCTACTCGTGAATCGAGTCGAGACCCTCGCGCAGGTTGATCGCCCAGCGGCGGGCCCAGCGACGAACTTCACCCCAATTGCTGGCGGAGTTGGAGCGCGTCGCGCCGCCAACCCTTTCGGCCGCGCGCCTCTCGACGGCGCGGAAAATCACCTCACCACTCAGGGAGTCACTGAGTTGAATTACCAGCGTGCCCTCGCCGACTGATGACAAAAAGATATCGCCGCGACCAATGATATCCGGCGGGACCCGCGACACGATGTCGTGTAGGGCTCCGACGATAATAAGCGTATCCGCGCCCGGTTCATCGGTGATTGTGAAATGCTCGCTGCGTTGCAGCTCTTCCTCGAAGACCTCGGATACCGTTTCAACGAGGCGTTCCTTCGTGCTGTCACTCATCCAGAATTCATTTTCGTTAGAACGCCGTGCCGCCATGTTTGACACCTTTTGCACGCTGCGGAACTGGAACTCGGCGCCGCCGGGCATAATCTTGGTGTATTGAGTCAGGTCGACCTCCGGATCGATCCAGGCGCCCCTGAAGCGCGCATTGTCAATCCTGACCAGGCCATCGAAAGTTGTCTCCGCATCCGGCCCAGTTTGTAAGGTCGGCGCAGAAGAGCAGCCAACAACGAGCGCGGCCGCCGCGATCGTAAATAATGTCTTCATGGGAATCCCTCTGTTTTCTTGTTCCCCGCTCGGGCGAGGCGCTTCTTCGTGTAGGCGTATCGACTTGGATAGACACCGTTCGCATAATGATGGTTCCGCTTCCCGCGGTTGTCAAACACCTGCATTATCTGGACAGCTGGTAACAGGGCGATTTCCGACTTGCGACAATGTGACAGGGAGAAAACCGTGGCCCGAAGCGGCCTGGCCGAATTACTGTACGTGGTTTCGGCGGTATTTCTGTGCCTCGCCGCCAGCGACAGTCTTGCCGGCGAGGTCTCCGGGTTGCCAGCGCATCTCACGCCAACCGTACAGCCTGATTACTCGTTCTTTCTCGGCAACGACTTCGCGGCCGCCGACACCAGCGACGACTACCGCACGGAGCAAATGATCGTTTCTGCCCGCCTTCGCGAGTCCTGGATCGCCGTATTCGACCATAGCGTCATGACACGTGAGGACCTGGCAGAAACCGAGCGCGGGCGAATCGACACGATGACGTTGTCCCTGGGCTACGAGTTATTCAGCGTCGATAGCGGCGCGCAGCAGACTTCCGTACTCGCAGGCCTCGCCATTCGCATGGTCGGCAATTTCGAGGGTGAGCGCATTCAAAACGGCTTTCATCGCTTGATCGGGTCAGATACCGAGGCGATTCCCTATACGGACACGCGACAGACTGATCCAGCCGCCTGGTTTCTGGCGCAGCACTACCAGCGATTTCTTGAAGCGACAGGTGGCGGCTTCCTGAACGGCTGGGACTTGGGTTACTGGGCAAGAGCGGGCGCACTGGTAACCGCGGACGGTCAGGTTGATGGTGTTGCCGGACTTTATGCGGTCGCCTCCCGCAGGCGATGGGACGTTTGGCTAGGCGTACGCCGCGACTGGCGCAGCGGTTACGATGCGGACTTCGTGCTGCGGGACACGGCTGCGGAAGAAAACAAACCGGCTGTGTCATTGGGTGTGCGCTTCGGAGCACTGGTACTCGAAACGGTGCAGCGAGTGGACAGTTCCGCGTCTTATGGCCAGCTCAGCTTCGTTTCATCTCCGCAAACACGCGGCGAAGCGACATCGGAACCCGTTCGGGCGGACGTGCAATTCACCTTGCAAATGCCACACATTACTTTTCAAGTAGCGACGCGCTGGTACCACCGCCTGTTCACCAGCGACAGCTTATCCTGGGACGAGGCGCTTCTCGCCGAGATTCGCGGCGGCGAGCCGCAATTCGGCAGGAATCCCGCATTATTTGTCGATACCTCGCAAATCTCGTTCGGTCTGGAATGGTCCAGGCGCGTTACCGAGCGGATTGACTGGTTGCGGTATTTCGCCAGTGCGGGCGCCGGCTGGCGCAGTGAACAATTGCTGGGTCGGGAAGAGCTCCGCGGAGAAGAATCGGCGTCGATTGATCGCGGTGTGCTGCTTCTCGAGACCGGCTTCGAGTTCGATGCGGCACGGCTTTCCCAACGCTCCCGCCTGAAATTGCGCCTCGGGGTCACAGGCTGGCGGCCGACGAGTGATGCTGTTGTGGATGTCGGTGGAACGACAGCGACAATTCAGGAACCGGGGGCGTCCATCGTCGTTGGCTGGGTCTTTAGCTATCACTAGATGCGATTGATTATCGTATTGATTTAACAATAAGTTTTTGAGTCTTCGGCATGCGTTGACAGCTTTCTGGGCACCGTGCGACGATGGCAATTCGTTTGACAAAGGCACACCTGTCGAAAGACAGGGTCGCAAAGCTTCCGGCCTACGGGTAGTACCCACGGCAGCGGGGCCGCCAGCACGAGTCCTCGTCCATCCATGACGAGTCCCTCCGTAAGGCTTCCCTGACTACAACGATGCAGCGCGACCGTGTCTTTGGCATGCGATCTTTTTGACGCCGGAGACACAGATGACAGCAGCCAGACTTCGCAATACGGGACGATTCGCAGTGCCTGCCGGCAAGAGCAATACGGAAACGCAAGTCACCAATGTCTCCCGACTCCTCAAGCTGCTCGACCCGGGGTCACGTATTGCAACGCCGGTCCGGCCGCAGGGTGCGAATACGACCTGTACCAGCTGCAACAGCACACCAACCGGCACGGTTTTGCAGACGACTGCGCTCGACAACATCCTCAATATCGACACCTTCAACAACACCGTTACGGCCCAGGCGGGCGTACGTCTTTATCGCCTGGTGGAGGCACTCGCTGAAAAGGGCCTTGAGCTCGTCGGCGTTCACGAACTAACGGGGCGCACGCTTGGCGGCGCAATCGCCGCACCGAGCATGGGACCCGGAATAGGGGGCCGCTCCGCATGCCTCTCGAGCCGGGTTATCAGCCTCAAAATGGTGACGCCAGGCGGGAAGCTGATGAAAGTCAACGCCCATCAAAAGAACCTGATGAGTGCTGTTCGATCGAGTTACGGGCTGCTTGGAGTGATCGTGCAAGCCACGCTCCGGGTCCAGCCCGTGTCGAACTTTGCGGCAAGCCACCGCAAGCTGACCGTGGACGAATTCTGCTCCGTCGTCGACACGCTGTCGAGCAACGACGTCGGCTTCAAGTTCTACCTGATGCCTTACCGTGATCGCGTGTACCTCGACCTGCGTCGTTACTCGGGGTCACCTGGCAATGCCTACCGGACGCCATGGAAGATCAAGGACTGGGGCGAGAGTACGGTGCTGCCGAATGTCTGCAAGTCGCTCAACCGGCTGTTGCCGATTCATGCCGTACGCTACCAGTTGATCGACACGGTCAGCGAGGCTACCCAGGGCATTCTCAATGGACCCTTCGTCAGCGCCGGGAACAACACGATTGCCGGATCGACCGGGCGCAACTTCAGCCGCACTCGCAATATGCTTTACACAACCTGGTGTTTCCCCGCCTCGGACTTTTCGGTCGTTGCCACGGCGTACCAGGATTTCTGCCATCAGACCTACTCGAGGACCCGCTATCGCTGCGACATGCCGGCCGTCGGCTACCACGTTTGCCGGGACCGATCGGCGATTCTGTCGCCGGCCTTCGACGAACCGATGATTGCGCTGCAGGCGTCGTCGACCCAGGCCAACGGCTGGGAAGATTTTGTGATCGATTTTGCGGACTTCGCCGAGCACTGGGCTGGCGTTCCGCTATTCAACCAGACGCGGTCCCTGCGTTCCGACTACGCGAAGCAAATCTACGGCAGGCGGCTGAGCTTTTTCCGCAAGATCCGCCGCCAGCTCGACCCGGATGACCGCATGCTGACGCCGTTCATGGCGCAGTATTTTCAGTAAGGGCACAGCTTATTTGCGCATTCCGGCGACCTTCCATGGTCGCCAGACAGATATTTTCCAGCTGCTAATTTTGTAAATGATTGTTTTTAAAGGACTATTATGATCGGCATTCTCGCAGCAAAACGGTGCTGGACTTTATATATCGAACTAATATAATGCATCGCCCCGATATATGGGTGGCCGCTGCCGCCGGAATGAGACGCAATGGATGTGAAAACTGTTTGCCTGGGAATGCTCACCGACGGTGAAGCCTCCGGCTATGACCTGAAGAAGGAATTCGAGTCGTCGTTCGGCCATTTCTTTGCGGCCGGTTACGGCTCCATCTACCCGGCGCTGAACTCTCTCGCGAAAGACGGACTCGTCGATTGTGAGCAGATTCCGCAGGAAGGCAAACCCGACCGCAAGGTGTACCGGATTACAGAAGGTGGCCGGCAGCATTTGCTGAAGGCGCTCGAGAACCCCTGGCCCTGCCACAAGGTCCGTTCTGAATTCCTCGCCACGATGTGCTTTGCGCACCTGATGAATCGCAAGCAAGTTGAAACCGTCCTCGACAATCGTGTCAAAGAAGCGAATAAAAACCTCGAGTTGTTTAAGGAATTCGAGGCATCGTGCATGCACGACTGGCCGCAAGGCGCCAAATTCGTACTCGGTTTCGGCCAGACGATGATGGAGACGATGAAGAACTACGTGGTCGAAAACCGTCACATGCTGTTTGATTCGCCGCGAGACGACAAGCAGTCGGCAGCCGGGTGACTCCCCAACCGACAAGCCGCAGATAAGCAATGAAGATACTCGACTATTTAAGTGAACACCGTTCCTGGCTGATGTCGGCCGGAATCGCAGTGCTGGTGGCCGCCTGGTTGTTGTCAGGACAGCTCGGTGGTGAGCCCAGCGAGACACCTGTAACGGATCTCACTCCGGTTGCCCGTGCAACGCAATCGAGCGTTCGGGTGCGAACCCAGTCTGCCGAGGAGATCATGCGTACGATCGTCGTGAACGGCAAGACCGCACCGGCACGCGTCGTCGATCTTGCGGTCGAAACCGATGGCCGTATCGAATTCGTTGGTGTACAGCGCGGCGCGAGCGTGCAGCGCGGTGATGTCATCGTTCGACTCGACGAACGCGATCGGCGCGCGCGCCTCGCACAAGCGGAAGCAACGGTCAAACAACGGCAGGTCGAATACGAAGGCCGCGAGAAGCTGATGACAGAGAGCTATGTCTCCGAAGCTCAGCTCCAGGAGGCTATCGCGCAACTCGAAGCAGCAAAAACGGAGTTGACGCGAGCAAAACTCGACCTCGATTACATGAGCATTCGCGCGCCGTTCGATGGCGCCCTGCAAGCGCGTCACGTCGAAGAAGGCGACTTTGTCAGCCGCGGCGATCCGATCGCCCGATTTGTCGACAATCTCACGATCATCGTGTCGGCCAACGTCTCGGAGTTTGACGCTGGCTACGTAATTTCAGGTCAGACTGCCCAGGCGCGGCTTGCAACAGGAGAAACCGTGCATGGCAAGATTCGTTACGTAGCGCCAGTGGCGGATGAGGCGACGCGGACATTCGAGGTCGAACTCGAAATCGACAACAGCGACGGTCAACTGCGCGCGGGTGGTACCGCCGAGTTGCGCATTCCGGCAGAACATGTGCTGGCGCATCGGGTTTCACCATCGCTGCTGACGCTGGACGACGCCGGCAACGTCGGCCTGAAGATTATTAACGACAGCGGCGAAGTCGAGTTCGTCGTTGCCGACGTGGCACTGTCCACGAATGAAGGCATCTGGATCGTGGGTCTGCCCGAGACAGCGACCATCATCACGGTCGGTCACGGGTTCGTTGCCCCGGGCTCGATGGTCAATGCCGTGCCCGAGAGAGACATCGACACCGCCGTCGCCATCAAGTCGGACGACGAGAGCAACTAAGCATGCAAATCATCGAGACAGCCATGTCGCGGTCGCGAACCGTCATCCTGTCTCTGCTGGTCATCCTGATTTCGGGCGTCGTTGCCTACGTGACCATTCCCAAGGAAGCAGAACCGGATATCGAGATTCCGGTTATCTACATCAACATAAGTCACGACGGTATTTCACCCGAGGATGGCGAGCGCCTGTTGGTCCGGCCGATGGAGCAGGAACTACGGACCATCGAAGGCATCAAGGAAATGACCGCGAGTGCATTCGAGGGTGGTGCATTCGTACAGATCGAGTTCGAAGCCGGCGTCAACACGAACAAGGCGCTCGCGGACGTCCGCGAAAAAGTGGATATGGCGAAGTCCAAGCTGCCGGGTGAAACGGATGAGCCAACAGTCAACGAAGTTAAAATGTCCCGCTTCGATCCGATGCTGGTCCTCAACCTGGCCGGCAACGTTCCGGAACGAACGCTGACGACGATAGCGAAGGATCTCAAGGAAAAGATAGAAGGCCTTCCAGGCGTGCTCGAGGTCAACCTCGTCGGCGTACGCGAGGAACTGATGGAGGTCGTGGTCAACCCATTGGCCATGGAAAGCTACGGTCTCGATCAGGCACAGATAATCAGGTTCGTCACACTCAACAATCGCCTCGTCGCGGCGGGCTCACTGCAGTCGAGTGAAGGTCGCTTCCCCGTCAAAGTACCCGGCGTCTTCGAAAGTGCCGAGGACGTACTCAACATGCCGATCAAGGCGGTCGGCGAACGGGTCGTACACTTCAAGGACATCGCCGAGGTGCGCCGGACCTACAAGGACGCGGAGAGTTACGCGCGGCTGAATGGCAAACCGGCGCTGGCGATCGAAGTTGTGCAACGTGCCGGCGCCAACGTCATCGATACGATTGACGAGGTCAAGGCGTTGATCAATACGGAGCGAAACTTCTGGCCCGCGGAGATCGAGATAGTCGCCTCACGCGACAAGTCAGAAGACGTGAACGACATGCTGAGCGAGTTGCAGAACAGCGTCATCGCCGCAGTGTTGCTCGTCTTCATCGTGATCATTGGCATCCTCGGAATGCGCACTGCCCTACTCATCGGCGTCGCCATACCCGGCAGCTTCCTCATGGGCATCCTCCTGATCGGCTCGTTCGGCATAACGATCAACATGATGGTGCTGTTCGCCTTGATCATGGCGGTCGGTATGCTCGTTGACGGCGCGATCGTGGTAACCGAGATGGCCGATCGGCGCATGGCCGAGGGCGAACCGCGATTCGCGGCCTACTCGCGTGCATCGATTCGCATGGCATGGCCGATTATTGCGTCTACGTGTACGACGCTGGCTGCTTTCGTGCCGCTGGCCTTGTGGCCGGGCATCATGGGCGAGTTCATGAAGTACCTGCCGATCACGCTGATCGCGGTCCTGTCATCGTCGCTCGTCATGGCGCTGGTGTTCGTACCGACACTTGGCTCGATGTTTGGCAAGGCCGGTGCAATCAGCGAGAAAGCACGCCGCAATCTTGCCGATGCGGAAACCGGCGATCTCGACGATGTGACCGGGTTTACCGGACACTATGTGCAGTTTCTGAAAAGGTCACTACAACATCCGTGGCGCAGCGTCGCGAGCGTATCCGGCTTGCTTATCCTCGTTTATGTCGCGTTTTTCACCCTGGGTCGCGGCGTCGAGTATATTCCCGACGTCGAAATGCCCTTTGCGATGGTTGATATCCGCGCGCGCGGCGACCTGTCCATCGACGAACAGGACACGCTTGTTCGACAGGTGGAGAACCGTGTGCTCGGCATGCCCGAGATCGAAAACCTGTATACGAAGACGGGCAGCAGCAACCGGGGGTCCGAAGACCTGATCGGGTCACTGACGCTGAACTACGTCGACTGGGATCAGCGGCGCCGATCGGACGCGATTCTTGCCGATATTCGCGCCAACACTGTTGACCTCGTCGGCATCGGCATCGAGACGCGCAAACCCGATGCCGGACCGCCTATCGGCAAGCCCATTCACATCGAGCTGGCGTCCCGTTTCCCCGATCGGCTCGAGCGAGCGGTTGGAGATATCCGTGCCGTGATGGAAGACCATCCCGCCGTCGTCAATATCGAGGACGGCAGGCCGCTGCCCGGCATCGAATGGCAAATCAAGGTAGACCGTGCAGAAGCTGCCCGTTTTGGCGCCGACATATCGCTCGTCGGTGCGATGGTTCAACTGGTGACCAACGGTATCAAGATTGGTGAATACAGGCCGGATGACACCGACGACGAAATCGATATCCGTGTTCGTTACCCCGCGGCGAGCCGCAGCCTTTCGCAGATCGACGAGCTGCGCATTCCCACTGACAGCGGGCTGGTACCCATCAGTACTTTTGTCACTCGTGAGCCGGCGCAGAAAGTCAGCACGATCCGGCGCACGGATTTGCGGCGCACGATCACGATCAATGCCGATGTAGACAGCGAATACTTGGTCACCGATGTCGTTGCAGAGTTGCGGGACATGATGCCGACGCTGGGCATAGATCCCACAGTCAGCGCCGAATTCCGCGGCAGCACCGAAGACCAGGAAGAAGACATGGCCTTCCTGTCACGCGCGATGATGATGGCGTTGGCGATCATGGCCATTATCCTGGTGACGCAGTTCAACAGCATCTATCAGGCCGGCCTTATTCTCACCGCAGTCGTGTTCTCGACGGGTGGCGTGTTGCTGGGTCACCTGATTATGGACAAGCCTTTCGGCATCATCATGTCGAGTGTCGGCGTAATCACACTCGCGGGCATCGTCGTCAACAACAACATCGTGTTCATCGATACGTTTAACGTACTGCGGAGCCGTGGCTTCGATGCCTTCGACGCGATTCTGCGCACTTGCGCAATTCGTCTGCGTCCCGTGCTGCTCACGACGGTGACAACGATCATTGGCCTGATGCCGATGGTCTTCGGAGTGAATATCAATCTCATCGGCCGCGAAATTTCCATCGGTGCGCCGAGTTCGCAATGGTGGACACAGCTCGCGTCATCGGTCGCCGGAGGACTGGCATTTGCCACGATCCTGACCTTGCTACTGACTCCGAGCCTGTTGATGATTCAGGCAAACGTCTCGCAAAGATTCACCACGCGACGTGAGACACAAGAGAAGAACACGGCCGGAACGGTCACGTCCTGACGCCTTTGTGCGCCCGCAACGCATCCAAATCCTTATTTGCGGCATCTAACAGACAAACGCTGACACCGAAATTGGCCCTGACCGTGTCCCAGGGCGCTGAACTCCGATCGGCCAAGCCTGTCGGAATCAGTGAAACCGGCAGTGTTGAAGGTCCCGATCGGGCGATGACTTGTAACTTCTTGTTTTTATTGGCCATCGTATTTGCGGAAAAATGTGAAGTCGGGTGTTGCGTTATACAGAACTAGTGTTATACTCCACTATAACACCGATACTGATGAAGACGGCATTTACCATGGCAAGCAACAGAACTCTCGTCGTAACACTGCTACTCGCACTGACAGCAATCATGCTGTCCGGCTGCGGCACCGGCGAAGCAAGCGTCGCATCGAATGAAGAGATCAAGGCGGCGACGCCGGTTCCAGTGGCCATTGCTATGCCCACTCGCGCCGATATCTTCGCGACATACGAAGCCACCACGACGATCGCGTCCGATTCGGATGCGCCAGTCGTCGCAAAGGTCGGCGGAGATGTCGTTGATTTGTTCGTCGAAGAAGGCGATCGGGTTGAGCAGGGCCAGGTTCTTGCACGGCTCGACGGTCAGCGCCTGCAACTAGAGATGCTGTCTGCCAAAGCCGACCTCGACCGTGTACGCAGTGAGTACGAGCGTTACACCGACCTGGCGGCGCGAGGGCTCGTTAGTGAGTCGATGTTCGAAGGCCTGAAATTCGACCTCGATGCACTGGAAGCAAGTTACGAACTGGCCCAGCTCAATTACGATTATTCGAAGATCCGCGCACCGATCAGCGGCGTCGTCTCGACCCGTGAAATCAAGCTCGGTCAAAACCTGAACGTCAATGACGTGGTATTCCGAATCACCGACACGAGCGAACTGGTTGCCTACCTGCAAATTCCGCAGGCGGAAATTGCCAAGTTCTCGGCCGGCCATACGGCGACAGTAGCCGTGGATGCAATACCAAACACGATGTACCTGGCGACGATTGCACGCATCAGCCCGACGATTGATGTTCGCAACGGTACGTTCCGCGCCACGGCATTCATCGACAATCGCTCCAGCGAACTTGCGCCGGGTATGTTCGCGCGGTTCACGATCTCCTACGAAGAGCATGCCGACGCGTTGGTTATTCCGAGACGCGCCCTCGTCGAAGAGGATGATCAGGCCGCCGTCTACATTGTCGCAGACGGTGAGGTGACGCGCCGCGTCATCGAGACCGGTATCGAGTCCGGTGAACTCGTCGAGGTACTCGGTGGACTGACAGGCGACGAGGAAATCGTCGTCGTTGGCCAGTCGGGATTGCGCGACGGCAGCAAAGTACTTGCCAGCAATATGCTCCAGGACAGCTATACCGGCTGATTCGGCGGAGTTGCACCGCGAACTGGCTGAAAAGACCACGCGGCGCTTAGGGAGGGATTCAATGAGCCTAAACCGTTTCGGACCGGCCGCCGTTCTGGGCGTCCTGCTACTTGCTGCTTGCCAATCAGAGCAGCACCAGGAGGCCGAAGACAGCGAGGAAGAGTCGCCACCAATCCCGGTCGAGACCGAACTGCCGACACGTGGTGACGTGTATGCGATGTACACGGGCACAGCGCCGATCGAGGCATACGCGGAAGCGGACGTAATCGCGAAAGTTGCAGGGGAGATCCGGGAGCTGCTGGTCGAAGAGGGCGACGATGTCGTCAAAGGGCAGATTCTGGCGCGCCTCGACGGTGACCGCCTGCGGCTCGAACTGAATGAATCCAAGGCAAATCTCCGCAAGCTGCAGCGCGACTATGAGCGCAACGTTGACCTCAAATCGAAAGGCCTGATCAGCGAGGGCGACTTCGAGAAGATCAAATTTGAAATGGAAGCGCTCGAGGCATCGTTCAACCTTGCCAGCCTCGAGCTGGACTACACGCAGATTCGCGCACCCATAGACGGGGTCATCGCCGAACGCTACGTCAAACTCGGAAACACAGTCAGCATTGGTGAACCGACATTCAGGGTGACCGGACTGGATCCGCTGGTTGCCTATTTGCACGTCCCGGAACGCGAGTACCGGCATATCGAAGCAGGGCAGCCCGTCGGAATCCAGATCGATGCGTTATCCGGTGATCCGATCGTCGCGGCGGTCAGCCGCGTGAGCCCGATCGTTGACCCGCAGACCGGCACGTTCAAAATTACTATCGAGATCTTCGACAAGGACCGGCGCATCAAGCCGGGCATGTTCGGCCGGATCAGTGTGGTGTACGACGTGCACGAGAATGCGCTGCAGATACCGCGCAGTGCTCTTGTCGAAGAGACGGACACGTTGAGTGTCTTCGTTGTCGAGGATGGCACGGCTGTCCGGAAGACCGTTACGACCGGCTACGGCAACAAGGGCATGATAGAAATAGTCAGCGGCATCGAGGACGGTGCGCAGGTTGTCACAGTAGGCCAGGTCAGCCTCAAGCAAGATTCCAAGGTCACCGTCATTAATCAAATCGATACCGGGGAACCGGCGTCTGACCCAGAAGACCCTGACGCCACGGACGAGACCACGCAGCAGTTGTCGGAAAATGCGCCGACTGATTGAAATCGCGACCGAGCGTCGCGTAACGATTGTCATGCTCATGGTCGCGATAGGCCTGTTTGGCATGGTGTCCCTGTCGCGCCTGAACCTCAATCTTCTGCCGGATATCTCCTACCCGACCGTAACTATTCGTACAGAGCTTACCGGCGCGGCTCCGGTTGAGGTGGAAAACCTCATTACCAAACCAATCGAGGAAGCGGTCGGTGTAATCCGCAACGTTCGCCTGGTGCGTTCCGTATCGCGCTCCGGACAGTCCGATGTCACGCTCGAATTCCTGTGGGGCACGGACATGGATGTCGCGGGCGTAGAGGTGCGTGAAAAGCTCGACCTGTTGTTCCTGCCACTTGAAGCAGGCAGGCCGTTGTTGCTGCGCTTCGATCCCGCTTCCGAGCCCATCATGCGTTTGGGTCTGCTCTACAAAGAGTCATCGGAGCCCGGGGCCGACGATGTCGAAGGGCAACTCAAGGCACTACGGCGACTGGCGGAAGACCGTATCAAAAACGACCTCGAGGCCGAGGAAGGGACCGCTGCCGTCAAGGTCAGCGGTGGTCTCGAAGACGAGATTCAAATACAGGTCGATCAACAAAAGCTGTCTCAGCTCGGTATCGGCATCGAGCAGATCGCAAACAGGATTCGGGCTGAGAACGTCAATCTCTCGGGCGGCCGGCTCGAAGAGGGAGACCAGCGCTTCCTGGTCCGCACACTGAACGAATTTCAATCGGTCGACGAGTTTCGTGACGCAATCGTCGCCTACGTCGCCGAGCGGCCCGTGTACTTGCGCGATATCGCGACAGTAGAGCGCGGCTTCAAAGAGCGCGAAGCCGTCACCCGAGTCAAAGGACGCGAATCCGTTGAACTCGCGGTGTACAAAGAGGGCGACGCGAACACGGTGCAGGTTGCCAATCGCATCGAGCAGCGCCTCGAGCGCGTGAGGAAAGCGTTGCCCGATAACATTGAGCTGATCGAGGTCTACGACCAGTCGCGATTCATTTCGTCGGCGGTCAACGATGTCAAGAACGCCGCGTTTCTAGGCGGCATCATCGCGATCATTGTCCTGTTTGGTTTCCTGCGCGACGCGCGGGCGACAACTATCGTCGGCATCGCCATTCCGGTGTCCGTTATCGGCACGTTCCTGCTGATGTACACGAACGATGTCTCGCTGAATATCATGTCGCTGGGCGGCATCGCACTCGCTGTCGGCATGCTAGTGGATAACTCGATCGTTGTACTCGAAAACATCGTGCGCAAGAAGGAACAAGGCCAGGAGATACTCGAGGCCGCACAAAATGGCACCGCCGAAGTTGCCTCCGCGGTCGTCGCCGCGACTCTGACCACGATCGCTGTTTTCTTCCCGATGGTCTTCATCTCCGGAATCGCAGGCCAGTTGTTCCGCGACCAGGCGTTGACCGTAACGTTTGCCCTGATAATTTCGTTACTTGTTGCACTGACCGTAATCCCGATGCTCGCGTCGCTGGGCGCGGGCAGTCGCTATCGTGGCGAAAACGAGGACGAACCTCCAAATTGGTTTACGCGGGGCGTTGCCTTCGTCGTGCGTCAATTCGGAGTCGTGTTTGTTGGTGTAAGTTGGCTGTTTTGGGCGCTGCTATGGCTACCGACGCAACTCTTTCAGCGCCTGCACGGCGCAATTGCCGCCGTTTATCCCGCGTTGCTGCGTTGGTCATTGCAACACAGGCCGACGGTTTTGGTGTCAGCGTTGCTGATATTTGCCGGAGCCATGGCGCTCGTGCCGAGGCTGGGCACCGAACTCATTCCGCAGCTCTCTCAAGGCGAGTTCAACGTCGACCTGCGCTTGCCGCCGGGTCCGCCTCTCTCCGAGACGGATCGTGCAATCCAGGCCGCACAGCGAGCCACCGTCGACATTGACATCGTAGCGCTCGATTACTCGGTCGCCGGCACCGGTAACCGACTCGACGCGAACCCCGTGGACGCCGGCGACAACACCGGTACTCTCAGTATCGCTCTCGCTCCTGGCGCCGGACGTGATGACGAAAGCGCGACGATGGATGCAATGCGTCGCGAACTCGCCCGCATTCCAGGCGTTCAATACGAATTCTCACGTCCGTCACTGATGGCGTTTGCAAGCCCGCTACAGATCGAAGTCGCCGGCTACGATCTCGAAGGTCTGGCTCTCGTCAGCCAGGCAATCGTTACGGAAATGTCTGCCGACGATCGCTTCGCCGACATCAGGACAACGGTAGAGCGCGGCAACCCGGAGATTCAGATCGTCTTCGATCAGGAGCGCGCAGCCAAGCTCGGCCTCTCGGTACGAGACATCGCCGATCGTGTCGTTGCAAATGTGCGCGGCGAGCTGGCCACCCGTTACACATGGCGAGACCGGAAAATCGATGTCCTCGTACGCAGCGTCGACACGCGTCGTTCGAGCATCGACGAAATTCGGCAATTGATTGTCAACCCGGCGTCGGACCGACCGGTTACGCTCGAGGCCGTCGCCGATGTCGGCATCGCGCAGGGACCCGCGGAGATTCGCCGTGTCGCTCAGGAACGAGTGGCCATCATTACCGCCAACGTCGCCTACGGAGATCTCGGCGCTGCCGCTACGTCAGCAGGGGCAATAATCAACCGCTTGCCGATGCCGGTAGGGATCAGCGCAACCGTGTCGGGTCAGAGCGAGGAAATGCAGGACTCATTCCGCTCGATGCAGTTCGCACTTGCACTGGCGATATTCCTGGTTTACCTGGTGATGGCATCGCAATTTGAATCACTCGTTCACCCGTTAGTCATCCTGTTTACGATTCCGCTCGCGCTGGTAGGCGCCGTGCTTGCACTTTTTATTACGGGTACGACGATCAACATCGTTGCATTTATTGGAGTCATCATGCTCGCGGGCATCGTCGTCAACAATGCCATCGTACTCGTCGACCTGATCAACCAGTTGCGCATGCAGGGCAAGAGTCAGGCGGACGCGATCATGGAAGCCGGCAGTGCGAGACTGCGACCGATTCTGATGACCTCATTAACGACGGCGCTCGGACTGTTGCCGATGGCGATGGGCTTCGGCGAAGGAGCCGAGGTGCGCACGCCGATGGCTATCACAGTGATAGGTGGCCTGCTCGTTTCGACGGTGCTGACGCTGCTGGTCATTCCTGTTGTCTACTCATTGCTGGACCGCAAGCGCTGGCCTCAGGTGGCAGCGCAGGCGGCGGCCTAGGGGCCTGCTGTGAAACACACGGAAATTGCGCTGCGGAGACCCGTGACAACTGTGGTCGTCTTCGTTGCCCTGGCGCTGGTGGGATTGATCGCATCCCGTTTGCTGCCGCTTGAAAAATTTCCCGATATCGAATTTCCGGGGATCTTCATCCAGATTCCTTATGACGGTTCGACGCCCGAAGAAGTCGAGCGCCTCATCACGCGCCCGGTCGAAGAGGCTCTCGCAACTCTGTCCGGCGTCGAAGCCATGTTCTCGAGCTCGAGCGAAAGCCAGGCGCAGATTTTCCTGCAGTTCGACTGGGACCAGAACATGGGAGCCAAGGGCATCGAGGCGCGTTCGAAGGTCGATGGCATAAGGCACCAGTTGCCTGACGATGTGCGCCGCGTATTCGTATTCACAGGCTCACTTGGCGACCAGCCCGTATTACAACTGCGAATATCGAGCGACCGCGACCTGTCAGACAGTTACGATTTGCTGGATCGCCTGTTGAAACGGCGCATCGAGCGCATCGACGGCGTATCGCGCGTCGACCTGCACGGTGTGGATCCTCGCGAAATCCGCATCCTGCTCAGCGCGGACATGATTGCGGCGTATGGCATCAACGTTACCGAACTCAGGGACCTGCTGGCGCGCAGCAACTTTGCGGTCAACGCAGGGCGTCTCACAGCCGGCGATCAGCGCCTCAGCGTCCGGCCTCGTGGTGAATTCGGATCGGTGGACGAGATCCGCAACCTGGTTATCAATGCCGATGGACTAAGGCTTGGCGATGTCGCGGAAATCGAACTTCGCACGCCCGATCGCAATTACGGCCGCCACCTCGATCGCGAATATGCGATAGGCCTGGGCGTCAACAAGACCACGGGCTCGAACCTCGTCGACGTAACGGACAGGGTCATAGCCGAGGTCGAGGAGGTCGGCAAGCTGCCGCAGATGAGCGGCATCAACATATTTCCGCTCGATAATGCCGGCGACAGCGTCCGCAAGTCTCTCAACGACCTGCTGAACGCCGGACTGCTCGGCGGACTGCTCGCGATCATCGTGCTCTATCTGTTCCTGCGCCAGGTATCGACGACGCTGATTGTTATTTCGTCAGTACCGTTCTCGCTACTCATTACTCTGGGAGCGCTCTATTTCGCAGGGTTGTCGCTGAATATTCTGTCGATGATGGGTCTGATGCTGGCGATCGGCATGCTCGTCGACAATGCTGTCGTTGTCACTGAGAGTATTTTTCGCGCCCGCGAATTGGAAAAGGACAAGCCATTCAACGCGACACTCAAAGGCGTACGCGAAGTCGGCCTGGCCATAATCGCCGGTACGGCGACGACAATAATTGTATTCGCACCGATAATAGTCGGCACCAAGAACGACATCATGGTCTTTCTGACACACGTCGCCATAACAATCATCGTTGCGCTGCTCGCATCGCTCCTGATCGCGCAGACGCTGGTGCCAATGCTCGCTGCCCGTATACGCCTTCCGTCCCAGCCGAAAGACGGCGCGTTGATGCCGCGGCTGACACGGCGTTACACGGCGAGTCTGCGCTGGATCATCGGGCATCCCTGGTGGACGGGTCTCGGCATCATTCTCACCTGCGTCATCGGCGTTCTGCCGTTAATGCTTGATCTCGTGAAATTCGACATGTTCCCGCAGGACTCCGGGCGGCGCCTGTACATGCCCTATCACGTCGAAGGCCAGCACTCGCTCGAACGCGTCGAGGCCACGGTAGACACGATCGAGGGCTACCTGTTCTCGCGACAGGAAGAATTCAACATCCGCTCGATCTACAGCTACTACGAACAGGGACGAGCCGAATCGACTTTGCTGCTGACCGAGGAGGACGACGCAACACTGTCGACGAAGGAAATCATTGAGCGTATCGAAGCCGATATGCCGATCATCGCGATCGGCAAACCGAGTTTTCAGTTCGACCAACAGGGCGGCGGCGAAGGCTTCACAGTCCAGATCTCCGGCGATTCGACGGAACTGCTGAACGACCTTGGCATCGACATCGCGCGAGCATTGTCGTCGATCGAGGGGCTCAAGGATGTGCGCTCGGACTCCGAGTCCGGAGACAGCGAGGTGCGTGTAACGATCGACCGGGATCGCGCGGCGATTGTCGGACTCACGGCGGCCGACATTGCCATGAACGTCAGCATCGCAATGCGTGGTGAGAATCTGCGTGAGTTCCGTGGCGAGACCGGCGAGATCGAAGTACGGCTGGCGTTCCGCGAAAATGACAAGCAGAGTATCGAGCAGCTGGCGAACCTGCCGTTGTTCACGCCGGACGGACGCCGCATCAATCTCGGCAGTGTTGCATCGCTACACGTTGGCAGCTCGCCGGCGACGATTCGCCGCACCGATCGGCAAACTGCGGTAATTCTCTCTGGCAATCTCGACGATGGTACGACTGCCGACGACATAAGGCCCAAGGTCAATAGCCTGATGGACCAGATCGAGCTCCCGCCCGGCTACAGCTGGAAGGAAGGCCGCGGATTCGAGCGCACTGACGAAACTCAGGAGATGATGACAACGAACCTCATACTCGGCGTCGCGTGCATTTTCCTCGTCATGGCGGCGCTGTTCGAGTCCCTGTTGTTGCCGTTCTCGATCATTCTCGGCTCGATCGTGTTTTCGATATTCGGCGTATTCCTGTTCTTCGCGGCAACGGGCACGACGTTTTCGTTCATGGCGATGATCGGCATCATGATCCTGATCGGGGTCGTCGTGAACAATGGCATCGTACTGGTCGATCACGTCAACAATCTTCGCCGCGAAGGCCAGTCGCGCAGCGATGCAATCGTCGAGGCCGGACGCGACCGCCTGCGTCCCATATTGATGACCGTGGCCACGACGATCGTAGGGCTCGCGCCCCTGGCGCTTGGCACGACGCAGATCGGAGGCGATGGCCCACCGTACTATCCGATGGCTCGGGCGATCATCGGCGGGCTCGCATTCTCGACGCTTGTCTCGCTGCTCGTAGTACCGGCCTTGTACATCTACTTCGACAAACTCGCAGCGTGGGGTAGAAAAGTCATGCGTGCGTCCCGTAACGTAGAAGACGTCCCCAGTGCCGACGCTACCATCACGCGTTAGCTCTGCGCCGGCACACCAGCGCAACCAGTCCCATCAGGAACAGCAACTCGAGATCCAGCGACCCGCCGCCACCGTGATTCACGATAACGCGTGTGTCACCGCCCGACAGCACATCCCTGTCCATGTCCTCGAGCGGCAGGAATGCGAGTTCGGATGTGTCCTCGGGTCCCGTGAACGCCAGGAACTCGCCAGTATCGGCATCAAACACCTCGATCAGCAAGTCATAATCACCTGTCGGGTAGCCCGATACCAAGTCGGTTACGATGACGTAGTCATCCGTCCCGGACGATCCGAATATCGTGAAGTCTTCCGTAACCGCATACTCTTCCCAGGGCCCACCTTCGAAGCTCAGGTACGCAACGGCATAAATGTCCGCGGCCGCATAGTAGGTGTCGACATCGAATAGCAGATCGACGCCGGTGTAAAAACCGTCCCGGTCATCATCCGCGTACAACTCCACGTCGGCGAGAAAAAACCAGAAGTCCGAATTCGGCGACATGACCTGCCCGGACGATGTCTTCGCTGCTGCGTTTGATCGTGTTTTGCCGTTCCTCGTTCCAGAGACGGCCAATTCGCCATACTCGTCCCGCGATTCCTTGATAGCCACGGCGTTCTCGCGCCCGTCACCCTGGTAGTGTTTCGACAAGGAGACGCGCTTGCCATCGTCGTCGGCAGCGGGAGCCGCCGCGGACGTGGCAGAGATCGCGATTAGCAGGATTGCGCCTGCGAGCAGCGCGATAACCGGCCTGTTATCCAGCTTTACGGTGTTCATGATTCAGCCCTCAATGTCTGTGTCTCACAGTGACATTTAATAGGGGTCGCGATGAATCGAAGCTGAACCGGTATGCAGCAACTACCGCACATGAGAATATGTTCAGCCGCTTCTTAATCTCACGGCGTTTCATTCAGCCATGGTTCAGGAAACTCACGACATGCCTGTCGCCAGAGCGATAGGTCTGCTTTTAATCGGTGTGATGGCCGGTCTTGGCCTCGACCTCTGTGCGAAGGCGATACTCGAGACCTACCCGCTCGAGCAGTTCGTGTTTCTGCGCAGCCTGATCGGACTGTCGATATTTCTGTCGCTTGCACGACAGTTCGGCGGACTGGCGGCACTGGCGACACGCAAGTGGGGCTGGCACCTGTTACGAACCCTGCTTGCTGCCGGCGCGATGTTCGGTTTCTTCTACGGCCTTGCGAGAATGCCGTTGATCGACGCGCTGACGCTTGGCTTCACGGCGCCGCTGATGATGACGGCACTGTCCGTACCGATGCTCGGAGAACACGTCGGCTGGCGTCGTTGGTTGGCGGTCGTTGCCGGGTTCGGTGGCGTACTCATGATTCTGCGGCCAGGCAGCGGCGCACTCACGTTCGCCGCGGTGGCCGTGCTGTTTGCCGCATTTTGTTATGCATGCCTCGCGATTACAGCTCGCAGGCTCGCACCCACCGAATCGACATATTGTCTGTCAATCTATGTCATCGCGGGGCCAATGGCGGTGTCAGGAGTGCTGTCCGCAGGTGCTACCTGGCAGGTACCGGACACGGCCGGTTGGATTCTGTTCATGCTCGCCGGTATCTGCTCGGTCGTCGCATGGATCGGCCTCGTTGGCGCCTACCGGCAGGCATCACCGTCGATACTGGCGCCGTTCGAGTACACGGCCTTGATTGGAGGCGCAATCGCCGGTTATCTGATCTGGGATGAAGTACCGGATCGCTGGGTCGTCGCCGGCGCTCTGGTCATTATCGGATCGGGGCTGTTCGTGGTGTACCGCGAGGTCGGGGGGGCGAGTTCGATTCGCTACCTGCGAACGATCACGGCCAGCGGCAGCGCCTCGCTTGCGAGGCGCTTCGGCAAAACACGAAGTGAGCTGGACGGGTAGCGTCTAATCGACGTCGCCGGCAACAAGACCTGCAATTTGTGCAGGCGTCACAGCAAGAGAGTTCGCAACACGATCGAAGAAATCGATCTCCAGCACGCTCACAACATGGTCACTGCGAAAGACGTCGGCGAGCGCCTGGATCGTTTCGACGCGGTGCTCGGGCTTCATGTTGCCCTGGACTTTGGCGAGATACTTACGCAGGCCGGCTTCGGCATAGAGTTCCGCCCTGGCGGCGACCCTGACATCCGCGGCGCTGACATCCTCGCCGGTATGTTGCTTGATGATGGCCTGAATCCTCTCCACCTCGATGGACTGGATGTTGATATCTGCATCCGCAGCCCTGGCCAGGGTCATCAGGAGCACCTCCTTGAACAGCTCGTTCTGCTGGTCTTCACCAATGTCCGAGCCGCCGAAGATGTTCAATACGTTCTTGAGATCTGCGAGTGCCATTACGTCCTCTCTCCGGGTATTTAATTTTTTGACTTGATTATTTGAACCGCGTTGCCGCAAGGCAGGCAAGAGCCAGAGTATACACGTCTATCGGCGCATGGGCTGCCTTTGCCCATAGGTCAGGGAGCGCCACAGCCACTCGACCGGACCGAAGTTAAAATGCTTTATCCACCAAGGACTTATGTACAGCTGCAGTGTGATCAACGCCAGCACGAAAGCCTGCTGCCAGAGCCGGGGCACCTCGGCATACAGCGACAAACCGTAGCCGTAGAAAATTGTCGTCATGACGATTGAGTGCATCAGGTAGTTGCTCAGCGCCATGCGTCCGACGGCCGCGAAGCGTGCGACGATTCCGCGAAATGCCCCGGACCTGACAATCAGCATCACTGCCGCGATGTGCCCGAACGCTACCAGAATACTGGCAACGTAATTCGGTATGCCACCGACGCGCGCGACATAGAGCGGATCGAAATTGTGTGCGTTTAGTATCGCAGCACTGAAAATAGCCAGCGGCAGTCCGAGTCCGTAAGACCACAGTGCCATCCTGGTGTAAAAGCGCGTACTGCGCTCTCCCGATAGTACTCCGAGTTTCATCAGTGCCATGCCGATGAGCATCAGTCCACCAACACGCCAGATACCGAAGACCAGCGTCAGATTCACCTGCATGAAAACGACGAAGGGTGCGCGATGCACGAGCACATCCACATAGCCGCCCTTGTGTGCCGTTACTTCTTCCTGAACATCGGTTTCGCTCGGGGCGAAGAACGGTCGCATTTCGCTCCATTCGTCCAGTTTCTTTTGCTGCGTCTCGTCGATTGCCTCGCCGGCACTTTCAACCTGCTGAATTTCAGCAACCTGGTTTTGCAGGTCCTCGATATAGAAAGAACTCCCGAAGTTGATCAGCAACGTTATCGGCAGAATCACGATCGCGATCGCAATAAGGGTCTTCGGAGGCGCCTTGCGGAGTAGAAAAACAATCATGCCCATCAATGCATAAATGAACAGGATGTCGCCGAACCAGATCAGGTAGCCATGCAACGCCCCGAGAACCAGCAACCAGAATGTGCGGCGGTAGTAGATCGGGCCGAACGTAGCACCGCGTGACTCGGCACGATTCATCATCAGGATCATTCCGGCACCGAACAGCATCGAAAAAATACTCATGAACTTCTGGTCGAAAAAAATATGCGTAACGAACCAGGTGCCGATGTTGAGCGCTTCGGTACCACCCATGACCAATGGGTTGCTATACGCCGCCAACGGCATCGCGAACGCGTAAATATTCATGAAGAGAATGCCGAGGACGGCAACCCCACGCAGAGAATCGAGGCTGGCCAGTCGCTCGCCGGCGCTTACGGGACCGGCTTTGACCGAGGTGGGCTCATTAGAATAACTCATCAAGTGTCACATTTATACTATTGTTTTCAATCGGAATTTTCGCTTGGAATTTCGACGCATTCACGAGATACTCGCGGTGGGCAAACAACGTAAAGGAGGTGATCCATGTCTAGTGAGATTGCAAGGTTATCGAGAAAACCGTTGGGTCTTATTCGGATTATGGAGCAACCTTCCGAAATCCTCTGACGCTGTTATTTTCGATATTGCACTCACGGAAGGCCGCCCGATGGGCGGCCTTTCTTGTGTGAAATGCAACAGCGCAATCGTCGCGAATCGTTTTCGAACTATTCCTCGGCCGCTGGCTGACGTCGAACGGTGCCCTGGTAAACGCGGGACTCATCACAGTCCATGAGCTCGCCCAGCAATTCACCCTGCTTTTTCCAGGCTGCATTGTCGGTAAAGCGCTGATAGTCCTGCCCGAGTTGCGTGTGATTGTCGAAGCCCCGGAGGTACTTGAAGTCGAACTCGGCGCCACCGCCACCGTATACTGGAAACATCATCCAGTTACCCTGGTGATAACCGTTTTCGGTCAGGTATGCGGACCACTCGCCAAGGTTGGCAAACAACTGGTCCCACCCTTCGGGGTTATCCGGACCCGTGCAGTCCGAGAACGTCAGGAGGAAACTATCGGGAGACGGGCCCTCGGGTGTCTTTATTTCCGTGGCAACGAAGTTGCTGTGCGTGTCGCAGTCGAGCACTTGGAAGAACTCGGCGGACATCTCGCCACCTTCGTTGACCCAGAGGTCCATGCCCCGCCCCATCGATTCACCACCGGGCCAGGAGCCCAGCCAGGCGACGTCAAAAGTGTCAGCACCAAAATAGAACGGCGTGAGTGTCACTGCGAAATAGTCCTGCTGGTCGTGCTCGTCCATCCACGCGCTCCAGTTCGCGATGACCGCATCGAGGTCCGCGGGTCCCTTGCCATCGAGGTAATCGCAGGTCCACGTTTCGACAGGCACAAATCGCATGGGCTCCGCTTCGTGGCTATCGGCCAACACGGGCCCACAGGTCCACACGGTCGTAAACGCCGCTACCACGGCGATGATTCTCTTCATGATCAATTCCCCTACTTATTGATTGTCGCGCCGCATTGCACGGGCGAATGTCCCGATTATAGACGAGGATTCAGGCCAGGATGGGCTCCAGCGCTGTAAGTAACGTGTCGATCTCCGCGATGCTGTTGTAGTGCACCGGACCAACCCGAACGGTGCCACCCGACTCGAGGATACCCAGAGCGTCCGCTGCTTCGACGGCGTAGTTGTGGCCGCTCCAGACGAAGATATTGCGTTCCGCGAGCGCTTTCGCGATGGCGTCGGGCGATACCGATGCATGTGTGAATGACACGGTCGGTACGCGCCAGTGCATTCGCCCGGCGGCGGTGATGCCCTGCACCGTAACGCCGGGCAAGGTCTGCAATCCGTTGATCAGGTGACTGGACAGCTCCTGCTCATAGTCGAACATCACCTGCATACCCTTAATGAGCCCCGCTCTTCGGTCCACGGGACCGTCGGACATCGGACTACCGATCCGGGCCAGGTAGTCGACGGCCGCCGCGGTGCCCGCAAGCCCCTCATGCGACGCGGTGCCTGGCGCGAAATTCCAGGGAATCGTGTCGGGGGCAGGTTTCACTTTGTACGGCTCGAGACGTTCAAGAACGTCACGCTTCCCCCACAGAATGCCCTGGTGTGGACCAAAAAACTTGTAGGCCGAACAGACAAAGAAATCGCAGCCGATCGCTTGTACGTCAGTCACCACATGCGGCGCGCTTTGTACGCCGTCGACAAACGTCCAGGCTCCGGCGTCGCGAGCCTTGCGGCAAATATTTTCAATATCGTTGATGGTTCCGGTCAGGTTGCTGGCGCCACCGATGCAGACCAGGCGCGTTCTGTCGGTGAGAATGTCGTCGAGTTTCGACAGGTCTATCTCGAACGACTGCGTGTCGAATGGCAACCAACGAACAACCAGACCATGATCGCGTGCCATCAGTACCCAGGGCTCGACATTGGCGTCGTGGTCCATTCGGGACAACACGACTTCATCACCCTCCGAGAAATACCGGCCGATCGAACGAGACAAGTGAAACGTCAGCGACGTCATGTTCTGACCGAACACGATCTCGTCGGACGATGGCGCATTGAGAAAATCCGCCATCGCAGCCTGCGCGTCCGCAACTATCTCGCCCGCCAGGTCCGAGGTACGAAAATATCCACCGAGGTTCGCGCTGGCGCAGAGCATGCAGTCCGACATGCGTTCCACCACACTTCGCGGCACCTGGGTTCCCGCAGGATTATCGAAATAAACGCGTGCGGCGCCATCATCCATTACAGAAAGCGCCGGGAATTGCGAACGAATCGCCTCGAGGTCGAATGTCATTTGGAAGCGCGGTTCTTATTCGTTGGGCTTGCCGCCCCATTTCTCGCGATGCGCATATTCCGCCTGCT
>Ga0255052_10000045_pt1 | contig 79020 bp, 71 predicted proteins | sample JV7_2_21_MG_FD_188632 | JGI IMG/M metagenome (GOLD analysis project Ga0255052, IMG submission 188632) | Seawater microbial communities from Jervis Inlet, British Columbia, Canada - JV7_2_21 | ecosystem: Environmental > Aquatic > Marine > Inlet | place: Canada: British Columbia | collected...
CAGAAATCGTCGCGCTTGAGTGGGGAGACATTGACGCTAGGTTCATCCATATACGACGTGCCCTCGTAGAGAATGAAATCAAGGGACCGAAAACGGAATCTGGACACCGGTCTGTATTGCTGCTCTCCCCTGCACGTCAAGCTCTCAAGGCCCAGCGACAGCACACATACTTCGAGGGGAAGGCGGTATTTCACAATCCACGGACGAATGCCGCGTGGAAATCAAACAAGGCGTTTCCAGAACACTACTGGAAGCCGCTGCTCAAAAAGGCTGAAGTAAGGTACCGACAGCCGTATCAACTGCGTCATACGTACGCCAGCACCTTACTCAGTTCGGACGAGAACATTCACTGGCTCGCAAAACAAATGGGCCACAGAGACGCCACAATGATTCTGAGGACCTACGGAAAGTGGATACCCGATGTCGATCCGAGCGCGGGAAGCAAGGCGGAAAAACTGGCGAAGGCACTCTCGAAGTAGCGCGCCCAAATCGTGTCCAAATCGCGTCAGAAAGTCGCCCAATCATGCCCACCCATGCCCGACGGCGTAATTGACAAACGCAACTAACCTGCTGAACGACCACCCCTTTTCAATCAGTTGGAAAGAAAGGGGTGGCGGAGAGGGTGGGATTCGAACCCACGGTACGCGTAAGCGCACACCTGATTTCGAATCAGGCCCATTCGACCACTCTGGCACCTCTCCACTCGTTAATTTTTTTGTCAGGCGCCTTTCGGCGCCAGCACACCTGATTTGACTCGAATCAGGCCCGTTCGACCACTCCGGCACCTCTCCATCCGCGGGGCGTGGATTGTACGCAATGCCTGCGGTTCACGCCAGAAGCCGGCACCAACTCTTTGGGGTAAAATCCGTACTTCGAAGTAGAGAGATTCGGAGAAGTCTTTGCGGCTAGTCCTCTACATTACGCTTGGCGCACTACTCGGCACCTGTTCCTCAGCGCCAACACTTCTCGACCAGGTTCTCGAGGTCGGTGAGCTTCGTGTTGTTTCCCGTGACAGCCCTACGGCTTATGTTGATGGACCCGATGGTCCCTCCGGCCCCGAGTATGACCTCGTGCGTGCGTTCGCAGATGACCTCGGTGTCGACCTCGCGATCGAGACTGTACAGAGTGTTTCTGAAGTGTTACCTCACCTGATCGACGGCACGGCGCACATGGCAGCTGCCGGCCTTTCGATTACCGATTCACGCCGCGAGTACGTCAATTTTGGCCATCCATACGAGATGGTCGATATGCACCTGATTTACAAGCTCGGAACGGGTAAACCTCGCACGATCGATGACGTCATTGGCCGCTCGATTGAGGTGGTCGCGGGCACGAGCCATGTGGATACGCTGGCATCGTTACAGTTGGACAACCCCGAACTGGCCTGGACCGAAAATGCGGATGTCGAAGTCGCCAACCTGCTGGCAAAGGTTGCCGCGGGCGACGTCGACTTCACGATCGCTGACAGCACTGAGTTCAATATCCAGAGGCACTTCTACCCTGACTTGCGCGTTGCGCTTGATCTCGAGCTCGGCGACCCGCTGGCCTGGGCATTTCCGCTGGGCAATGGCGACAGCCTGCTGAGCCGCGCCGATGACTTCCTGATCGACTACGACCGCGCGGGTATCCTCGCCCAGGTTAAGGACCGTTATTACGGCCACACCGACAAGTTCGACTATGTAGGCACACGGAATTTCATTCGCCACTACGAGAGCCGCCTGCCCCGCTACAGGGATATGTTCGAAGATGCCGCCGCCCAGTGGGGCCTCGACTGGCGACTACTGGCCGCTATCGCCTACCAGGAGTCGCACTGGCGCTCCGGCGCGGTGTCCCCGACCGGTGTTCGCGGCATCATGATGCTCACCGAAGACACGGCTCGCTATCTCGGTATCGAGGATCGCGTCGACCCCAAGAACAGCATCTTCGGCGGTGCCCAATACTATGCGCGCCAGACCGAGCGAGTGGCCGAATCTGTGATCGAACCGGATCGCACCTGGATGGCACTCGCCGCCTACAACGTAGGTTTCAATCACATCAAGGATGCTCGCCAGATCGTTGAATGGCAGGGTGGCAATCCGGATGCCTGGGTCGACATCAACGAAGCGCTGCCGTTGCTGGCACAACGAGAATGGTACAGCCGAGTGCCTTTCGGCTACGCCCGGGGCTGGGAGCCTGTCCTGTACGTCAATAACATTCGTGCCTACTACAACATCCTGCAGTGGCTCACCGCCAACGAGGAGGCCGAGATGCGGGAATTCGACTTACCCGACGATATTGCGGAACCTGCGGCAGAAGAGCCGGCTCAAGTCGAGCGAACATAAGGTCCGTCAAAGATCCGTTCGGATCGAGAACAGTTCCGGGAAAAAACTCGTCTCCAGGGCTTTTTTCAGGAACGGCACACCCGATGAACCACCGGTGCCACGGCGATTGCCGATAATGCGTTGTACCGTGAGCATGTGCTTGAAGCGCCAGTTCTGGAATGCATCTTCTATGTCCACAAGCTTTTCACCCAGTTCATACAACTCGAAGTAATCGTCAGCGTTGCGATAGATGTCGAGCCACGCATTTTGTACGGACTCGTTCGGCTCGTACGGCTGGCTGAAATCCCGTTCCAGTTTTTCAGCGTCAATGTCAAAACCGGAGTCGGCCAGTTTCGCGATTACAACGTCATAAAGGCCAGGCGCATTGAGTACTACGGACAGGTCGTCGTACACCTTGTCATCGTGTCGATGCACTTCAACCAGCCCGGCGTTCTTGTTGCCGAGCAGGAACTCGAGTTTACGGTAGGCGTACGACTGGAATCCTGACGCCGGCCCGAGCATCTCGCGGAATGTCAGGTAGTCGACGGGGGTCATCGTGGACAGGATGTTCCACGAGTTCACGAGCTGGTTGAAAATCAACTTAACGCGCGCGATTACCTTGAATGCGTGCCGGTAGTCGTTCTCTTTCACATTGCCGATGGCCGCCTCTACCTCGTGACCTGCAAGCTTGAGCCACAGTTCGCTGGCCTGGTGAATGATGATGAACAGCATCTCGTCATGTTGCGACGACAAGCGGTTCTGCGCATTCAGGATCGTATCGAGACTGAGGTACTCGCCGTAGGTCAGACAATCCTTGAGATCGGTATGAATACCCGATTCGAGTTCGCGGTAGTTCTTCTGCTTTTCGCTCATAATTCCGATCCAAAACCATTTACGACAAGTGTATAGATCTCATTCATAACCTTTTGCTGTTGCCAATCCTTTTCGATGCCAGGCATTCGCATGATTCGCTCCATGATTTTATTTTGCTCGTCACCAAGCGACAGGGCTTTCGCGTAGGGCACGTTGGGCGAAAACGTCACCATTGAATACAACGGAGTCCACAGGTCAGGATAGGCTTCATGAAACCTTGCCTCAATCTTTTTGCGTAACTGAAACATGGCATCGCCTGACAGATCGCTCATCTCCACGAAATTGCGCTTCGACAATTCGGCAATGGCATCCGCATTGGGTTTGCGCCGATTTTCGTAGGCCGCGAATATTTCGCGCCAGTCGTTTTCGTGCTCGTCGATCAGCCGGTTCAGTTCCGCGCAGTCCTCGAAGCCGCAGTTCATACCCTGCCCGTAGAACGGCACGATTGCGTGCGCGGCGTCGCCGATCAGGCCAACCTTGTTGTTGAACGACCAGGGAAAGACCTGCACGAGGAACAGCGGTGCTGCTTCGCGCTCCATGAAGGTATCGGCCGGCGACTCCAGCAAACCCATGGCATCGGGAAACTCGGTGTCGAAAAACTGCTGAACAGCTGCACGATCATCAAGAGACTCGAACGAAGGATCGCCGGAATGATTGAGAAACAGCGTACACGTGAATGTGCCATCCGGATTTGGCAGCGCGATTAGCATGAAGTCCTGCCGCGGCCAGATGTGCAGCGCATTCGGCTCGAGCTGGTGCGAGCCGTCGGCATTGGCAGGGATATTCAGTTCGATATAGCACTGCGGCATGTAGCTTTGGCTGTAGCTGAACCGTGGCAGGCTGTGGGCGAGACGCCGCACCTTCGAGTGCGCGCCATCGGCGCCAAACAGAAAATCTGCTTTCACTACAACGTCCGTGTCGCCGCCGACATTAAAGGTCCCGGCGGCCGTTTTGAAATCGACATCGATTATCTTGTGTTCGAAGAACGTATTTACGCCCTCTTCGGCCTCGGCAAGATCCAGCAGGTGTTCATTAATGCGGCCTCGCGACACCGACCAGATCGCCTGATCGTCCTTACCATACGGTTGATGGGTCAGGCCCCTGTCCCTGCCATGAATGGCACGCCGGTACATCGGGATCGCCTCATCCTTGACAGCCGGGCTGATGCCAACCTGGTCCAATGAATACCAGCCACGATCGGACAGCGCGATATTGATCGATTTGCCCTGGTAAATATTTGTCTTGCGCGAATCAGGCCGACCCTCGAACAGATCGACCTCATAGCCGTGCCGCGCCAGCACAACGGCGAGCAACGAGCCGACCGGGCCACCGCCTGCAATCGCAAATTTCGTCCGTCCGGCCATCGTCAGGCAGACACCAGCACGTCCCGCAGGACCTGGCCGAATGTGTAAACGTCTTCGAAGGAGTTATACAGCGGTACTGGCGCTACGCGAATCATGCATGGCTCGCGAAAATCGGCAATTACACCGGCGGCCATCAGTTTGTCGAACATCTCCCTGTCGCGCCCTTCAAAATTCAGCGACAACTGGCTGCCGCGCTTGTCCGAATCGTTGGATGTAATAATGCTGATTCCGGCGTCGGGAAACTCGGCCGCAAGTTCGTTAATGATGAACTCGAGATAGCCCGTCAATTTCTCGCTCTTTTTCCTGAGGCCAGCCATGCCGACCTCATTGAATATGTCGAGCGATGACTTCATGACGGCCATACCAAAGACGGGAGCATTGCTGAGCTGCCAGCCTTCAGCACCCGGCATCGGGCGGAAACCGCTCTCCATCTTGAATCGAGTGTTCTTGTCATGGCCCCACCAACCGCCAAAACGCGGCAGATCGAATTCCTCGCCATGATTGTCGTGCACGAAGATGGCGCCAGCGTTGCCTGGGCCAGAATTGAGGTACTTGTACGAGCACCACGCCGCAAAATCGATATCCCAGTCGTGCAACGACAGTGGCACATTGCCGGCCGCGTGCGCGAGGTCGAAGCCGGCAACTGCGCCAACCGCGTGCGCCGCCTCCGTAATCCCGGGCATGTCGAACAACTGGCCCGTGAGGTAATTAACGCCACCGAAGAACACCAGCGCAACTTCATCCGCGTGCTCGTCGATCGCCGCAAGGATATCCTCCTCGCGGATGATGCCCTCCCCGTCCCGCGGGCTGATCTCGATGATGGCGTCGTCCGGATCATGGCCGTGAAATCGCGTCTGTGTCTCGAGCAGGTATCGATCCGACGGAAACATCCGTCCTTCACTGATGATCTTGTACCGCTTGTCTGTCGGGCGGTAGAACGAAACGAACAGCAGGTGCAGGTTGGTCGTCAGTGAGTTCATGCAGACGACTTCCGACGGCTGCGCGCCGACGATGCCGGCCATCGGTTCGGTCAGCAGCTCGTGATAGTTGTACCACGGGTTGCGGCCTTCGAAATGCCCTTCGACGCCAAAGCGCGCCCAGTCCTCGAGTTCGACCTCGATCGCGGCCTGGGCCGTTCGCGGCTGCAATCCCAGTGAGTGACCTGTGAAATAAACCGAGTTTGCACGGCCGAAGTCCGGGAAATGAAATTTGTCCCGATAGCTGCCAAGCGAATCGAGTTCGTCCTGCTGGAGGGCGAACTCACGTGATACGACGTAATTCACGACAACGTAACCCAGCCTTCGGGTGGTTCCTTGCCAGGATGGATTACCTGGCATTCGGGACAGGTGCGCGCCGCCTCGTCAGCGTAGAAGGTCTCGTACAGGGGCGGCAGGTCTTCGACGATTGACTGCAGAAGTACTTCAGCGCGGTGCACCAGTGCTCCGCACTCAAAGCAATACCACTCGAACGCGTCTTTTTCACCGCTCGGCCGCTTGGGTTCGATGACGAGGCCAACGCTGCCTGCCATGGGTCGTTGTGGTGAATGCCGGACATGCGCTGGCAGCATGAATACCTCGCCTTCCCCGATCACGACATCGTAAAAATCGCCGTTGTCGTAAATCTTCAGCACCATGTCGCCCTCGAGCTGGTAGAAGAACTCTTCCACCGGGTCATCGTGATAGTCCGTGCGCTGGTTCGGCCCGCCCACGACAAACGCCATCAAACCGGCGTCTTCCCAGATCAGCTTGTTGCCAACCGGCGGCTTGAGCAGGTGACGGTATTCGTCGATCCACTGTTTGAAATTGAACGCTGACAATCGGCTCATGACGTTCTCCTATCGCGGCCCGGACTCATAACTTCAATCCACATGTCTCTAAAGCCTCCTGGATCGCCATCTTCTCGGCATCCGTCAGTTCCAGCATGGGCGGTCGCACTCGCCCGCCAACCTGGCCAAGTAGCTCCTGCCAGTACTTGCCGAACGCCTGTGGCTTATCGCCGGGTCTGGACCGCGCCATTGCTTCGCGCACGGGATTGAGGCTGTCGCGCACACGCCGAGCCTCTTCAAAATTCCCTGCAAATGCCAGGCGCGTGTATTCATCCATGCGCTTGTCGTTGCTGGTCTGCAAATGGTACGGCGGTGAAGAACAGAGATAGAGTTGCCACCCCAGTTCTTCGATATTGTCCAGCCAATCGTCCTCTGCCGATGTCGACACCTGGATCTTGTCCCCGACCATGTGAGTCAGTTGCACGTACATCTCACGAGGAACCGAGTATTTGATGGCGACGATATTGGGTAGATCGGCGATGCGCGCGCATTCTTCGGGCTGCATCAGGTAGCCGGAATCCGGATGGCTCCACATTGCAATGCCAATATCGAGACGATCACATAGTGCCTTGTAGTACTGATACAGGACCTCACCGCGGTCATGGACGAAACTCAGCACCGGCGCATGGACAACAATGTAGTCAGCCCCGCAATCTTGTGCATGCAGCGCGAGGTCGAGAACCGTGTCGAAATTCTGATCCGAGACCGAAACGATGACCCCCGCTTTGCCGTCACACTCTTCGACCGCAACCTCGAAGTTGCGCTTTCGCTCATCAAGGCTCATCGAGAAGAACTCGCCCTGCTTTCCGGCGATGAATAACCCCTGGATGTCGAGATCGTCAATCCAATGACGGATATTCGACCTAAGGCCAGCCTCATTCAGCGAAAGATCCTGGTCAAACGGATTTAGCGCGGCCGCCCAGATCCCGCGCATGTTCTCGCGGGCATGGTCTTTGCCATCGTTCTTTGAGTAGTTAATGGGCATATACCTGTTTAGTATAATGAATCTTTATATCCTATCTAACTGCTCCTTATGAGTTCCTATCCAGACCTACACCTTTATATCAACGGCGAATGGCGCAAGACGTCCAATGATCTTCCGGTCCTGAATCCGGCGACCGAAGAGGAGATTGGGCGCCTGCCTCATGCGGAGAAGAGCGATCTGGAGGACGCGCTCGCAGCGGCCGAGACAGGGTTCAAGGTCTGGAGCCAGGTGCCTCCGATTGAACGGGCCAATATTCTTTTAAAAGCCTCGACACTCATGCGCGAGCGCCAGGAGGAAATTGCCACCGCTATAACGTCGGAACACGGCAAACCACTTCCCCAGGCTCGGCTTGAAGTGATACGGGGCTGCGAGTTCTTCGAATGGGATGCCGGTGAAGCCACTCGCACGTACGGCCGTGTCATACCCAGCGCGCCTGGCGTCAGGTACATCGTTCATCACCAGCCGATCGGTACCGTAGCCGCGTTTTCGCCGTGGAATTTTCCGATGAGCCAACCGTGCCGTAAAGTGGCGGGTGCCATCGCCTCGGGTTGTTCAATCATTCTCAAGGCGGCCGAAGAGACTCCGGCTGGTGCGCTTCACATTGCCAGGGCACTGCACGACGCCGGCCTGCCACCTGGAGTATTGAACCTGGTGTTCGGTACACCGGCCGAGATCTCCGACTATCTGATCAGGCAGGACCAGGTTCGCCTGGTAGCGTTTACCGGCTCCACCGCCGTTGGCAAGCACCTCACCACGTTGGCAGCACAGCACATGACCCCGGTCCTGATGGAACTGGGTGGGCACGCTCCCGTTATCGTATGTGAAGACACCGATGTCGAGGCGGCCGCCATTAGCGGCGCTTTTCGCAAAATGCGCAATGCAGGTCAGGTCTGCACATCACCCACTCGTTTTTTCGTCCACGAATGTATTTTTGATGAATACACGGAGACCTTCGTTCGCCGCGCTGCCAAAACTGTCGTGGGTAACGGTGTTGATCCTGGTGTTGAGATGGGACCGCTCGCCAATGACCGTCGAGTCGAAGCACTCGCTGGATTAGTCGAGGATGCAGTCGCTCAAGGGGCAGAGTTAAGAACCGGTGGCAACAAGCTGGGCAGCAAAGGCTATTTCTTTGAGCCGACAGTGCTGGCCAATGTGCCCGACACCGCACGCGTAATGCAGGAAGAGCCCTTCGGGCCGCTTGCGATTATCAATCCGGTCACGTCCCTGGACGATGGCATCGCAAAGGCAAACTCTGTGCCTTTTGGCCTTGCCGCTTACGGCTTCACCAATCGCGCAGACTACGTCGACCGCATGATTGAAGGTATCGAGGCCGGCAACGTATCGATCAACACCCTGGAAGCTTCATTGCCCGAGACTCCGTTCGGTGGCGTCAAATCCAGCGGCTATGGCCGTGAAGGCGGGACCGAAGGACTGCACAACTACATGATCACAAAGAACGTTATTCACAGCCTGTCAATTGCGTAGGGCTACGAGCGTCGTTTGCGAAAGAATTCCTGCAGGGTTGCACCGCACTCATCGGCCAGCACACCACCCATAATTTCAAAGCGGTGATTGAACGCCGGGCTATCGCTTAGATCGACAGCGCTTCCCGCCGCACCGGCTTTCGGGTCATAGGCGCCGAACACGAGCCTGTCGATCCTGGCCTGGACGATCGCACCGATACACATGGCGCAAGGCTCGAGCGTGACGTACAAAGTCGCACCGCTAATGCGGTAGTTTTGCACGGCGAGACATGCTGCGCGGAGCGCAACGACCTCGGCATGAGCGCTGGGATCAGAGTCACGTATCGAGCGATTCTGCCCGGTCGAGAGTATCTCGTCGCCGACGACGACGATCGCCCCAACCGGAATCTCACCTGCAGCACCAGCCTCCTGGGCCTGGCGCAGCGCGGCTTGAACAAACCTGGCGTCAGAGACTTTCATTCACCAAAGTTCAAGACGTCGGAAAAATCTGTTCTGTCTATGATTTTGCCGAAGAAAATTGCACCGTCATTTGTGTGATGCCCATGATCAAAATACAGTTTTGAGAAGTTTTGATCCATTCCATAACATCCCTCATCTGCGGGGCAAACATAATCCATTCTGTCGAGCAACCTGATATTCGGATACCTTTCAGCCAATTGCTGAAGTTCGATATGAGAGTAAGAATAGAGATTGTCATTGTAGGCTTCTCCTTTCTTATAGGCCTCTGTATAAGCGGCATTTACTAATTCAATGAGCGCCTCTTTATTTTCAACATTGTCATAACTACTAACGATGATTCTGTCTGCTTCATTGATCAATTCGTTGTAGTAAAAAGAGAACATCCTGTGTGCCAGAACCATTTTCTTGCCATCGCCCAGGATTCTAACGACGACGTCTTCCAGGTAATCCAGGTCGGCTTCACGATAACGCGAGACTATAACGACCAAGTCGCTTGAAATGTAATTTGGAGAACTGAAAAAAGTCTCGTCAATATCGCGAACCTGGGTCCCGTAACGCGCGATCTGAAACTGTTCGCTAATTTTGCGTGAATTGGCAAAAACATTGTAGAGATCTTTGGAATGAGAGTTGCCGACGAGTAAGGCCTTTTCTCTTTCATCGCCAGCTTCATACCAAAGTTCATTATCAAATGGGTTATCCTCAGTTTGATATGACTCATCACCAGATAGTTCTCTCAGATCACTCCAACTCAGTTGCTGTAACTCTGCGTTGTTGAAGTGATACCCACCAAGATCCAGGTTGTTAATCCTGTCGTAGTATGCGATTTCTCGATACTCAAATCCGTTTTGAAGATGACTGGCTAGTCCAACGCCTACAAAAAATACAATTCCGACTAACGAGAAACCGAAAATTGTTTTTCTGTCGGTTTTTGTCTTATCTCTGAATGGTTTTTCAACCCAACGCCAACTTACATAAGCCATGGCAATTGAAACCATGCAGATTGCGAGTAGCGCCGCATCTGACAATACGCCAAATGTTCTGTGACGAGCAAAGGCGAGCATTGGCTGATGCCATAAATAAGCGCTATAGGAGATAAGGCCTATACCCACAATTGGCGCAAGACTGAGGAGTTTATGAATCCACGTCCTCGGAACTGCTGTGAGTATGAGCAGTACTGTGCCCACAGTCGGAATTAACGCATACAGACTGGGGAATGGCGTAGATTCATCAAATGCGATCACGGAATAGGCAATCAGCCCAAACCCTAACAAGCTGGCACACTGATTTAGTAGGTCCGATTCAAAGTAGTCATTGTGTTTCAGGTAAAAAGCAGCACATACACCGATCAGCAGCTCCCATCCTCTCGTTGGTAGAAGATAGAAGGTACCACTAGGTTCATTGTAGGCACCCCAATGTGCCGCACTCAGGCTGATTATGAACACCAGAACAACTAGTACCAGTATCCACTTTAGGCCCAGGCGCCACGTCAGCATCAAGAAGAGCGGAAAAAGGATGTAATACTGTTCTTCAACGGCCAGACTCCAGGTGTGAAGCAATGGTTTGAGCTCGGTAGCCGTATCAAAGTAATCACTTTCCAACCAAAACAAAATGTTGGAAGAAAAGGTTGCGACCGCCACCAGGCTCTGCCCAAAATCCAGATTATTCTTGGGTGTCAACCAGAACCATGCAAAAGGCAAGCACGCCAATATTACAAAGAACAGCGCTGGGAGAATTCTGCGAGCACGCCGCTCGTAGAATTTCACTAGACTGAATTTACCCTCACCCATCTCGTCAATGATGATGGTTGTGATCAAATATCCGCTGATCACGAAGAACACATCCACACCAACAAAACCACCACCAAACCACTCAAATCCAGCGTGGAACAGAATGACTGGCAGCACTGCTAATGCTCGTAAGCCGTCAATTTCGGCGCGATATTTCATTTCGAAATGATGGCCAAATATGCTCTCTAAGAAAACACCAAATTTTGGTGTTATGTCTACAAGACAGAAACGGGCGATTGAGAGGGTTGAATTATTCCCACTCGATCGTCGACGGCGGCTTGCCCGAAATGTCGTAGGTGACCCGCGAAATGCCATCAACCTCGTTGATGATGCGCAATGACACGTGCTCGAGAAACTCATACGGCAGCCGTGCCCAGCGCGCCGTCATGAAATCGATAGTTTCGACCGCGCGCAACGCGATGACGTATTCATAACGACGCCCGTCACCCATGACACCGACTGATTTCACGGGCAAGAACACGGCAAATGCCTGGCTGACCTGATCGTAGAGATCCTGTTTTCTCAACTCCTCGATGAAGATGTCATCGGCAAATTGCAGTTTCTCCACGTAGTCGCGTCTGACCTCGCCGAGTACGCGCACACCAAGACCCGGGCCCGGGAAAGGATGGCGCATGACCATCTCGCGCGGCAGCCCGAGCTCCATGCCGATCTTACGCACCTCATCCTTGAACAGTTCGCGCAGCGGCTCGATGAGCGACATGCGCATGTCGTCCGGCAGTCCACCCACGTTGTGGTGCGACTTGATGACGTGTGCCTTGCCCGTTTTGCTGCCCGCCGATTCGATGACGTCGGGATAGATTGTGCCCTGCGCCAGCCATTCAATGCCCTCGAGTTTGTGCGACTCCTCGTCGAACACCTCGATGAACATGCCACCAATGATCTTGCGTTTCTTCTCGGGGTCCGATTCTCCAGCCAGTGCATCGAAGAAACGATCGACTGCATTGACACGGATGACATTGATGTTCATGTGCTCGGCGAACGTCTCCATGACCTGGTCACCTTCGTTGTGACGCAACAGCCCATGATCCACGAATACGCAAGTCAACTGGTCACCAATCGCTTCGTGCAGCAACGCGGCAACCACCGATGAATCGACACCGCCCGACAGGCCGAGCAAAACCTGCCCGTCGCCAACTTGCGCACGAACCTGCTTAATAGCGTCAGCCACGATGTTGCCGGCCGTCCACTCACCTGGCGTTTTGCAGATTTCCCGTACGAAACGCCGCATGATCGCGTCGCCGTGCAGTGTGTGCGTTACCTCCGGATGGAATTGCACGCCGTAGAAGTGGCGTTCCGTGTCTTCCATCGCCGCGATCGGTGAATTCGGGCTGCTGGCGGATATCGAAAATCCCGGCGGCACGCCTTCGACGCGATCGCCATGACTCATCCACACCTTGAGCATCGGTTTGCCGCTGTCGGCGTCGCTGTAGCCACCGAAGAGATTGGAGTCGCCAGGCGAAATCTCGGCGTAGCCGAATTCACGATGCTCTGAGGACTCGACCTTGCCGCCCAGTTCCGCGGCCATTGTCTGCATGCCGTAGCAAATTCCGAGCACGGGCACACCCAGTTCGAAAATCGCGTGCGACGCTTTCGGCGGATCATTGAGGTTCACCGACTCGGGGCCACCCGACAAAATCACACCGGATGGCTCGAACGCCCGGACATCCTCATCCGACATATCCCAGGGGTGGATCTCGGAATACACGCCGCACTCACGAACCCGCCGCGCAATGAGCTGCGTGTACTGGCCGCCGAAATCGACGATCAGCAGGCGGTGTGCATGAATATCAGTGTGCGGGGCTTTGCTCGCCTCGGCAGGCTGGCTCATCGATCGGCTTCCGTCAGTTGCTGCGGTAGTTCGGGGGTTCTTTGGTAACGGTCACATCGTGGACATGGCTTTCCTTCATACCCGCGCCCGTAATCTGCACAAACTGCGGCCGGGTACGCATTTCCTCGATATTGCTGCTGCCGGTGTAGCCCATCGCTGCACGTACGCCACCGATAAGCTGATGCACGATGGCAACGAGGCTGCCCTTGTAGGCAACACGGCCTTCCACGCCCTCGGGAACCAGTTTCTCGAGTTCCCCGGTCGCGTCCTGGAAATAACGGTCTGACGAGCCATGCGACTGACCCATGGCGCCGATCGAGCCCATGCCGCGGTAGGACTTGTAGGAGCGGCCCTGGTAGAGCTCAACCTCGCCCGGCGATTCCTCGGTACCGGCAAACAGTCCGCCGATCATGACCGTGTGTGCGCCGGCAACGATCGCCTTTGCGATGTCGCCCGAATAACGTATACCGCCGTCGGCGATAAACGGTACGTCGGTGTTCTTCAATGACGCCGCGACCTCGGCGACGGCAGAGATTTGCGGCACACCAACACCGGCGACAATGCGCGTCGTGCAGATCGAGCCCGGACCGACACCCACTTTGACGCCATCAGCGCCGGCTTTCACAAGCGTCTCGGCCGCCTCGCCCGTCACGATGTTGCCACCGATGACCTGCAGATCCGGATAGGCGTCTTTGACCTTGCGAACGCGCTCGATAACTCCTTTTGAGAATCCATGCGCCGTGTCGACGATGAGCACGTCGATCCCGGCTTCTACCAACGCGTCAACACGATCGTCGGTGTCGTAACCCGTGCCAACGGCTGCGCCGACTCGCAAGGCACCGCCGTCATCCTTGGCCGCCTGCGGGTAATCTTTCGCCTTCTGGAAGTCTTTGGCCGTAATCATGCCTTTGAGTTCGTCATCGTCATTGACGACCAGCACTTTCTCGATACGGTGCTGGTGCAGCAGCGATTTGACTTCATCGTCGCTGGCGCCCTCGGCAACCGTGACCAGCCGGGCTTTCGGCGTCATGACCTCGGACACCGGCGCTTCCATACGCGTCTCGAAACGCAGGTCGCGTCCCGTCACGATACCGACCGTGCGCTTGCCATCGACGACGGGCACGCCCGATATACCCATCGAATGCGTCAGGTCGATGACTTCGCGAATCGTCATGTCGGGCGATACTGTGATCGGATTGCGCACGATACCGCTTTCAAATTTCTTGACCGTACCGACCTCGCGCGCCTGCTGTTCGATCGGCATGTTCTTGTGAATGATGCCGATACCGCCTTCCTGGGCCAGCGCGATGGCCAGCCGGGCCTCAGTGACGGTGTCCATCGCCGCCGACAGCATCGGGATATTGAGCCGAATCCCTCTCGTCAGCTGCGTACTCAGGTCAACCTCGTGGGGGAGCACCGACGAGTATCCGGGTTGCAGGAGAACGTCGTCGAACGTGAGGGCTTCCTTGGCAATACGCATGAGAGTTACGGGATCCTTGTAGAGAGGTGAATCGGACAATTCTACGCCGATCAATTTATCGGCAAAAGCTTTGCAGGCTTCGCTATACTCGCGAGCATGGAAAAAGCGGGCCAAGCGAATGTAGCGGCGGCGATCACCGTCAGCCAGCTCAACCGCCAGGTCAAGACGCTGCTTGAGAAAGGAATCGCCCGCCTCTGGGTCCAGGGCGAGATTTCCAACATCGCCAAGCCGGCTTCCGGCCACATCTACTTCAGCCTCAAAGACGACTCTGCGCAGATTCGCGCGGCTTTTTTTCGCCAGCGCCAGCGCGGGCCGACCATTGGCCTCAAGAATGGCGACCAGGTTTTGGCCTTTGGCCGCGTCAGCCTGTACGAGCCGCGCGGCGACTACCAGCTGATCGTCGAGCAGATGGAGCCTGCCGGCGAAGGCGCACTCAAGCGCCAGTTCGAGGTCCTCAAGAAGATGCTGGCAGCAGAGGGCCTGTTCGATGAGGACCGTAAACAGGCGCTTCCCGAACTTCCTGAGCGTATCGGTGTTATTACGTCGCCGAGCGGCGCAGCCGTTCGCGACATTCTCAGCGTGCTCGGCCGCCGGTTTCCGTCAATTCCGGTCATCGTTTATCCGTCAGCCGTGCAAGGCGACGCGGCACCGCCCGAGTTAATCGCAGCGTTGCAGACAGCCATAGACCGTGACGAATGCGATGTGTTGATCATGAGTCGCGGCGGCGGTTCACTCGAGGACCTGTGGGCCTTCAATGACGAGAAACTGGCCCGTGTGATCGCCGATTGCCCTATTCCGGTCATCAGCGCGGTCGGTCACGAAGTCGACTTCACGATTGCAGATTTCGTCGCGGACATGCGTGCACCAACTCCGTCGGGTGCCGCCGAACTGGTTGTCCCCGATCGCGAAGACTGGTTGCGCTCGATCAATTCGCTGGCGGCGCGAATTGCACGACTTGGCCAACGGGCCGTCGAGGAACGCAGCCAAACACTCGACTGGCTAACTCGCAGGCTGGTTCAGACCAGTCCCGAACAGACCTTGTTGCGCCAGCATGATCGGCTGCGGGAAACCTATCGACGTCTCGTGACTTCGATAAGCCAACGCGTAGCTAATTCCGGTCATCGCCTCGAACTCGCAATGCGTGGACTGCAGGCTGTCAGCCCACTGGCCACGCTGGACCGGGGTTACGCCATCGTAGAGGACGCCGAATCTGGCAATGTCCTGATGAATGCGGGAAATGCCACTGTTGGCGGCGATATCCGAGCACGCCTTGCGAACGGTGAACTCACAGCGACCGTGAAGTCCAAGAAAGAGACATGAAGATATCGACATTAGTTGCCCTGTTGATCGCATTGCCGGTTGCCGCGGCTGCCGATGACCCAGCATGGCCAGGTGGCATCGCAATGCTCGACCTCGGTTCCGCCGAGGGAACACCGCCAGTAGTCGAGTACGATGGCAAACGCGTTCTTGTCATGAATGACGATGGCCAATGGCGCGCCGTTGTGGGCGTGCCGCTGAGTGCCGGCACGGGGCGCGCCAGCATTTCATTTGCCGATGGCACGACCCTGTCATTTGATGTAAACGAGCATGCGTACCTCGAAGAGCACCTCGAGGTGGCGAAGAGCTACGTATCCCTAAGCGAGGAAGATCTCGCGCGCTATCAACGCGAGCGAAAAGTTATCGATGCGGCGCTCAATAACTGGCGCGACATACCGGTTGATGACGTAAGGCTCGCGATCCCCGTCGAAGGGCCGCGCAGCTCGTCATTCGGCAAGCGTCGCTTCTTCAACAACGAACCTCGAAGCCCGCACTCAGGGATGGACATCGCCGTGCCGGAGGGCACGCCTATCGCTGCGCCCCAGGCTGGCATTGTCAGCGAGACTGGTGACTTTTACTTCAATGGCAACACGATCTTTCTTGACCACGGCCAGGGTCTCGTCACGATGTACTGCCACCTGAGTGATATTGGCGTCGACAAAGGCCAGGCTGTCAGCGCAGGCGAGGCGATCGGCCTCGTTGGCAAAACCGGCCGTGTCACCGGCGCGCACCTGCATTTTGGCTCCTACCTCAATGGCAATGCAGTCGACCCGGCATTGTTGCTAGCGGAGGGCCCGTAGGAGCGCTGCTTGCCAGCGCGACAGTGGACACAGTATGGCTGGAGTTAAAGGGCGAATTGCACTGGTTACGGGCGCTGGTCGTGGTATCGGTCGAAGAGCTGCGGAAATACTGTCCGAGCGCGGAGCACGCGTCATGTGCGTCGCACGCACTGAGCAGGAACTTGCGGAGGTCGGGCCGAACTATGTAGTCGCAGACCTGGGGACGACCGATGGCTGCGCAGCGGCAGTCGCAGAAACGGAATCACGCCTGGGCCCAATTGAGATATTCGTCTGCAACCATGGCATTGGGTCCGCACATGAGAAAGCCATCTGGGAACAGGATCCGGCCGTCTGGGACGAGACTATGCGTATCAACCTCGACGGGCCATTTCATTTGTCGCGCCTGATTGTCGGACGCATGGTGGAGCAGCAATACGGACGCTGCGTGTTTACGAGTTCTACTGCCGGTCTAATAGCAGAGCATGCTGGCAGTGCGTACAACGCTTCCAAGCACGGCCTGTTGGGCCTGATGCGCTCGGTCGCCGTCGATGGCGGCCCGTACAACATCACATCAAATGCTGTATTGCCTGGATGGGTGCGCACGGAGATGGCTGAACGTCATGGCAGGCAGGAAGCCAGCGATCGCGGTCTGACTGAGGACCAGGTGTGGGCTGAGCGAGGTGCATTGTATCCGCCGGGTCGGGTCGTCACTGTCGACGAAGTGGCCGAGGCAATTGCCTTTCTTGCGTCAGAGGAATCGAGTGGCATCAGCGGTGAGGCGATCAAGATTGCCTTGGGTAGCAACGAGTAGCACCGGGGTGTCATTGGCGTGACGACTGTCGGACACAGCCTGACGGGACTTTCGATTGCCGTCCTGACACTGCCGCGAGGCAAGTCATTGATGTGGTACCTGCTCGTTGGACACTTCTTCATTTTTTTCGCCAACGTGCCGGATTTCCCGCTGCCCGGCTGGGGCCACGCATCCTACCAAGCCAGCCACAGCATTTTTCTTACCGGCCTGCTCGCCTCACTCATGGCTTTGCTATTGCTGCACCCTGGGTTCAACAAGCACATTGGCGCCAAGGTCGTGTTGTTCTGGTCCATTACCTGGCTGGGTCACATGGTGCTCGATGCCCTGTACAACCACGGTCAGGGCATCGGCATTTTTTGGCCATTCTCAGATGCCCACCTCGTGTTACCCGTCCCCTGGTTCGAGACCCTGACCTGGCCACCATTGACCGAGCACAATCGCAACGTATTTCTGATCGAACTGGGATTTTATGGCGCACTGCTGTTGGCCTGCATAGGAATACGCTCGCGAAGCAAGTCGCGATAGGCTCGCAGCCTGTCGAGTACCTGGTTTGCTTTGCTCAGTAGCTGCTGAAGGCCTGCGCCCGTTCACCACGCTGCTCCCACCAGCGATCAAGTTGGAATGCGAGCATCAGGCCAACGATAACGACGATGATCCCCCCTACACGCAATCACCGTCGAAGAAATCGCAAATGATGGGACGGAACGCGTCCATGTCGACGAGGAACGAGTCGTGACCACGGATGCAATCGAGCTCGACCATTTGTGTGTCGTCACAAACCGCAGAAATGCCCTCCGCCAGTTCCTGTTGTTGATGCAGCGGAAACAGGATGTCGGTTGTTACACCAATGATGAGCATGCGTTCCAGCTTAAGGTGCTTGAAGCCGGACTTGAGCGAACCACCGTGTTCCGCCAGGTCGAATAGGTCAGATGCGCGCGACAGGTATAGATAGCAATTCGGATCAAAACCTCCGCTGAACTTGTTGGCGTGGTTTTCCAGATACATTTCGACCGAGAACGTGATCTTGAACGGGTCGTTGACGTTTTCCTCGGTTGCTGTCGTGCGTTGCCGGCTAAAACGCTGTACCCATTCTTCCGGTGAACGATAGGTCATCATGCCGAGCTTGCGTGCCAGGCGTTGTCCGATGAGCGGCGGGTCGTCCGGGTCGTAATCACCAGTCTTCCATTTCGGATCGGAACGAATCATTTCTCGCTGCAGCGAGCGCACCGCGATCGAAAACGGCTCGGCACGCGTAGCGGACGAAATCGAGATGAAATTTCGGGTTGCTTCCGGATGACGAACACAAAAAGCGAGCCCACTCATGCCGCCCATAGAGTTGCCGATGACCGTATGCAGTTGCTCGATACCGAGTTCCCTCACCACGCCGTATGCCGCTTCAGCAACATCCTCGAGTGTCAGGACCGGGAATGACAGCCGATACATCTCACCCGTGTCGGGATTGATCGATGCAGGGCCCGTCGAGCCGAAACAACTGCCCAGTGAATTCACACAAATGATATGAAACCGGTCGGAATCCAGCGGCAGGCCCGGCCCGATCATCTCTTCCCACCAACCATCCGAAAGGTCCTCAGCCGAGGATGACGCATGCGCCGATGGTGACAGGCCAGAGAAGATAAGGATGGCGTTGTCACTCGCCTCGTTGAGCTCACCCCACGTCTCGTAGACCATCGTCGGCGACTCGAGGAAGCCGGCACGATGCATCTGGAAGCGACCGGCGAGTGTTATTGTTTTGGCGGCGGGTCCCATGTTGTTGTTATAGCACGCTATTTCTTGGCGTGCCTCATCAGGCGTTTGCGCTTCTGCTCCTGGCGCGGCGTCAACTTGTTGCGCTTGCCTGCGTAGGGATTCTTTCCGGACTTGAACACGAGGCGGACCGGTGTGCCTTTGAGTTTGAACACCTTGCGGAAACGATTGATCAGGTAACGCCGATACGCTTCGGGAACCTTGTCAGTTTGATTGCCATGAATAACGATGACGGGCGGATTTCGGCCACCCTGGTGTGCATAGCGCAAACGGATGCGGCGCCCACGTACCAGCGGTGGCGGATGAGCCGTAACGGCAGCCTCGAGTTCGCGCGTCAGCTCGGTCGTGGACAGGTCGATAACCGCAGCCCTAAAGGCACGTTCGACGGCCGGCAGTACGTCGCCCACGGCCGTGCCGTGCAACGCCGAGATCGTGATGCGTTCGGCGAAGTCGAGAAACGGCAAGCGCCTGTCGAGTTCATCGCGTACATGCTTGCGATCTTCCGCGGTCATTCCATCCCATTTGTTGGTCACAACCACGAGTGAACGGCCACGCTCGAGCACCAGCCCTAGTAAGCTGACATCCTGCTCGGTTACGCCTTCATGCGCATCGAGCACCGAGATAACGACTTCCGCGCGATCGATCGCCTGCAGCGCTTTGATGATGCTGAACTTCTCGATGACCTCATGCACCTTCGCCTTGCGGCGAATGCCGGCCGTGTCGATCAGCTCGTATTTGCGATCGTTCTTCTCGAACGGCACAGAAACGCTGTCACGGGTGGTGCCGGGTTGGTCAAAAACAACGAGACGATCCTCACCAATCATGCGATTGATCAGCGTGGATTTGCCGACATTCGGCCGCCCGACGACGGCAATCCGCAGCTCGTGTTCGTCGTCATCGTAGGACGGTACTGGCTCCTCTTCTTCGACGTCGAATTCCGCAAGAACGGCGTCCATCAGGGCACTAATGCGATCACCGTGCGAGGCGGAAACAGCTACCGGCTCACCGAGCCCGAGTGCATGAAACTCGCCACCCGCTATTGCACTGTCAAGGCCCTCGGCCTTGTTCACAATCAGCCAGGTCTTCTTGCCGTTCCGGCGGGCCAGGTCGGCGACATGCTCATCGGCGGCGGTCAGGCCCTCGCGACCATCCACCATGATCAGCCCCACATCGGCTTCTTCGAGCGCACGGACCGTCTGTTCCACCATGAGTTCTTTGATGCCCTCTTCGCCGCCGGCAACGCCGCCGGTGTCAATCACCAGGTAGGGAATCGGGCCAAGCTTGCCGAAACCGTACTGGCGGTCGCGTGTCAGTCCCGGGTAATCGGCAACCAGGGCGTCACGCGATCGCGTGAGCCGATTGAATAGCGTTGACTTGCCGACATTGGGTCGACCAATAAGGGCTATGACGGGAAGCATTGCGGCGCACCTGTCCGATACGGTCAGGCGTCTTCGTCTGAGGTATCAGGCGCGTTGCTCGGACGCTTGGGCTGCTGAATGAAATAGGCCGATACGCTGCCGTCGTCACTTTGTACGAACAGTTTGTCGGAGAACACCATCGGCTCTGCCGAGACAGCCTTGCTGCCGACACGGACTCGAGCCACCGGATCACCGTCGAAATTGCTGAAGAAATGCAGGTAGCCGTCGAGATCACCGACCACGACTGTCGTCTGGAACGAGATCGGAACCGTAGGCTCCCGGCGGATCAGTGAATTCTGTCGCCAGGTCTCATCGCCGTTACGCCGTGTCAAGGCGATGACGACACCTTCCTCGTCAACCGTGTACAAGTTGTTCCAGTCAGCCGATACACCCTCGTAGCTCGATACCTCTCGCGTCCATAACATTTGCCCGGACTCCGCAGCGATCGACGCGATGCCGCCGTGATATCCCGAGGCATAGATATCCTGACCGACGACACTGATCAGGCCGTCGACGTCCGACAGGCGTTCGAGATCGGTGCGGCCGGTAGGCGGCGACAACATGGCCTCCCAGACCGTATCACCACTGTTGATATTGACGGCAACAAGACGCCCGTTATCAAATCCTGCGACGACGGTCGAACCGATAACGACAGGTGATGCGGAGCCGCGCATGGTCAGATCGGGTGTCGACTGTTCGACGATCCAGCGTTCCGTGCCATCAAATGCAGAAAGAGCCCGGAGTCGATTATCGATCGTCATCGCGACGACCGAACCATCGCTGACCACCGGTCGCGCCAGAGTCTCGCCCGACACGTTGGTGCGCCACATTTCGGCACCAGAGTCAGCATTGAGTGCAATCAGGTAGCCATCGGCCGCGCCAACAACGACCAGGTCGTCGCCGACACCTGGGCCGGCTGACAGATCCAGTTCGAGCTCCGTGCGCCAGATCGTTTTGCCCGATTCCGGATCGAGTGCGACGACGTTGCCGTCCCTGCTGGCTGCATAGACCCGATTGCCATCACTTGCCGGCTGCAAAGCGACACGCAGGAACTCGGCACCATCGCCGACTTTTGAAGTCCACAAGCGGCGCACATTGATCTTGGTTTCAATGTCGACAAGCTCGGTCGGCTCGAGTTCTTCCTCGTCATCACCCCCGAAAATGCTGCACGCCGAAAGCGCGGCAGTAGCCGCGACAAGACCAAATACTCGCAGCATCGATGTCACTCAGTCTCTCCGTCCGGCTCAGTTTCGCCTGCAGAGTCGTCGAGATCTTCAGTCACATCATCAGTTACTTGCTCGGTAATTTCTTCGGTTACGGACTCTGTCAAAGCTTCTGTATCCACCGGTTCCGGCGCAGGCTCCTCCTCCGGCAGGTCAAGCAGCTTCATCTGCACTAGACCCACGTTGACGGCCCGGGTGCTATCTGCCAGCGCCAATCGATACGCCTCGCCTGCTTCTGCAACCTGGCCAAGCGCCGCATGCGCATCGCCGCGAGCCTCGGCGTACAAGCCCGCGAAAGCCTCGTTGTCCTGCCCGTCGAGCAGGTCGAGCACTTCCTGCGGCTTGTCCTGGTACAACAGGATTCGAGCCAGTCGAACACGGCCAACGTGCTTCAGCGCCCCATTGCCGCGCATCTGGAGCAGCTCGCTCAGAACGTCCGCAGCATCCTGGTCACGATTCTGGTCCATGTAGAGCCGTGCCATAGCGAGCTTGGACTGCGCCGCGTACGCTGTGTTCGCGTAGTTGTTTGCCAACTGGCCCGCGACTCCCTGCGCATCCTCAAGATCACCGCCAGCAACATGGTTCGCCAATGTTTCAAACAACTCTGACGCCTCGATCTGTGCCTCGAGCTTGTTGTTCTTGTATAGGGTGAAGCCGATGATTAGACCGACCGCAATAATAACGCCGGCAATAACATAGCGACCGTACTCGGCCCACCATGCTTTCATTTCTTCAATTTGTTCTTTCTCTGACTGTAAATCGTCCACGAACTATGCCTTTCCTAGTAACTTCGCCAGCGTCGCCGGCAATTCGTCAAATGCAACACTGCTTTGATCCTCAGTACTGCGTAAAGGTTTCAATCCTGCGCGTCGATCCGCGATTTCCTGTTCACCGAGGATCAGCGCGTACTCCGCATTACTCTTATCCGCCCGCTTCAGTTGCGATTTGAAGCTGCCGCCACCAAGGTTCAGTTCCACCTTGATTCCAACCACATCGTCGCGCAACCGCTCGGCAATCGCGAACGCCTGCTCGAGCGCGCTGTCGCCTGCCGCGACGACATAGACATCGGCATCTTCCGCCGGCGCCTCGCCACCGCAGGCCTCGAACAGCGCTACAAGACGCTCCATGCCCATCGCCCAGCCCACGGCCGGGGTCGGTTTGCCGCCCAATTTCTCGACAAGTCCGTCATAACGGCCACCCGAACAGACCGCACCCTGCGATCCCAGCGCATCGGTCACCCACTCGAAGACCGTGCGGCTGTAATAATCGAGGCCGCGCACGAGGCGTGGATTCACCGAATAGGCAACACCCGCCGCATCGAGCAATCCCTTAAGTTCCTGAAAATGCTCGAAAGATTCCTCATCCAGGAAATCGATCATGACAGGCGCCGCCGCAACGATCGCCTGCATGTCGGGATTCTTGCTGTCGAGAATCCGCAGCGGATTCTGCTCAAGGCGCCGAATACTATCGTCATCAAGCTCATTTTTCACGCTTGAAAAGTAATCGATGAGCGTTTCGCGATAGCGTGCCCTGGAATCGGCCGTGCCGAGCGAGTTGATCTCGAGCGTCAGACGGGACAGGCCAAGCGCGCGCCACATGCGAGCACACAAAATAATGAGCTCGGCATCAACGTCCGGCCCGTCAAAACCCAACGCCTCGATGTCGAACTGGTAAAACTGTCGGTAGCGCCCTTTTTGCGGTTTCTCATAGCGGAACATCGGGCCCATGGTCCAGAGCTTCTGCCGCTGGTTGTGCAACAAGCCGTTGGTGATTCCCGCGCGAACGACACTGGCCGTTGCCTCCGGCCGCAGCGTCAGACTTTCACCATTGCGATCGTCGAAGGTATACATCTCTTTTTCGACGATGTCGGTGACCTCGCCGATCGAGCGACGAAACAACTCGGTCTGCTCGAGCAGCGGCAAGCGAATTTCTTCATAGCCATAGGACTGCACGATATCGCGAACGACCGTCTCCAGATAACGCCACGTACCGGACACGTCCGGCAGGATGTCGTTCATTCCCCGAATAGCTCTAGGTTTCACGGCGGTCTGTTACGGATTTATTATTGTCAGGCGCGCCGTGCGACTGCCCGGGCTACTCGACGATACCGGGTAATCGATGCCGTCGACTTGCACGAGTACGTTGTCCACGTTGCCGAACAAGACGGTAAAAGGAGCAACACCGGTCAGACTGACCGACGTACCGCCGCGGCCCATTTCGAAAAACAGTCGCTGTCCGGTCGCATCAGAGACTTCGGCCCAGCAGTCACCCGTGAAACTCAATGCCAGACTCACCTGGCCGTTGTCGACACGGTCGGCGACCTGTGGTTGTGCCTGACTGGCCACAGGTTGCGGCTCAGGTTCAACGACGAGCCTTTCATTTGTGTCTTGCTCTGCGGCCTCGCTGACCATTTCCTGTTGCGGCTCGAGCACTTCTTCCGGCGCTGCCTCCGGCGCACTCGCCTGGCTGCTGAAGACCGCGAACCACCAGTACGATGCGGCAGCCACAATGATCACAATGATGACGGCAATCCACGGCCCAGGGGACATCTCCTGTCGAACACGCTTGCGACCGATCACGAACGGCGGAATCGTTTCCTGCCGTGTCATCTGGTAGTAATCGGCCAGAACATCATCCTCGTCGACGCCGACGAGACTCGCGTATTTCTTCAGATGCCCCTTGGCAAATACCGGTGCGCCCAATACCTCGAAGTCGTTGCGTTCCAACGCACGCACCTTCGGCTCGTCGAGGTGCAGTTCCTTGGCGACTTCAAGCACACTGATCTGCTGCTCGCGGCGGGCCTCAGCCAGCCGCTCTCCGCCGCGGGCCCCCTTGAGTTCCGCGTCTGACTTATCTTCGACTGGTTTATCCTGCTCGTCGCTCATTCTTATCCCGATTCAAGAACCCGCCGCGCCTCGGGTGACTGCGGAAACTGGCGCAGGATTTGATTGGAGTAATCGGTCCTTGCGCTATCGTCGCCCAGCTGTTCTTCAATTCGTACACCCAGGTACAAGACTCCCGCCGTCGGAATGTTCGTACTCAGGAATCGTTGCAGGAACGCACGTGCACCCAGGTAGTCCTCGGAAGAGAACTTCAGCAGGCTCAGCTGCAGCAACGCCTCACCATAATTCGATTTACGCGCCAGCGCCTGGCGAAAATATTGCTCAGCCACTTCATGATCCGGTTCTTGCATCATGCAGACACCGGCATTGGTCATTGTGATTTCAGAGTTGTCGTTCTCCGGCACCTCGATCGAGCGATCGAAATGCTTGCGCGCGTCTTCATAATCGCCCTGCGTGCACAAGAAGACGGCATAGGCGTTTAATACATTGAAATTACGCGGCGCGATGCGAACTGACTCCTCGTAGGATGCTGTCGCCAGCCGCAGATTCTGGAGCCGCTCGTAGGTCAGCGCGAGCGTATAGTGCGCGATGGCATTTTTTGGTTCGAGTTCAATCGACAGCAACAGCCGGTCCCGGGCGAGCTCGTAGTTGCCATTGCGCAGATAACGGGCGCCAAGTTGATAATTCAACTCAGCCGCATCGCCCTCGTCAGCGTCAGGTCTAACCGTATTCGTCGTCGTCGTCGTCGTGACGCAGCCTGTTAGTAGCAGGCTGGCCGCCAGTACAGCTAACAGAACCTCGCTCTTTTTCATGCTATCGCCATCCTTCGTCGCTTTTCGCCCAGTCGATTTCGAACCCGGTCACTCACTTTACCAGCCAATTGGCCACATGCCGCATCGATATCCTCGCCACGCGTCTTTCGCGTCGTCGCGACCAGGCCATGCTCGCGAAGCCTGTTCTGGAATCGCCTGATGGTTTCCGCGGGCGATCGCTCAAATTCGTTGCCGGCAAACGGGTTGAACGGAATCAGGTTGACCTTGGCAGGCTTGCCCTCGAGCAATGCGTTCAGTTCGTCGGCATAGGCGATGCTGTCGTTCACGCCTTTAAGCATTACGTATTCAAAGGTAATAAACCGGTTTGCGCGCTTCTCAGCGTAGCGCCAGCAGGCATCGAGCAGGCTTTCGATCGGGTGCATCTTATTGATCGGCACAAGCCGGTCGCGCAAGTCATCGTTCGGCGCATGCAACGATACGGCAAGTGACACATTGCACTCGTCGCCGAGGCGGTCCAGGGTGGGTACCAGCCCGCTCGTGCTGACCGTTACGCGACGGCGCGAAATGCCGTAGGCCAGGTCAGAGATCAGAACCTCGATTGCCGGTACGACGCTGCGATAATTTGCCAGCGGTTCCCCCATCCCCATAAAGACGACATTGGTGACGGCAAAATCAGCGGCGTCATTGTCACGTCGTGGCAACACGCAGTTCGCGTGCCATACCTGGCCGATGATCTCGGCGGCCGTCAGGTTGCGGTTGAATCCTTGCGCACCCGTCGCACAAAAAGCGCAATCGAGCGCGCAGCCAACCTGGGACGAAATACACAGTGTGCCGCGATCCTTTTCCGGGATGAACACCGCTTCGACGGCCTGGCCGTAACCACTTTCGAACAGCCATTTAATAGTGCCGTCGGCCGAGTCGTGTTGCGACAGCACCGCGGGTAAGCCTATGGTCGTTTTCTCATGGAGCTTGCTGCGCAACGACTTCGACAAGTCGGTCATGTCGTCAAAGTCGGTGACGCCGCGCTGGTATATCCAACGCATCAACTGACGTGCGTGAAACGGCTTTTCACCAAATTCAGCAAAAAGCGCCTCGAGCTCGCCTTGCGGCATGCCGAGCAGGTTGATCACGTCAGTAGCCACGCACGCTTCAGCGGGTTCGCGGACAGACGCCGTCGTCGCCGAAGAAATACGCGATCTCGACAGCTGCGGTATCGGGACCATCGGAACCGTGCACGACGTTTTCCTCAATGCTTGCCGCGAAGTCCGCGCGGATCGTGCCGGCATCGGCGTCCGCGGGATTGGTTGCACCCATGATCTCGCGGTTCTTCGCGATCGCATCCTCGCTTTGCAGGGCCTGCACGACGACGGGGCCCGACGTCATGTAGCTGACCAGGTCGTTGAAGAATGGCCGCTCCTTGTGTACGGCATAGAACCCCTGCGCCTGATCTGTCGTCAAGTGCATCATCCGTGCCGCCACAATCTCCAGTCCAGCCTTCTCGAAACGGCTGTAGATCTCGCCAATCAGGTTCTTTTGCACCCCATCCGGTTTAATGATGGAGAGCGTTTGCTCAACGGCCATACGGTTTTCCTTTCCAGGTAGTGTTGTAATGCCCGGCGATGCTGCCGTGCAAACAGACGTAAACGATTAATTTTACTTCAGATTGCTCTAGATATTGAAGCTTTCGCCGCAGCCGCATTCGCCTGTGACGTTTGGATTCCTGAAGCTGAATGCCTCATTCAGGCCATTCTTGACGAAATCGACCTCGGTGCCGTCGATGAGCTCCAGGGCTTCGGGATCGACAACAATTTTGACGCCGCGATCCTCGAACACGACGTCCTCACCCTGGACTGAATCGGCGTAATTGATAACGTAGGAATAGCCCGAGCAGCCCGTCGACTTGACGCCAAGCCTCAGGCCCACACCCTGGCCGCGTTTCTCGAGATAGGCGCTCACGCGCTCCGCTGCCGCTTCCGTTAACGAAATTGCCATGTATCAGTCTTCTTCAGAATCTGGATTCAGAGTCTCGCGGACGACACTCCCAAGCGATCGCACCGCGTCTTCAAGGACGAGTATACGTCCGGTCTTCTCTACGGGTACAGGAAGACTTTGCATAAGGTCGGATGTCGAGAAATCAAGTAATTCTTCCATCGGCCGGCCTTCGAACTCCGTGCAGAATGCTTCCGCGGCTGCTATGACGTGTGGGCAAGCCCAGGCCTTAAACCGTAACGCAGCTATTCGGTCATTCTCCAGCGTCGCGAACAGCCGAATTCTCAGATTCTGTTCGTCCACAACCGCCCTGCAGGGACCCTCGAGCGTGCCGGCATGCGCCGGCTGGGCGAACAAGGCCCGTACTCGAGGGCTGTACGGGTCGGTACTCACGCAGCGTGCTCCGGCGCCAGATAGCGCAACTTCGTGACAGCGCTGCAGTAGAGCTCGATCGCCGTATCAACCTCGGCCTCGGTTGTCGGCCGGCCGAAACTGAAGCGGATGGCGCTTTGCGCCAATTCGTCACTGCGACCCAGCGCGCGCAATACATACGAGGGTTCCTGACTCTTCGAGTTACACGCCGACCCGGTCGCAACACAGAGTGGCTCCAGGGCCAGTAACAGGCTCTCGCCTTCGATGTCCGCAATGCTGACGTTGATAATGCCCGGAAACGAGTGGTCGATGGATCCATTGATCATTACGCCCGGAATTTTTTTGATGCCGGACCAGAATCGGTCACGCAATGCCGTCAGGTGCGCAATGTCTTTTGCCATGCGCGAGAGCGCCACTCCGGCAGTCGCACCGAACCCCACGATCTGTTGCGTAGGCAGTGTCCCGGGACGCAGGCGTCGTTGCTGGCCGCCACCGAATAACAGGGGTTCGACATGTACTCCCTTGCGATCCGCGACATACAGGGCGCCAATGCCCTTCGGGCCATAGAACTTGTGTGCCGTCATGGACATCAGGTCGACGGGCAGCGCATCCAGGTCGATCGGCAACTTGCCGCAAGACTGCGCCGCGTCGACGTGAAATACGATACCGCGATCACGACACAACTCGCCGAGAGACGCTATGTCCTGGATGACTCCGGTTTCATTGTTGATGTGCATGATCGACACGAGCTGGGTGTCATCGCGCAGCGTCCCGGCAAACCTGTCTATGTCGAGTCGCCCGTCCGCTTCCGGGTCCAGCCAGGTCACATCGAACCCCTGCTTTTCGAGTTCGCTGAATGGGTCAGTAACGGCCTTGTGTTCCGTTCGCATTGTGACCAGGTGCCGGCCGCGGTCCTTGCGGTAACTGGCCGCGCCAAGAATGGCGAGGTTGTCGGACTCGGTCGCACCGGACGTCCACACCAGTCGCTCCGGGCTTGTATGCAGCAGTTCTGCAAGCTGCCCAGCCGCCCTGGCGATTAGCTCAATACTCTCTCGACCCTCGCTATGCGTGGATGACGGGTTCGCGTAGTTGCCGTCGACGGTCATCGCGACGGTCATGGCCTCGAGTACACCCGGGTCCACCGGCGTCGATGCGGCATAGTCGAGATAAATCATGCGCTCATTATCAGTCACGTGTTTCTCCTTTACGGTCCACCGCTGTCAGGATGCCGCGCAGGATGTTGACCTCATTCTGGTCCGGCCGCGCGCGGATGAACAGACGCCGTAGACGCCGCATCAGGTGCCTCGGGTTGTCCGGGTTGAGAAAATGGATATCGGTTAATACGCTCTCCAGATGTGCGTAGAAATGCTCCAATTCATCGCTCGTGGCGAGTGGCGCATCGGGCTCATACGTCGGCTGCACGCGGTCGATACCCGCAGCGCGCAACTCGTAGGTCAGGACCTGCACTGCCATGCCGAGATTCAGTGAGCTGAATTCCGGATTGGTTGGTATGGTCAACAAGGCATCGCAGAGATCGAGGTGTTCGTTAGTCAGGCCATACTTCTCCGGGCCGAAAACCGCGGCAACAGTGCCGGCCTCGTTTTCTGCGATCAGCCGGGCTGCGCACTCGCGCGGCTCCAGTGTCGGCCAGTTGATAGCTCGCGAGCGAGCACTGGCGCCAACCGTGTATACACAGTCCTTCACGGCATCCTCAAGAGACTCCGCCACCACCGCGTTCTCGAGAACATCGACCGCACCCGAGGCGCGTGCCGTCGCATCCTTGTGTGGGAAGTGTCGTGGCTCAACGAGCGCAAGATCAGTCACGCCCATGTTTTTCATCGCGCGCGCTACCGCACCGATGTTCCCCGGATGAGTTGTTCCGACAAGTACTATTCGTATCGACATTTGTGGCCAAGATTCACTAAAGTCCGCTATTCTAGCGCCGCGGCCGTCCAGGGCCGAGTTCTTTCACACTGACGGAATCGTTTTATGCACGCATTACTCAACGTGGCGGTGATGGCGGCGCGACGCGCCGGGTCGACGCTCATCAAGAAAATGAACAATCTCGAGAAGCTCAATGTCGAGCTAAAAGGGCATAACGACTACGTCAGTGACGCCGATCGTGCGGCCGAGAAAGCCATCATCGACTGCATTCTCAAGCATTATCCCGATCACGCCATTCACGCCGAGGAAAGCGGCGTCCAGGGCGAGTCGGACACGGTCTGGATCGTCGACCCACTCGACGGCACGACCAATTACCTGCATAGCTTTCCGGTGTTCGCCGTATCTGTCGGTGTGCAGGTCAACGGCCGCATGGAGCACGGTGTTGTTTACGACCCGCTGCGTCAGGAACTCTTCACGGCATCTCGCGGCCAGGGCGCGATGCTCGAGAGCCGCCGCATTCGTGTCAGTAAGCGCATACACCTGGAACAGGCATTGATCGGTACCGGTTTCCCCTTTCGCCAGGCCGATCTCGAAATCGAGCCGTACCTGAGCATGCTTGGCAAAGTCGTCCGCAATACTTCAGGGGTACGTCGTCCCGGCGCGGCAGCGCTGGACCTCTGCTACGTGGCGGCCGGCAGGCTCGATGCGTTTTGGGAAACAGGGCTTGCCCCGTGGGACCTGGCGGCGGGCAGCCTGATCATCCGGGAAGCCGGCGGTATCGTCAGTGGCCTGGATGGCAGCGAGAATTTTCTCGAGACCGGCCACATCCTGTGCGGCGCACCGAAGATCTACGCCGGCCTCGCAAAACTCTGCGCCTCCGAGATCAAGTCACTCGTAGGATAGTCACACAGGTCCAGCCCCGGGTACGCGCCCGAGCTTAACTTCGCGCGCCGTCCATGCATTGTCCCGCCACGTCGGGAGCGCGCTCAGATCGTCCTCCGCTTGCTTTGGCGTCCTGCGTCGCTGCGCTACGCACGACGCTCGTGCGCGCACCCGCCGCCTGGACCTCCACGAACGTCCGTGGGACCGCCGAAGCGGGGTGATTAGCGACCGAAGTAAAGCGCAGCGAAGCGAGCTCCCGACGTGGCGGGACAATGCATGAGGTCGATAAATACCCCGTTAGGCGTGTCGTGCAAGGCTTCTCGGTCCTGTGCGACTAGTTACGGCAGATCGTCGATGAGATCCGGATCTTTGACCGGTTCGAGTAGATCCTGTGAATTGACGCCAAGCAGCAGTGCCGTGGCACTCGCTGTGTAAATCGACGAGTAGGTGCCGACAACGATACCGACGATCAGCGCGATCGAGAACGGTGCAATCGATTCGCCGCCCAACGTGAGCAATGCGACCAGCACGAGCAGGGTCGTCAAACCCGTTATCAGGGTGCGTGCCAGCATCTCATTGATCGAGGTATTCATCGATTCCTCGGCCTCAATTCCGCGCAGCTTGAAGAAGTTCTCTCGAATCCGGTCAAACGCTACGACGGTATCGTTGAGCGAATAACCGATCACGGCAAGAACGGCTGCGACAACGGTTAGATCAAACGGCAAGCGAAAGATCGAGAAAAACCCGACCGTAACGATGACATCGTGCGCCAGGGCCGCTACGGCACCGGCCGCAAACTTCCACTGGAAGCGGATCATTACGTACACAAAGATCAGCAGCAGTGCGATGATCATCGCCAGACCGCCGCGTTCCGTGAGTTCCTTGCCGACTTGTGGACTTACGAACTCGACACGTCTCAGGTCTACGCCCGACGTTCCGACTGCGACGGTGCGCCGCAATTCCTCGCGCAGGGCGTCCGGACCGGTTCCTTCCTGCGGGGGAAGGCGTACGAGTACGTCCGAATCGGAACCGAAAAGCTGTACCTGCGCATCGTCGTACCCGGCAGCTGCCAGGTTGCTGCGAATGCTCCCCAGGTTTGCCGCTTCGTCATAGCCGACCTCGAGCAGGATGCCCCCTGTAAAATCGATGCCGAAGTCCAGCCCTCTTGTTGCAATGGAACCGAGCGACACGATGACGACGATCAATGATATGGCCAACGCAATTTTGCGACGAGTCGCGCCGAGGAAGTCGATTTTTGTTTTGTGCTTTATTAAACGCATGATCGATTTCCTAAACCGGTAGCGACGACAGCTTGCGGCCGCCAAAGACCGAATTGACGATGGCACGTGTACCCACAATCGCCGTGAACATGGACGTCAGGATGCCGATCATCAGCGTGATGGCGAAACCTTTGATGGGCCCGGTACCAAGTGCGAGCAACACAACTGCCGCTATCAGCGTAGTGATGTTGGCATCCGCGATGGACGACAAGGCCTTTTCATAACCCGAGTGAATCGCCGTCTGCGGCGACGCACCATCGACGAGTTCTTCTCGTATTCGTTCGAATATGAGGACGTTCGCATCAACTGCCATACCAACGGTCAGCACGATGCCGGCAATGCCAGGCAACGTCAGCGATGCGCCAACCATGGACAGCACCGCGACAATGAAGACGAGGTTTGAGAACAGCGCCACGTTCGCGATCATGCCGAACCAGCGGTAGTACCACGCCATGAACACTATGACCGCAAGAAAGCCGATCTGGATGGCGCGAAATCCGCGGTCAATATTGTCCTGGCCGAGGCTTGGGCCAATGGTGCGTTCATCCACCTTGTAGACGGGCGCAGCCAGCGCGCCGGCCCGCAACAGGATGGCGAGTTCCTGCCCCTCCTTCGGCGTGATTCCCGTTATCTGGAAACGGTTCTTGAACACACCGCGAATCGTCGCCGTATTGATGATCTCCTCGGTCTTCACGAGACGCGTTTCGACCACGCCGTTGCGCACAACGTCTTTTTGACGCCATTCGATAAACAGCGTTGACATTGGCTTGCCGACATTGTCGCGCGTCGTTGCAAGCATGCGCTCACCGCCGGCTGAATCGAGCGTGATGCTGACGGCCGGCTGGCCTTCCGGCGTATAAGTATATGCGGCGTCGACGATCTCGTCGCCTGAAGCAACGACTGCGCGCTTCAGGACCTGCTGTTGTTCGCCGGTTCGCCCGGGGTAGCTCCGCGATCCCGGCAGGTCGCCTGACTGGTCGACAAGCCGGAACTCGAGCGTCGCGGTCGCCGTGAGAATCGACTGGAGTTCATTTGGATCCTGAACGCCGGGCAACTGGACGACGATGCGATCGACGCCCTGGCGCTGCACGAGCGGTTCAGCAACACCGAGCTGGTCGACGCGATTGCGCAGCGTTGTCATATTCTGCTCGATCGCGAAATCCTGGCGGTCCTTGATCTGCTGCTCCGTCATACGCAGCGTCAGCGATTTGCCATCGGTGCCGTCCGCGACCAATAGCTCCGGATCGGCGCTGGCGACGATCGTGCGGGCCGCCTCGAGATCTTCTGGGCTGGTCAGGCGAATCGTGATGATGCCGTTGTTCAGGTCCACACGATGCCGAATGCGCTCTTCTCGCAGTCGCAAGTCAAGATCCTGCTCGTAGCCCTGCATACGATTGGCAACCGCCGTACCCATGTCGACCTCGAGCAATACATAGACGCCACCACGCAGATCCAGGCCAAGGCTCATTGGATTGAGTCCCAGGTTACGAACCCATTCCGGCAGTCGCGGCGCCAATGTCAGAGCGACATTTGTGTTCTGGCCGTAGCGCGCCCGAAGCCGCTCGGCCGCGCGTTGCTGGTCTTCTTCGTCGGCAAAGCGAATGACCGCGCGGTTGTCGTTTATGAAGTACGCTTCAGGCGTAATGTCCGCGCCATCAAGTGTGCGCACGAAGTTCTCGAGCTGCGGCTGGCCAATCGCCCTGGCCTCGGCGTCCGCCAACTGCACGGCCGGCGCGCTACCATAGATGTTCGGCAACGCAAACATAATGCCGGCCATCAGGATGACCAGCACCAGCGTGTTTAACCAAGCTGGGTACTTGTTCATTGTTTCAGATCGTGGCTGAGTTCAACGAACTTGACGGTAGCAAGCAATGAAAGAACCACTAAGCATTCTCAAATGTATCTTTCGGTACCACTGATGCAACACTCGATTTCTGAATCTTGATTTCGGTGTTGTCTGCGATTTTGACGACCGCATAGTGGTCACTGATGCCCGTAATGATTCCGAGAATGCCGCCGTTCGTCAGTATCTCGTCGCCGACTTTAAGGGCCGTGACGAGCTGGGCGTGCTCTTTCTGGCGCTTTTGCTGCGGCCGAATCATCATGAAATACATCAGTCCGATAAAGACGACCATGATCAGAATCGGGCTGAATCCACTGCCTTGGGGAGCGCCCTGCGCGTATGCGCTTTGAATGAGAAATTCCATAGGTTTCGTGTCTTTGGGTTGCGAGTTGTCCGGGGTCGCCCCGGAAAATTAGCGCGGTATTATGGCATAGAGCCATCGAAATAAGGGCGTCAAACGAGATACCAAGCCTGATACCCCGAAAAATGCCGGTTAGCCGTAGGCTGAACGCAGCTCCGTGACGACCGATGGCAGCTCGTCATTCCGGATCGCCTCGCGAAGAGAATTCATAAGTTTTTGATAATAATAGAGATTATGTAGCGTCGCCAGTCGTGGACCCAGAATTTCGCCACACTTCACCAGGTGCCTGAGGTACGACAGGCTGTAGTTTTGGCAGGTATAGCAGCCGCAGTCCGGATCCGGCGCCGAGGTATCGTCAGCATAGCGGGCGTGCCGAAACTTGACAGTACCGCGTGAAGTGAACAACTGGCCGTTTCGGGCGTGCCGGGTCGGTATGACGCAGTCGAACATATCAATGCCGCGTAGCACCGCTTCGGCGATGTCAACCGGCGTACCAACGCCCATCAGGTATCGCGGTCTGTCTTGCGGCATTTTCGGCATCAGCGCATCGAGCACCGCGATACGCTCGTGCTCGGGTTCACCGACGGCAAGCCCGCCGATTGCGTAGCCGTCGAAGTCAATCTTCTGCAGGTCCGTAAGCGACTGCTCACGCAAATCGTCGTAGATGCCGCCCTGCACAATGCCAAATAGCGCTTCACCGCGCCCTGGATCAGCATCACGCAATTGGTCAAAGCGGCTGCGGCTGCGCTGCGCCCAGCGCAGCGATAACTCCATCGACTCGCGTGCTTCGACCTCGCTGGCCGGGTACGGCGTACACTCGTCAAAGATCATCGTGATGTCAGAGTTGAGACCGTGCTGGACCTCTATTGAACGTTCCGGCGTCAGGAAAACCTCGTCACCGTTTACAGGCGACTGAAACTTCACGCCCTCCTCACTGAGCTTGCGCATGGCCGCGAGCGAAAACACCTGGAAGCCGCCGGAGTCCGTCAGGATCGGTCTGCTCCAGTTCATAAACTCGTGCAGACCACCATGCTTCCTGATGATCTCCGTGCCTGGCCGCAGCATCAGGTGAAAGGTGTTTCCGAGGATGATTTCGGCGCCAGATTCGGCGACCTCTTCCGGCGTGACACTTTTTACTGTGGCATAGGTTCCCACAGGCATGAATGCCGGCGTGTGGACGATACCGCGCTTGAACGTGAGCTCGCCGCAACGAGCCGCACCGCACTGCTCATGTGTGTTGAATTTCATTCGTTTGCTCCCGGCGTCAGGAACATCGCATCACCGTAACTGAAAAACCGGTAGCTCTGGTCAACAGCATGGCGATAGGCACTCAACACGCGGTCCGTTCCAGCGAATGCGGCAACCAACATTAGCAACGACGACTGCGGCAAGTGAAAGTTGGTGAGCATGGCGTCGATCGTACGAAATTTGTAGCCGGGCCGGATAAAAAGATCCGTCTCACCCGTGAAAGGCCTGATGTCACCATCCTGTGACGCCGTTTCGAGGGCACGCACCGATGTGGTACCAACAGCAATCACCCGACCGCCCCGTTCCCGGGTCTGGCGCACGGCCTCACAACAGGCTTCGTCCACGACGAGGCGCTCGCTGTGTAAGCGATTCGCCTCGATATTCTCATGCCGTAGCGCCTGGAACGTCCCGGCACCCACGTGCAAGGTCACATACGCGTGTCGCACGCCGGCTGCGAGTGTCTCGTCGATCATGGCGTCGTCGAAATGCAGTCCGGCTGTGGGGGCCGCAACCGCGCCAGGATCCCTGGCGTACACGGTCTGGTATCGCTCGTCGTCGTCGGACTCGGCATCGCGGTTCAGATACGGTGGCAACGGTACCTCGCCATGCTTTTCAAGGAATGACAGGACCGGGGCTGAGAAACTCAACGAGAAAAATTCATCGTCGCGGCCATTGACCACAGCAACGACATCATCCGCAAATAACAGGCGTGACCCCGGCTTCGGCGACTTGCTCGCCCGAACCTGCGCGAGTACCAGGTCGTCTTCCTGGACTCGCTCAATCAGAACCTCGCAACGACCGCCTGTTTCCTTTTGCCCGTGTAGACGCGCATGAATGACGCGCGTGTCATTGAAGACCAGCAGGTCGTCTTGACCCAATAGCGATGGCAAGTCGGAAAATTGCCGGTCACTCATCATATCGCCGACCTCGAGTAAGCGACTGGCACGCCGCTCCACAGTTGGGTATCGCGCAATCAGCTCGTCAGGGAGCGCGTAGTCGAAGTCGGAAATGCGCATGGGCGCGCATGGTAACAGAGCACAAAAAAGGGGTCAGAGCACTGCGGCTCTGACCCCGTCATCACGGATGACTGATATTTTGTTCAGGTCGTCTCGCTATGCGGTTTCGGCGCCTGAGGCGGATGTGGTGCGATAGCTGGCCTCGGAGCCGGATGCGGCTCCCGGATCATGCCGCTGCGATTGTCCGGCACGTCGACTTCCAATGTGCGCTTTTTCTTTTCGCGCAGAATCTGGATCTCGAGACTCTCGCCGGCCTGGTAGGAGCCGAGGATACGCAGCGCGTGCCGCACAGATGTCGGTTCGCGCCCGTCAATGCTGAGAATGACGTCACCGTCCTCGAGTTGTAGCGAGTCGGATTCGGGGGCGCTGACAACGAGCACGCCGGTATCCGTACCAAAGTACTTGCCCAGCCCTTCATTCAGTTCCACGAGTTCCATGTCGGCCCAGACATTACCCGCCCAGGCAAAGCGAAAATTCTCGGCCATCGGTGGCATGACGTGTACGTCCGGGGCCGTCGGCATTCTGAAATCTCTCGGCATACCGCCAAAAGCATATGCGCGAATTTCGACAGGCCGTGGTTCGACTTCGACGGATCCAACCTTGCCATCGCGAAGATATTCAACTTCAAGAATGTCGCCCTCTTCGACGCCTTGCATGAAATCCAGAACCAGCCGGTTGGCCTCCTCCGCTGACTCGGCGCTCACCGAGTCTCCGTTGATGGCCGTTATGACGTCACCCGCACGCAAACCTGCGTCGTCGGCAGCCGTGCCCGGCGTTACGCCGACAATCTTGACGCCTTCGACCGGGCCGTCAGAATTCTCGTCGCCAATATTGACGCCAAGCCTGGGGCGGCCATCAGCAATGAACTCATAGCGCCGCGCCATCTCCGCCAGTTGCGGTAAACGTTCGGACGTCAGTTCAGCAATCTCGCGAGCGACCTCGGCCATGCGGCGTTCGGCTTCGAACAGTTTTCGCTCGACCTCTGCTTCGCGCGATTCGGCTGCACTCTGGGCTTCTTTGGCAGCAGCGGCGGCCTCTGCGCGTTCGGCCTCTGCCTGGGTCTGCGCAGCGGCTTGACCTGCAAACAGCAGGATCACTGCGGCAGGAATGATAAATCTAGTGACTTTCATGAGGACTATCTCCTATCGGGCGTCGACGCCCTATCGTGTTAGTAGGCCGTCCGCTGCGCCTGCGCATAGCGCAAACCGACGAGCAATTTCATCAACCTGACGCGCTCGCGCCAGAAAATTTCTTTATCGTCATCCGTCATCATTATCGACGGGTCATTAAGCTGATAATCGATGGCTGCGATGCGATCCTCAATCTCGGATATCGTCGCAACCGTTCCGGCCTGGCGGACCCGCGGCTCCTCGGGCATCGACCGCAAATCACTCTCGAGTCGCCGTGATTCCACCATCAACGCCTGCAGAGCGTTGGCCGAAACAGCGTTGCCTGCCTGCGATGCCGGCGGCTCTGTGATTCCGGCCTGCTCCGGCGGCGCCATCATGACCGGTACCAGCAATGCGACCAGCGCGGCCGCAGCTGCGAGCCCGAGCCCGCCGTTCCACGTTATCGGTTGGCGCATCACACCCTGCTTGATGAGCCCTTCCGCTTCAGCCTGTTCACGAATTCGCTGCCAGACGGCACGCGGCGGCATCACATCCGGCAGCCCCCTGAGTCCCTGCTGTAGCAGGTCGCGTTCATCCGCGGTCAATCCACAAATCATCTCTTTGTCCTTTTTGTCTTTCGACATCTTCAGCAACCTCTTAGCGCTGCGTCTTCGCTGCGAACATTCTCATCCGGTACCGTGAGCATGGGTCGCAGCCGTTGATAAGCTCTGGATAGCTGCGACTTTGAAAAGCTCTCGGTTTTGCCCATCAGCACGGCTATCTCTTTGTGTGTAAATCCTTCGACGTCGTGCAACCACACCACCGCTCGACTCGTTGACGGCAAGCTGGCCAATGCCCAATCCAGATCCAGTGCCACATCCGGCTGGCTCGGGACACCATGGCTGCCGACATCGCCTGGCGTTACTTCATGCCAGTCATCGCCGAGCGCCTGCCCGCGTGCCGTCCAGGCCGAGCGCAGATACATCAGCGCTTTCGACACAGCGATACGGCGTATCCAGCTACCCAAAGCGGCCTCGCCACGAAACTTCGCGATCGACCGCATGATCTCGATGAACGTTTCCTGCACCAGATCTTCGGCTTGTGCCGGCACCTTGGTGAATCGCAGGCACAGGGAATACACAGGCGCTGCGAACGCTCGATAGATGATCTCGTGGGCGCGCGAGTCTCCGCGTGCGGCCCGTTTGACGATCGCCGGGTCTATCTGGATGTCAGCAAACTTGCTCATATCTCGGAATATTAGATGCCCTTTGCGACAAAAGCGTCGCATTCTGGAAAAACATTTTCGGCTCTGGCGGCAAAGCCTTGTCACGCATATACTTCCCTCCCCGTGCCGGGGTGGCGGAACTGGTAGACGCGCTGGATTCAAAATCCAGTTTCCGAAAGGAAGTGAGGGTTCGATTCCCTCCTCCGGCACCAGCTCCTCAAAAATGACCCACTCGATGAACTATTGCTCTGACTGCGGCCAATCAGTTTCCCGGAAGCTACCGGATGGCGACACTCACGAACGCTGGGTTTGCGACGGCTGCGGCACGGTCCATTACCAGAATCCGCTGATCGTAGTTGGCTGTATTCCGGAACGTGACGGCAAGATCCTGCTGTGCAAGCGAGCAATCGAACCTCGCTACGGGTACTGGACGGTGCCTGCCGGCTTTATGGAACTGGGCGAGTCCACGGTTACGGGCGCAAAACGGGAAACACTCGAGGAAGCCTGCGCCGAGGTCGAGATCGGCCACTTGTTTGCTGTTGTCGATGTCGTGGATGCTGGCCAGGTACACTTTTTCTATACAGCGAAACTCATGAGCGACTTTAGCGCGGGCGACGAAAGCCTTGAGGTCGCCATGTTCGCCGAAGAGGAAATCCCGTGGGACGATATCGCGTTCCAAAGTGGGCGCTATGCCTTACAGAAATACTATGAGGACCGCGGCCAGAACAACGGTGTGCACATACACGAGTTAAGACGAGCTAAGTCGTAACCAGATTGCTTCGCTACGCTCGCAATGACGCTATTCGGCGGCCTTGCCTTCCAGTGTCGCGATCAGTTGATCCGGCGCAAGATATCCGCCGATAAGCGTGCCATCTTCGAGAACGATTGCCGGCGTACCATTCAGGCCGACGTCGCGTCCCATGACATAGTGATCCTGCACGATTGATGCATCGCACTTGTTGGTCGGAAACTCACGGTCCAGCTTGGCCATCGTCAGCGCATTCTGACGATCGGATGCACACCAGACGTCCTCCGCCGTATTCCAGGCACGTGAAGCCGGCCCGCTACGCGGGTACATCAGGTAGCGAATCTGGATGCCGTGCGCCAGGTACTGATCAATCTGGCTATGGAGCCGACGGCAGTATGTGCAATCGACATCGGTGAACACGGAAACCGAGTACTTGACCTCTTCCGGCGAGAAAATGATCGTCTGGTCGTCGCTCACTCCGGCTAACAGATCGCGCCGCGATTCATTACGGACGTTCTCACTGAGATTGACCTGGCTATCGAGGTCGACGAGGTCACCCTGAAGCAGGTAACGCCCATCTGCCGAGATGTAGACCACGATTGATCCCTTGTGAATCATGTACCAGCCATCCACCGGGCTGCTGCTCACGTCCTCAGGGTCGATCATGTCGAACAACTCGCCAACCTTCTGCCGAACTTGCTCGAGTTCGGGGTCAGTCGTTTCGGCGTGCGCAACTGCAAAATAAAAAGCAGCCACTGCTAATGTGGCGAGGTGGGCGACAGCTTTATTTGTTAAACGGCTCATACTCAAGTTGACCGGACCATAATTATGAATATTACATGGACCACGGAGTGCTTCCCCGGTTCCGGGCCGGCGCAGAGTGTAGCAGAGCTAGCCGCGCGGGTGGTGTTCGCCGTGCAGGTCCTTGAGCCGCTCACGCGCGACGTGTGTATAGATCTGCGTCGTACTGAGATCACTGTGCCCGAGGAGCAGCTGAACGACGCGCAGATCTGCGCCACGATTCAACAAATGTGTTGCAAACGCGTGGCGTAAGCTGTGCGGCGAAAGTTTCCTGCGTACCCCGGATTTCTCGGCATACCGCTTGATGATGTGCCAGAAAGCCTGGCGCGTCATACGATCACCGCGCCGCGTCGGGAACAGATAATCGGTTTGCCGCTCCAGCAAGATTTCCATGCGCGGTCCGTCGATGAAATCCCTAAGCCAGCGTTGTGACTCGTCACCGAGAGGTATCAGCCGCTCACGATCGCCTTTGCCGACAATACGCAGTACGCCCTGATTGAAATTGATCTGCGACTGCTTGAGGTTGATCAGCTCCGATACACGCAGACCGGTCGCATACAGCAGTTCGAGCATGGCGCGGTCGCGGTGACCGAGCGGCTCATCAGTATTAGGTGCATTGAGCAACAGATCGACTTCTTCCTCACTGAGCGTCTTCGGCAACGAGCGGCCGATACGCGGCATTTCGATGTCCGCAGTCGGGTCCGTATCACGCATTCCATCGCGCATGATGTAGCGGAAGAAGCGGCGGAAGCTCGACAACTGCCTGGCCGTCGATCGCGGCTTCGCGCCGCCCTCTACCCGGCCGGCAATAAAGGCGAGAAGATCCGCCTTGTCCGCCATCTCGATCGACTTATCCTGTTCTGCAAGTCCGCGTCCCAGCGTCATCAGGTCAGCACGATAGGCGCCCAGCGTGTTCTGTGACAGACCACGCTCCATCCAGATGGCATCGAGAAAACGGTCGACTAACTCTTCCGAGCGAGCGACAAACTGCGATTCCGGTTTTTTCTGATCTTTACTGGCCATAAATCCATTCTGTTTTGGTCGCGCAATCCTTTGCGGTAGCATACGCCGGTCTTCAGATGTCCCGGCATCGCCAAGCGACGGATTTTTCAAGGGATTAAGTATGATAAGGACGTGTTGCAATCGGCGTGACCGCTGTCACATATTCCAGAAGGCGTTTACATAAAGTGACCTATGTCACACTCATATACCGGACCCTGTACGGCTTTTACGGCTGGCTCGTGTTTGTTCTGTGCTGCCTGATGGCCTTGTTGGCGACGATACTGGTGCCTGCGGCCGCGCTGCGACATCGAATGGCCGCGGCCGCCACCAAAGCGATATTTGTGCTCGGCGGCGTGCCTGCGAAGGTCAGCGGCATGGAGAACCTGCCCGAAGGCAACGCCGTAGTCGTTGCCAATCACGCCAGCTACGTCGACGGCATGCTGCTCAAGGGCTACCTTCCCTACCGTTACTCCTTTGTTATTAAAGGAGAAATGCGAAAAATACCAGTGGTGCACTTTCTGCTGCGGCGCTCGGGATCCAAGTTCGTCGAACGTCATGAGCAATCGGGCAGCAGTCGGGATGCGCGCAGAATCGTCAAGGCCGCCCAGGAGGGTGAGTCGCTCGCGTTCTTTCCGGAAGGCACATTTCGCAAGGAACCGGGTGTCAGCCGTTTCCGTGCCGGCGCTTTTGTCTCGGCAATACGGGGAGACATGCCTGTGGTACCTGTTGCTATCAGCGGGACGCGGGAAATGATGCCGTCCGGCCGCTTGTGGCCCTGGCCCGTGCGGCCGCGTTTCGAAGTCCTGCCGCCGATCATGCCGGACGACCCGGCGTTCGAGAATCACAGGGTACTCGCAGAGACTGCAAGGCAGCACATACTAACCGTGCTCGACGAGCCTGATCTGTGTAAAGTAGCGGGCGCGAATTCTAATGAGGATTAAAAAATGAGTTCTGACCCCGTCGTCATTGTTGCAGCCAAACGAACACCGATCGGCGCGTTCCAGGGCGTGTTTTCGGTAGCCGCAGCGCCCGATCTCGGTGCAGCGGCCATTGCCGGAGCAGTTGCCCAGAGCGGTGTGGACGCGGGCGACGTCGACCAGGTTCTCATGGGTTGTGTCCTGCCTGCAGGTCTCGGCCAGGCGCCGGCGCGGCAAGCCGCGATCAATGCGGGCATCCCGGTCGGAGCGGCCTGCACCACTGTGAACAAGATGTGTGGCTCGGGTATGGAGACCATCATGCTCGGGCATGACCTGATCCGGGCAGGCAGTGCGGCCGTGGTCGTCGCAGGCGGGCTCGAGTCGATGACCAACGCGCCCTACCTGCTGCCCAAATCGCGCGGTGGTTACCGCATGGGGCACCAGGAAGTCCTGGATCACATGTTCTATGACGGACTGCAGGACCCCTGGCAGGGCCAGATGATGGGGTACTACGCCGAAGAGACAGCAAAGAAATACGGCTTTTCGCGTGAGGAGCAGGACGCATTCGCTATCGAGTCCGTCAGCCGCGCGCAGGCGGCTGTCGCCAACGGCACGTTTAACGACGAAATCTCGCCCGTGACGATGAGCACGAGAAAAGGTGAGGTCACTGTGGAAGCCGACGAGACGCCGGGGACCGTTAAGGTGGACAAAATCCCGACGCTGCGCCCCGCGTTCGCCAAAGACGGAACTGTGACGGCCGCAACGTCGTCGTCGATCGCGGATGGCGCGTCCGCGCTTATCCTGATGACTGCGTCAGAGGCGGAACAACGGGGACTCAACCCCGTCGCAACTCTGGTCGGGCACTCCAGTTTTGCGCAAGAACCTGCCTGGTTTACGACGTCACCCGTGTCGGCAATTAAGAACCTGCACGAGCAGCTCGGCTGGAGCCCTGATAACGTCGACTTATACGAGGTCAATGAGGCCTTCGCAGTCGTAACGATGGCGGCGATGAAGGACGTGGGCCTCGATCACGCGAAGGTCAACGTCAACGGCGGCGCCTGTGCTCTCGGTCATCCCATTGGCGCGTCGGGCGCGCGAATCACGACCACACTTCTCTATGCACTCAAGGCGCGAGGCCTGAAGCGCGGTATCGCCTCACTCTGCATTGGCGGTGGCGAAGCCGTCGCCGTTGGCGTCGTACTCAACTAAGGAATCAGATAATGGAACTGGCAACAGCAAAAGCCGTCATCACGGGTGGCGCATCAGGACTTGGATTTGCCACCGCCCAGCGCGTCATCGACGCCGGTGGCCAGGTCGTGTTACTGGACATTAACGATGAGCTCGGCGAAGCCAGCGCCACAAGGCTCGGCGAACGAGCGTCTTACATCAGGTCAGACGTCGCAAACGAAGATTCCGTGAAGGATGCAATTAGCGCGGCTAACGAGGCCATGGGCGGCATTACTCTGGCTGTTAACTGCGCCGGCATCGGCACAGCGGGTCGCACCCTTGGACGCGAAGGCCCTTGGCCCACCGAAATGTTCAACAAGGTCATCCAGGTCAATCTCGTGGGCAGCTTCAATATCATCAAGGAAGCCGCTGCGTTCATGGTGCAAAACGACCCGAACGACGACGGTGAGCGCGGCGTCATAATCAGCACGGCGTCAATCGCCGCATTCGAGGGCCAGATCGGACAGGCTGCTTACTCAGCATCAAAAGGTGGCATCGTGGGCATGATGCTGCCAATCGCCCGGGAGTTCGCGGGCTTTGGTATCCGCGTCAATACAATCGCGCCCGGCGTATTCCTGACGCCGATGGTTGCGGGTATGCCCGAAGAGGTACAGGACTCGCTCGGCAAGCAGGTGCCGTTTCCGCCGCGACTCGGCAGACCCGAGGAATACGCCGATACGGTCGAGTTCATCTATGGCACGACGATGGTCAACGGAGAGACTATCCGCGTCGACGGCGCCATCCGAATGCAACCGAAGTAGGCACCCGCCCCTGCGAGCGACGGCCGGATTCCGCACACAGTCCGCCCACCCTGGGGGTCCCTACTTCGGTTGAAACCCCACGCCCTCAGCAGGGACCCCCATGTCGGGCGGACCCGGGAAGATCGAAGTGGCGTTGACCACGGCGTGTCACAAGCCGGCTGGCGCGGGTGCGCCCGCCGAAGGCGTGGGGTTCCAACTGAGGTGGGCGCACTCGGGACGGGCGGCCCTTTGGCCTATGTCGCCCGCCACCGCGGGCTCCTACATGCCGGAGTAGTTCGGGCCGCCGCCGCCCTCGGGGACGGCCCAGACGATGTTCTGTGCCGGGTCCTTGATGTCGCAAGTCTTGCAGTGCACGCAGTTGCCGGGACTAATCCGAAACACCTTTTCGCCGCTCTCTTCGACGACTTCGTAGACGCCCGCCGGACAGTAGCGCTGCGCAGGTTCATCATAGCTCGGCAGGTTGCGGGCGATCGGGACTGATTCGTCTTTGAGTTTCAGATGCGACGGCTGGTCTTCCTCGTGAATCGTGCTGGACAGAAACACCGATGACAGCCGGTCAAACGTAATGACGCCGTCAGGTTTCGGGTATTCGATGACCGGCGCCTCGGACGCTTTCTTCAACGAGCCGTGATCGGTATTCGGATTGCGCCAGGTGAACGGCAATTTGCCGAAGAATATGTTCTGGTCAATAAACGTGAATGCGGCGCCCCAGAATGTGCCGAACTTGACGAGCGCGGGTCCAAAATTACGACCCTGGTGCAACTCCTTGTACACCCACGATGCCTTGACGCTTTCCTCGTAATCGGCGAGTTCGGACTGGCCCTCATCACCGGACGCCAGCGCGCGGTGCACGCTTTCAGCAGCAAGCATGCCGGTCTTGATCGCCGTGTGCGCACCTTTGATCTTCACGCCATTCAGGAATCCGGCATCACAGCCAACCAGCATGCCGCCCGGGAATGCGAGCTTGGGCAATGATTGCAAGCCACCTTTGTTGACGGCACGGGCGCCGTAGCCGATGCGCTTGCCGCCCTCGATGTATTGGAGAATCTTCGGATGCAGTTTCCAGCGCTGGAATTCCTCGAACGGGGACAGGTGCGGATTCGAATAGTCGAGCGCGATGATCAGGCCGAGATATACCTGGTTGTTGTCGGCGTGATAGAGAAACCCGCCGCCTTCGGTGTGGCTGTCCAGCGGCCACCCAGCCGTATGCACCACGAGGCCCTCTTCGTGCCGGTCCGGCTCGACTTCCCAGACCTCCTTGATGCCGATGCCGTAGTGCTGCGGATCAGCGTTTTCGCGCAAATTGAAACGATCCATCAGCTGCTCGGCGAGGTTGCCGCGAACGCCTTCCGCGAAGATCGTATATTTGCCCAGCAGCTCATATCCGGCCTGGTAGGAGTCTTTTTTCTGCCCGTCTTTGCCAATTCCCATATCGCTCGTGGCTACGCCAGTGACCCTGCCCTCGCCGTCATAAAGGACCTCGGACGCGGCGAACCCCGGGAACACATTGACGCCGAGCGCTTCGGCCTTGTCACCAAGCCATTGGCAGAAACGACCCAGACTGATGATGTAGTTGCCGTGGTTGTGCATCGGGCGTGGCACGAACAAACCGGGCGTGCGAATACCTTTCTCTGCGCCAGTAAGAAAATAGACGTCATCTCCGCTGACTTCGGTCTTGACCGGGGCGCCCTGCTCCTTCCAGTCCGGAAGAAGCTCGTTGAGCCCGGTAGGTTCGAACACGTTTCCGGACAGTATGTGCGCGCCGATTTCCGAGCCTTTCTCGACCACCACAACGGATATATTGGCGTCGAGTTGCATCAGCCTGCAGGCGGCAGCCAGGCCAGCTGGCCCACCGCCGACGACGACGACATCAAATTCCATGGATTCTCGTTCGATTGCTTCTGTCATATTTACCGGGCTCGGAGATAGAATTGCGATCTGTCTGGTGCGTTTGGCATTGCAAAAAGGATAACCGCTATCTTGAGTGTTCGCGAGGCCTATCATGCAAGCCTCCTGTTACATCGTCACGAACGAGACGCGGCGCAGGAAGAGATTGCCGCTCTGCTCGATGATCTGAGTAAGCGCTTCTACGCGCACCGGCCGCGCGGCGCCCTTGCGCGGTTTTTCCGCGGCCCGAATAGCACCGCAGGAATTCGTGGTCTGTACCTTTGGGGCGGTGTTGGCAGAGGCAAGACCTTTCTGATGGACCTGTTTTTCGATGCGCTGGAAATCAGACAAAAAAAACGCATTCACTTTCATCGCATGATGCACGACGTGCATGGACGGCTGCAGGCACTGGGTGATGTCTCGGACCCGCTCGACAAGGTCGCCGAATCCCTCGCAAGAGATACCCGGGTCTTGTGTTTCGACGAGTTCTTTGTCGGCGATATCGCTGACGCCATGATTCTCGGCAGATTGCTCGCCGGATTGTTCGAGCGCGGTGTGACGCTCGTCGCGACGTCCAATGCGCATCCCGATGACCTGTATAAGGACGGCTTGCAGCGGCAACAGTTTTTGCCGGCAGTCGAATTACTCAAGAAACACACAGATGTCGTAAATCTCGATGGTGACGTTGATTACCGGCTACGCCTGTTGCAGCAGGCCGGGACCTACCTTGAGCCAGACAACGCGGCCGCCCGGGACGGACTCCAGCACTTTTTTGACGAGTCTGCATCCAGCCAACTCGAGACGGGCGCTGTTCTCAACGTCAACGGACGAGATATCTTCACGCGACAGCTCGCCAAAGGCATCGCATGGTTTGAATTCACCGATATCTGTGACGGGCCGCGCAGCCAGAACGACTACATCGAGATCGCGCGCTGGTATCCAACCGTGATCGTGTCCGGAATTCCACGATTCGGGGTCCACACCGAGGACCAGGCTCGCCGCTTTATCGCACTCGTCGACGAATTCTACGATCGCCGCGTTAAGCTCATACTTTCGGCTGAGGTGGCAACTGACGCTCTGTATGCCGGTGACAAGCTCCACTTCGAATTCGACAGAACGGTTAGCCGGCTGATCGAAATGCAGTCAACAGACTACCTGGCCGCGCCCCACCTGGCGTAGACTTCGCATCTGGCCGGCAGCTATCGCAACAAGCGACACATCATGAAAGACGAACTAATTCTCGAGGACTTCCTGCCATATCGGTTGTCCATTACGTCCCACACGGTCAGCACCAATATCGCACGTGTCTACGAGAAACGTTTTGGCGTGTCGATTCCAGAGTGGCGGGTCATCGCCGTACTCGGCCGATTCCCGGGCCTGTCTGCTGTCGAGGTCGCCGATCGCACTTTGATGGACAAGGTCGCAGTGAGCCGCGCTGTTACAAAACTGATCAAGAATGGCCGCATCGACCGCGAGTTTGCCGATGCGGACAGACGCCGTTCAATCCTGAATCTGTCAGAGGAAGGTCAAAAGGTGCACAACGAGATCGCACCCCTTGCTCTCGGATTCGAACAGGAGCTCGTCCAGGACATTAGCAGTGAGGACTACGACAAATTCAATTCCACTCTCGAGCAGCTGCTCGACAAGGCCCGCCAGCTAGGCAGCTAGTCGGCCCGGAGACCAGTCAGTGACACCTAAAGAATTGCGCCGGGGAAGCGATCGCAAGGGCAACATCGTCCAGGATATCCTCGACGCTCGCGCCAAGTCCGAACACATATCATCCCGCAAACAGATCCGGCAGTTCCTCGACCAATACGTCGCAGATGTGCCAGTTGAAGACCTGGATGGTCGCTCGGCCGAGATCATGGCCCGCATCGCACTGAGCCACCTCGACTTCGGCGCTACCCGGCGAAAGGGTCAGACCAATATTCGAATCTACAACCCGACCGATGAGGAACACGGCTATTCGTCGGCCTACACCTTCATCGAAATGGTCAACAGTGACATGCCATTCCTGGTCAATTCCGTGTCCGCGGCCATTAACCGCCACGAACTTAATGTGCATATCACAGTGCATCCGATCATCCGCATCAATCGCGACGACGACGGCAACATGAAGTCGATCTGCGACCCGGATGCGGATTGCGGCCAGCCGGAATCCTTCATTCGCCTGGCGATCGACCGCGAAGCTGACCCCAAGCAGCTGAAATTACTCGAGAGTGAGATTCGCAGTGTCCTCTCGGATATTCGGCTTGCCGTGCGCGACTGGCGCAAGATGAGCAAGAAAATGCTGGAGGCGCGCGAACTTCTGAACTTTGGTCCGCGGCGCGTTGACGAATCCCTGCGTGCGGAAAGCCAGGAATTCCTGCAGTGGCTCGTAGACGATCATTTCACATTCCTCGGATATCGAGAGTACGTACTCGAGACTCGCAATGGCAAAGTATTCCTGGCACCAGTGAAAGGCAGCGCGCTCGGCCTGTTGTCGCGCAAACATCGTAAAGGTCACACGATCGAACTGACCGCCGAAATGCGCAGGTTACAGCGTACTCGCGACTGGTTGATCCTGACGAAAGCGAATTCGCGATCGACCGTGCACCGCAATGCCTACCTCGATTATGTCGGTGTGAAGGTTTACGACGAGAACGGCAAAGCATGTGGTGAGCGTCGATTCATCGGTCTGTTTGCATCCGCCGCCTACAGCGAAACGCCACGAAACATTCCGTTGCTGCGCCACAAGATCGAAAAAGTATTCGAACGCGCCCACGTGGAACCAATCGGGCATCGCGGCAAAGCGCTGCTACACATCATCAATAACTATCCCCGCGACGAACTGTTCCACGCATCGGTGCAGGACCTTGCGCGCACGGGCGTCGGCATTCTCAACCTGCAAGACCGGCAGCGCGTCAAATTCTTCCTCCGGCGCGACACTTTCCGGCGCTTTTTCTCCTGTCTCGTCTACGTCCCGCGCGAGAAATACACGACGCGAGTAAGGCGCCAGATTGAGGATGTTCTCAAGGAAGCATTTGCAGGCACGGCGGTCGATTCAAGCGTTCAGATTTCTGATTCGGCCCTGGCCCGAGTGCATATTGTCGTCCACACGCCGGTCGGCGACCGGCCGCGTATCAGTATCCAGGCGATCGAGGAGATGATTGCCAACGTCGTCATTACCTGGTCGGATCGATTGCGCGACGAACTCAGCGACGAGTGCGGCATCGATGAAGGCCCACGACTTTATCGAACCTATCACGATGTCTTCCCGGTCGGTTACCAGGATGATGTAGAGCCGAGAGAAGCCTGTAGTGATGTCAGCCGCATCGAGCAGATGATGGTTGATGGTGTACCACGCACCGTCGAACTCTACGAGCCCGAAGGTTGCGAACCTGGACACATGCACTTCATGGTGTACAGCTCCGATGAACCGCTGGTCCTGTCACAGGCATTCCCCATCCTCGAAGACATGGGCGTCGATGTCTACACAGAGCACCCGTATGAATTGAAACTGCATTCGGGGCAGTCGTTCTGGATCCAGGACTTTCACCTGGGGCACCAGAATGGCGGACAACTCGATCGCAATGTCGTTGCGCCGCGATTTGAAGAGAGCTTCATGCAGGTTCTGGCCGGACAGATCGAGAGCGACGGCCTGAATCGACTGATCCTCGCAGCAAAACTGAAGCCACGGCAAACGACGTTGTTGCGGTGTTACACCAAGTACCTGTTGCAACTCGGCATGCCGTTCAGCCAGACCTACATGGAAGATGTGCTCAGTGCCCACCCGGGACTTGCCAAGCTGCTGGTCGAGCAGTTCGAAATGCAGTTCGACCCGTCGATTCCGGCAGGCAAACGCAAATCGGGACTGGCCGGAATGCGGCAGGCAGTGCGGCGCGCCGTGGCTCGTGCCCGTAATGTCGACGAAGATCGCATTCTTTCGGCCTTTGCCGGGGCAATCAACGCGACCTTGCGCACGAACTACTTCCAAAAGAACGATGACGGGGCAAGGAAAGCCTACATTTCTGTAAAGCTCGACCCTTCAGGCCTGCGGGAGATGCCGCTACCAAAACCCAAGTACGAGATATTCGTGTTTTCGCCAGAAGTCGAAGGTGTTCACCTGCGTGGCGGCGACATCGCCCGAGGCGGAATTCGTTGGTCGGACCGTCGCGAGGATTTTCGGACAGAAATCCTCGGACTCATGAAAGCGCAGATCGTCAAGAATACGGTGATTGTGCCAACCGGGGCCAAGGGCGGTTTTTTTCCGAAGCGTGCGCCCAACGGTGATCGCGACGCGATCATCAAGAATGGCATCAAGTGCTACAAGACATTCGTCAGTGGTTTGCTCGACATTACCGACAACGTCGTCGATGGCAAGATTGTGACGCCGAAGAACGTCGTGCGTCGGGATGGCGATGATCCTTACCTGGTCGTTGCTGCCGATAAGGGCACGGCGACGTTTTCAGATACCGCCAACGAGATCTCCGCGAGCTACAACTTCTGGCTGGATGATGCATTCGCCTCGGGTGGCTCGGCCGGCTACGACCACAAGAAGATGGGAATCACGGCCCGTGGGGCCTGGGAGGCTGTGAAACGGCATTTCCGCGAACTGGGTGTCAACGTGCAAAAAGAACCGTTCACGGTCGCGGGCGTCGGCGACATGGGCGGCGATGTATTCGGCAACGGCATGCTGTTGTCGCGCAAGATTCGACTCATTGCCGCGTTCAACCATATGCACATTTTTCTCGATCCTGACCCGGATATTCGCGCCAGCTTTCGCGAGCGCAAGCGGCTGTTCAAAAAACCGCGGTGCGGCTGGAACGACTACGACGACAGCCTGATTTCGAAGGGCGGCGGCGTGTTTTCGCGGCAGGCAAAAACAATTCGACTAAGTGCTGAAGCGAGACGCATGCTCGGTACGAGCGAAATGACGATGCAGCCTGACCAACTGATTCGCGCCATCCTGCGTATGAAAGTCGATCTGCTCTGGAATGGCGGTATCGGCACGTACGTCAAAGCCAGTAACGAAGGTCATAGCGACGCGGGTGATCACACCAATGACAGCGTTCGAGTAGACGCAGACCAGCTGCGCTGCAAAGTCGTCGGCGAAGGGGGCAACCTCGGCCTGACCCAGCGTGCGCGAATCGAGTTCAGTCAGCATGGTGGCAGAATTAACACAGACTTCATCGATAACTCCGGCGGTGTAGACAGCTCCGACCGTGAGGTCAACATCAAGATCCTCATGAGTGACGTCGCCAAGAAAAAGAACATGTCGCGCGAGAAGCGCAATAAACTTCTCGCTTCTATGACAGATAACGTTGCCAATCTCGTGCTGCGCAACAACTACCTGCAGAACCAGGCAATCAGCATGAGCGAGGTACGCTCGGTCGAACGCATCGATGAAATGGCGCGACTGATCGCCAGCCTTGAGAAGGCCGGGGTACTCGATCGCGAACTCGAGTTTCTTCCGGAAGAGCCCGAAATCGAGGACCGCCGGCTGCGCAAGCAGGGTTTCACCCGGCCAGAGCTCGCCGTCGTGCTGAGCTACGCCAAAATTGACCTCTACGACGGGCTGATTGCCTCGGGCCAAACGCTTGAGGACTTCCTGATCGTCGATCCCCTGCGCTACTTCCCGGCGGTGCTGAGGCGCCGCTATATCGATTTCATTCCCGGTCACCGGCTGAGCCGGCAAATCCTCGCAACATTGATCGCCAATGACCTCGTCAATCGCATGGGGCCATCATTCGTCAAGCGCATTCAGATTGATACGGGAGCGGATGTCGTCACCATCGCGCGAGCCTATACAGTCGCACGCCAGATCTGCCAGGCCCGACCGTTGTGGAAGACGATCGAGGAACTCGATCACGAGCTACCTGCTACGACCCAGGTCACGCTGTTGTTTGAGATCAGCCGCTCGCTGCGGCATGCCTGTTACTGGCTCATTGAGAGGTTCGGCCATGATCTCGCCATCGAACCCACCGTCAATCGCCTCAAAGCTGACATGGCGACGGTCTACACCCGCACCGGTTCCGTCCTGTCGCCCGCGGCACGACTACGCCACCAGAATGCGGCGCAGGCACACATGGAAAGTGGCGTCCCGGAAAAACTTGCGCACCGAATGTCGGCGTTGTTGTTGACAAGACCGGCGCTCGACATGGCTGATCTCGCCGCAACATACAAACCCGACGTCATCGACCTTGCCAAGCTATACGCGGTGACAAATGAAAAGCTCGGCATCTACTGGTTGCACGTGTGTGCTGAAGACCTCGACGTCGAAGATCGCTGGCAGGCCATCGCCAGAAGCAAGCTGCGTGACGATTTCTTCTGGATGCGTCGTGAGCTTGCCGAACAGATAGCCCGTAAACGCGGAAAGTACGACCTCACCGAGGCGGTTGAGCGCTGGCTTTCGGCGCGCAGTGCCAGGGTCGAGCGCTTCACAGGCATGATCGAAGAAATGAAGCTTCGGTCCGAGATCGACTTTGCTACGCTCTCCGTCGCCGCACGGGAGTTCCGCGACCTGATATCGACCTGAGTATTCAATAACAACGGAGAAGACATGGCGGGCAAGCTCGTACTCTGCCGTCACGGCCAGAGTGACTGGAATCTGAAGAACCTGTTTACAGGATGGGAAGATGTCGACCTGACTGAGCAAGGCATCAAGGAGGCCATCGACGCAGGGCTACTACTCAAGGACATGGGTTACCAATTCGACGTCGCTTTCACGTCGGTGCTGAAACGCGCAATCCGCACGCTATGGATTGTGCTCGACGAGATGGATTTGATGTGGATCCCGGTAGTGTGCGACTGGCGTCTGAATGAGCGTCACTATGGTGCGCTGCAAGGATTGAACAAGGCCGAAACCGCCGCAAAATACGGCGACGACCAGGTTCATATCTGGCGCCGCAGTTATGACATCCCGCCTCCGGATCTGGAGGCTGCCGATGAACGCCATCCATCGCACGACCCGCGTTATGCCGGCATCGACAACCTGCCCGGTACGGAGTCGCTGGCTACTACGCTGGACCGTGTGCGCCCTTGCTGGGAAGACGTTATCGCCCCCGAACTGCACGCTGGAAAGGACGTCCTGATTGCCGCGCACGGCAACAGCCTGCGCGCACTCGTCAAGATGCTGGACAATATCTCGGATGAAGAAATAACGGGGTTCAATATCCCAACTGGTGTCCCTCTGGCCTACGAGCTCGACGACAAGCTCGAGCCCACGTGCCGTGAGTTCCTTGGTGATCCGGAGGCCGTTGCCAAAGCGGCAGCCGCCGTTGCGGCGCAGGGCAAGGCGCAGTGAGCTAGACCTGTAGGCGCGGGTCAGTGCGCGTATCGCGCGGCTCATCTATAACGCGAATCAGGCCTTCCTGAGAGGTTGACGCAACAAGCCGTCCATCGGCCGTGAACAACTGGCCACGTGCCAGTCCGCGAGCGCCATGGGCGTTCGGGCTATCCATCGCATACAACAGCCACTCATCAACGCGGAACTCGCGATGAAACCACAGCGCATGATCAAGGCTTGCCATGATGACCTTGCCCTGACCGAATGGCAGGCCGTGCGGCAGTGTGGCCGTGCCCAACAATTCGAAATCGGACACATAAGCCAGCAGGTTCTGGTGCAGCGCGTGGTCGTCGGGCAGTTTGTCAACTGAGCGGATCCACACGTGCTTGACCGGCGGCCGTGGATCGGTAACGCCAATCGACGGTGCTTCGACAGGCCGGAACTCGAATGGCCTCTTGTCGGTCATGAAGCGACGCAGCTTCTCGGGCAATTTGTCGACATACTCGCAGGCGATATCGGCCAGGTCGCGCAAGCCGTCAGGGCCAGGCACATCCGGTTTTTGCGCCTGATGGCTGAGCCCGGGCTCGGGATTCTGGAACGAAACGGCGAGATTGAATAATGGCCTGCCGTGCTGGATCGCAACAACGCGCCGCATGGAAAAACTGCCGCCGTCGCGGGCACGGTCCACTTCATAGACGATGGGTGCGTCCATGTCGCCACGGCGCAAAAAGTAGGCGTGCAGCGAATGTGCGACGCGTCCCTCGACCGTATGCTGTGCCGCCGATAATGCCTGGCCGAGCACCTGGCCACCGAACACCTGCGCGCTACCGATGTCGCGACTATCTCCGCGAAAGATGTTCTCCTCGATGCGCTCGAGTTTCAGCAACGTAATCAGGTCATCGAGAACCGGATGCATAGTGCTTTAACTGATGCGGCCGCCGTCGACGAGCAACCCGGTGCCACTCACGAATGCCGAATCATCGCTTGCGAGGAATAACGCGACCTTGGCCACGTCAACGGGTTCACCCAGCCGGCGCGCCGCCGATTGGCCAATGCAAAAGTCGCGAAGCTCCATATTCTTCTTGAACGCTTCGCGACTATTCGGGGTCATGATCGCACCAGGCTGAATGTAATTCGCGGTAATGCCAAATTCACCGGTCTCGGTCCCGAGCGCACGTGTTAAAGCGGCGAGGTCTTGCTCGGATTTTGCGAACGCGTCGGCACCGTCTGCTGCGAACAGGCTGCGCAAGAAACCGATATTGATAATGCGCCCTGCCGGGCTTTTCTTCAGATGTGGCAATGCCGAGCGGCACATGGCCATGACGAGGTCTGCGCGGGTTTGAAGTAAGTCGTCGAGCTGCGCGTCATCGCCTGCCAGTGGCGATTCGGTACTCAACAGGAATTCATTCACCAGGATATCGATGCCACCGAGCTTATTGACTGCCTCCTCGATCAGGGCCGGCAGCCGGGCCGCGTCGGACAGGCTCGCGCTATGGCCATTAATTCCCTTAACTGACATGAAGTGCTGTTCCACGCCGCTGTTTGCCGAATCCACAGCCAGTACAGTCGCGCCATGCTTGACCAGTGTGCGCGAAATAGCCTCACCGATGCCGCCCGCAGCATTTGTAACGAGCGCTTTCAGGCCATAAAGACGAAGGGGATCACCCATTTTTGCTCCAGCGAAGTACTACAACGACCAGTGGCCGCTACCCAGACAGTTGATAGTCTTTGAATTGCTTGCGCAATTCAATCTTCTTGATCTTGCCCGTCGCTGTGTGTGGCAATTCTGTGACGAATGCCACATCCGTCGGAATCCACCACTTGGCGACCTTGCCCTCGAAGTACGCGAGCAACTCTTCACCGTCGACATCCTGCCCTTCGGCTTTGACGACAACCAAGAGTGGTCGCTCCGTCCATTTCGGGTGTGCTATGCCGATGACCGCGGCCTCGGCGACGGCCGGGTGGGCAATAATCGTATTCTCGAGTTCAATCGAACTGATCCATTCGCCACCCGATTTGATGACGTCCTTGGTGCGATCCGTGATGGCCATGTAGCCCTCGGGACCAATCGTCGCAACGTCGCCCGTATCAAACCAGCCATCATCGGTATGGGCGCCGCCTGCACCGTCCAGCCTGAAGTAGTCACTGCATATCCACGGGCCGCGAACCTGCAGTGGGCCGTAGGCTTTCCCATCCCATGGTAGTTCATTGCCTTCGTCGTCAACGATGCGCATTTCGCAACCGTAGATCCCACGACCCGCCTTTGCGGCGAGATCGAGTTTTTCTTCGTCGGACAAATGCTCGAGACCGGCTTTGAGGCTGTTGGCAACGCCGAGCGGACTCGTTTCTGTCATGCCCCAGCCCTGCCGCGCCTCGACGTCATGATCGTCGCGAAATGCCTGGATCATCGATCTCGGTAGCGCGGCACCACCAACGATAGTGCGCTCGAGTTTTTCCAGGCGTTTGCCGGCGCTTTCGCAGTATTGCAGTAGCGCCAGCCAAACGGTCGGCACGCCGAGCGCAAGTGTCACATCCTCGCTGTTCATCATTTCACACAGCGTTTCACCATCACCCATCTTCGGGCCCGGCAGGACCAGCTTCGCGCCGACGATAAACGACGAGTACGGCACACCCCAGGCGTTGACGTGGAACAGGGGCACGACCGGCAACACCGAATCCCGGCTCGACAGGTTCATCGTGTCGGGCGCGACCGCCGCATAGGCATGCAGCACGGTAGAACGGTGATCGTAAAGCACGCCCTTCGGATCACCGGTCGTTCCCGATGTATAGCACAAGGCCGACGCCGTCTGTTCGTCGAAGTCGGGCCACTCGAATTCGCCGGATTCTTCCGCAATCAATGTTTCATAGCACATTGCGTTGGCGAGTTCAGTCTCGGGCATATGCTGCTCATCGGTCAGGATGACGAAGCCCTCGACCTTGGGAATCTTGTCGGCGATCGCCTCGAGCAACGGCACGAACATGACGTCGGTGAGTATCCAGCGGTCCTCGGCATGATTGATGATGTAAACCAGCTGTTCGGGAAACAGCCGCGGATTGATCGTGTGGCAAACATGCCCCGCACCACTGATGCCGTAATAAGCCTCGAGATGCCGGTAGTCATTCCAGGCCAGCGTTGCAACCCGATCACCGCGTTTGGCGCCGAGACCCTTCAACGCGTTGGCGAGCTGTTTTGAGCGACCGATACACTCCCGATAAGTGTAACGATGAAGAGGGTTGTCTGCCGTCACCGAGACGATTTCGCGACCACCGTGGAATTTCGCGCCGTGCTCGGCTATCGAAGATATCAGCAACGGTGTGTTCATCATTAATCCGAGCATTCGAGTTCTTCCCAGGTTGGTCTGCGGCGCAGCTAATTTAACAGAAAAAACGATCGTGCGGTTCCGCGTAGGCACATTCCGAAGCCCTTGATTCTGCGGCGATTCGGGCAATTCGTGCTATGCTTGTCACGGTATTTTAAGCCTCATTCCAGCGCTTGAAGGGGGATCCATGAGCAAGGAAATTCAAAACACATTGCGTCTTGGCGTATTGCTGCCAGTCGCGGCCGCCGGACTCGCATTCAGCTCGACAGTTGCGGCACAGGATGATGAGGCGATCTTCGAAGAGATCGTCGTAACGGTACAAAGACGCGAGCAGAGCATCATGGATGTTCCCGTTGCCGTAAGCGCCATTTCGGGTGAACAAATTCAGGCGGCCGGCATCAAAGACATGTTCGACTTGCAACAGAATGTGGTCGGCCTGATCGTCGGCCAGAGCCAGACATCGACATCGACGAACTTTGCAATTCGCGGTGTAGGGTCCACGGCCAATAACTTCGGCGTTGAATCCTCGGTCGGCTTGTACGTCGACGGCGTGTACCGTTCACGCCAGAGCTCGCTCGTCAATGACCTGGCCGACATAGAAACCGTCGAGGTCGCACGCGGCCCGCAGGGCACGCTGTTCGGCAAGAATACGGCATCGGGTGCCATCATTATTCGTACGCGACGGCCTAGCCAGGACAGGGACGCGCATATCGATGTGACGGCAGGTGACCTGGGGCTTTTCAGACTTGCTGCCGCGTCGAACTTTTCGCTAACTGACAACGTCGCAATGCGCGGCACGGTATTCATGTCGCAGCGGGACGGCTATGTCGATGACCTTGTATTCGGCGACGACTTCTACAATGATCGCGATCGCTGGGGCGCGCGACTGCAACTGGGCGTCAACGAGCTCGGCGATGACTTCAACATGCGCATTATTGCCGACTACGCCGAGATCGATGAGACCTGTTGCGTCGCATTGTCACAGGTTGACGGGCTCGTCTCGCAGGCCAGCCTCCCGACCGGGGTACCGGTATTCGGCTCAGATGCAGCCATCATGCAAATGGGCGGCACTATCTTTACCGATTTCCCGTACCCACCTGGATTTTTCCCGCCCAATGTCCGTACCGGCGTGGGCTTTGAAGATTACGTCGTATCGTACGACTCCAAGCCACACTCCACTAACGAGGACCTTGGACTGTCGGTTGAATTCAATAAGGGGCTGGGTGACAGTGCGACGCTGACGTCTATCACCGCATATCGCACCTTCGACACGTTCGATACGATCGATGCCGACTTCACGAACATCCCGCTCATTTCGCGTACAAATGACGCCGAAATCGAGTCCTTTTCACAGGAACTTCGAATTTCAGGCGATATCGGCGACGGCAGTAACTACGTAGTTGGTGCCTATTACTTCGGCCAGGAAATCGACAGCCAGACATTTACTGGCGATCCGTCGGGCCCTTTTGGCTTGCTAGGAACCTACATTGGCGCCACGACACCAGAGATACAGCAGATCGTCGACGGCGTGAATCTCGTTTCGCAATTAACAGGTGGCTTGTATCCGACTGCCGGCATTCCGTTCCCGGCCGGAGTTTTTGCGGATGACACGGTCAATCAGGACCAGGACGGCTGGGCCGTGTTTGGTCAGTTTGATTGGTCGATCACTGATAAATTCATGGTCACGCTCGGTGTCCGTTACACGGACGAGACCAAGAAAATTACGAGCAGCTTTGTGCAGACAGCTCAAGGGCCGCCGACGGACACGGATGCGCTGGGCCTGATTTTCTGTCAGTTGGATCAGCCTCCTGGGTGCTTTGCGAGCCTGCCGCCGCCACTCCAGGTACCGCCCGACTTTAATGACCCGGCGACCTTCGCTGTATTCGCGCCGTTCGGTTTCGATGGTTGGGGTTCGTACGACTTCCCGCCGCTGTCACCACGACCCGACCTGGATGAGAGGTTGTCCGACGACCAGACAACCGGAACGGTCAAGCTCAGTTGGTTCCCGAGCGATTCCACGATGATCTATGCATCGTATTCCAGCGGTTTCAAGTCCGGCGGTACTAACGTCGATCGCATTTCGCCGGCCTTCAACCCCATCTTCGGCGCCGAAACCTCGGACGCGTTCGAACTCGGTCTCAAAGGTCAATACGGCCCGGTCCAGTTGAAAGTTGCCATCTACGACGTGGAATATGATGATTTCCAGGCCAACACGTTTACAGGCACGGGCTTCAACCTGCAGAACGCGGGTAAACTCAGCACGAACGGCTTCGAGTTCGAGATGTTGTGGCGGCCCACCGATTCGACCGAGATCCAGGCGAACTACGCCCACAATGAAGGCGAGTATGACGAATTCACGGGCGGCACTTGCTGGGACACATATCTCTTCCATACGGGTGGATCCGACCCGGGTAGTGGCGGCGATCCGGATGCCGAGGTCTGCGATCGAACAGGATTCGAGATTCCCTACAATCCTGAGGACCGCGCGTTTCTCGCTCTGACGCAGGAGATTGATCTCGGCGCCAACTCGTCGATGTTTGTCCGTGGCGAGTACAGCTACACATCATCGCAGTTCACCGACGGCGACCTCGACCCGTTTACCAAGCAGGCTAGCTTTGAAATCGTCAACCTGCGTCTCGGCATCAATTTCGACAGGATCGCCTCGACGCTGACCTTGTGGGGACGCAACATCACCGACGAACGTTACTTCCACGGTTCTTTTGACCAGCCGATTGGACTCGGCCGAATGAACTCCTATCCTGCCGAACCAGCGTCGTACGGCGTGACGTGGGTTTCGAACTTCGACTAAGGCAATCTCAGAAAATACGCTTACCATCGCGCTGGGCCAGATCGCTCCGATCTGGCTCCGGCGCGATGCGACGTTGGCCAAGGTCGTCGACTGGATCGCCAAAGGGGCCGCCCAGGGCTGTGAGCTGATCATCTTTGGCGAGGCGCTGGTGCCGGGCTACCCGTTCTGGGTCGAACGCACCGACGGCGCAAAATTCGAGTCCAAGCTACAGAAGGAACTCTACGCGCACTACGTTGGCCAGGGCGTGTCAATCGACGACGGCGACCTCGATCCAGTCTGCAAAGCAGCCGCCAAACACAACACGGCCGTTTACCTCGGCGTCATGGAACGGGCTGGCAATCGCGGCGGCCACAGCCTGTACTGTTCCATGGTTTACATCGACGCTGAGGGCAAGATCGGCTCGGTGCATCGCAAGCTCATGCCAACTCATGAAGAACGCCTCGTCTGGGCCATCGGCGACGGCCACGGACTGCGAACACACAAGCTTGGGCCGTTTACGGTGGGTGGCCTGAATTGCTGGGAGAACTGGCTACCACTGGCTCGTGCTGCGCTCTATGGCCAGGGCGAAGACCTCCATGTCGCAATATGGCCGGGTAACCTGCGCAATACCGAGGATATTACGCGGCACATCGCACGGGAGGCTCGATCCTATGTCGCTTCGGTCTCTGGACTCATGCGTCGTACCGACATTGCTGACGACCTGCCCCATGCCGATCTCCTGCGCGAATCTGCCGACGACATGATGGCCAATGGTGGCTCCTGCCTCGCCTCGCCCACAGGCGAGTGGCTGCTCGAGCCTGAGACTGGCGTGGAATCGCTGCGCGTCACGACGATCGATCATCAGCTAGTATTAGAGGAAAGGCACAGCCTCGATGTCGTCGGGCACTACTCGCGCCCTGACGTCACGCGGCTCACCGTTAATCGCAAACGGCAAACAACAACTAAATTCGACGATTAAGGGCGACCCATGACAAACAGATTCGAGAACATCCTCGAGACGGTGGGTAATACACCCATCGTCAGACTCAACAAGATCGGCCCGAAAGACGTCAACGTGTACGTCAAGATCGAGTCGTTCAACCCGATGGGGTCCGTCAAGGACCGTCTGGCTCTCGGCGTGATTACAGAAGCCGAGGAAAGCGGTGCCATTAAGCCGGGGCAAACTGTCATCGAGGCCACGAGTGGCAACACGGGCATCGGCCTGGCCATGGTCTGCGCCCAGAAGGGCTACCCACTTGTTGTCACGATGGCCGAGAGCTTTAGCCTCGAGCGCCGCAAGATGATGCGTTTTCTCGGCGCCAAGGTTGTGCTCACGCCTGCCGCGCTCAAGGGTAGCGGCATGCTGGCCAAAGCTGTCGAATTGGCCGAGGAGCATAACTGGTTCCTCGTGCGCCAGTTTGAAAACGAAGCGAATGCCAATGCCCATTCCCGTACGACAGCGCCGGAAATCCTCTCGGCGTTTGCCGACGATGGACTCGACTACTGGGTAACGGGGTTTGGCACCGGCGGCACGCTCAAGGGTGTGTCGCGGGTACTCAAGAAGGAGAGCCCAAACACGAAAGTCATCGTCTGCGAGCCTGACAACTCAGCAATACTGGGCAGCGGTATTCCGCAGCATCGTGAGGCGGACGGCTCGATAACGGAGAGTCATCCCCTGTTCCGGCCGCACCTGATGCAGGGCTGGAGCCCGGACTTCATTCCGAAACTCGCCGAGGATGTCGTCGATGCCGAACTGATCGACGAAATATTGTCGATAGCCGGCGACGACGCCCTGCGCTTGTCCAAATCACTGGCTCGCGACGAAGGCATCTTTGTAGGTATTTCAGCCGGCGCCACACTGGCCGGCGCCCTGGCGGTCGCGGATAGAGCTGAGCCTGGTTCAAACGTTCTGTGCATGCTTCCTGACACGGGAGAACGTTATCTCAGTACGCCATTGTTTGACGGCATCATCGACGACATGACCGAAGAGGAAGTGGCGATCTCGCAGTCAACGCCCAACTACCATTTTACGTCTGCCCCACCACCGCCAGCTGACGATGCGGAAGAAGAAGTTGTTGCTGAAGCACCGGCCGACGTTGTCGAATATTTCGATGAAGTTACGGGTAGCGCCGAGGAACCGGTGGTTCTGTTCGCGCTCGAATGGTGCGAGTTTTGCTGGTCGGTACGCAAGATGTTTGCGGAGTACGAGATTCCCTATCGCGCGATAGACCTGGATTCGGTCGCGTACCAGAAGGACAACAAGGGCGGCAATATTCGCAAGGTGATCGAGCAGCGTACTGGCCTCAAGACAATTCCCCAGATCTACGTTGGCGGCACGCACGTCGGCGGCGCATCAGAGACCTTCGACACGATCAAGGATGGCAGCTTCCAGAAAATGCTCGAAGACAACAACGTGGCCTGGAACAACGGCATCGACACCGACCCGTACTCGTTCCTGCCGGGTTGGCTGCATAGCAGGTAGTCGCGGCTCATTGTCCCCCCACGTGGGGAGAAGCCGCTCCCACAGGCTTACTCGTCGAAGAAGTACATGCCGAGGATCTCGGCGACGCAGGCTGGCTTGCGCTCACCCTCGACCTCAATCCTGACCTCGGATGTCAGCAGTAATGCGCCTGCGCGGCGGCGCGCCTGCAGGACGGTCGCCCTTGCGCGAACTCGTGCGCCCTCGGGAACCGGCGTATAGAAACGCACCTTGTTGGCGCCAAAGTTAATCGCGCGGGCAAGATTCTCAAACTCCAGGAAGTTCTCTGTCAGCGCGGGAATCAGCGACAAGGTCAGGTAGCCGTGCGCAATCGTCTTGCCATTCGGCATTTCCTTCGCCGCACGTTCGGTATCAACATGAATCCACTGATAATCAGCCGTCGCTTCGGCAAACTCATCGATGCGGTGCTGGTCGATCACGACCCAGTCGGACAGACCGACCTCCTCGCCCTCCAGCGCTTTTGCATCATCAATAGCTTTGATCGCCCGCATGATGCATTCCTAAATACACACAAGCATCCTGAGTCGCAAGTTTCGCGACCCAAATTTTTCTGCTAACAGCGCTAGAATGGCGCAATGACATCCGAAGTGTATGCGGCGGTTCTCGCAGCGGGATCTGCTTCCAGGTTTGGCAGCACAAAGCAGTTGGCCGAACTGGATGGCGCGTCCCTGGTTGCCCGTGCCGTGGAGACCGCCAACAATGTGTGCGCGGACAAGACCGTTGTCGTTGTCGGGCACGATGCCGGGGCCGTCATCGGGGAGCTGCAATCCACAGCGGGCTTCGTGGTCGTTAATGACCGGCATGCAGAGGGGCTCGGCACTTCGTTGGCGCGGGCTGTGACAGCGGTATCTCATGTGGCGTCAGCCATTATCGTATTGCTCGCAGACCAGCCGGGAATCACCTCACAGCACCTCAACAATCTGATCGACGCATGGAGCGGCGATGGCCGCGACATTGTCGCGACGGCATTTGCAGATACACAGGGTCCGCCTGTGCTGTTCCCGTCAGGGTGTTTTGACGACTTACAGGGATTACAGGGCGATGCCGGCGGCAAGCACCTGTTTAACGATTCGCGGTTTCAAGTTACGACAATTGCTTTCGAGCCCGCCGCGCTGGACGTCGATACGCCGGCCGACCTTACGCAGATTTAGCGCAGCGTTCGCAATTGACCCAATCCGAGTGGCCGTCCACATAGTACTCTTTCTTCCAGATCGGCAGGCGCGCCTTGAGTTGGTCGATGATGTAGCGGCAGGCCTGGAAAGCCTCGTCCCGATGTGGCGCCGACACGCCCACCCAAACGGCGCACTCGCCGATCTCGAGCATGCCCGTGCGATGCACACAGTGCGCTTGCAAGTGCCCAAAGCGGCTCTTCGCCTCAAGCAATATTTTCTCACCCTCGCTCAGCGCCAACGGTTCGTATGCTTCGTATTCGAGGCGCAGGACAGCCTGACCTTCATTCTCATTGCGAATCCAGCCTTCAAAGCCACAATAGGCACCCGCGGCAGGATCAAACAGCCTGGTGCGTAACGTGTCCGGATCTATTGTTGCTGTCGTGATCTCGATCATGTCAGCCGCCTGCAACCGGCGGAAACAGAAGTACGGTATCGCCATCGTTGACCGGCGAGTCCCAGTCCGCCATGACATCGTTGATGGCAACCTTGCAGTGCCCACTGGGTTCGTTAGAACCATGTCGCTCGCGAGTCGCGTGAAACACGTCCGCCGCCGTGTCAGCGTCGAGTGCCAGCGTTTCCTCATCGAGGCCAGCATGCTCGCGAAACATCGCGAAGTACCGTACGGTCACGGTCTTCATTGCGCCGCCTCCAGCACACTTGCAGCAAGGTCGTCCGGCGTATTGATGTTGTCCAGCGCACCAGGATTGGGCTGCTGCAACAACTTTGTATCGGAATTGATCAGCATTTTGCGCGGGCAAACGATGCCATTGTCGACGAATTCACGAATCAATTTGTCCGAGCCCGAGGCATAAATCGCGCACAAGGGTTCGGGAAGCCCATCGTAGCTGCTCTTGAATGCAGTAAACGGGTGCTCATACGAGCGATGCTGAAGCAGAAACGTCAGCGTATTCGTGTCGATGTTGGGCAAGTCACAAGCAACAATGAGCCAGTCGGCATCCGGATACTCGTCCATGGCAGACAGAATCCCGGCCACCGGACCCATGTCCTGGTAACGGTCCACGATCGTCGGGAACTGGCCACGTTCCGGGTCGTGTTGCTGTTCGCTGCGCGCGGAAACGAATACCGCATCTGATACTTTGTCGAGCAATGACGCGACGTAGCGAAGCTGACTTTGCCCTTCACGTACGAGCAATGCCTTGTCATGACCCATGCGGCGACTCTGGCCACCGGCCAGCACCAGCCCATACTGCTTGCTACTCATCGCGCACAAAATCTCTTTTGCCACCGGTTTTGGCCATCAATCGCGTCTCGCCGATAACGATATCGTGCGAAATCGCCTTGCACATGTCATATACGGTCAATGCAGCAACCGTCGCACCCGTCAGTGCCTCCATTTCAACGCCGGTCTTATGGTGCACCTTGCAACGACAATCGATGATCGCATCATCGCCCGACACTTCGATCGTGATTTTGCAATTCTCGAGTCCCAGCGGGTGACAGAATGGAATCAGTTCGTGAGTTTTCTTGGCCGCCATAACCCCCGCGATCACGGCCGTCGCAAACACAGGTCCTTTTTTCGTCGCAATTTCGTCACCGTCCAACTCGGCCACGACATCCGGCGGTAATTGAATGACGGTCCGTGCATGTGCCTCGCGGTTGGTCGCGACTTTCTCGCTGACATCAACCATCGTCGGCTGATTGCGTTTGTCGATGTGACTGAGTTTGCTCATCATGTACTCCTGCAGGGCCATTATCCCCCTATCCGATACATTTCGACCTTGCTCAACGCATGATGTTCGGCCACGTCGGGTCGCCGAAGTTCGCTGTATCGATCGGCACGTTGCAACCAGATGCGCGACAAGATGTCCGCCAATTCGTCGTCCTCCGCACCATTGCGCAGTGGTTCGCGCAGGTCCGTACCCTGGGTCGCGAACAGGCAAGTATAGAGCATGCCATCTGAAGACAGTCGCGCCCTGCTGCAGCTGCCACAGAATGGCTCGGTTACCGACGAGATGAAGCCGATCTCGCCCTCGCCGTCCGTATATTCGTAGCGCCGCGCGACCTCGCCGGGATAGCTGCGATCCATCGACCTTAGAGGCCAGCGTTCTTCGACGGTCGCCAGCAATTCCCGGGAAGGAACGACCTGGTTCATGCGCCAGCCGTTGCAGTTGCCGACATCCATGTACTCGATCAGCCTGACGATATGGCCGGTCCCGCGAAAATGTGCCAGTAATTCCAGTATCGTGTGATCGTTGACGCCGCGCTCGACAACGACGTTGATCTTGATCGGCGCGAGGCCTGCCGCAGCGGCCGCCTCGATACCCTGAAGTACCTGCGCAAGATCGCCTCGCCCGCCGCTCATCGTCCTGAACACGTCTTCATCGAGACTATCGAGGCTGATCGTGACACGTTGCAGGCCGGCGTCCGCCAGTTGCTGCGCCACCGGCGCCAGCAACATCGCATTCGTCGTCAATGCGAGGTCATCAACGCGAGGCAATTCAGCCAGCCCGGCCACGAGCGCAGGCAGTTTTTTGTCCAACAGGGGTTCCCCTCCCGTCAACCGCAATTTCGATACGCCGTGCCCTGTCGCCACGCGGGCCACCTTGAGAATTTCTTCGTGAGTGAGGCGTTGCGAGCGGGTCAGGAACTGGTAGTCATCGTGAAACTCGGTCTCTGGCATGCAATACGGGCAGCGAAAGTTGCACCGGTCCAGTAACGATATCCGCAGGTCGTGCAGGGGCCGGTCAAGTGCATCGTGGATTTGCATCCACGCATTCTGCCCGATCTCGCCGTGTTGTTCTTTATTTTGCCCCGATAATGCTGCATGATTTTTCGGGCCACATAGCAAAAAGCAGCAAGGGCCCTGATGAACGTCACCTTTAACGACGAAGAACTCTCATTTCGTGACGAGTTGCGGGCATTTTTCCGTGACGAAATGCCACCGGACGTCATGGAAAAACGGCGACTTGGTGTACCGCTCGACCGCCAGGATTTCGTCGATTTCCAGCAAGCGCTGTTCCGCAAGGGCTGGGCCGGTTACAACTGGCCCGTCGAGTACGGCGGCACGGGCTGGACGGCGGTACAAAAGTACATCTTCGGCATCGAAATGGCCGAGTCCAACGCACCCGGTATCATCACTTTTGGCCTCGGCATGGTCGGACCTGTCATCTACACCTTTGGCAACGAAGAGCAGAAGCGTCGCTTTCTTCCTGACATTCTCGAGAGCAATGTCTGGTGGTGCCAGGGTTACACGGAGCCGGGCGCAGGCTCCGATCTGGCGTCACTGAAAGCCCGCGCCGAACTCGCCGGCGACCATTACATCGTCAACGGTACCAAGACCTGGACAACGCTGGGCCAGTGGGCCGACTGGATTTTCTGCCTGGTCCGCACCAGTACTGATGTCGCCCGCCGTCAGGAAGGCATCAGCTTCCTCCTGATCGATATGAAGACGCCCGGCGTCACGGTAACTCCGATTATTACGATCGAGGGCGAACACGAGGTCAACGAAGTTCATTTCGAAGACGTCGAGGTTCCGGTCGAAAACCTGGTCGGCGAAGAAGGCAAAGGGTGGACCTACGGCAAGGTTCTTCTGCAGCATGAGCGCACTGGCACGGCGAGGGTCGCCCATACCAACTATCGACTGAAGAATCTGCGGCGCCAGGCTGCGAGACCGGTGCGCGGGGCGACACCGCTCATCGAGGACCACAACTTCATGCGCAAGCTCGCTGTGGTCGAGGTTGAACTCAAGGCGCTCGAATTTACCGAACTCAGGACGTTGGCCGCAGTTGCCTCGGGCAAAGCGCCAGGTCCGGAATCGTCGATACTCAAACTTAAAGGAACGGAGCTGCAACAGGCCGTCGACGAACTGTACCTGGAGGCAGCAGGCTACTACGCCCTGCCCTATGTTCCCTCGCAATACGCGCTGGACTTTCCTGTCGATGAGCGCGTTGGCGAAGGTGACGAGACGCGATCGTCGCTCACCTACTTCAATTTTCGTAAAGCATCGATCTACGGCGGCTCGAACGAAATTCAGAAAAACATTGTCGCCAAGCACGTGCTCGGCTTGTAGGGGCGGTCTGTGGATCTGTCATTTACCGAAGTCCAGACGATGCTCATCGACAGCATTGAAAAATTCATTGCCAACGATTACGACTTCGAACACCGCCAACAATATGCGGCCAGTGATCTCGGCTATAGCGCCGAGGTCTGGCAGACCTTCGCCGACCTGGGCTGGTCCGCGGTGCCATTCGCCGAGGAAGATGGTGGCTTCGATGGCGGGCCGGTGGAACTAATGGTCATGATGCAGCAATTCGGTCGCGGCCTCATTGTCGAGCCGTATCTCGCCAACATCATCCTGGCCGGCGGTGTGTTGCGCCGTGTTGCCCGCGATACTCAGAAAGCAAAGTGGCTGCATCCCATCATTTCCGGCGAACTGCAGGCAACCGTCGCCCATGCCGAGCCGCAGGGTCGCTACGATCTGACCAATATCAAGACCAACGCGCTCAAAGAAGGCGACGACTGGATCATCAACGGCATGAAGGGCGTCGTGCCAAACGGCGGGAACGCAGGCTTGCTGATCATTCCGGCTCGTACCTCGGGCAACAGCACGGACCAGGACGGCATCACCCTGTTTGCGGTTGGTGGGATGGCGGATGGCGTAAATTGCCAGTCGTACCCAACGGTGGACGGCCACCATGCGGCCGAAATCAAACTTCAAAATGTGCGTGTCGACAACGGTGCAGTGCTGGGTGAGGTTGACCACGGCTTTGCGACAATGGATGCGGTCATCGGTGAGGCCACGTTGGCCGTATCTGCCGAAGCAGTCGGTATCATGCAGATCCTGACCGATAAGACCGTCGAGTACTCGAAGACTCGTGAACAGTTCGGCGTGCCGATCGGCAGCTTCCAGGCGTTGCAGCACCGTATGGTCGACATGCTGACCGCCTGTGAGCAAAGCTATTCCCTGCTGCTCTGGGCCTGCATGGCGAATGCCGATGGCACCGATGAGGCTCAGCGCGCGATCAGCGCTATCAAGTACCAGGTCGGCACGGCGGGCAAGAAAGTAGGCCAGGAGGCCGTGCAGCTGCATGGCGGAATGGGAGTCTCCTGGGAACTTGACATCGCCCACTACTTCAAGCGCCTGACGGCGATTGGCCAGATGTTCGGTAACGCCGACTGGCACCTCGACAAACTGGCTGCCTAGTCATGATTCCCGACAGCATCGTCGCGTTCTTTGCCGCGAACCAGGAAGTGTTGTGGGTGACAACACTGTTTCTCGACCTAGGATTCACGGTCATCTTGTTTCGCCTGTTCGGCAAAGCCGGTCTTCAGGTCGCGATTTCGACGGCCATAATTCTCGCCAACATTCAAGGCCCGAAGTTGACGGTTATCTTTGGCCTCGAAACGACGATGGGCGTGATCTTCTACTCCAGTATATTCTTCGCGACCGACGTTCTCTCGGAGAACTACGGCAAACGTGCAGCCAACAAGGCTGTCTGGATGGGTTTTGTCGTCAGCGTCATCGTCCTGTTCATGCTGAGTATCGCAGTCATGTACCTGCCGAGCGATCGGCCACTGACCTCGGAAATCTCGCACAATCTGCACAATGCGTTCCTGACGATCGTCAATTTCACTCCGCTCATGGTCTTCGGTTCGTTAACCGCGTACCTGATCAGCCAGAAATTCGACGTATGGGCATTTCACAAGATCAAGTCGATAACCGGAGAGCGTTACCTCTGGCTGCGCAACAACGGCTCGACCATTGCATCGCAGATGCTCGATACCGCGATCTTCAGCCTGATTATCTGGGCACATCAGGTCGGCATCGGCAGAGCCCTGGCGCTGGGATTTGCCAAGTTCGTTTTCAAGATTGCCATCGCGCTGATCGATACCATATTCATCTATTGGGCGAAGCGGTCATTCCTGCATCACAAGCCATTGATGGAGAACTAGAACATGAATATTTCTGAGGCCACTTCTTAATGCAACCATCAGGTGTCATCACGATTACCACGGACTTCGGTCATAAAGGTCCATTCGTCGGCGTAATGAAGGGCGTCATTATCAGTCGATTTCGCGACGCCAAGGTCATCGACCTGACACACGACATTCCCGCCCAGTGGCCACCAGAAGCCGGGTTCTGGGTCAGGCGCAGCTACAAGTATTTCCCGCCCGGTACGGTCCACCTCGCGATCATTGATCCGGGTGTCGGAACCGAGCGTGACATCCTGATCGTGGAGTACGACCACCACTATTTCATGGCCCCTGACAATGGCCTGCTTGGGCGCATGCTTGACCATGCCGAGGGCGCCGCCGTGTTCAAACTCGACATGGATGCACTCGAGCGCCTCGACATAGCCCCACCCAGCAACACCTTCCATGGTCGCGACGTATTTGCGCCCATCGCTGCCGAACTCGCAGCTGGCAATACGACGCCGGTGAGTATTGCCACCGCGACCGACACCTGGACGCCCGCCTGGGTCGATGAACCCGCAGTGGCTGCCGGGAAAGTCACAGGATCAATTATCACGGTCGACGCATTCGGCAACCTGATCAGCAACATCGATGCGCCTTTGCTCGAGAACCTCAGCGGCCCCGTCGCACACATAGCCGGCCACGACATTCCGTTACAGGTAACTTACGGCAACGTGAAACCGGGTGAATACCTGGCGCTGATCAACTCGTTTGACGTGCTCGAAATTGCGAAAGCCGAAGGCAGCGCCGCCGAAGGACTTGGCGTAGAACGCGGCGCGCCCGTAACAATCAGAGCCAGCGATATTTCGTAGCGTCAGTTCAACACGTTTTCGACCGCTGCCGAACTCAGCTTCTGTGGCCCGCGCACGCGCGCAGTGTCCATTCTCAAGCGCAGATATTCCAGGGACTTTGTATTACTGGCGGCAATAAGCTTGGGATCGCTCTCGCGGATTAGTTGCAGGTATTCGCCGACGTCCTGCGGCCTTGCCTTTTCGAAATCCTCGGAGGCGCCAATGAAATCGCCGTAGTGGACTCTCAGTACACCACGGTTATTAAAAGCGGTCTCTCCGGGGGCGTCGGCGACAGCCGTCTCGCAGGCATCATTCGCTTTCTTATAGTCGGCAGCAAGCACGTAGATGCCGCACAAGGTGGCAATGGTCCGTTGCCATGTGACTGAACCGGGAGTGGCCTCGTTTGCCTCGAGGATCGAGATGCCCAATTCGACCTGCCCCGCCTGGACTTCATCGATACCAGGCAGGTCTTCCATCGCAATTTTGAATTCGAGCTTCTCGGCGTGACTGATTCCAGGTATCGCCAATAGAATGAGGATTGCAAGGGAACTGTAAGACTTCATAGTCGAATCTCCTGTCAGGTCCCTTATGCAAGAACTGCTGCACTCGACAGTAAGATGCTCCGCAAGACAAAATCGGATAGCTCAAGTAGCTATATCGCAATCCATTAAGATCAATTGGCGATATTGCGGAACTATTCCTGCATCGCCTGTTTTTCGATCTTGGCCCAAGTATCTCGAAGCGTCACAATCCGATTTATCACAGGTGCGCCTACGGAGTGTTCCGCGCTATCCGTGCAGAAATAGCCCAATCGTTCGAACTGCACGGCCTCGCCGTTCTCCCAACTGGCAAGTGATGGTTCGAGAACCGCATCGACGCATTCGAGCGAGTCGGGATTGAGTACGGCCATGAAGTCATCGACTGAATTTGGGTCAGGAGTGGTGAACAGGCGATCGTACAACCGGACTTTGGCGGCCACACCGTGCGCTGCCGACACCCAGTGAATCGTGCCTTTGACCTTGCGATCGGACGAACCGGTTCCGCTGCGTGTGTCCGGGTCGTAGTTGCAACGAAGCTCGACGACATTTCCCCCATCGTCCTTGATCACCTCCTCGCATTTGATGATGTAGCCGAAGCGCAACCGCACTTCGCCGCCCGGTTTCAGGCGGAAGAACTTGCGCGGCGCTTCCTCCAGAAAATCGTCCTGCTCAATCCAGAGCTCGCGTGAGAGCGGCATGTCCCGTGTGCCCATGTCCGGATTGTTCGGATGATTCATGGCCTGCATGGTCTCGACCTGCTCCTCGGCGTAATTCGTCAGGATGACTTTCAACGGGCGCAACACGGCCATGCGCCGTTCAGCTGTGTCTCCAAGTTCCTCGCGGACACAGTTTTCGAGCACACCCATTTCGATGAGCTTGTCTTTCTTCGTCACTCCGCAGCGTTTGACAAAGTCGCGCATCGCGGCTGCCGGATAACCGCGGCGACGCATGCCGGCAATCGTCGGCATGCGAGGATCATCCCAACCGGACACGACATTATTCTCGATCAGCATGTTCAACTTGCGCTTGCTCGTGATCGTGTAGGCAAGATTCAGCCGCGAGAATTCGATCTGCCGTGGCCGGTGCTCGGGTTCGAGTTGATCGAGAAACCAGTCGTACAGCGGGCGATGATCTTCAAACTCGAGCGTGCACAATGAATGCGTGACGCCCTCGAACGCGTCAGACATCGTGTGCGCGAAATCGTACATCGGGTATATGCACCATTTGTCGCCGGTGCTCTGGTGATCAGTATGACGGATCCGATACAGGGCCGGGTCGCGCAGGTTCATATTCGGAGACGCCATGTCGATTTTTGCGCGCAGCACGTGAGTGCCGTCCTCGAATTCACACTTTCGCATGCGGCGCAATAAATCGAGGTTTTCATCGACACTGCGGTCACGGTACGGACTGTTCCTGCCGGGCTCCGTCAGCGTGCCGCGATACTCACGAATTTCCTCGGCACTCAGGTCGTCCACATAGGCGACACCGATCCCGATCAGCTTTTCCGCCGCGTCATATATGCGTTCAAAGTAGTCCGAGGCGTGCGTCAGCCGATCGGCCCAATCGAATCCCAGCCAATGCACATCCTGTTCGATCGCACGAACGTACTCTTCCTTTTCCTTGCCCGGATTCGTGTCGTCGAAACGCAGGTAGGTGCGACCGTCATTTTCCACAGTCACCCCGAAGTTCAGGCAAATGGACATGACATGCCCGACATGGAGGTATCCGTTTGGCTCCGGCGGGAATCGGGTCACGATCTCATCGTGCTTGCCGGACTCGAGGTCCTCGAAGATAATCTGGCGGATAAAATCCCGCCCCGGGGCGTCGCTCATAGGAATTCAATGCTCAATCAGACGGGGCGCTATTCTACGCAACTTTGCTTACGTTTAGGCACGTTAATTTCTGTACAATAGCGCGCCGGGCATACGGCCCAAGAGACTGACAACAACAGATCGAGCGATGCCGAACATTACCTTACCCGACGGCTCCGTCCGGCAGTACGATGCTGCCACCACGGGTGCCGACATTGCCGCCAGCATCGGCAAGAGCCTGGCGCGTGACGCCGTGGCCGTCAAAGTCGATGGCGAACTCTACGACCTGACGCGCGACATCGACAGCGACGTGCAGCTCGAGATCGTCACCCGGGACACGGAGGATGGGCTCGAACTGTTGCGCCACGATGCCGCACACGTGCTGGCCGAGGCCGTCAAAGAATTGTGGCCAGACACCCAGGTCACGATCGGCCCTGCGATCGAGAACGGCTTCTACTATGACTTCGCGCGTACGGAACCCTTCACCGATGAAGACCTTGCAGTCATCGAGAAGCGCATGCAGGAGATCGTCGATCGTGATGAGACCATCGAACGTGAGGTCTGGGATCGTGACGAAGCGATCAAGTTTTTTCGCGGCATGGGCGAAGAATACAAGGCCGAGATTATCGCCAGCATTCCATCCGGTGAATCGATCACGCTGTATCGCCAGGGCGAGTTCATTGACCTGTGCCGCGGACCGCACCTGCCGTCCACCGGCAAGCTCGGCACGGCATTTAAGCTGACGCATGTATCCGGCGCCTACTGGCGTGGCGACTCCAATAACGAAATGCTGCAACGTGTCTACGGCACGGCGTGGTCCAACCCAAAGCAGTTGCGGCAGTACCTGCACATGCTCGAAGAAGCCGAGAAGCGAGATCATCGTCGTCTCGGCCGCATCATGGATCTGTTTCATTTCCAGGAAGAGGCGCCGGGCGCCGTCTTCTGGCACGCCAAGGGCTGGAGTTTGTTCCAAAGCCTGATCGGCTACATGCGGGAGCAGCAGTCTGCGGCCGGCTATCGCGAGATCAACACGCCCGAGATCATGTCCCGTTCGCTGTGGGAAGCATCTGGTCACTGGGACACCTTCGGCGACAACATGTTCACGACGGAGACGGTCGACGGGCGTCAGTTCGCGATCAAGCCCATGAACTGTCCAGGTCACGTACAGGTGTTCAAACAGGGGATTACCAGCTACCGCGACCTGCCTGTGCGACTTGCCGAATTCGGCAAGTGCCACCGCTACGAACCGTCCGGAGCACTGCACGGCATGATGCGGGTGCGCGCATTCACCCAGGACGACGCGCATATTTTTTGCACGTCTGAGCAGATTACCGATGAGTCGATCGCCGTGTGTCGACAGCTACTCGAAATCTACAAGACCTTCGGCTTCGACAACGTGCGCATCAAGTATGCCGACCGGCCCGAGGTGCGTGTCGGAGAGGACGAGGTCTGGGACCAGGCGGAAGCGGCCCTGCTCAAGGCCCTCGACGTCGCCAATCTCGAGTACACGCACAACCCGGGCGAGGGCGCATTTTACGGACCCAAGCTGGAGTTCGTGCTGCGCGACGCCATTGGTCGTGACTGGCAATGCGGCACCTTGCAGGTCGACCTGAATATGCCGGGCCGGCTGGGTACAAGCTACATCGGCGAGGACGGCAACAAGAACATTCCCGTCATGTTGCACCGGGCAATTTTCGGCTCGCTTGAGCGCTTTATTGGAATTCTCATCGAGCATCATGCCGGTAACCTGCCACTGTGGCTGGCGCCTACCCAGGTCAATGTGTTGACGATCACATCGGACGCCAATGGCTTTGCAGACGAGGTGGCGCAAGCGTTAAGAGATGCCGGTTTGCGTGCCGAAACAGATCTCCGCAACGAGAAAATCTCCTACAAGGTTCGCGAACACAGCGTCGCCAAGACTCCGGTTCTGCTGGCCGTCGGACAGCGCGAGGTCGACGAGCGAAACGTCGCAATGCGGCGCCTCGGGTCGAAAAAACAGCTCGTGCTGTCACTCGATGACGCCGTTTCCCAGCTCGCCCAGGAAGTGCAAAACCGTAGCTGATCCAGCCGCGGCGAGAGCCGCTGCAGCCCAAATGTGATGCGGCCTACAGTTGCACTGTGCGGCATGTCACAGAATCAGGTATCAAACCCCCAAGCCTAGCCGTTCCGCGGTATCCCGGAGATATACTCCCTCGACCCAAGGACTACGCGATCGATTAAACATAAAGTAAGGAGATCCTCGAGTGTCGCTGGAGCAATTCAAGAAGCAGGTGCTGTTACTACATAGCGAGCAAAGCACCCTGGATGTATTGAGTTCAGGGTTCAATGACCGTTACACAGTGCACTGTGCCACCAGCGGCAGCGAAGCACTCACTACGCTTGGCGAAACGCAGATCGACGTTATCGTATCGGCCCAGGAATTGCCGGGCATGAGCGGTCTTGATGCGCTGCGCGAGGCGAAAAAGCGCTCGCCCGATACCATCGGCATCCTGCTCGCAGGCAACAGGAACGACGACCTCGAAGCCCTGGTGGGCGACCAGGAAGTCTTCCAGATTGTGCACGGTAACGTCTCACCTGCCTCGCTTAAGGAGATGATCGACAATGCGACGCGCCAGGCCCGGCTGATGGCACTTGCCGAGTCTGCGAACGATACAACCGCGCATCCCGACGAGCCAGTCGCCGAGCACATCGTGATGGAGACATCCGAGAACGGCTCGGCGCTTATATCCGACGGTACCGGGCGCATGCCGGCGTTGGACCCGAAAAAGATCGATGCAGCCGCGGACGTCGGCGCCCGCTCTGTTGACGTGCTGGTTATTACTCACGACGAGGAGTTCCTGTCTACCGTGCAGGAGTCCGCTCGCGGTCTGCACAACGTCATTTACGCCAACACGGTCTCGCAGGCCGATGATGCTATACGTAAGAAAAAGGTTGGTGTTGCAGTAGTCGACGCCGCAATGGTCGGCTCGAATGTCGAAAAACTGACCATGCACCTGCGTTCCTCTTCACCGCGACTCGTCGCCATTGTCGCTGGTCGCCGTGATGACGGCGAAATGCTCATGGACCTGATCAATCGCGGCAAGGTATACCGCTTCCTGCTGAAGCCGGTGTCACCGGGCCGATCTCGTCTCGCCATCGAGGCCTCGGTCAAACACCACCTCGAGGCGCCCGATTCGGCGTTCAAGATTTCTGGCCAGCCAGCCGCAGCGCCGCAGCCGAAACCGGCGCCGAAACCGGTGCCGAAACCGGCTCCGAAACCGGCAGCTGCTGCCAAACCAACACCGAAGAAGCAATCCGAAGCTCCGAAACCGAAACCGCAGGCCAAGGCACCAGCAAAACCCAAGCCGGTTCAGCAACCCAAGCCGGCTGCTAAATCAGATTCGACCATCGTTCCAAATCGGGACGAGGCATTGTCACCGATTGATGAAGGACTGTCGGAAGCATTCGGCGGCGACGACACGAGCTTCACAGAGACAATGACAGGCATTGTCGAGACAGTTACCAAGTCTCTCAAGCCCAAGAAGAATGACAAGCAACAGGAAGCCACACCAACGGCAGAAGCATCCGCCATGGCAATCGAGGCCTCGCCAGCCACCGCTGGATCAGGAGGCTCGCTGTTCAGCGAGCCGAAGATTCTGGGTCTGGGCGCCGTGGCGCTGGTCGTCGTGGCAGGGCTCGGCTTCTGGATGTTCGGCGGTTCTGACGAACCGGTTGTTGACGAGGGAGCACCGCAGCCGGTTGTCGATGGACAGGAACGGGCAATTGAAGAGCAAGCACCTGCCGAGTCAATTTTTGAAGCAGAGGTCGTCGTCCCTCAAGAACTCGGCGTCGACGACTTGATCGACGAAGCGCAACTCGCCGCAGATGCTGGCCAGGTCTACAGCCCGCCGGGCAATAGTGCGATCGATCTGTACGTGGCGGCACTCGAAGTCGCGCCGGGCGACCCTGTCGCTCAACAGGGCCTGGACGCCGTCATTGAGCAGGCACTTGGCATGGCCGAATCGGCGCTGCTTGAACGCCGCGCCGACGATGCAATGGGGGCCCTTCAGGGCGTTGGGCTTGCGGATCCTGATAATCCTCGCCTGCCGTTTCTAAACGCACAATTGATGCAGTTGCAGTTGCGTGACTACCTGGACGGCGCACGCGTCGCAATTCGTGAGTCGCGCTTCGAAGATGTGCAGTCGGCAATCAATGGGGCCATTGCCCTGCATGTTCCAGACACGACCGAGATTGACGCCGTTGTAAACGAGTTGAACGCCGCATTGAATAATCAGCGTGTTGACGAAGTCCTGGCACAAGCGAATGCCCGCCTCGAGGAAGGCAATCTGATCGCACCCTCGAACGACAATGCGCGCTATTACTTCGAACGGGCACTCGGTACCGATCCGGACAACACTACTGCCCGCCAGGGACTCGTTGTTGTTGCCAGCAAGTTGGTGCTGCAAGCTCGCGAACAGATCGACCAGGGCAATTTTGATGCAGCGGACTCGCTGCTCGCGAATGCTCGCCGTCTCGACTCGTCGAGCAGCGAACTGGCGGCGTCGACTGCATCGCTCGCCACCGCGCGCGATCGGCGCCAAGCCGAGATTCGTGCCGCCGCCGACAAAGCTGCGGCGGATCGCCGTGCTGCGGAACAGCGTGCCGCGGATCAACGCGCCGCTGAGCAACGTGCCGCTGAGCAACGTGCCGCCGAGCTACGTGCCGCTGAACAACTCGCCGCCGAGCAACTCGCCGCCGAGCAACGTGCCACTGAACAACGCGCCGCCGAGGAACTCGCCGCCGAGCAACGTGCTGCCCAAGAACGTGCCGCGAAGCTGGCTGTTGCCGAGCAGGCAGTGGACGATCCGGCCACTGTGGGGCAACAGGTCGCCGCAGAGGAACAGTTCGCAGATTCTGAAGTGACTGAGCCAGTCATCGAGCAGCCGTTAGCCGAAGAACCCGACACGAATACCAGTGTTGCCGTAGCCGGAAGCGGCGACATGGTCGAAACTGCACAGCCGACGCAGGCACAGGCACAGACTCCCGCGATACAGCAGCAGGCTACACCTGCAGCGGTGGACACCAAGCCTGTAGCGGTCAGCTCGCTTAGGCGCACAAAGTACGTTGCCCCCAAGTACCCACGTGCGGCGCAGCGTCGAGGCCAGTCAGGCTGGGTCGACGTGCTGTTCACGGTCGACATTGATGGTTCAGTGACAGATATCGGTATTCGCGATTCGAATCCGGGTGACACATTTGTCAACTCAGCGACGAACGCTGTCGAGGATTGGGAGTTTGAGCCCATCATTGAGAATGGCGTAGCAATTCAGAAGCGTGCGGCTGTCCGCATGATGTTCGCGATCGAGTAATCGAGTAAAACTGACCAACTGGAAAATTGAATTTTCCAGATTGGACTAGATCCACTGTTCAATATAGTCTAACTGGTTCATGAAGCTCTTAGGGGGAGCAATTCTTGGATGTCCAGACCGCTATTGAATCTGTAAAACCGGAACGAAAACAACAACAAAGAAGTGTCATCACGCAGCAAAAGCTGCTCGACGCGGCGATCGAGGCGTTTTCTGAGAACGGCTTCAAGGGTACCTCTACTCGCGATATCGCGGACCGTGCCGGCGTGCACCACCCGCTGATCACCTACCATTTCAAGAACAAGGACCAGTTGTGGCAGGCGGCCACCGACCGGATCTTCCGCGAGTTCAACATTTCGCTCGTAAAGGCGATGGCCGAAGTCCCGGATATTGATCCCAAAGCCAAAGCCGAGGCCTTTGTCCGCACCTATTTGCACTACTCGCGTAGCCAGCCTGCCCTGCACCGCATCATCCTGCAGGAAGCGAATTGTGAATGTGGTCGAATGACCTGGCTCGTCGACACTCACCTGCGGCCGTTATTTGACGAGGTTCACAAGTCACTCTCTGACCTGCAGGAAATTGGCGTTGCTCCACCCGGCAGTGCAGCCATGTTGTTCAACATGATTCGAGTTTGCGCAGGTGGCCTGATCGCGCTGAAACTCGAACTCAAGCAAACGAGCAACATCGACCTCGACTGTGACGACCAGATTGCTGAACTCGGCGACCTGATCATCCGGGTATTCTTCCCGGGCGAGCAACCCAGGCTCGACTAAGCGCCCGACAATTCTTGCTGCATTTCAGCGACGATCGATAGCGCAATCGGTGCAGGTCCCCTGCCGCCAATATTGAGCCCTGCCGGGCCGTGCAACCGGTCCTCCAGGCTCTCAGCCACTGGTCCCAGGTCCGCCAACAGTCGCTCACGGCGGTGGCTTGGCCCAAGCAACCCGATGTAAGCCATGTCCGTAGCGGCGAGCTGCTCGAGATAAGCGCGATCGCTGACGAGGTGATGACTCATGACGATGGCCGCGTCATAGCGATCCAGTCGCAGCGTCTGCGACAGTTCAGAAACAGGAATACAGTGTCTGGCGACCGCGTCAGCAAATTCACCATTGTCGATGTAAGCCGGCCGGTGATCGACGACCGTGCAACGCCAGCCGAGCTCCGCTGCGAAGCGCACGACCGGCTCGGCATCCAGTCCCGCACCGAGAATGAGGATCTGTGGTGGCGGCTCGACCGAGACGACGAGTTCCTGCAAATTGTCGGCACCGACCACCAGCGTAATCTCTTGTCTCTGGTCGCCACGCAAAATCTCGGCGATTCGCTCGAACGGGGCGTAGTCATCCTGGGGCCGCACAGGTTGCAAAACCATACGCATCAGGCCATCACAGCCTACGCCCATACCCCAGAGTTCATCATCGTCGTGGCCAAGATCGTATGTAACGGTTTGTACCTGTCCACTCTCGAGCACCTGCTGCGCCCGGACGGCGAGATCGCCCTCGAGGCAGCCGCCCGACAGCATGCCGCGAAAGACACCATGCTGGTCGACGAGCATCTGTGCGCCCGCTTTGCTATACGTCGAGCCCGCGGTTTCGAATACCGTGACGAGCACGAGCGGTTCGCCACGCTCCTTGCGCGCATCGTAGAACTGCAGAAGTTTGGTCGGATTCACG